>Ga0315279_10011179_pt1 | contig 10422 bp, 6 predicted proteins | sample YL17G06_20_MG_FD_203694 | JGI IMG/M metagenome (GOLD analysis project Ga0315279, IMG submission 203694) | Sediment microbial communities from Yellowstone Lake, YNP, Wyoming, USA - YL17G06_20 | ecosystem: Environmental > Aquatic > Freshwater > Lake > Sediment | place: USA: Wyoming | collected...
CCGCCGAAGAGGTTATCCATACGCGGCACCGAGCTATAGCCGGAGTGGATAAAGTCGGTGCCGGGGATAAACTGGCACATGAGCTTGGCCGTCTTGCGGATATCCGAATGGCTGGCCAGGGCATCATTCCCCGAGGCGCACTCCAGGTTGAGCATCATGGCCAGCAGGTTCTCCGCCAGGATGGTGCGCACCCCGCCTGGGAGGGATTCGGGCAGGGCCACGCAACTGATGGAGCCATTCTGCACGCCCTGGCTGCCTGCGCCGCGCGTCACCAAGAGGCAGCGCGCCTCCAGGTAGAGCATGGAGCGGCCCTCGGAATGCCCCATCAGCGCCTCGGAGCCGGTGCCCGAGGTGAAGCGAATCTTGACCCCCCGCGAGGCATAGGCCGAGGCCAGGAAGGCCTTGGACCAGGGGGTGTCGTCGCCGTCCACGAAGGCCCCCTCGGTGCCATAGACGGAGAGGGTCTCGGCGTAGCTGGTCAACCCCTTGAAGCCCAGGCGCAGGTTGACCCCCTCCTCGACGGCGCATTGCGTCAGGACGCCGCCCCGCCCCACCTGCGAGCCGACCAGGATGGCCAGGGCGTTAAAGGGGGCGTAGCGGGCCACGCCCACGGTGGTCTCGTTCTCGGCAAAGCCGCGCAGCGCGGCCTCGGCCGCGTCGGCAGCCAGAAGCGCGGGGTGCTCCTTGCGGTTGGTCACGTGGGCCTGGTTGGCGGGGGTGCGGCGCACGCGCATCTTGGCCAGGGCGACCATCATCTCCAGGACGTTCATCTGGCGGATGATCTCCATCAGCTTGGCCGCCGTGCAGCCGCCTATCAGGCGCACGACCTCCTGGCGCGGGACGTTGATATCCACCAACAGGCGGGCGAAGGTCTCGGAGGGGGTGGACATGGCGACGGCGGCCACGCTCAGGTCAAGGGCGTGATCGGCGATGAAGCGGTCAATCATGTCCATCTCCTCTCGGGCCACGCCGTCCATCTCCACCACCCGGCCTCCACACAGAGAGAGGCTTGGCTTAGGATCATAAGGGCTATCGGTGACGATCAGCCCCACCTCAGGCCATTCGTGGACGAAGGAATCCTTGTTGATGGGGCGCTCATCGAGCGCGGCGAAACGCTTGGAAATCCTCATCGCTCTCCATCACGAAAAACACGGGATTCACCGCAGAGACGCAGAGAGCGCAGAGGCTTTTGTCCATTTCTATCTTGCTCTTCTCTGTGTTCTCTGCGACTCTGCGGTTGATCTACTCCTGTGTGCTGCCGCCCTTGCGCCAGGTCTTCAGGTCGGCCAGGACGCGATCCCAAACCTCCTGCGGCGCGGACTCATTGGGCCAGGGGCGGAAGCCCATACGCATATAGGCGGCTATAGCAGGCAAACGCCAACCCTGCGTGCCCAGCATAGCCCGGGTAAAGCCGCGCCCCTTTAGGCGGTGTAGCGTGGCCAGGACGATCGCCTTCCCCAGGCCCTTCTTGCGCTCGTCGTAGGCGACGCCCACCCAGTGCACCACACCCCAACGCTCGCCCTCGACCTCCCCGTGCCAGGCCGCCGCGGCGGCCACTGGCCGCTTGCCCTTCCAGATGATCTGCAAGTAGGAGGGATCGTACTCATGGTCTCGGGAGAAAGTCTGTTCAAACCAGAGCTGGTCACACTCGCCGGAGTAATTGGATTTGTTCATGACCTCAATATAGGCCCAGGCTTCGTCAGCCTTCATCGGGCGCCAGGTATAGCCCTCAGGCAAGGAGACCGGCGCCAAGTCTTGGAGATCCTCGCGGCACATGCGAAGCGGGATCTCGTGGTAACGCGCGGTGGCGAAAATCTCGTAGGAACAGGTGGGGCCGACAAAGTGCACGGGGACATTAGGGAAGCGCTGGCGCAAATAGTCGGCCAGCTTGCGCAGGCCGGGGATTTCGGCTGTCATGTGGTTGACCCTGAGCATGGGGAGGCCCAAATCTGCGATCCAGGCCCCATCGCGCCAGAGCCATGTGCCGTCGTCGGTGGTGAGCACGACATCGGCCCCCAGCTCCACCATGCTTCGCACCTGGGTGATGGCCCCCGTGCCCACGGCCAGGCGGTGAACCATCTGCCATTTCTTGCCCATGAGCTGCACCGATTGCTCACCCAAGGGGGCGACGCTCTGGGCGATGCGCTGGGCCAGTTCCCACACCGTCGTCGAGGGCACGCGGTGGAGGTTATAGTATTTGGCCCGCGCTATGGGCTTGCCCAGGCCGAGGAACTCGCTCCAGGCGTCAACGATCCCCAGCTCGGGGAAGATGTCCCAAACATCGTGACAACGATAGACGACCATCCCCGTGCGCTCCAGGAAGGCTACCTTGCGCCGTCCGGGTTCGGAGGCCTTGGCCGTCGCGTCGTCATCCATGTGGCTGTAGAAGGTCGGCTCGTGGGTGATGAACAGGTTACACCCCTTGGCGTGCGCCTCCTCCAGGGCCGAACGCAGGGATTGCCAGCCCACGGCAATGCCCGTCACCTCGGCATCGGGGTTGCCATACTTGAAGCCATCGCAGGTGCGCCCCTGCCAATCCACCCAGGCGCCCACGGAACGCAGGTGTTCGTGGACATCTCGCGCTCTGAGCGACATCGTTCCTCCTTTGCTTGGGGAAGGCCCCATCAATACGAGCAGAATATAGCGGCTTGGGAGAGGTCTGTCAATGTGAGACCCGGTTGCAGATTATGTTGGTGAGATTCAGGGTCGTATTGGAGGGGGGGCCTTACCCCCATCGCCCTGTTTGCTTGGCTGGAAGCGAAGGGCTTGGCGCAGATAAGCTAAGGGTGGAGCTACCTGTTCGCGCACGGCCAAGGGTCAAAGATACAAAGAGAGGGGGAGACACGATGCCTCCCCCTCTTTATTGGAGCCGATCCACCGAGAACGAGACTATGGTAAAAGGATCGTGCTCACCTCATCAAGATTGGCAGATAGATACGATACTGGTACGACGGCGGCGCGGTTTGTAGCGTAGCGGTTATGCCGAGCCGTGTGGGATCGGCGCCCGCCGCAACGATCAAGCCCACATTGGGCATATTCGGCGGCAAGACCACCAGCGCCTGCCGATAGACGACATTCGCGTTCGGCGAGTTCACCATGACACCGACATCGCCATAGGACTTCTGGTCGCCAGTGTCGCTCAGATCGACGTTCGCATCGTCCTTATAGTAGGTTGACTGCGTTCCCCCTACCTGTGAGGCGTCCATCACCTGCACTAGAGTGCCCGTGCCCCCCGAAAGTTGCCACCACGGGCTGGGCGCGGGAGACACTGCGTCGGGGTTGCCGTCCACGGTCACGCCCTGGCCGACGGAGGCGTTATAGAATGTGCTGCCCGTAGCGAGCTGTGAAAAGTCGGTCGAGAGGCGCACAGAGTCGACGCCTAACAGCGACTGGGCGAGAACGGTCTGCACCATCGAACGATAGGCGATCGTGCCGCCCCCCTGGATGATGGCCCGCACCGGCCCGTTGGCGCGCACGTCAACGGCGGGCTCGGGCAGGTTGTCCTCCGTCTGCGTGAGTAGGCCCCCCATTGCCGAGATTCGAATCTTCGTGCGGTCGAGGATGTCCACGCCACTCCCATTGAGCGCCAGGTAGTCGAACCCGGGGTGCCCCGCGAGCAGCCCCAGGGTGTAGGCGCTGGCCTGGATGCGCTTGGCCTGCGCGTCAAAGGACACATAGCCCGCAGTGGTGGTTGGGGTGAGGACGCTCGACTGCACTACGTAGACATAGGCCTTCTGCGTAGGACTGAGACTATCCGTCACCTCGATCTGGTACCAGGAAGAGCTGATGGGCAACGTCGCGACGATCTGCGCGGGCGTGGCCAGCGTGCCCATATCCGCGGCCATGAAGACGATCTCATCCGCCGGCCCCAGCGTCGTCGCCGGGTCGGCGGAATAGGCCCCCGCGACCACGTGGTCAATCTGGTAGGGGATTTGCCACAGCGCGCCGCTCCAGTAGGCGTACACCCAGAGCGATGCGGTCGGTGCCCCCTGGAGGATTGGCACATCCGCGCCGCGCACAATGACGGGCATAAAGCTATCGGCCAGCGGCCCCTGCGCTGCCGCTGTGCCCGCTTGTGCCAGGCCGAGTAACACGATCAGGATCAAGGCTCCGAGACCAACCCTTCCGCCAGAAAAGATGCGTTTCATCGGTTCCCTCCTTCTGAACACACGGCATGTCCACCCTATCCAAACTTCATGATAACCGGCAGCCGGATGATTGTCAGGTCCACCAACCGCATCGGTTTGTAGCGGAACTGGCGATACAGCTCGGCCTGGTCGCTGAAATGCGCGTCGAGCACGCCCTCGGGGCTGATGAAGCCGCTCTGACCCATCGGCAGGATGTTCTCTGCCACGATAGGCGTGCCCAATTCGATGACTTGACCGTAGGTGGAGCGATTAGAGGCCGGGATTTGGCCCATCAGCCGCCCCAAACTGTGGGTCAGCGTGATGACCGGGCGCGGCTCGACCCAGGCGTCGATATTGGATGTATGGTAGCTCGTGGTGAGGTTCTGCAAAGCCTTCCGCAGCGCTCCTACGATAATCGAGTTGGCCGTCTCGTGGGCCGAGGTGTAGATATCATCGAAATAATCGCGTGCGGGCGGCACGCCGGAGGATGCCCCCTCCAACGCATGCAGGAGCGTGTTGAGATTGGCCCAGGTCCAATAGGAGCCGAGCTCGTCGCCGAACGTGTCCAGACGTATCTGATCCAGCCAGGTGTACCAGATCTTTTCCTCCGGCACCATCGCGGTGCTGGACACGACATCCGTGACCAGCTTGCCGTCCCAGGCCGCCAGGCGCACGGCCACCGCGCGAAGTTGCGCATCATCGGGAGCCTCGGCGTCAATGGCCGCCAGGAGGTAGGAGCGCACGTAGCGCGTCTCGTTGCCCAGGTCGAGGAACGCCCCGATTTGCATGGGGATGGCGCGCATGTCGTCCCACGAAATCTTGTTCTTGGCCGCAAGCAACTCCTGGATATCCTGGACGCGATTCTGCTTGCCCAGCAACTGCCCATCGCCGTTGTCGAAATCTACCGAGGGTTTGTTGTTCCAGTTGGCCACATACCCCTGTGCGGGATTCACGATGTGGGGGATAGCACGGAAGCTTGACCGCCATTCCTGCGTGCCATCGCCGCGCCAGGGGAAGCGCCCCACATAGCTGCCATCGGCGCGCATGGGCACGGAGCCTGTCTGCCAATAGGCGATGTTCCCCGCCCGGTCGGCATAGACGAAATTGTTCGAGACCGTATGTTCGCCCACCGCCTGTCCGAACTGATCCAGCCCCTGGGCGCGCATCAGGCTGAGGAAAGTGTGCAGCATAGCGTGCTCCTGCATCCAAGAGGCGCGCTTGAGGCTATACGCCAGGTTGTGGGCCGTATCGAGATAGATGACTGGCCCATGCACCGTGTGGCGCACCACCTCGACCACTGGGGCGGACTGGCCGCGCACGGCGATTAGCGTCTCGTAGATGATCATCCCGCGCCAAGACCCATCGTACCAATACTCGTCGAGGTTGGCGGGATTCAGCGTTTCCACAAAAGTATCGGTATTATCACCCACGCCGCTGGTGATGCTCCAGGCGATATCGCGGTTATGCCCGATGAACACAAGCGGCAGGCCCGCGAAACCGATCCCTACCACATCGAACCCCTGGCCGCCGGTGAGTTGGATTTCGTACACGATCTCCGGGGTGCTCCAGAACATCTGCGGGCCGCCGTAGAGCAGGGCGTGCCCCGTGGCCGAGCGTTCCGGGCTGACCGCCCAGGCGTAGGAGCCGAGCTTACGGGGGATGCCATAGCGCGCCCAGACCTCCTGGACGGCCTGCTGCTCGGCGGTGAGGGCTTCGGCCACGCGGTCGATATCCGGCAGGACGAGGTTGATCTCGGATGGTGGCGTCGTGGACGCTATGCTGGGCACACCCCCCTGGGGCACAGAGACGGGCGCGGCAGGGTCGTTCAGCCAACGAAGGTCCTCGAACATGGCCGTGCCCGTGATAAGGCCATACGTCGTGGTGAGGGTCTGCAGCAGAGCCTGGTTCTGCACCTCCAGGCCACCCTGCTCGCCAAAGCGGCGCGCCATATAGCACCCGATCGCCAAACTATCGGTGACCTGCCAGGGTGCCATCTGGTAGCCAAGTTCGTGGAACTCCCAGGGGAGCTTACTCGCAGGGGCCGCCAGGGCCTCCGCGAGGCAGGCGTTGATGCCGTCGCGGTAGGCGGTGAAAACCTCTTGCACCTCCGCCGGAAGCTGGGCGAAGATCGCCTCATACTCGGCCTCGGTGTAGCCGTGGCGCCGCTCGTATCTGTCGCTGGCCACTGCGCCAGTCCCCAGGATTTCAGCCAGCGTGCCCCGCGCCGTACGCCGAAACAGGTCAAGCTGCCAGAGGCGATCCTGGGCCACGGCATAGCCGGAGGCGTAGAAGAGAGCGCGGTTCGTTGGCCCGAAGCAGTGCGGCACGCCGTACTCGTCGCGGTAGATGTACGCCGTCTCACCAGCCACCACAAGCGTCGTCCAGCGCGGGGCGGAGGGCGCATCCGCGGAGATGGCTAGTGGCCACGCGCCGCCCAGGACAAACAGCACGACATAACCCCAGAGCGCCACACACTTGATCAGCGGCCGGCGGATAGGACAGCACATCTTGCTATCACCCTCGGCGGCATGGCATGCATTGAGGAAAGCAGAGTATGTCCCAATTGTAGTTGTAAATTAAGATAGCCCTCTTACTATATTTTACTTCATCTCAGAGCGACTGTCAACGTGTTTTTTGCTGGGATTATCCATATGCCGCCCTCGGGCGACTTGCATTTCTCTTGACCGCGGATTGCCCCTGGGATAAGATGAGCCATGAGGAGATGGAGCGCTCAAGTGCCCCCCAGAGGAGGACAAAATGACCAAGACATCCCAAATCCCAGAAGGCCCCTTCCAGCCGAGCTGGGAATCGTTGGAGCGCTATCAGGTGCCGCAGTGGTACCTCGACGCCAAATTCGGCATCTTTATCCATTGGGGCCTCTACTCGGTCCCTGCCTTTGGCAACGAGTGGTACCCGCGCAATATGTACCAAAAGGGTTCGGCCGAGTTTGAGCACCACCTCGCCACCTATGGCCCGCAGGCGCAGTTCGGCTACAAGGATTTCATCCCCCTGTTCAGGGCGGAAAAGTTCGATCCCGACCACTGGGCGGGCCTCTTCCGCAGGGCGGGGGCCAGGTTCGTCGTCCCCGTGGCCGAGCACCATGACGGCTTTGCCATGTACGATTGCGGGCACTCAGAGTGGTGCGCGGCCCAGATGGGCCCCCAGCTCGACATCATCGGCGAGCTGGCCGAGGCCGTGCGCCGGCAGTGGCTCATCTTTGGGCTTTCCAGCCATCGAGCCGAGCACTGGTGGTTCTTTGATGGCGGCATGGAGTTCGACTCGGACGTGCAGGACCCGCGCAACGCCGGGCTATACGGCCCCGCGCAGCCGCGAACGACGCAGCCTCACGAGGCCTTCCTGGAGGATTGGCTGGCGCGCACTTGCGAGCTGGTGGATAAATACCAGCCGCAACTGGTGTGGTTCGATTGGTGGATCGAGACCCCAGCCTTCGAGCCTTATCTGCGCCAGTTCGCCGCCTACTACTATAACCGGGGAGCGCAGTGGAACCGTGGCGTGGCCATCAACTACAAGAACCGGGCCTTCCCCGAGCGCGCCGCGGTCTATGACATCGAGCGCGGCCAGCTGACCGACATCCGCCCGCTCTTTTGGCAGACGGATACCGCCGTCTCCAAGAACTCCTGGGGTTATGTGAAGAACCAGGATTACAAGACGCCCGCCTCCATCATCGGGGATTTGGTGGATATCGTCAGCAAGAACGGCGCGCTGCTCCTGAACATCGGCCCGCGCCCCGATGGCACCATCCCTGAGCCGGAGGAGGAGATGTTGCTGGAGATCGGTCGCTGGCTGGCGCTCAATGGCGAGGCCATCTATGGCTCCCGGCCCTGGAAGGTCTTTGGCGAGGGGCCTACCGAGGTGGGGAGCGGATCGTTCAGCGATACCAGGCGCCAGGCGTTCACCGCCCAGGATATCCGCTTCAGCACCAAGGGCGTCGCGCTTTACGCCATCCTCCTCGGCTGGCCCGAGCGCGGCGAGGCGACGATCCAATCGCTCGGCTCCAACCTCAAGCTCTACCCCGCCGAGATCGGCACGGTGGAGATGCTGGGAGTGAAGGGAGCGCTGCGCTGGTCACGAGGCGCGAGGGGGCTGAGGGTGCAAATGCCCGCCGAGAGGCCGTGCGAGCACGCCTATGTGCTCAAGATTACGCCGAAGAAGTAACCCTATGGTTGCCCGCAACTCCCGCGACTTGGCCTCTGATGGCCACTGCGTGTCTAGCCCGTTGCGCAAAGACCCCTGAGGTGAAACGAGTCGCTGGTGTGAGGTGCTTGCTGATGATGAGAATCGTTTACACGACCCTTTTCAAGGAGCTAACTGGCGGGGGCACGGGGAAACTCTCTTATGAGCTCCCTTGTGTCTTTGCCGAAAACCATCAGGTCTTGTTCGTTCATCCGGGGAACTCAACGACGATCTCAAAGCCACAGCAGAACCTGGACAGACTGCAGATTCGAGCATTAGGAGGGAACGTATGTTTCCTTGCCCAAAGTCTAAGGAGTATCAGGACGATTTGTGATTCGCTAGACTCGTATGCTCCGGACATCGTCCATCTCCAAGATATCGGACTAATATCTTTTCTCGCCCAGAACTGGGCTCTGAAGAATCATCTCCCGGTTGTCTACACCGCTCATGTTTTGCCCACAAGGCTTGGTGACTTTGGTTCAGGAGAGACCTCAAGACTCTTGGGTGATTTCCTGGACGGAGGGGTCGTCAGAAGATACTCGTTAGATTTCTTTAGAAATTGTACTGCCATACTGGCCTTAAATGAGCCGGCCCAGAAGGTCCTCCGGGAGTGTGGCCATGAGGGAGACATTTTCGTTGTTCCTAACGGGGTTAACTTGAGGCTTTTTGACGAACTTCCCTTGGCGGATATCCGGGCAACAGAAAAAAGACTGCTATTTGTCGGCGATCTATCAGCAAGGAAAAACCAGGCATATCTCCTGCAAGTCATGCGCGAGTTGCCTTCGCCCTTTGTCCTTGATCTGGTCGGTGGCTCTCTTTCTTCCGCATATCCGGCTCGCCTGAAGGAATACGCCAGAAAGCATGACCTGAGGGTCAACTTCATTGGACAGATTGCCCATGCAGATGTGCTAAGGTTCTTGCAGAAAGCGCACGTGTTCATCTCAGCCTCGAAGATGGAAGTGCAAAGTATAGCGATCCTCGAAGCACTGGCCGCTGGCAGGCCGGTCGTCGGCTTGTCTAACGAGACGGTTGACGAGCTGGTTGACGAAGCAGTAGGTTACAACCTACCTAAAGACACGGCTCCAAAGCAATTCGCCGAAAAGGTTGAACAGATTTGTGCCCTTACCCTAGAGGATTACAGGGAGCTTTGCCTGAACGCCAGGAGAAGGGTAGAGCATCTAGGTTGGGATCAAGTCGTCAAAGAAACAGAAAGGGTCTACTCATGGGCGATTGAACAGACTCGGGCTGTAACTCCCAGGAGAAGGCAAAGCTCCACAGTCCGCAGGAACGATGTGTACCTCGTCGCTTTTCTCGCAGCCAATTCCATTGGTGCGTTCGTTTATTGTTTGTCAAGGCTCTCAAATCGGTTTCCGCGATTTGGGCCGGGCCGCCATAGACCAATCGGACCAGAAGGGCAGCGGGACGAGATTGCGTAGGCCTCGGCGCCATGTTTCGCCGCCACAGCCTGAACTTGCTCCTTAACCTGAGCCGGGGCTACAATTGGACCAGTGGGAGAACGACATGGAGATCCACGAACTGGTTATCGGGATGAAGCAGCTTGAGCGTCAGTTCTGCGCCGACCCAGAACGCCCGACGATGAATCGTTCGGGCTGGAGGGCGGCGCCCGGTAAACCGGGTTTCCAAACAACCATAGTCTAGCGCGAAAGTTGGTCGTGACCAGAAACCGTCGCTTCGGTCAAAGAGCGCTGGCAGTTGGAGGTGACCCGTGACGGCCAATCCCCACCCCCACCGCTCAAAGCGTGTCCCCCCGAACTCGGCAACCGCGCAAGTCCTATTATGTAAGCCCACCAACATACTTTGCAACCGAGTCCAATTGGCGCGAACCAGCCAGTCGGGGTAAAATAGACACTGTGGATGCACTTTGAGCGGGTATACTGTCCCCTATGGCCGATAGGACTTGCTCATGATTGACTCACAAACCGCAGAGAAAATCCGGCGCGAGACACAGGATTTCTGGGATAATGAGGTGAGAAAGCCTTACTTTGTTGACACAGCACAGGGAAAAGAGATTGGCCATCGAATCGCTGATTTAGTTGACGATAAAACGACTGGCCTATTGGCAGTCAACTACATCACGAAG
>Ga0315279_10011181_pt1 | contig 10422 bp, 6 predicted proteins | sample YL17G06_20_MG_FD_203694 | JGI IMG/M metagenome (GOLD analysis project Ga0315279, IMG submission 203694) | Sediment microbial communities from Yellowstone Lake, YNP, Wyoming, USA - YL17G06_20 | ecosystem: Environmental > Aquatic > Freshwater > Lake > Sediment | place: USA: Wyoming | collected...
GTCGCGACGGCGCACCACGTCCTGCCACCAGGCGTCCTTGAGGTTGCGTTTGAGCTCGACCCCCAGCGGGCCGTAATCCCAGAACCCGCCGATCCCGCCGTAAATCTCCGACGACTGGAAGATGAAGCCCCGCCGCTTGCAAAGGGCCGCCAGCTTGTCCATCAACTCGTTGCTTTCCTGTGCCATGTCCTGTCGCACTCCGCAGATGCCTTTTATCGTCTTATCGTCGTTGGCCCGCCGGGCGGGCCGGGAATATGGCATGTTACGGCCGCCGACGGGTGAATACAAGCGGGCGGCTCTTCGTTGCGGCCCTGCCGGCAGGAAGGTTGGGGATCGGGGATTTGAAATTTGAAATTTGAGATTTGAGATTTGAGATTAGCCGCCGTCCAACATGAACCTTCGGCACGCCCGGAAAGACGAGGCTGTCCGGTAATTCAGTGCGACGCCATTCCTTGGTCTTCGAGGCCCGAATGGGCCGATGGCGCATAGCCGGGCGGTGAGCGCCCTCGCGAACCCCCGGAAAGCTACCCCCCCGAACAGAGAGCCCCGAAGGGGCGACAGAAACCGCTGCCTCGTGAACCGGGCAGTGATGTTCTGCCGCCCCTTCGGGGCTTGGTTTTTTATAAGATCGGGTTCCGGGGGTTCGCGAGTACGCTCACCCCCGGCCAAACTCTGCCGGCCCTTCGGGCCTGCGCTGTCTTGTGTGCAGTGCCATAACACAAGCCGCCATCACCTCTATTGGCGGACTTCCAACGCATCTATTGCACAACTTTAAGCCGGCAGGCAGATCCGCTCCCGGCGCGCCGGGACGCAATCCGCAATCCGCAATCCGCAATCCGCAATCTGTTTACTCGGCCAGCAGTTTTGCCGCGTCGGGCGCCTCGTGGACGGCGACGATTTTGCCGTAGTAAACCCGGTGCGGCACGTCGTCCACATAGAGCCCGGAGAGTTCGGCAGGCATCTTGCCCGGCAGCACGTCGTTGGAGTGGATGACGTGGCACTCGTAAACCAGGGGGCACTCGGCCACTCGTGGGGCCAGGACGTTGGTGCTCGGCTCGCTGGTCAGGTTGGCGGCCTGGAACTTATCGACCGTGGCGCCGCTCTTGCTGCCGGCGGAGATGCAGGCCATGCCCATGGCCTCGGTGGGCACGTTGACGGTGAAGCAGCCGCTGTGTTCGATGCACCGGTAGGTGTAGCGGCTCGGGCGGACCAGGACTATCCACACCGGCTCGCCCCAGATGCTGCCGATGGCGCCCCAGCCGATGGTCATCACATTGGCCTTGCCGGCGGCGTCGTAGCTGCCCAGCAGCAGCCCGTGAGACATAAGGGACCTCATCACCGCGGCGTAGTGTTTTACGAATTCCATATTGTGCGAAACCATATCTGTCCTCGTTAATCCCGCCCCGCGATTCATTCTAGGGCACCGGCTCAAATGGATTGTGAACTATCATGAGTTCATAAACCCGAAATTCGAATCTCGAAATCCTAAACAAATCCGAAATTCAAATGCTCGAAACGCCGGTACCGGGCACTTGATTCGTGGTAAACCCGGGCGTCCATCGGGGTTTCTTGTTTGTTTTGAATTTTGTATTTCGAATTTGTTTAGGATTTCGTGCTTAGGATTTAGAATTTATCAGGCGGCATGATGTTCATCAATTCTGAGACACTACACTAGGGCGTGGTCCCGAATGGATTGTTGATTATCGTTTCGCCCCGGCCTTGGCCGCGGCGGGTTTTTCGTAGGTCCTGCCGGCGCCGCCGGACTTGTTTTTGCGGGCCTGCGCCATGAGTTTGCGGCCCATGGGCGTGGGTTGTTTGCCCGTCACGCAGCCGGTGCATATCCGCCGCCCGTCGATCCGGATGCAGGGCCCGAGGTCGTCCACGTGGAGGTAGCGCAGGCTGTTGACGCCGAGGTCCCTGGCCATCCGCGCGAGCATCGCCTGCGGCGGGTTGCCGTCGTAGCCGGCCTGGACGTAGCGCGGGGCGAAGAGTTCCTTGAACGTGGACATGTCGATTCCGTAGAAGCACGGCGCGATGATGGGCGGGCAGGCAACGCGGACGTGGACCTCCTTCACGCCGCCGCGCTTGTACAACTGCCTGATCAGTTCCTTCATGGTCGTCGAGCGGACGATGGAGTCGTCGACCAGGAACACCCGCTTGCCGGCGAGCACCGACGGCAGCGGGGTGTACTTGCTGTGTGCGCTGTTGCCGCGGACGTCCTTGGGCTGGATGAAAGTCCGCCCGACGTAACGGTTGCGGATGAGGCCCTCGACGGATGGTATTCCCAGCCGGAACGCGAAGGCGTCGGCGGCAGCTTTGGCGGTGTCCGGCACGGGCACGACGATGCAGTTCTCGTCGATCTTTTCGGTCTCCGCCTCGGCCAGGCGCTGCCCGGCGCGGGCGCGGGACAGGTACACGCTGCACCCGTCGGCGACGCTTGCCACGCTGGAGAAGTACACCCACTCGAAGAAGCAGTGCGCCGGGGTGCGCTGGGGCGCGAACCGCTCGAACCGCAGCTTGCCGTCCTCGACGATCGCCATCTCGCCCGGGGCCAGGCTGCGGATGTCCTTGAAGCCCATGTTGCTCAGGGCGACCGACTCGCTTGCGGCGGCGAAGAGCCGGCCCTGTACGGCCCAGCTTAGCGGGCGGAAGCCCACCGGGTCGCGTGCGACGAACATCCGCCCCATGGCGTCGAGGTAGACGATGTTGTACGCCCCGTCGAAGTCCCGCGCCATTGACGCCGTCACGCGGCGCAGCGACGGCGCGCGGTCCCCGCGAAGCTGGTAGGCCAGCGAGTGCATCAGGATCTCGGTGTCGGTGTCCAGGGTGAAGTGGTAGTCCCGCCTGCTGAGCAGCCGGTCGCGGAGGTGGGCGTAGTTGGCCAGGTTGCCGTTGAAGGCGAAGCTGAACCACTTCCACCGCCGCCCGTGGTGGCGCTCGAACGGCTGGGCGTAGCGGACATCGTCCTGCCCGCACGTGGCGTACCGGGTGTGGCCGATGACGGCAGAGCCGCAGTACTCCTGGAGGATCGCGCGATGCTTGCCCGGGTGGCTCATCCGGAAGACCTCCGAGACCGTCCCGGTGTCCTTGAACGTGTCCAGAAGCTGCGCCCGCCCAAGCTGGAAGCTCGACAGCCCCGCCGCCAACTGCCCGCGGTTCTGGAGGTCCAGCAGCATCGACGGCATCCACGTCGTGACGTTGCCGCCCTTGACGGCCCGACTGGCCGGGCCGTCAGGCGCCGCCTTGGCGCCCAGCCAGTACAACGCCGCCACGCCGCACTCGTGATGTAGTTCGTCGCTCACTATCGTCTCCGCACGCCGGCCGATCCATGGGCCTCGGGGCGCCGCACCAAGCTAAGGCCCGAATATAGCCGAAACGCCCCCCGCATCCAAATGACAACCGCACCGGAATCCGTCGGGTGCCCGGATTCTCTGCGGGAGCAAAGAGCATAGGCGCCGCGGGCGACGCAACCATCAAGACCGTTGCCTTGCGCGATTTTTGACAGCAGGATTCCCGACAGCATGCCGGGAAACCGTCAGGCCGCCGGACGGATGCCCAAACCGCGGCCAAACCGCGCCAAATAGCGCCAAATCGCCGCTTGGCCCGGCCCGGCCCTGCTGGTATGATCTGGCCCTCGGCTTGCGGGATTCGGCAGCGACTTGCCGCTGCCTCCCGGCCGGTGGTAAGTGTGTACGCCACATCAGGGAAAAGGAAAGGCACGACAATGGGCGGTTTCTTCGGCGTGTCCTCGAAGGACGACTGCATACTGGACCTGTTTTACGGCACCGACTATCATTCTCACCTTGGCACCATGCGAGGCGGGCTTGCGGTGCTCAACGGCAACGGGCAGGGCAACGGCTTCACCCGCGTGATCCACAACATCACCAACGCCCAGTTCCGCTCGAAGTTCGAGGACGACCTGCCCAAGCTCCGCGGGCGAAGCGGCGTCGGCGTCATCAGCGACTTCGAGGACCAGCCGCTGATCATCGGCTCGCACCTGGGCGTCTTCGCCATTGTTACCGTAGGCGTGATCCGCAACATCGAGGCGGTCGTGGCCGAGGCGTACCGAAAGGGCGCGCTGCACTTTTCGGAGATGAGCGGCACGGGCATAAACCCGACGGAACTGGTGGCCACGCTGATCGCACAGGAGTCCACCTTCGCCGACGGCCTGAGACATGTGCGGGACATCGTCGAGGGCTCATGCTCCATCCTGCTGCTGACGCAGGAAGGCGTCTACGCCGCCCGCGACCGGCTGGGGCGAACGCCCGTAATCCTGGGCCGGAAAGAAGGATCGTGCGCGGCCGCGCTGGAGACGTGCGCATTTCCGAACCTTGATTACCAGGTCGAGCGCGACATGGGCCCCGGCGAGATCGTCCGCATCACGCCGGAGGGTTTCGAGCAGCTTTGCCCGCCGGGCGACCGGATGCAGATCTGCGCGTTCCTGTGGGTGTATTACGGTTACCCGGCCAGCAGCTACGAGGGGATCAACGTCGAGGCGTCGCGCAACCGTTGCGGCGCGGCTTTGGCGAGGCGGGAGAACATGGAGATCGACATCGTCGCCGGCATCCCGGACAGCGGCACGGGCCACGCGGTTGGTTACGCCCACCAGGCGGGCATCCCCTACCGGCGCCCGTTCGTCAAGTACACGCCGACCTGGCCGCGAAGCTTCATGCCGCAGGACCAGCACGTTCGCGACCTTGTGGCCAGGATGAAGCTCATTCCCATCCGCGAGCTGATCCAGGGCCAGAGGCTGCTGTTCTGCGAGGACTCGATCGTCCGGGGCACGCAGCTTCACGACACGATCGAGCGGATATACGGCTACGGCGCCAAAGAGGTGCACATGCGTCCGGCCTGCCCGCCGCTCGTGCATGGCTGCAAGTTCCTGAACTTCTCGCGGTCGAAGTCCGAGATGGACCTTGCCGCCCGGCGCGCCATCCGCGAGATAGAACCGGCCGGCGACGCCGACCTGGCCGCCTACGCCGACCCCGACGGCGACATGTACGCCGAGATGGTCGAGAGGATCCGATGCCGCCTGAACCTTACCAGCCTGCGCTACCAGCGGCTCGACGATCTCGTCGAGGCCATCGGCCTGCCGAAGGAGAAGCTCTGCACCTATTGCTGGGACGGGGCCGAACCCGCCTGCCAATCCTGCACCGGCGCCCGGGCCAAGGCATGAGTTCAGGGCGGCCCGTCTGCCGATCCGTCAGCGGTTCACACGGAAAGCTGCCGGCGGGCAGACCCCGAAGTGGCAAAAGAACAGATGTGCGTCCCTTGCAGTAATGGGGCTTTGTGTCGCCCCTTCGGGGCTCTGGTTTTCAGGAGATGAGTTCCGGGGGTTCGTGAGTACACTCACCCCCCCGTAAGGGGCCCCAAGGGCCGGCCAGATTCTGCCGGCCCTTCGGGCCTAAAGAACCGCTCAGTTTGAATTCTTCTTCCTTCTTCCTTCTTCTTACTTCTTACTTCTTACTTCTTACTTCTTACTTCTTACTTCTTACTTCTTACTTCTTACTTCTTACTTCTTACTTCTTACTTCTTACTTCTTACTTCCTACTTCCTACTTCCTACTTCTTACTACTTACTACCTACTTCTTACTACTTACTTTTCGCCCCAGGCGGCTGGAACAGGATCCTGTCCATGTCCGCATCCGGCGGGGCGTGGTTGGGATCGGCTATCGTATAGCCCATGCGTTTGACCTCGTCCACATCCTTTGCGTCCGCCAGCAGCCAGCGCCCGCCGCCTTGTCGCATCCAGGCGTCCCACAGGCGCATGCCTTCCTGCTGGCCATACCGAGCGGTCATGGCCTTGCGGGCCCACACGGCGTTCGGCAGGTCGCGGCCGGGGCCGAAGTAGTAGACCAGCGCCATGTCGCTACTGCTGAGCCCCCAGAAGCCGATAGGCGCCGAGGCCGGCATCCTGCTCCGGATCCAACCGGCCTCCTGGGCGGCGTGCTGAGACCCGTTGACCAGATCGGAGTGGTTGGCAAGGGAGAACATGAGCACCGCCGCCGCGACGATCAGGCCCGTGAAGCTCAATGCCGGCTTGTTCTTGGCCATCGCCACGGCCGCCGCCAGCAGCACAACGGCAAGAACGATCGCCGGCACGATGAAGTATTGGCCGATATCGGCCACGTCGGACGGCGAGACTTCGTCCTTGCCAAGCTTGAGCAGGCGCGCGACCGCATCTGAAATCCAACCGCCCGACGCCGCCCGGCTGGCAAAGACCGCCCCGCCGATCACGATAACGCCCAACAGCGCATAGCCGAACATGATGGCGTTTGCCGTGCCCAGCGAGAACCACCGGCGCCGGAAGAACACGTCCTCGGCCGCATACCCGATCAGCATGCACAGCGCGGGCACGGCCGGAAGAATATAGTGCGGGCGCTTGCCGGCGGCGGCGCTGAACAGGATCAACAGCCCGACGACCCACAAGAGCAACAAGGCCAGCCCGTCGTCATGCCCGGCCGGGGCTTGCGGCGTCGCGGCCTGGGGCGGGACGGGCAGCGGCGCGGGGCCCAGTTCGTCTGTCTCCGACCGCCGGCGCGGGGCGCCCCTCAGCGGCGCCATCAGCGCCCCCGGCAGAAAGATGGCCCACGGCAGCGTCAGCAAGATGAGGTGGAAGACGTAGTACCCCGGCACTCGCAGTTTCGACTCCTCGTCGCCCACGCCGCGCTCGCCTACCTGCTGCCACAGCGTGCCGCTCGTCGCGGGGAAGAGTTTATCGAGGTACACAAGCCAGGGCACGAAAAGCAGGGCCATCAGCACCAGGCCAGGCAGGAGAGTGGGCAGCACGAGCTTGAGTTGGCCCCACGGGCGGGAAACGACAAAGTAGCCGGCCAGCGGCAGGCCGATCAGGCAGGCGTAGATCACGGCAGCAGCCAGCGGCGCGTCGATATCCCGCCATTGCATCGCGCGGCGGATCAGGTCCACCAGGACTACGCCCGCCAGCGCTACACCAAGGAAGACCCCCAGCCGCAGCTTGGGCCGCTCGTCGCGCAACATCGATGCCCGCCAGGCCAGGTACGCCAGCAGCGGCCAGACCAGGAACAGCGGCACGAACTCCTTGCTGAGGTTGGCCAACCCCATCGCCGCCCAGGCCGCCATGAGCCAGGCCGCCCTCTTGCCGCCCGTCGCGGCCTGCATGCCGGCCCAGAAGCACGCCATCGCCGCGGTCATCCAGAGCATCAGCAGCAGTTCGGGGCGTGCGCTGCGGCCCCACTTGAGGGTGGCCAGGCTCGCCCCCAGCATCAGGGCCCCCATCAGGGCCGCCCGGTGGCCGATCATCCGCCGGCCCACGCCGAATATCACCAGCACCGTCAGAACCGACGCGATCACCGACGGAAGTCGAACGGTTGCCTCGTCCAGCGGCAGGCCCATCATCACCATTCCGGCCGCGGCCCAGTACGCCAACGGCGTCTTCCGCAGGCGCGGCTGGCCGTTGCACTGGGGCACCATCCAGCGGTTAAACGTTGTCGCCGGGGGGACCGGCCGCTCGGAAAGGTGGTCATCGAGCCATTCGCTCGGGCTGGCGATTCCCCGAGCAGCCAGGGCCACGTAACATTCGTGCCCATTGAACTCGACCTTGCCCAGGCCCCAGCCCGCGCTGACGGCCGCAACCGCCGCCAGCAGCACCCAACCGCCAAGTTTGCTGATATATCGCATTAGCTCGCAACCTGTAAGTAAATGCCGCGCCGGTCTTGCCGCCGCCCGCCCGCCCGCTCGCTCACTCGCGCGGGAAGGCCGGACCCAAACGGACGCCGATAGGTTAGGCGAAACAACCTTAAGCCGCAATGAAGGGCCCGCTTTGAAACGCGGGCCCGCTCAATACTGGCGGTTCTATCCCCCGCGCGACTGAGGCATTGCGTTTCGCGTGCTTGTAGTTATTGGCGCGCCGCGGCATATGTCGTATATTGGCAATCTACATATGCGGACTGATTCAGGAGCCGAACATGAAGGTCTGGTTGAACGGCAGCATGGTGGATTCGAGGGAAGCGTCGGTTTCGGTGTTCGATCACGGCGTGCTTTACGGCGACGGCGTGTTCGAGGGCATCCGCATTTACGGCGGGCGGATCTTCGAGTGCGAGGCGCACGTCGAGCGGCTCTTCAGTTCGGCAAGGCTGATTCGCCTGGCGATCCCGCAGACCAAGCAGGAGATCGTCGAGGCGATGCACGAGACCGTCCGCGCCAACGCCCTGACCGGCGGCGGGTACATCCGCCTGGTTATCACGCGCGGCAGCGGCACGCTGGGGCTCAGCCCGTTCAAGTGCCCCACGCCCTGCGTGTACGTCATCGCCGACCAGATAGCGCTGTACCCCCAGGAGATGTACGACAACGGCATGGCGGTCATTATCGCCAAGACCGTCCGCACGAGCCCGCGGATGCTCAACCCGGCCATCAAGAGCCTCAACTACCTCAACAACATCATGGCCAAGATCGAGGCCATCGACGCCGGCGTCGGCGAGGCGATCATGCTCAACCAGGCCGGGCTCGTCGCCGAATGCACGGGCGACAACATATTCATCGTCGAGGCGGGCGGGCTCGTGACCCCGCCGCTCTCGGCGGGAATTTTGCCCGGGATCACCAGGGCCGTCGTGCTTCGCCTGGCGGGCAAGCTCGGCCTGCCCGCGGCACAGGAGGACATCGCCGTCAAGCGCCTGCTCGGCGCGGGCGAGTGCTTCCTGACCGGCACGGCCGCCGAGGTCATCTCCGTCACCAGGATCGACGGCCAGGCCATTGGCGACGGGGCCGTCGGGCCGGTGACGCGAAAACTCCACGCCGCGTTCCACGATTACATAAAGAGCAACCAGTGGTAGTAGAGGCGGTAGCAGGTAGCCGGTAGCCGGTAGCCGGTTGAAAAACGGCGGAACCGGTAACCGGGATCGAAAATGGGGACTGACTCCGGAGCGGCATCCTGTTCGCCGCGAGGTGTCTGTCCCCTGTTTTCGCAGTACAGGTGACAACTGGAATACCTTCTTCACGCGACAGGAGTAACGATGCCCGCGAAAGTGACGTTCGCCTCGGCCCGGCCCAAGGAACTCAGAAGCGACGCGACCCTGCCGAAGCTGCTGGACAAGATGCTCGCCAAGTGGCAGTTCAAGAAGCGCTTCAACGGCAAGACGGTCGCGATAAAGATGCACCTTGGCTTCGGCGTGGGCTATTCGACGATCCCGCCGCTGCTCGTTGCCCGCGTGGTCCAGGCCGTCAAGGACGCCGGCGGCAAGCCCTTCATCACCGACGTGCCCCACGCGATCGCAACGGCCAAGGACCGGGGGTACACGGCCGAGGTGCTCGGGGCGCCGATAGTCTCGGTGGCCGGGCCCGCCGACAAGTACGTCTACACCCGCAAGGTGAACTTCCGGACGCTCAAGACGGTCGCCATCGGCGGGGCAATCGCGGACGCCGACGCGATGATCGTGCTCAGCCACGGCAAGGGTCACGGGCACAGCGGTTTCGGCGGGGCGATCAAGAACATCGCGATGGGCTGCGTGGACGGCACCACTCGCGGCGGCATACACCGGCTGATGAGCGCGGCCTTCGAGTGGGACGCCGCCAAGTGCACCGGCTGCCTGCTGTGCCGCGACAACTGCCCCAACGACGCCATCACGTTCAAGGACGGCAAGATCAGCATAACCGACCACCATTGCAAGTACTGCATGCACTGCCAACTTGCCTGCCCGACCAAGGCCATCACCATCGACCAGCGAGGGTATCGCTATTTCCAGCGCGGCATGGCGCTGGCGGCGAAGCAGTGCCTGGACACCTTCGAGCCGGGGCGGGTGTTCTACATCACCTGCCTGCTGCACGTGACGCCGTTCTGCGACTGCTGGGGCTTCACCACGCCGGCAATAGTGCCGGACATCGGCATACTGGCCGGCGACGACATCGTGGCCGTGGAGTCCGCCGCACTGGACCTGATAAGGGCGGAGGACTTCATCCCCGGCAGCCTGCCGGCGCCGCTGAAACTCACCGGCAGCGGGCACCTGCTGCACCGGATCCACGGCAAGGACCCGTACATCCAGGTCGAGCAGTGCGCCGCCATCGGCCTGGGCCGGCCCAAGTACAAGCTCGTGAACATAACGTAGGGCACGCTTTGCCGCCCCGCCGGCGCGCGGCTGGGATCAAGGCGCCGGCTACACTTTGTTTGCCGACGATGCGGAGGCCGGCCGGTTCTCCGGCCAGGAACTCGCGGCGGGCATCGATTTGACCGCCTTGCCCAAACGATACCCAGGGCGTTGCCCTGGGCTACCATGTTCTGGCCCTTCAGGCCTGCTGACGGGAGGCTCTAAGCCTTATCTACGGGCCATTTGGGACAGTCACGAATGGCCCGAAGATAAGGCCGTTGGCTCGGGCTTTTCAGCCTGAAGGGCTGTGATATGGTAGCCCAGGGCAACGCCCTGGGTGTGCGGATCCTTCTCGGAACGAGCC
>Ga0315279_10011182_pt1 | contig 10421 bp, 7 predicted proteins | sample YL17G06_20_MG_FD_203694 | JGI IMG/M metagenome (GOLD analysis project Ga0315279, IMG submission 203694) | Sediment microbial communities from Yellowstone Lake, YNP, Wyoming, USA - YL17G06_20 | ecosystem: Environmental > Aquatic > Freshwater > Lake > Sediment | place: USA: Wyoming | collected...
TCAAGGATGGACCAAACAACCGATCCGCAGATTTCGCAGATTACGCAGATTAAGATCCAATTCTGGAATCTGCGTAATCTGCGTAATCTGCGGATGGGCTCCGGCTCGGCTGGTCGGTGTTCATCCGTGGTCATTTGTCTCTCATTGCTTGGCCCAGATCGCCAATAATATCCTCCACGTCTTCGATGCCGACCGAGATTCGCACCAGTCGCTCGCTGATGCCGAGAGCCGCCCGCTCTTCGGGCCTCAGCGAGACGTGGCTCATGGTGGCCGGATGAGACACCAGGGTCTCCACCCCGCCCAGGCTTTCGCCGAGCGAGCAAACGCGCAGGCCTCCGAGCATCGCGCGGACTGCCTCAAATGAGTGCAGTTCAAAGGCGATCATCCCGCCGAAGCCGCTCATCTGCCGCCGGGCCAGTTCGTGCTGCGGATGGCCCGGGAGGCCGGGGTAATAGAGGCGGGCGACCTTCACCTGGCCGTTCAACCAGGCGGCCACCGCCATGGCGTTCTCGTTGTGCTGGCGCATGCGGACCGCCAGGGTCTTGACGCCGCGCAGCACCAGCCAGCTATCCATCGGCCCCAGAATGGCCCCGGCGGCGTTCTGTATGAACTTCAGGCGCCGCAGCAGCTCTTCCCGGCCGGTCGCCACCACCACGGCGCCGCCGATCCCGTCGCTGTGCCCGTTGAGATATTTGGTTGTCGAGTGGATGACGATATCGGCGCCCAGCGCCAGCGGCCGCTGGAAGTAGGGGCTCATGAAGGTATTGTCCACGGCCAGCAACAGGCCGCGCGAGTTGGCCAGTTCCGCGGCGGCGCGCAGGTCGGTGAGCGCCATCAGGGGGTTGGTGGGCGTTTCCACGTAAAGCAGCCGCGAGTTGGGCCGTAGCGCCTTCTCCGCCTCGGTCAGGGAGGTGGTGTCGGCGTAGGCGAACTCCAGCCCGAACCGGGTGAGCACGGAGTTGAACAGGCGGAGCGTGCCGCCGTAAGCGCCGCGCGTGCACACCACGTGGTCGCCGCGGCTGAAGATGCTGAGCACGGCATTGATGGCGGCCATGCCGGAGGCGAAGGCCAGCGCCCCCGCGCCGCCCTCCAGTGCCGCCAGGTTGCGTTCCAGCGCATCGCGCGTCGGATTGCGCGAGCGCGCGTATTCATACCCCTTGTGCCGCCCCAGGCCTTCCTGCACAAAGGTCGAGGTTTGGTAAATCGGCGTCACGATGGCCCCGGTGGCCGGGTCCGGTTCCTGTCCGATGTGAATGGCGTCAGTGGCGAATCCCATAGCTTCTTAATTAACCACGGATGAACACCGAGGAACACGGATAAACGGCTGTAGGCCATGGGCTGTAGGCTTTGGCGCGAAAAAGCCCACAGCCTCCCGGAGCAGTGGTTTGTTTATGTGACAGTCGAAGCGATTGTGCTGGGCACCGTAGCTGCGCTCATCTATAAGCCGGCCGCGTCCGCCTGACGGCACGGCCCACTTGGTGAACACGCGACGCGCGGGCACAAGGCCGCGCCCGAAGCCGCTGGCGCCGTGGGCTGAGCCGCAAGGGCGGGCGGCAGGCCCGCCCCCGCGGCCACCCACCGGGTCAACCGCTCAGAGACCTAGCGTGAGGCCTTCAGCGCCACCTGCAGATCGCTAACAGCGAAATAGACGTTGACCTTGGCCGCGCTGTGGGCCGTGCCGGAATAGGCGTACAGGATGTTGACGCCGGCCTGGCCCAGTTTGCCGGCGATAGCCCCCAGGCCTCCGGGCTTGTCCGGCACGGTCACCTGTAGCACATCTTCTTCCGTCGTTTCCCAGCCACGCTGGGCGAGGATCTTCTTGGCCGCCCCCGGCTTGTCCACAATGATCCGAATGGCCCCCCGGCCCTCCAGCACACCGGCGAGGAGCGCCAGGATATTCACCTTCTTGGCCCCGAGTGCGGAAGTCACCTCGCCCAACATTCCGGGCCGGTCTTCCACGCAAGCGGTAAGCTGCTTGGCTTTCGGCATAACAACCTCCTCCACTTCTGGATTCCCGATCGGAACCCTTGGCCGGTAGCGTACGCCTTTGAGACGGTTCTAGTCAATCGCCGCCGCGCCCGTCGAGCTGTCGGTCTGCGTACGGGATGGTTGCTTGCGAGGCGGGCCTGTGATATCCGATATGGCTCAAAGGAGAACGACTATGAAGGTCTCACGCAGAACCGTGATGGCGGGGGCGTTTGGCGCGCTGGGCAGCGCCGCCCTGAGCGCCCAGGACAAACCCATCCACATCGGCATGATCGGCCTGGGCCTGCGGGCCGGCGCCCACCTGTCCGCTCTCAGGAAACTGCCGGACGCGAAGATCACAGCGTTGTGCGACATCCAGCCGGACCGCATCACCAAGGTGAACGAGGGACTGCCCGAGAAGGCAGCCGCCTACGCCGACTACAAGCAGCTCGTCCGGGATCCCCGTATCGCGGTCGTGGTCATTATTACCCCGGGTTTTTTGCACCACGAGATGACGGTGGCAGCGCTGCAGGCCGGCAAGGACGTGATGCTGGAGAAGCCCATGGGCATCAACTATGCTCAGGCCATCGACATCAAGCGCCAGGCCGAGAAGAGCGGCCGCATCCTGGCTGTTGGCATGCAGCGGCGCTATACCCGCAGCGATGCGGAGATTCAGGAAGTGATCGACAGCGGCACGCTGGGCCCCATCCGCCTGGTTAGCTACAACGAATACCGCGAAGACTGGAACCCGAGGACCTGGCAATACACCGACCCGGACACCGGCAAGAAGATCAGTTGGCGGTTCCTGAAGAAAACGGCCGGCTCCTCGGAGCTGGAGTTCTCCATCCATAGCTTCGCCATGGTCACCAACGTGGTGAAGTCGCCGGTGGTGAAGGTGGCGGCCAGCGGCGGCGTCCTCCATTACAAGGACCGCGATACCCGCGACGTCTCCACGCTGGTGGCGGAATTCGCCAACGGCGCCCGCCTCAGCTACTCCTTCAGTTGCTTTGCCGGCGGCGGGGGGACCGGCTGCACGATGGTGGGCGACAAGGGCGTGATCCGGCGCGATCGTGGTGAAAGCTCGTTTCTGACGCTGCCGGGCGGAAAACCCCAGCCGCTGCCCCGCAGCGCCAAGCTGTCGGATGACCCGGTCGAAGTCCAGTTGTATCGGGACCTGTTCCAATGTGTGCGCCGGCGCACGCCATCGGCGCTGAACGCCGACGCGGCGCTGGAGCCCTCGAAGATCGCCTTCGCCGCCGATCTCAGCATTGCCGAAGGGCGCATGGTAAACGTGAAGGAACTGGGGTGACGTGGCCAGGCCGGGGCGCGCCGCCGCTCTCGATTCGGCATACTCCTCCCCTGAAAATATGGAGCGCCGCCGTCCCGGCGGCCCCGGGGCCGGCCAGAGGCCGGCGCTCCATAGGCCGCTTTTCATCGTTTCAGGGCGCCCCGCAGGGGCATGCGCGACTGCCCTGAAAATTCCCGCGGCCACGATGGCCAGGCTCAGCCTGAAAATTGCCACGCTGCTTCGGGCTGGCGGCTTGCCGATAGCCGCTCCCCTGGGGTACAAATGGGCTGTAGGCTGTGGGCTGTAGGCTGTAGGCAGCGGGGCCCACGGTCCACAGCCGATGTTCTTGGAGGAGCACCATGCGCGAACTACGTGCCATCGCGGCCATCGCCCTGTGCCTGGCGGCGCCGGCCACCATCCTGGCCGGCCAATCGCCTGTGATCCAACCCGCCGAACTGAAACCGATCGTTTCCCAGGTGCGGCTCGTCGATGTGCGGGCCAGCGAGGAGTTCGCCAAGGGCCACATCCCGGGAGCTGTCCGCCTCTCCATCGACCGGCTGGACGACGCTGCCCGAAACCGCGAAGGCTTGCCGATTCCCGTGGAGGCAGGCGCTGCCATCTTTCGGGAACTGGGCATCGATTCGCAAACCGACGTGGTGGTGTACGACGGGCGCGGAGGCCCGCAGGCCGCCCGCTTCTTCTACGTGGCGGAATTCTTCGGCCACACTCATGTCCGGGTCCTGGACGGCGGCTGGCCAGCGTGGCTGGCCGAAGGAGGCCCCCAGGAAACTGAGATGCGAACCGTGCCCCCCGGCCACTTCCAGCCCCGGCCGCATCCCGAGCGCATTGCGACCGCCGAATGGATCCAGGCGCGTCTGGGCGCCGGGGCCGGCAAGCCGGTCATTATCGATGTCCGAACGGCGGACGAGTACTCGGGAAAGGGTCTTCCTCCGGGAGCCCGCGGCGGGCATATCCCCGGCGCCATCCATATCGACTGGCGAACCACGGTCACCGGCCAGGGTGGCGGGCGGATGAAAAATCCTGAGGAGTTGAAGAGCATCATGCAGGCCGCCGGAGTGGACTTGAACCGGGAGGCGGTCGTTTACTGCGGCATAGGAGTGCGTGCCTCCTACCTGTACCTGGTCCTGCGGGCGCTCGGTAATACCAAGGTCCGCAATTACGACGCGGCCTGGGACGAGTGGGGCAGCCGCGCCGACCTCCCTATCGAACGCTGATCTTCCGGGCTGCGATTTTCTCCCCCCGTAGGGGACCTTTTCCGCCGCCATGTTCACTTCGGAAAAGCGGAGAAGAAGCGAGCCGGGCGACCTCGCTTCACCAGTTCGCACGCACGAATTCCCGGAAATCCTTGTCTGCGGAAATGAACCTGTCCGAGATGATCAGATACAGGCCTTCTTTGGGCAGTTTCCGAAGCACGTCCCGCAATTGCCCGAAGTGGCCGTCCACGGACAGAATCAGGCGTGAGCGTTCGAGTATCAACCGCAAGTCCGGGATCATCTCCGCCAGCGGCGGTCCGCCGGCTTCCACAGTGATCTCCAGCCCGGCAATCCGCGGAATCTCCAGCACCGAGCGATAGTGGCGATAGCCGGTGGAATGCAGGTGAAACAGCACATGCCGGCCGATTTGCCTGACGAGTTCCGCGTCGTGCTCCATGAACAGACGCTGATAGACCGCCGGGGAACACATGCCCGCCGCGTCTTCCTGGATGACGGTGGTGGGTTCCGGGGCCCAGTATCCGTAGATGTGGCCGTAGCCGCCCAATCTCCTGGGCACCAGCGAAAAGTGTGCTTGCAGGACGTCCAGGTGGAGCCGGTTGACGCGGGCGGCGGCCTCGGTCAGTGCTTGTGGATCATCGTAGAGATCCAGGAAAAAGTTGTGGAGTCCGCGCATGGCGCCCAGGACATCGGACACGCCCCGCAGGATGGTGGGGCTGATCCAACATTGGGGCGGAGCGCTCGCGGCCAGTTCCGCGGTCTGGCGACGCAGACATTCGACCCATTCCGTGTTGCCGGGAATGGCGACGCGGGCCAGGTCCTCGGCGCGGCTCACAAAATGGCCGGCAGCCAGCGCGCCGGCCGAACAACGGACGACGCACCCACACATGGCCTCCAGCCAGGGGACGGCGCGCCAGGCAGCTACGAAAGGCATCCAGTCGTCCGAGACCACGGCCCGGTGCATGAACGAGTCTTCGTATTCGGTCCTGACCAGCCCCCGGCTCACGGCGGCGGGCTGCAGGTTCCCCTCCGGAAGCGGCGCGCGCAAGAACAGGATCGGCTGCCACACTCGGTCGGGGGCGATGCCGACCGGAGGGCGATCCAACGCACATTTCTTCCAGAACCCACGCTGGAACCTCTCAATACTCGCTTCCAACTGTGCTTGATCCTTCATAACCCGGATAATTCACCACGGATGAACACGGATGAACCTGGACCAGCACAGCCGGAACCAACAGAGCCGCCAGTGCAAGACGGGGGGCCGGCGAGACGCCAGCGCTCCATAGGCGGCCGTTTGTGGAGCGCTGGCGTCCCGCCGGCTCCTGGTCGGGCCTGCATTTCGCTGCTAAAAAAAACAGCGAATGGTACGACTGCTACACGGATGCGGAACGTTCGGCACGGTTGGTTCCAGCTCCGCTGATCCGTGTTCATCCGTGGTGAGTTTTTACGGCGCTGCGTTTATTTCCAGCGCCTGCCGCTGCGGGCCGCGCGTGATCCGGCCAGGGGTCTTGCCCACGGGAAGGAAGTGCCTGAATCTCTCGATCGTCTCGTTCATGCGGAAGCGCACGTGGGCGCGCATGGCTTCCGCGGCTTCCGCCGGCGAGCCGTGGACGAGTGTTTCCGCCAGATCTTGATGCCAGCGCCGTGGCAGTGGCTCGCGGTGGCCGGCGGAGGCAAACAGCCAGTTCAGGAGAAGCACGCGGCTGCGTTCGATGGCCTCGATCAACTGCTTGCATCGCGTGCCCTGGGCGATCCGGATGTGGAAGACGACGTGCGCCTTCTCCAGGTGGGCGTGGCGTCTGGGGTCAAGCTTGGCGGTGCGGAACAGCGCCTCATGGCCCAGGTCCAGGCGCCGGGCCGACTCCAGCAGCCCGGCTTTCTGCGCCGCTGTCGCGGTCTCCGCAAACAGCCGCGCCGAATGCGTCTCCAGGGCTTCGCGCAGGATGTAGTTGCCCCGGATGTCGTCGGCCGTCGGTATGCGAACGCGAGTTCCCGCTCTCGGCCGGCTCTCCACAAACCCTTCCGATTCCAACCGCTTCAAGGCCTCACTGACCGGAATGGTGCTCACCGACAACTGCTCGGCAAGGCGCCGCCGGGAAAGCGGGCTGCCCGGAGGGAGTTGTCCCTCGAGGATGGCGTCGCGGATGCGGGTGTAGATGCCAAGGGGAAGAGGGATGGATTCCGGCTTGCGGGTCGGCAGAGCCATGAAAGTGGCGTCTCAGATTTCAGATTCTCCTTGACATCGTAGCGCAAGCGGGGCGACACTGGCAACCGCAAACTGACATCCCAGATTATTGAAACGCAAAACAGGAACGGGAGCATGCAGCGGCTCCCCAACTCCGCGGCCAAGTGGGGATCCGAGGCCTCTGCATCCGTTCGTTGCGCAGATCCGGATAATGGAGGACTTCCATGCTGGCCATTCGAGTCAGGCAAGCCGTCCTGGCCGTCCTTGTTTTTTCCGCGGTCTTTTCCCGGGCACAGAATATCACCGGGACCATCCTGGGAGATGTGAAGGACCCCACCGGCGCCGTGGTGCCCGGGGCCGAGATCATTCTCACCAACATTGCGACCAACCAGTCGGCGAAAACCAGCACCAACACGCTGGGCCACTACGAAGCGCCGTACTTGAAACCCGGCGTGTATACGGTTCGCGCCAGTGCGCCGGGCTTCAAGACCGCCGCGCGGGACCAGGTCACCCTGGAGGTGGACCGCCGGCTCCGCCTGGACTTCACCCTGGAGGTTGGCGACGTGGCCACCAGCGTGGAAGTGGCCGCGCAGACCACCCTGGTGGAGAGCGAGACCGGCGCGCTGGGACAGGTGGTCGGTGAGCGGACGGTCGAGGAAATGCCGCTGCAAGGCCGTAACGTGTTCGATCTGGTCAGCCTGGCCGCCGGGGTGCAGGAGAATCCGCTGGCCACCGGGGGCGTGGTGTCCACCGGGGCCTCCACCGGCGCCAACGACGCCCCGACCTTCGTCTTCTCCGACTTCTCGATGAACGGCGGGCGCATGCGCTCCAACGAGTACCTGCTGGACGGTGTTTCCATCATGCTGCCGGAGAACAACAACTTTGCGCTTTCGCCCAGCCCTGACAGCACCCAGCAGCTCAAAGTGATGACCAGCAGCTACAGCCCGCAATTCGGGCGCACCGGCGGCGGAACGGTCAACGTGCTGACCAAGGGCGGCGCCAACAAACTGCACGGGACGGTCTACGAGTTCCACCGGGACCAGGTGCTGCGTGCGAACAACTTCTTCGCCAACGCCCGCGGGCAGGAGCGGCGTGCCGCGGCCTTCAACCTGTTCGGGGCCAGCGTGGGCGGGCCCGTCCGCAAGAACCGCACGTTCTTCTACGGCGACTACCAGGGCCACCGGGAATGGGGCGCTATGGGCGGCAGGGTGCTGACCATTCCCAGCGCGGCGGAGCGCAACGGCGACTTCTCGCAGCGGCTGGCCTCCAACGGACAGTCCGTCAACATCTACAATCCCTACACCACGCACACCGAAGGCGGCAGGACCGTACGCGACCTGTTCCCCGGCAACGTCATCCCGCAGTCGCTGTTCGATCCCGTAACCAGAAAGGCGCTGACCTACCTGCCGTTGCCGAACCGTCCTGGCGAAGGTCCGGCGAAAGTAAACAACTGGGCCTACGCGCCGTTGAACCGGGTGGGCAGCGACCAGTGGTCGGCGCGCATCGACCACCGCTTCACGGACCGCCACAGCATCTTCGGCCGCGTCACGCGCAACGCGGGAGCCGGCAAGAACAGCGGGCCCTTCGGCACGATGGCCGACCCGGCCCTGGGCAACAACATTAACCACGTCATCAACACAGTACTGAATGACACGATTACCCTGAGCCCCTCTCGCCTTCTGAACCTGCGTTATGGCTTCACGAGGCGGTTTGAAGGGCGTGTCCCGCTGTGGGCGGGTAAGGTCAGCCTGACTGATCTCGGCTATCCCGCCTATGTTGCTGCCGCCGTCCAGGAAGAGCTATTCCCCCAATACGCCATCTCTGGTTTCAGCACCTTTGGCGGCCTCGGCAGCGACCGCATTCGGCGCGGCAACGACATTCACACCTGGGTGGCCGAGCAGACCCAGATTCGCGGCCGCCACACGGTGGTGTACGGGGCCGACATCCGCCTCTACAACCAAACCCCCTATCAGGCCGGTAACCCTTCCGGGACCTATTCCTTTACGCAGAACTACACCCAGAATCCCTTCAGTCCCGGGCTCACGTCCGGAGACGGTCTGGCCACCTTCCTGCTGGGCTATGGCGGCGGTTCCGTCAATGCCTATCCCGCCTTCGCCGTTCGCAACTACTACGCCGGGCTGTTCGTGAACGATGACATCCGCCTCGGGAGGCTCACCTTCAACCTGGGGCTGCGGTGGGATTACGAGCAGCCGCGCACCGAACGCTATAACCGGTTTTCGATGTTCGATTTCGCCGCTCCGTTCCCGGTGCCGGTGGCCGGCCTGCCGGACTTGCGCGGAACCGTGACCTGGGCCGGCCGCAACGGCCAGCCACGCGGCAACTTCGATCCGGTCTACAAGGACTTCGGGCCTCGCGCCGGCCTCGCCTACCGGCTTCGCCCCCGCACGGCGATCCGCGCCGGATACGGGATCTTTTTCCTGCCCCGCATCGGCTCCACCAATTCCAGTTCCTTGGGCGCTGCCGGCTCCATTGTGACTACCAGTTGGGTGGCCAGCATCGATAATGGCATCACGCTCAATAACCCACTCAGCAATCCGTACCCCACCGGCCTGTTGCTTTCGCCGGTGAACGAAGCCGAGAAGCTCTCGGTGGGTGAGAGTATCCGCGTTTCCGACCGCGGCAGCCGTGCCGAGAGCTATATGCAGCACTGGAACTTCGGTATCCAGCAGGGCCTGTTGAAGAACTTGCTGGTGGGCATGTCTTACGCCGGCAGCCAGGGCACGCGTCTGCCGATCTCCTGGCAGTTCAACCAGGTGGATCCGAAATACCTCAGTCTGGGCACCGGGCTGTCGACCAGCGTTCGCAACCCTTTTTACGGCCTGGTGCGCACCGGCACTCTCTCCACCGTCAACGTTGCCCGCAACCAGCTTCTGCGGCCCTATCCGCAATACGGCAACCTGACGGCCTTTCAGCAAAACGCTGCGTCGTCGAAATATCACTCGCTGCTGCTGCAAGCTGAAAAACGCTTCTCGCACGGCTACAACCTGATGATCAACTACACGGCGAGCAAGCTGATCGACAACGGCTCCGGCCGCGTCTACAACTACACGGCCTTCGAGCCGCCCTTGCAGAACGCCTACGATCTTTCCGCCGAGCGCGCCGTTTCTCCGCAGGATGTCTCCCAGCGCGTTGCCATCTCCCACACTATCCAGCTTCCCTCCCGTGGCAACAAGTACCTGAAGGCCTGGACTCTGTCCGGAACCTTCACCTGGAACACCGGGTTCCCGCTGGCGCTCACCTCCACCGGCTCGAACACCTACCTGTTCACGGCCGTCACGCGCCCCAACAACACCGGCCGTTCGGCGGAGCTTAGCGGGCGGGTGCAAGACCGCCTGTTGCAGTACTTCGACACCTCGGTGTTCACCGTGCCGCCATCGTTCACCCTCGGCAACACGGGCCGCACCCTGCCGGACGTGCGCAGCCCACAACGCTGGAATTACAACCTGGCGGCAGCCAGGACGGTCCGTGTGTGGGAGCGCGTTTCGCTCATGATCCGCGGCGAGTCGTTCAACCTGACCAACACACCCTTCTTCGATCTGCCCGGCACCCAGTTGGGCGCCGGAACCCTTGGCATCATCTCCACCTCGCGCATGGAGCGCCAGCTACAACTCTCGATGAAAGTATTGTTCTGATATGAGGAGCATTGGAGAGCGGAGCATTGTACCGCTGGCGTCTCGCCGGCCGGCCCCTGCCACATCATCCCGGTACAGCGGCGCCACGGGCTGGGGCC
>Ga0315279_10011183_pt1 | contig 10420 bp, 15 predicted proteins | sample YL17G06_20_MG_FD_203694 | JGI IMG/M metagenome (GOLD analysis project Ga0315279, IMG submission 203694) | Sediment microbial communities from Yellowstone Lake, YNP, Wyoming, USA - YL17G06_20 | ecosystem: Environmental > Aquatic > Freshwater > Lake > Sediment | place: USA: Wyoming | collected...
TTTTCATAATATTTTATTATATTTAACGACTATATAAAATATTATAATCCTACTAATTTATTAGTCAAGGTTTATTGCGCACGTTATTATATTTTAGAAATATCGAAGGTCTCGAACTCTGCAAGCAATATGTGTATGCTGAAAAGGAAGCCGTCTAAATGGTCAAATCGAAAGGTCCGTCGTCAACGGGAAGGTGGCTACCGTACATTATGCTTTTTCTTTGGGTAAACTTGACTCATTAAAATCAAAATCCCATTTATCTTTTCTAAAATAAAAATTAAAATTTTGTCTATATTTGTTTGTTAATTTATCTTGATAGTCTATTGTTACCCATGTCATGATAGAGTCGTCCGGATTGTTAATGTCTGTAACAACAGCTCCGTTTATAAGTTCATCCATGTCAGTTGGTCGGATTTCAATGAATCCTCCACTTTCAACATATTTATATTCATTACATAATTCCCCTCTTATGCCGCATTGTATAAATAATGCCAAGTTGCCGAAGTTCCTAAACCGAAAAACTAGGGTATTAACATCATTTGATTCATATGTGATAGGCACGAAAAGTGGTTGCAAATCGATTCGCCACCGCAATTCATGATATTTGACCATTGCTTTTGTCTCTTGTGCCATCTTTGCGGTCTCTTCGGTCATCCGGGTGGTTTGATCTACATAGGTTTTTGTAACCGCCACAAGTATTATATTCGTTGTTACGAGAGCTGCTGATACTATCATCGTACCAATCATTGCAATTACTGCTCCATCAATAACAGGACCATGATACATGTCACAATAATGAATTATCCAACGGATACACAAGACCACAGCAACCCACCAGATGAAGTTAATTATTATTACTCTCCAGAAAGGAAATTTAGCGTTAGGTTGATTCATGGTTAATTTCTGTAAGAACACCATAATATATAAGATCTGATTCGTACTTAATATGTGGGCACATTATCATCCCTTGGTATAATCATAGGTCCTGAGTTGATGTATTTCGAATGCTGTACCGAATTAACGTAGTTCTTGCACTCTGGGCAGAGCCATTCACTCTGTCGCCCTAAAACAGGATGTAGAGAAATCAAAACCCCATCTTTTTCCTGACATCGAGTGCAATACGGACCATCTTTTGTATCATCTTTGGTTTTTATCCAATAGGCATTGTTTTCTTTGACCAAGCTTGCCTTGATTTTGAGTTTATCTTTTAATTCCCTTATCTCTTCGTCTTGGGTTCTTATTTTTTCTTGCATTTCCAAGAGTTGTTGTAGAATTGCCAAAATCTTTTCATACAACTCGATTTTGCCAGCTTCCTGTAAAACCTTGGCTATAGTCTTTAGTTCGTCAAAAACTGCCATATTTCCTCCCAATAAAAACCATGTAAATATAACTATAATAAGGCCAAAAATCAAGTAGCAATAAATCTTAGAAAAATTTAACTGTAGCCAAACCTTCTCTCGTAACCCTTATGATTGAACCATTCGATAATAATGCAAACGATTTTGACCTCGTTTCCTTTGAGGGCATAAATCAACCTTCAGGCGTTGGGCAAGTCATATTTCCATAAGTTGTTTATCCCATATTTATTAACGTAACTCTTTGGGATGAGTTTTTCAGGAACTCTTGCGCCACACAAGGGATTCTTTTTTAAGTCGTCAATTGCCCTGGTTATGAAAAAGTAAAGCCGTCTGTCTTCGGAATTGCTTTCCTTGAGTCTGAGATATTCCTTTTTAAGGTTCTCGTTTGCGAATGCAACTTCCCTTGTTTTGTCATGAGCTGTCATCTTATTATAAGTCCCTTTTCCTCAAGTTTTTTTATAACTTCTGGACCCCATATCCAGGCTAGCTTACCATCCCTGTCGATGATTATTTTGTTGGAATCTTCAAGGTAATTAAGAATCGCCTGGAACGTCTGGTAGGTCATCTTCCTGGGCAGTTTTTTCCAAAGCTGGTATTTTCCCAACTTGCCTGAGTTCTCCCTGATTGCTTTTTCAACCATCAGGACGCTTTCCAAGGTTGGGTTATATAAGAGCATTTGATCCATGTTATATTTATACGTATAAGGCTTTATAAATATTTCGTTCATTTGATTATGTCTGAGCTTGCGATGGGAAAAGCATAAAAGGTGAGTCGTCATCAGCCTTATTAATCAATCTGAACGAATAATCCAAAGACGTAATCATTGAATCGGATTTATCACCTTTATCCCTTTAACTTGCGTAAAAGCAGAGTCATTGGTGATGATTTCATTGACCTTCTCTGTTCTCATTGAAGCCAACAGCGTTGCGTCTCTTCCGCCTATTCCTGCGTTAGAGTATTTGGCGAGTAGATTTACCGCAGCCAGGGCTTGTTCATAATTAAAATCGAGAATTCTTAACGGCAAGCTGAGGAATAAATCCACTTTATCCTTGCCCTTAGCTCCAAGGTTTTTTATCAGAAAATGGGCGACCTCCATGACTACGACCGTGTTTATTACAATCGTCTGGCATTTGATTGCCCGTTCAAGGAATTGGGCGACTTTCAGGTGTTCCTTGGCGCCTTTGTCAAAATAGTAGCACCATACGTTAGAGTCCACGAAAATTTTCCTTTTTTTCATTTCCATATTTTCTTTACGTCCAGCTCGTCGATTATGGATCGTTCTATACAGCCCCTCAATTTTGACAAGTCTTCAATGTTTCTGGCTTTTTTAAGGATGATGTCGTGGTCGCGTTTTTGAATGAGCAGTTTCTGTCCTGGCTCCATATTGAGTTCTCGTCTGATTGACTTAGGAATGACTATTCTGCCTCTTTCTTCGAGTTCTGCTATAATTTTTCCCATAATTATTCCCAATTATTTTGAGTATTTAAATCTTTCCGTTGGGTTAATTTAGGGATAGTATTCGATAAGAAAGCCATAAAAGGCGCTTCGCCCCCAAAGGCTCAGCTATCCATTTAAGCCTTTCTATCTATCCATGCTCCGCTCGTCGAGGTCAGCCTGCCACTCTGATTGCTCGAGGTCGCTTGCGCTCCACTCTGAGCAATCGAGGTTGGCTTCCAGCTCGACATGAGGTCGCATTTCTTATTGTTGTTAAGGATATGGTCTGTGGACCTCAGGGATAATGAGGTCATCGGGAAGCTACGCTTCTTTTGTTAATTGATTTGCAATTTGAGTTTTATTGAATGTCATCAATTTTAAGTAAAAGGCTCTTACGTTAAAAAGAGGTCTTTTACAGGGTGTTTTTTTATTGTTAGTTTCTTGGTTCAAACCGAATGGTTTGACTTGAGTTTATTTTATTTGGTAGTTTATTGTTTCTTTTTTATTGTTTATCGGTTTCCGAGCTTCGCCGGCACCGCGATTTGTTTTTATAATGATTTTATTGTAATTTCATCGGTTTATTATTTGTTTCTGAGGAGAGAGGGGGGAATGAGAACAGGAAATGGAATCAAATGAAACGTCGATTCAGTACAATGATTATAAAACGGGAATTTCTAGGAAAGCATGCTTTTGGATTACTGTTACTCAAAAAACGATGGTTTAACTCGTAAGATAGCCCAGATTAACGACTTTTTGGCCTTTAGAAGCGGTTCTGAGGATAATCTGGCAGAAGATATCATTAAGGAGAAATTAACCGTTCAGAGGGCTTCTATAACGCAAATCGTCCATTTAATCCTGGAAAGGGAGAAATTCAAGCAAGGAAACCTTTCTTCCCTGGAATCAGAAATCCAAGGGTTCCAGTCAAAACTATACCTTTACAGATGTCGGCTTTATCCTATCGAGCTTGATAATAAACGAAAAGGAGCTCTGGAAAAAATGATCTCTGACTTGGAAAAAAGGCAGAAGCAGGAGGATACAGATTGTTGGAAAGATACATTGGAATTATGGCAAGAGTTGTTAAAATTGGCTGCTGAATATAAGGCGGCTTTGAGAAAATCAAAAATATTGCTGCTGGAAGAATAAAATGGACGTTTTTGATTTAAAATCAGGAAGAATTAAGCAGTTGTGCCGAAAGCTTCGGCCGGTAATCGGGCCAAAAATAGACAACGTCTGGAAAGCTTATCAGATTGAAGATGATAAAGGAAAGGAAGAGATTGAAGAATATTTGAATTTGCTGTCTTTTACCTCCATTAAGGAAAATTTGGTTAAGGATGAGATCTTTCTGCTTCCACCTTCAAGGGAACAGGCTGCCGGGGAGTATTACATGGGTGATATAGTTTATAACGATAAATATCTGTATCCCTTTGGCTTAAGAGAAAAGGAATGGATCCAGCACGTTGGAATTTTCGGGAGGTCCGGAGCCGGCAAAACCAACCTTGGGTTTTCCATGGTTTCTGTATTAGTTAAAAAGAACAAGCCTTTCATCCTATTCGACTGGAAGAGAAATTATCGGGACTTGATTGCCTTGCCAGAATTTAAGGATCTGATTATTTACACGGTCGGTCGGAACGTCGCGCCCTTAAGATTCAATCCCCTGATTCCTCCCCTAGGTACTGATCCCAAGACCTGGCTCAAGAAAATAATCGAGGTCGTAGCACATTCGTATTTTCTGGGCGAGGGCGTAATGTACCTGTTACAGAAGGCAATTGATTCCGTTTATCGAAGGTTTGGCGTTTACGATGGAACTGTTGGAGAATATCCTACTTTTCACGATGTTTTGAGATGGTTTGACAAGTATAAAGCCAAGGGCCGGGAAGCCAACTGGCTGAGCTCAACCTTAAGAGCAGTTTCAACCATCTGTTTCGGTGAGATGAACCGGTTAACCAATACTGGTAACCAGCAACTGGAAACTCTTTTGCAGAAAAAAGTCATCCTGGAGCTTGATGCCCTGACCCAGTCTGACAAGATATTTTTCATCGAGGCATTGTTGCTCTGGATTCATCATTACCGGCTTCGGGAAAAGGATCGTGAGACTTTCAAGCATGCAGTCATAATCGAGGAAGCTCATCACATATTATCGAGCGAAAAAGCCAGCTTGACTGGGAACGAGTCAATCATGGAAACGACGTTCCGGGAGATAAGGGAATTCGGGGAATCACTGATAATACTCGACCAGCATCCCTATCAGATTTCTTTACCGGCTCTTGGCAATACTTATGTCACGATCGTCTTAAACCTGAAGCATAAAAAAGACGTGGGCGCAATTGCCAGTTGCATGATGCTCGAAGACGATGAAAAGAATTACCCGGGCAATCTTGAGCTTGGGGAAGCCATCGTCAGGCTCCAAGGAAGAATCATGAAACCATTTTTGATAAAAATCCCTGAATTTGACATAAAGAAAGGCCTGGTTACCGATGAAATGATCAAGGAAAAAATCTCGAGATATTTCGGGGAGATAAAGGGCAAAGAAGCCTTATCTCAAGGTATTACGGATGTTTCAAAAAGTGCTGAACTAGGAGAAGAGGAAAAAGCGCTATTGATTGATGTTTTGAAATATCCATTTAGTACAGTGGTTAAAAGGTATGAGATATTGAAACTGAACAGAAGAAAAGGTAATTACTTTAAGGACAATCTGATAAATAAAGGTTACATTAAACCCAAGGAAATAAAATTAAGCAACGGCCGGATGATTTTATTTGAACTAACTGACAAAGCTAAGCTGTTCTTGGAAAAATCTGGCTATCGGGTATTTTATGAGCGAAATGGCATGGAGCATAAATTCTGGAAATGGAGAATAACCGATTACTATCGAAAGCGAGGTTATAAAGTATTCGTCGAGGAAAGAGTAAATGGCAACGTTGACTTGGCCATAAGAAAGGACAAAACCAGCATTGCTATCGAGATCGAGACGGGAACATCGGATTTCATTAATAACATCAAGAAGGATTTGAAGGCAGGATTTGACCTCGTCATATCCGTCGCGGTAAACGAATTAGTCGAAGCAAGGATTAAAGAGCAGCTAGTAAAAAATAACCTTAATCACATAAAAAGAATTAAGGTAACGACGGTAAGAGCGTTTGAGAATTAAGAATTTAAAGCGAATGTCAATGGTTTTAGTAGCTACCGCAAATTTCCTTTAAAAAATCATCTTCAGCTTTAATGGTTTTTTGAATTAATCTTTTAAAGTATTTCTTTTCCCAAACATTGGTACTATCCCTAAGATAGGATTCTAAGATTGGGATAGATAAAAAAGTTAACATATCACCATCATGCCATTGACATTTATCATAATGACACTTATTATAATCAAGTTGAGGGTCATATTTAAGTGTTATTCTACGGCATCGTGGACATTCTTCCCAATCCAAGGCTTTATCGCAATTTTCTGTCATTTTTTTCTCCTTTCTAACAAGAATTTATCCTTTAAATAATTTTTCATATGCGGAAATACTTTTGACTCCAGTAAATTTTATAACATCAATGCGTTCCAATGATTTATCACTAAGCAACTTTTGTGCATCAAAATATGGGTAAGGATCAATATAAATAATTTTTTTTATACCAACCTCAATTATTGTTCTAGTACATATTAAACATGGAAAAGTAGTAGTATAAAGCGCATATTTCTTCTCTTGCTTAAATTTATTAACTTTTAATGCATTGAGAATTGCTCTTTCTTCAGCATGAACTGCAATACATAAATCAAGATTCTTTTTTAAAACCGAACGGATATCTTTGGGTATAGGTTCATTACATCCCATACATTTGTCAAAAACCACACTCCATTTTTGACCGCATTTGTGACAAATTTGTTTTGTGCTTCTTGTACACTTGCCTGATTTAAAACAAATATCTTTTTCGAGCGGACCTTCATTATATCCCAAACTAACAATTTCGTTTGTATCAATATCTACCAACACTGCACCAACTTGTCTTTTAAAACACTTTGATCTATGGCTAATAGTTACTGCTTCTCTCATAGCTTTCTCAGGATCAGATTCTTCCCTTTTTAATTCACCAATAATTAAACGATAGTATTCATCTAAAGATTTATGAAATTTCTCCAAATTAGAATCATTATTTATAATAATATCCGCTTCATTAACACACCTACGTACTTGCTGGCCATATTCTTCCTCGTCTTCTCCTGAATCTCTTTCATCATCAATATCAAAATATTTTTTATTATTATATTCCTTTTTAACCTTATTATCCCCTATTATTCTATTCCATCGTAAACCACTTTCAGTATCTATTGCAATAAGATAAAAATTGGGGAATATATCCCTTAAAGTATCTGTCTCCCCTTTATTCCTAATTGATTTTATTACTAAATTTTTATCGATATTTAAGGATGATTTAAGAATTTCAGCATTCATAAACAAATCCTTCACCCTGCCATCATTGATTTTTTTGACAGTCAATTTTCTCCTTTGTGAGATTTCTGATAAAAAAATCTGTACAAGATAATCATATCTACTTTCATTGCCTACTGAAGATGGATATTTCATCCTGATTTCATCTCCAATATCTTGTAGATTCCTTCTTGTTTTAAAAAGTCCTTTATTATCGCATGTTTTTTTCAACCATTTACTCAAAGAATATACCTGAAATCCTTTTGTTTTAAAAAAACGAGATGCTGTATTACATCCACTTCCAAACGCACCAGTTAAACCGATTACTTTAATATCCTGAGTTCCCATAATCTCTTTGTGATTATTATATATAATTTAATAAAAGTCAAGTAGGTAGTTTGCATTACTTAAGCAAAAAGAATTTAGGGAGCATTCCATTTCAGTATAAGTTATTTAAACATCAAAAAACATAGAATCATGTTTATTTAATAAGCGTTAAGCTTATCCCGATTGATATCGGTTGTTTTATGTGTTGTGTACTAAGGTTAAAAAGATGTTGTGATGTTGAAGAATAAAATGTAATTTTGGTTTTGAGAATGATGATTAGATGGGAATATGTGTTTTCTGAAGAATTGTTGATTAAGGTATTTAAGGCGTAATAAGTCGATTTATGGGCAAATGAGTGTTTTTTGACAATGATTACAAATCAAAAAGGAGAATAACATGTTTGCAATTGACAAAGAAAGAATGATGCCTTTGTGCCCGAAATGTTCAAAGCCGCTTAAAGAGCTCCGTGTCCGTTTCGTGATCGTTAAATATTATGAATTCGATCACGAAACGGAACAGTACAATCTCGCGCAAAGGGAAAGAATCGAAGATGACAATCTTTTCCATTGTTCAGAATGTGATACTGGCATCGACGTTAAAACGATATTTGGAATAATGACATGTCTCGGGAGGAAAAATGGCATGCGAGCATCATAAAGAAAAAAGAAAAAGAGTTTATGAAGTAAAAGATGATGGATGCAGAGAGAAAATAAAAGCGGAGTTGTGTGATATTGAGAAGGAACTAGCAACGATTAAAACTGAGTCAACGATATACATAAGAAAAGCCATGATTGAAATAATGCTGGGTATGCCTGAGAATTCGCTGGAATCAGCCAAGCAAGCATTAGCCATTGATGCAACTTCATTTTTTGGCTGGTTCATCTTAGGTTGCGGTTATTTTGAGACCAATAATTATCAATGGGCAAAGGATGCTTACGAAAATGCGCTAAAAATGAAGATTGATTCTGGTTGTGCATCACTTTACATGGACGTAGCACAGGACATCCTGATTAATTTACTGTTCATTGAGGCCATAAAAATCAAACGATAATAAAACCATTAAATATACAAGGAGATAAGAATGAATTTAAGAATTGAAAAAATAACCATATATGGATTTAAGGAAGACGCTGAATTTGTTCAAAAAACGTTGCTTCAATCCCTCCCAATGGAACTATTTAAAGAAAATGAATCGATTGCTAGACTTAAAATTCAATCGTTAATTGACGAATTTAACTTTAAAGCGGCAATAACCTGGAACGGCAACACTGTATGGAGCAAGAAAAAAATACTCAAGGACCTGAAACGGATAATGCACAAGGGCATGAATGCACTCACTGACCATCTTTATGCATTTTTCCATCTCTGCTGCGGGAGCATAGCTCATTATAACAAGCAAGGATGGATATGCGAGTATCCGGATCTTGAGGCATTGCGGAATTTCTTTTATAAAAACGAATACGGCCATGGAGTCTTGGAATGGCAACCCTGGTGGGCAACGGACAGAATCGAGATAATCAAAGAAGTATACAAAATGTTTGGATTAAAGGAGACGCCATGAAAACAAAAATCATTTCCCAGAAAATGCTTTCGCCTGAATGCTGGACAGTTCAAGTCTGGGGTATTGAAGCATGCAAGGACTGTGATTACCAGCACACCAAAGAATGCGGCGGCAAACAAATACATAAAACCGGCAAAAATACACTGGGCAATAAAATACCATTACCTGACATAAGGAGGAATCATGAAAGTTGATCACATCCGCATCGGCAAACAGATAAGCGATAATTTACAACTCTTCGAGGAAGAAATAAAGGCATGCGATCTGCTGAAGATTTTAAGGTTTACTGCCAAGCAGGGCCGTACACTTGGCTCAATCTATGAAAAGAATCAGCTGTTTTATACTAACAGCGAAAGGATCACCAGGCAGGAATTCGAGATAATTTACGAAAAACAGGCGCGAGACATCAACTACTGGCTGGATAAATACACCCGAGAAGACTTACTAAATAAATTAAGCTCGGTCATGAAAATCGTCAGCTCGACGACAAAAGTAGAAATAATCAACCGGATCGTCAGGGATAAAGATATTATCTTCAATCATTTCAAAAAGGACTTCGTTGAAAGATACTCCGGCAAATGGCCTGAATTCAGGAAGCATAAAATATTATTACCGGCAGATTCGGATGAAAAAAAGAAGCTGATGTTTTGCCTGGGATCAAAACAGAAGCCCATGTCCGGCAGGAATTACCCGCAATACTGGTGCCTTGGTGGTAGTTATCATTCAGCAGAATTGACCCGAGACTTCAAGACCGAAATAATCGGCGATGCGGTTACGATCAACCTTAAAGACCACGATGAAATCATTCTGCGGAAAATCAGCAAGTTTCTCGAAAAAAACAGAAAAGACACAACCCTGGACATACGCCCGGTATATCTGGATATTAAGGATAACGATTTGCAAATCGAAGATTCAATCGAAATCGACTATGGATTAGGCATCGACCATCTGGTAGGTTATTTTGGCATGCGCAAGGGCTCAAAGTTCAAGACCTTTTGCGAGGGGTTAAAAACCGGGACCGATGCTGACACTGTAAAAAAGTATTTGGGTACGAAATTCCTGCTTACTACCCAGCTCAACGATATTTACTGCGGCATCGATCATGACAAAGAACTTTTCGAGAAGCTCTGCTGGCATCTGAAAATCGAATATTTAAAGGAAAAAAGGGTGGTCTGTCGGGTAGTTGAAACCGAGACTTCAGAATCTCTTGCTGTGCTCTGGGAAACAATCAACGGCGATAACTGCCGGTACAAATTCTCATTTGTTGAACTCTAGGAGGTGTTTATGTTGGAAAAACTGGTCATCGGCTGGGACGAAATCGAGCC
>Ga0315279_10011184_pt1 | contig 10420 bp, 6 predicted proteins | sample YL17G06_20_MG_FD_203694 | JGI IMG/M metagenome (GOLD analysis project Ga0315279, IMG submission 203694) | Sediment microbial communities from Yellowstone Lake, YNP, Wyoming, USA - YL17G06_20 | ecosystem: Environmental > Aquatic > Freshwater > Lake > Sediment | place: USA: Wyoming | collected...
CGCGTCCTCTTCGGCGATCGCGCGGCCAAGATACCGGTCAACTCGACCAAATCCATGATCGGTCACACGCTGGGCGCTGCCGGCGGCGTGGAAGGGGTCGTTTCGGTCCTTACGATCCAGCAGGGAAAGATCCACACCAACTTGAACCTGGTGAACGTGGATCCCGAATGCGCGGGCGTGGATTTCGTCCTCCACGGAACCCGAACTCAACCGGTTAACTGCTGCCTGTCAAATTCTCTCGGCTTTGGAGGTCATAACGCGTCGCTCTGTTTCAAAAGATACATTCCCTGATCAATGCGACCGGGGGATCGGACCGTGATCGGTTTAGCGGGCAATATCGGCTGCGGGAAATCCACCGCCGCCAACTATTTTCGGAGTTTTGGATCCCGCCTGATCGAAGCCGACCGGATCGGCTGGCGGGTTTTGAATGAAACCCGGGACCGGCTGCAAAAACGTTATGGTTTGGGGATCTTTAAAGGAGGCCGGATCAACCGCAAAGAATTACGCGCCGCGGTATTTACGGACCGGAAAAACGTCCGTTTCTTGAACCACCTTACCCATCCCCGGTTGGTTGAGTTGATCCGGGAACGGATCCACAAGATCAGCGCGGGCATGGTCGTGGTCGATGCCGCCCTGCTTTTTGAGTGGCCCGAACTGATGGCCGACGTCGATCACCCGATCCTGATCACCGCCCCCCGCAAGATCAAAGAATACCGAGCCCGGCGGAAGGGCATCGACCGGCAAACCTTCCAACGTATACTTCGGTTTCAAAAGTCCGAAAAGGCTTTATCCCGGCAGGCGGAATACGTCATTCGGAACGATCGCTCCCGGCAAGACCTTTATCGGCAGTGTTATAAGATTTATAAGGAGATAAAAAATGATTGTTGAGTGCGCTACCTGTCACGCTAAATATAACGTTGACGAAAAGAAGATCCCGCCGGCCGGCGTGAAAGTCCGGTGCCACAAATGCCAGAATATCATCCTGATCCAAAAGCCGGAACCGGTTACACACCCAATCATTCCTCCGGTCACGCCGATACCCGAAGCCAAAGCGCCGCCGGTTCCCGAACCTGCTTCCCCACCTCCGGAACCACCTTACCAAGCACCAGTAGCGGCAGAAACCGAACCGGAACCGCCGCCCGCCGAAACACCGGTACCGCCGGTCGTCAGCCCGCCGGTCGAACCCAAAATAACCGAGCCAAAGGTCGTGAAACCGGAGATCCCGGAACCGGTCGCCCCGACTCCGCCCCCGCAGGATACCGGGCTCGTCATTGAAAAACCCGAAACGCCGGCCGCGGCCCCGCAGATGAACGAGGATGATAAAAAATGGATGGAACGGGCGCGCCGTTTGGCCAAGGCACTCGCCTCGGACCTGGTCCTTTACAACCAGGACAAAGTCGAACAGGGCTTGCGCGACGGTTCCCTGGCCCGGCTCCTCGGTTCGGAGATCCGGCGTTCCTGGGAATATTTCTGCCAGCAGATACCAAAACACATTGTGGCGGGTGCCGGCAGCGAGCTCTTCAAAGAGCAATTGAACAAAATCGTCGGCAAGGGCAAAGAAATCTTCAAGTAATCCCACCGGGCTGCGCTGTCCGCCCCGACCCCAATCACTCTTATCCATCCGCGATCTAGATTATGAATTGACAATGCGCTAATATTTATTATAATCACCACGAATCATGTACCCTATTTATCCGGACGGCAAATCCTTTAATTTTACATATTTTTCGAAAATTCTGGGAATGGATGTCATCGATAAAAAAGGGAATCTAGTCGGCAAGGTGTTCGATATCATCGCCACGACCGCCGAGATATATCCCAAAGCCGTTGAGCTGGTCATCAAGCGGGGTTTCTTTAAAGCCAAATATGCCCACGTCGTCTGGCTGGCCGTGGTCGAATTGAACAATCAGGTCCGTTTGAACGTCGATGAGCGGGAAATAAAATTCGGCCGTTTCAAAGATCCGCGAGTTGACATTTCCCTGCGGCGCGATATCCTCGATCAGCAGGTCGTGGACACTTTTAACCGCCGGGTGGTCCGGGTCAACGACCTGCATATTCTTAAAGTCGGTCTCCATCTCATGGTTGCGCATATCGACATTAGCATGAGAGGCTTGTTGCGCAGGCTGGGATTCAACCGCCTTGCGGATTTTTTTATCCGCCTTATCTCTCCGCAGTCGTCGTACTTGAAAAAAGAGAATTTCATCTCCTGGAAATACGTTCAGGTCATCGCGGTCAGCAAAGCCCGCCTCAGCGTCAAAGTGAGCATGCCCTATAATCAGATCTCCAGCATCCACCCCGTGGAACTTGGCGAAATAATCGCCGATCTGGGACCGGAGCAGAAGATCGCCCTATTTAAGGGTCTGGATCCGAAAACCCGGGCTCAAGTGTTCAGCGATCTGGACCCGGAAACACAAAAATATATGATCCAGGGTCTGGAGCCCGCGGAAAACGCCCACCTCATCGACCTTCTGCCGGGTGATGAAGCGGCCGACTTTCTGGATCTTATCCCCAAAGAAACCGTGGATCAGTTGCTGAATTTGATCGAAGTGGGTCGGGCCAAGAAATTGTCAACGCTGCTCGGATATGCCCACGATACCGCGGGTGGCCTGATGACCACCGAATTTATTTCCGTGAGAAAATCGATGACGGTCGGCGATGTGCTAACCCGGGTCAAGGATTCGAATTTAAAAAGTGAAATGATCTATTATATTTATGTGGTCGACGAGAATAATCGCCTGATCGGCAACACGACCCTGAAGAAGATCATCGCCGCCGATCCGGAAGACAACATCCTTATCCACAGCTCGACCAAAATCGCCGCCGTACACCTTGACGACGGCGTAAAGGAAGCTGCGTTCCTGATCGAAAAATACCGGCTATACGCCCTGCCCGTCGTCGATCATGACCACGTCCTCCAGGGGATAATTACGGTCGACGATATCCTGGAGCATATTTTACCGTTGATCTGGCGCAAGGAGAATCCCCGCTGAACCGATGAAAAAGAATTTCTGGCGTTCTTTACTCCTTTTTCTGGTCATTATGGGTCCGGGGATAATAACCGCCAACGTGGACAATGACGCTGGCGGGATCACCACCTATTCGGTATGCGGCGCCCAATTCGGATACTCCATGCTCTGGCTTTTCATACCGATCATCTTCGCCCTGATCATAATCCAGGAGATGTCAAGCCGCATGGGGGTAGTGACCGGCAAAGGCCTGGCGGATTTGATGCGCGAGGAGTTCGGTTTAAAGATCACTTTCTATTCGATGCTCGTCCTCCTTGTTGCCAACCTGGGAAATATCATCGCGGAATTCGCGGGCATCGCCGCCGCCGGCGATCTTTTCGGGATCCCCCGGTTCGTCATCGTGCCGCTCGGTGCCCTGTTCGTCTGGTGGCTGGTGGTTAAGGGTACTTACAAATCAGCCGAAAAGATCTTTTTAAGCGCGTGCGTTTTCTACGTGGCCTATATCATCTCCGGCATCATCGCCCATCCGGATATTGGACCGATCAAGTATCATTTGATCCGGCCCGAACTCAAATTCAACCGTTCCTATATTTTCATGATGATCGGCGTCATCGGCACCACGATCGCGCCCTGGATGCAGTTCTATCAGCAGGCAGCGATCGCGGAAAAGGGGATCAAGTTAAGATATTACAAGTACTCCCGCTGGGATACGATCATCGGCGGAATCGTGGTGAACGTCGTAGCGATATTCATCGTCATCACCTGCGCCGCCACGCTTTTCAAGCACGGGGTCCGCATCGAAACCGCCAAGGACGCGGCCCTCGCTCTCAAGCCTCTGGCGGGTAATTATTGCTATGTTTTATTTGCCTTCGGCCTGCTCAATGCCTCGCTCTTTGCCGCTTCGATCCTGCCGCTTTCGACGGCCTACACCATTTGCGAAGCGCTGGGTTGGGAGAACGGCGTGAACAAAAATTTTCAGGAAGCTCCCCATTTTTACACTCTATACACGGCGCTGATCGTGATCGGGGGTTTCATCATCCTTATCCCCGGTATCCCCTTGGTTCCGGTCATGTTGATCTCTCAGGTCGCCAATGGGATCCTCCTGCCCTTCGTCCTGATCCTTATGCTCATCCTGATCAACAATAAACGGATCATGGGGAAACACACCAACGGGAGGATCGCGAACGCGATCACGATCACGGTGATCATTCTCATGATCGCCCTTTCCCTTCTCTATCTGATCACTCTGTTTAAGTAAAAATCCCGAACGAAATACGCCTTACGGCCTACGCTTTTCACTCTTGACATAAGCCGTCATCACCGTATAATTATAGGTAAGTATAAAGGAGGAGCTATGCGCTTTATAGGATTCTTACTAGCCTTAAGTGTCGTTTTACTGTCCGCGGGCGTCTTCAAGACGGACGGCCTGCCCGGTGTCGAGACGGAGACAAGCGGCGCCAAAGCCCGGTTCATCACCGATCCCGCCGGGCTCTCTTTACCTCCCGCAACGCCCAGCCACCCTTTCGTCACGGGCCGCGCCCAGACGCTCTGGGTCGACCGCAACCACCAGTTTGCCATCGCCCAGCATATCGGCATCGCCGGCAACGGCATGTGGATCCAGGCCGGCTGGTGGCTCAATAACAAGCGGACCAGCCTGTACCGCACCCTGGGTTCGGAAACGCCGAACTGGGTCTGGCCAATGCCCAATACCGAATGGTATATCCCGGTCGATGTGTCCCAGACCGGCGCGGATATCGCGGTCGGAGCCGGCGGCGAACCGTTCGGCAGTTTCACTTCGTCCAGCCCCGCTCCCCGCTGGCTCTACAACCTGCCCGGCGGTTTCAAGATCGCCAGCGCCTACGGCACGACGGTCGCGGTCAGCGACGACGGGCTGATCTACGCCTGCGTGGCTCAGGCCGGCACGGCCGGGAAGGTGTTCCTGTTCGATCCGGCCGGCGACACGATCCGAACCATTAACTTCACGCCCAACAGCGGGATTCAGGGCATGGATATTTCGAATGACGGATCGGTCCTATGCGTGACCACGTATTACGCGATTTATATTTTCAACTCCAACGGCACCCGCCGGGATTCGTTATATAATTACGGCCAAACCACGGCCGCGATATCCGGGGACGGTAAATACCTGGTGCGGGGCGATTTCAGTTCCCAGGTCTACCTCTTTCGCTGGACCGGCTCCGCCTATACCCAGAAATGGCAGCATGCCACGGGTCATCCCTGGGTAACCTCGGTCGCGATCGCCGACGACGGTTCTTCGATAATGGCCGGCACTTACCAGTACAGCCCGGCCAATTCGGGCAAGGTTCTGATGTTCGATTCCTCGTCGGCCACGCCGCTCTGGGAATATACCCAGTATGGCGATTACGTGTGCGCCTGCGCCTTGACCGCCAACGGCAGCCGGGGTGTCGCCGGTTCCTGGGGTCAATATGGCGGCACCTTTGGCGACGTGCTGACCGTTTTCAATAAAAACTCGTCGACGCCGATCTTTCAGCTCCTCGACGACGTGGACGAACCGGGATCGATCTTCTGCGCGGACATTTCCAAGGACGGTTCATTCATCACGGCGGGCGGCAAGGCCGTTCACGCGCGGGAAATGGGAAACGGCGGCGAGGTTTACGCGATCCGGATCCTGGACCCCTTGACCAACGACGTCGGGGTCATGGACGTACCTTCGCCGGGAGCCCTGCTCCAGACCGGTCAGTCGATTACCCCTCAGGCCCTGGTCAAGAATTTCGGAACGGCCAGCGCCAGTTTCAACACGGTCTGCCAGATCTACGACTCCCTGGCCCAGCTGATCTACGTCGACACCCTAGCCGTCAGCAACCTCGCGTCCGATTCGGTCCGCACCTTGAATTTCACACCCAACTGGACCGTCCCGGCTTTTGGCAGTTACCAGACAAAGGTCTATACGACCCTGGCCGGCGACCTGTTCCCGGCCAACGATACGTTTGTCCGGGGCAGCATTTGCTACCACGACGGCGCGGTGACCTTCGTCTACTATCCTTTTCCCGAGCTCACCTTGAATTACACGAAATCACCGCGGATAACGATCGCCAATAAAGGCAGTTACGGCGAGATCATCCCCGCGGTCTGCCAGATCTACCACAACACGAGCCTCGTATACACCGGTAATGCGTCCGTCTACCTCAGCCCGCTCCAGTCTGCGGCGGTGATCATGAGCCCGGAATGGACGCCGGACGACACCGGCCTCTACCAGGTTAATTTCTTCACCACGCTCAGCCAGGATTACGTACCGGACAACGATTCCCAGGCGACGTCGACCGTCGTGACCTTCGAGATCCTTTATGATGACGGCGTTCTCAACACCTACGGATACGTCTCGACCGATTTTTACGACAACAAATTCGCGGTGAAAATGCGGCCCTGCCTTAACCCGCCCTATTTGATCAACCGGGCACGGTTCTACGTCAGCGGCGCCAACCCGATCATCATGTCCCTGAACGCTGATTCTTTGGGCCTGCCGGGCATCGGTTCGACCTACGAGATCGCGCCGCAGGAAACGCTAAGCGCAGCGGGCGCGGGATGGTCGGTCAAGGATTACGCCTCGCCGATCCCGATGACGGATGCAAATCCCTTCTGGATGGTTGTCCACTGGCTGTCTTCATCGCCGGCGGCGCCCTATATCGGTTGGGATAACAACTGGCCCATGGATTCAATGTCCTACTGGTACTGGTCGAACGCGGGAAATAACCCGGGCTGGCATGCTTATCCATCTTATGATTTCATGATGCGCGTCTTGACCAGCCCCCAGATCGGCGCGGTCGAGCAGAACCCTGAAAGCAAGGGGATTTTCGCCTTCCTGGCGCCCCGGCCCAATCCCTTCAAAGACCAGACCCAGCTGACCTTCACGATCCCCCACGACGGGCGGTTAATGATTCGGATGTATGATGTCACGGGCCGGCTGGTCTTGTCGCGCGCGGAGCAAGCGCAAAGCGGAACTTTACGGATACCCATTTCCGGCCGGGATGATCAAAACCGGAACCTGGCCGCGGGTATCTACTTCCTGAACGCGGAATTCGAAGGCAAATCCACGACCCAGAAGGTGATTCTGATCAACGAATAGAAAAAGCAATAAATAAAAAGGGGGACAATTTCGATTGTCCCCCTTTTTATTTGAAATCTTTCATCGGTTACCTGTCATCCGTTATCATCCGCTGTGCCGCGTTATCCAACGCGGCCCGCGCGGATCGTTCTCCCCGCAGCGCTTCTTCCAATGCATCCGTCAGGTAGTAACGTCCCGTGAACCACTGCCGCGACCTGGGTTCGGTATCGGCGTAATCCAGTTCTGCCAGAACCCGGTCGTAACCGGGATTTTCCATAAGGAAACTTTGGATCTCGGGCCTCGCGGCCGCGCTCCGGCGGGTGGGTAGGTAATAGCTCGCCCGGGTCCACCGCGCCTGGTTCTCCGGTTGGAGAAACCAGCGGATGAATTCCCAGCCCAGCTTTTTCCGGGCCATGTCGGTCTTTTGGAACATACCGATATTGGTGCCGGCGATGATCACCGCCTTGCGGGTTCCCTGGGGAAAAGGAGCCACGGCCATATTAAAGGCCGGACGCCCCTTCATAAACGCCCAGGATACGACCGAGGCCGGGATCATAGCCACGTTACCCGCGAGAAACTCGTCCTGGCGCTGGAATCCGGGGTTTAGGTAAAAAAGCGTATCCCGGACTAAACCGACCAGGTATTCCAGGACCTCGACGCCGATCGGAGAATTAAAATCCGGGCGTCCGGACCCAGCGTCGTACAGCCGGCCTCCTTCCTGGTAGAGCATGGTTCCGAAATACCATACGTCGATCGGCCATGAGGTCGGCCATACGCCCAGGCTCTTCACCGCCCGGCAGACCGTGCGGTATTCCGACCAGTCGACCGGGAAATGGTTAAAGCCCGCCCGTTTTAAAAGGTCGGCATTGTAATAAAAAACCGGCACGCTCTTGTTGAACGGCAAGGTCACGAGGACCGAATCGAAAGTATTGTCCGCGATGAAAACCGGGTAAAAATCCGGCAGGTTGAATGTGGTGTCCAACCGGATGAAATCGCCGAGCGGCTGGAGTTCACCGGCGGCTTGGAACTGGTCGGTCCAGGATTCGTACATCTGGGCGATCACGGGCGGGGTTTGCGAGGATACGGCGGCCATCAGTTTCTGCGCGAGCGCGTCGTAAGAACCCATCTGCACGGACCGGACTTCGCCCTCGGGATGGAGACGGTTGAAATCGGCGATCATCTCGTCCAGTTTCTTGCCCAGGGGACCGCTCATCACATGCCAGAAAGTCACGACGGTCTTCGATTCCCGGTGGCAGTTTAAGATCAGCAAAAAAATCAGTAGGGTTTTTTTCATGGATGTCGATCGATATCAATATAAATATGTCTATTTAGTCTTTCTAGTCTTTTTAGTTTATCTAGTTGAAACCAAACAGACCAAAAAGACCAGATAGACAGAAGCTGTGTTACTTCACCATTCCGGCCCGATCGAAAGGTAAAATTTCAAGGGTCCGGTCCAATGCTCGAAGTCATGGCTCCGCGCCCAGTCAAGCTTGAAGATCATGTAGAGGAACTCGAACCGGATCCCGCCGCCCAGGCCCATGTGCATGTCTTTGAGCCGGAACCAGTTCCCATCAGGTTCATACACCTGGAACGAGTCCTTGTTCACGGCTCCGAAATCAGCGAATAAGGCTCCGCGGACGTTGCGGATCTCGATGGGCAGGGGAAAAGAGATCTTCAAGCGGTCGATGAAGGGGAAACGGTATTCCAGGTTCATGAACCCCAGTTTCGAACCGGTGAATTCGTAATAGTCGTACCCGCGCAGGGTGTAACCGCCGCCGATCGTCCAGTACTCCGGATCCGGTCCGAAACTGCCGGCCGCGACGAGCCTTCCGGCCAAGCTGGCGCGGGGCGAAAGTTTGTAATACCGGCGGTAGTCGAGCATGGCGCTCAGGATATCCTGGTCGCTGAAAACGGTCTTGTACGCCTCCAGCCTTACCCGGCGCCCGCTGATGGGCGCGATCTCGCCCCATTGAACATTGTCGAAGACCAGGGCCAGGTCCGGATAAAAGAAATTATAGTTGGCCTTCTGGTACTCATCGGAATAATAGTACGGGAAAAAGTCGAACCAGCGGGTCTCGTAGACCTTGTACCCGTATAAACCCAATTCGACGCGCGTAAACCGGTCGATCGGGTACTGGGCCGCCGCGCTTAAACCCAGATAGCGCCAGATGAGTAAGTCCCGTCCTTCCGAGAAAAAGTTGGTATATTGGAAGAAACCGGCGCCGAAATCCGGCCGCTTGGCCAGATACCAGTAGTTGAGAAAGATATCCGAACCCTCCAGGCTGCCGTTGAAATTGGTGGCGAGCTGGATTTGGTTGTTACCCAGAATATCGCTGACGCCGATCTGCATCATGCCCGCGAAAAACAGGGGCGTCGTGTAGGTCGCGGAGGCGACCACGTAATCGAAAGTGAAGCGGGTGCGGTATTTCTTCACCGCCGTGGGGTCCAATTCCACGTTGACGTAAGCGTCGCCCGGGACCGCGCCTTCGGTCCCGGCGTAATCGCTCATCTCGGACAGAAGGTCCTTGGCCACGCCGATATCGTACCCGTAATTGTTGTAATAACTGACTGCGATCTTGTCGCCCGCCTCGGAGATCGTCGGATAATAGAACCCGGTCAGGACCGAAGTCCGCTTGGTGATCCGGTGCTCGTTCTGAGAATAATAATAAAGGTTATACGCGGAATCGTAATCGGCAACGAAATAGACACCCTGGTCCGGTCCAAAAACGGGGGACGCGATATAATCGGCCCGCGGCACGATCCGCTCAAAGCCGTTCGTACCGGACATGAAAAGGGCGTAACTGCCGTAATGGTATTTTTCGTTGGAATCGGGACGGTCCGTCACGAATATCAGGGCGCCGTCCCGGGAAATTGCCGGGAACTTATCGGTGTAAATGTCGTCCGTGATCTTTTCCAGACCGCCCGTGGCGAGGTCCAGTTTGTAAATATCCTGGTACGAATCCTTGAGCCCGGAAAAATAAATCGTTTTTCCGTCCGGCGCGTAAACGGGCGAATATATGCCGTCGAGCGCGAGGGGAAATTTCTTAAAAACTTTGCCGTTGCGGGTATTGATGACATAAAGCACGTCCCGGCCCTTGGCCTTGGCGGCGAAGGCAATATGTTTTTCGTCCGGGGACCAGGTCAGGCCGCCCTGGTACAAGTGCAGGCCTTCGTAGCCCGAAGAATATTCGGACCGGACCAACCTTTTCATGATATGGCCGTCGATGCTGGAAATGACCATGATCTCGGCGGTGCCGGAGCGGTCGGAAATGAAGGCGATCTTATCACCCCGGGGCGATATCGCGGGCGACGTGTTGTAAAGTGAATTGGTCTTCCGGTGATCGTAGACCACGCGCACGAGGTTCTCGAA
>Ga0315279_10011185_pt1 | contig 10420 bp, 7 predicted proteins | sample YL17G06_20_MG_FD_203694 | JGI IMG/M metagenome (GOLD analysis project Ga0315279, IMG submission 203694) | Sediment microbial communities from Yellowstone Lake, YNP, Wyoming, USA - YL17G06_20 | ecosystem: Environmental > Aquatic > Freshwater > Lake > Sediment | place: USA: Wyoming | collected...
AGCTATGGGAGAGAAAGAAAGAACTCTAATCGTTGGAGCTGAAGATGCCGGTGAGCAGATTTTGAGAAGTATTTTAGCTTCAAAGAATAGTCTATATTTCCCAGTCGGCTTTGTAGATAATAATCCTGTAAAACAAGGAGAATTAATTCACGGCGTTAAAGTTTTGGGAAAAATTGACGATATCCCTCTTATAGTTGATAAGTCCGACATTAAAGAGATGATTATCGCTTTATCTTCCGGAGGAGCCGAAGCCATTAAAAAGGCAGTTGAAACAGGAAGAAAGGCGGGAGTAAGAAAAATTAAGATTATTCCATCAGTTGCCGAGATTATTAATGGTAAGGTTTCCGTTGCTAATATACGAGAAGTTCAAATAGAAGATTTATTACAGAGGGAACCAGTTTCTCTAGATTCAGTATCTATCGGAAATTTTATTTTTGGGAAATCAATTTTGGTTACAGGAGCCGCAGGTTCTATTGGTTCTGAGCTTTGTCGCCAAATTGCTAAATTTAATCCATCACAACTTTTATTATTAGATCAAGATGAGACTGGTATTTTTAATATTTCAGAAGAGTTAAAATATAACAATCCAAAATTAAATTTTATTCCAATAATCTCTAATATCCAAGATAAACTAAAAACCGAGAAAATCTTTAATGAATTCCATCCTGATATTGTTTTTCACGCAGCTGCTTACAAACATGTTCCTTTGATGGAGGAAAATCCTGATGAGGCAGTAAAGAATAATATTTTTGGCACTAAGGTTATTACGGAAGCTTCGTTGAAATCTGGAGCAGAAAAGTTTATTTTTGTTTCAACAGATAAAGCAGTAAACCCGATTTCTGTTATGGGCCAGACCAAAAGAATAGGGGAGATGATATGCCAAACTTTAAATCAAAAAAATAAAACAAAATTCATTTCAGTTCGTTTTGGTAATGTTTTAGATAGCCGGGGAAGCGTCATCCCGATTTTTAGAGAACAAATAAAAAGCGGAAGAGCAGTGGAGGTTACCCATCCTGAGATGAAAAGATATTTTATGGTTATTTCTGAAGCCTGCCTTTTAGTTATGCAGGCTGGGGCAATAGGCGAGGGTGGAGAAGTCTTTGTTTTAGATATGGGAGAACCGATTAAAATATTAGATTTAGCAAGGGAAATGATTCGCTTTTCGGGTTTTGAACCAGACAAAGATATTCCCATTGTTTTTACGGAACCACGGCCCGGAGAAAAACTTTTTGAAGAAATTTTAACTTCAGAGGAGGGAACTATTGCTACTCAAAACCAAAAGATTTTTAAAGCAAAGCTTTCTCTAGTAGATGGAAGAAAGCTTAATAATTGTCTAGAAAAATTAGAAAAAATAACGCAAAGAAAGGAGAAAGAAAAAATAGTAAATACCCTAAAAGATAGTCTTAAACAGCTAATCCCCTCGTATAAAGCCCAGAAGGAACGAGACAATAAATCGCTTTTTCTTGCCTCTTGACAAAGAAATTTTAATTTGCTAATATGAAAAAGTGAGTGTGATCCTGAGAGCAATCGAAGGACTCCATTCTTTAGTCGGCGAAAGGCCCCACTTAAGCGGGGTCTTTTGCTTTTTTGGTGATTTTTACTATAATAGGATTGGGTCGGGAGGATAGCACTCACTAAAGACTTAGACTTGGAGTCAACTCTCCCGGCCTTTTTATTTTAGCGGCGGGAATACCCCGCGCCCCTTGGGGCGAGGATGAAAGCCGCTAAAAGAACTCGCCCCAAAGGGGATACCCCGTCCTAAAGGGACGGGGTAGTTCATTTTATGTTAAAATGAAGTAATGGATATTAAAAAAGAACTTCCCGGGGTTAAAGAAAATATTTTATTAAAAAAATATACTACCTTCCAAATTGGCGGGCGAGCCAGTTATTTTTTAATTGCTAGAAAAAAAGAAGAATTAATCAAGGCCCTTAAAATTACAAAAAAATACAACCTCCCCTTTTTTATTTTAGGAAACGGCAGTAATGTTTTAATTTCCGACAAGGGGCTAAAAGGACTGGTAATAAAATTGGAAAATAAAAATTACAAAATACGGAATTCAGAAATTATTGCAGATAGCGGCACGCCCCTTTTCTTATTAGTGAGAGAGGCAGTAAAAAGAAATCTAACGGGACTAGAATGGGCAGCAGGGATTCCTGGTACGGTTGGTGGGGCCACAAGGGGAAATGCCGGCGCTTTCGGGCAATCTATGAAAGATATTATTAAAGAAGTGGAATTTTTTGACTTGAGCAATCTTAAAATAAAAAAGATTAAAAATCTAAAATGCAATTTCTCTTACAGAGATAGCATTTTCAAGAGAAAAAGAAATTTTATTATTCTTTCTGTTTGCCTTAAATTAATGGAGGGCAAGAAAAAGATAATAAAAGAGAAAATCAGAGAATTTTTAAATCATCGGAAAGAAAGACATCCAAAGCAGCCGTCAGCTGGCAGTATTTTTAAAGGAGTAAGGGCGAAAGATTTGGGAGAAAAATTTTTCAGAAAATTCCCCGAGGCAAAAAACGCAGTTAAAGAAAAAGGGATACCAGCTGCATTTTTGATTAACCAGTGCAAGCTTTCCGGAAAAAAAATAGGGCGAGCCCAGATTTCCCGAAAACATCCAAATTTTATTGTCAATTTAGGTGGTGCTCGAGCAAAAGATGTAATAAAATTAATTCATTTAATAAAAAAGAAGGTAAAAAATAGGTTTGGAATAACATTAGAAGAGGAAATTCAACATTTAGGTTTCTAAATATTGAATTTTACTCAAATAATTTTTAAAAGGGCTTGACAACAATTCTTAAGGTGAAATAATAAATTAATAAGAGAAAAATTTTTCAAATAGTGGTCGAATATTTGATATTAAATTTTTAAAAATTTGCCCAGATACACAAAAATAAATGGCTAAAAAGAAACTGAAAAAGAAAAAAAAGAAATCTTGCTGTTCGTGTTGCTAAATTTTTCTTTGTGTTTTAAGGGTAATGTAAAATGGCTAAAAAAAAGAAGGCAGTTTCAAAAAAGAAGAGGAAAAGGTAATTTCTAGTAAAGAAAAAAATAAAATTTTATTTTTTTCCTGCACCTTTATTTATTTTTATGAAAAAATTTATCTTTAGGGTGTAGGTTTTTTTATTTTTTTTTGAAAAAGTCAAAAAAAGACTTGACATTCTTTTTTGTAATGAAATAATGAAGTAATATTTTCAAAATTTTCAGAAAATTTCCTAATTTTTTTAAAAATTATAAATATGATTCCGTCAAAATTTTTTTTCACAAAAGGTGTCGGCATCCACAAAGAAAAACTTAGCTCTTTTGAGTTGGCCCTACGAGATGCAGGGATTGCCCCTTATAATTTAGTTTCTGTTTCCAGTATTTTGCCGCCCGGTTGTAAAAAAATTTCTAGAAATAAAGGGATAAGATTATTAAAACCAGGAGAAATTGTTTTTTGTGTTATGGCGCGAAATGAGACTAATGAACCTAATAGATTGATTGGCACAGCGATAGGTTGCGCAGTTCCCAAAGGAAACCAAAAACATGGTTATCTTTCTGAACATCATTGTTTTGGAGAAACAGAAGAAAAAGCGGGAGAGTATGCCGAAGATTTGGCTGCTTCCATGTTAGCTTCCACCCTAGGATTAAAATTTAACCTAGACGAGGCATGGGATACTAGGAAACAAACCTATAAATTAAGCGGTAAAATTGTTTATACTTCAAACATAACTCAGACTGCTCGGGGGAATAAAGATGGTTTGTGGACTTCGGTAGTTGCTGCTATTATTTTTATTCCCTAATAATAAAAAATGAGAAAAAACCATTTTCTCTCTGGAAAGAAAATCAAGGCAAAAAAATTAAAAAGGGGCCTTGGAGTTTCAGAATTGGTTCAGGATTTTTGCCAGGCCTATAATTCGGCAAGGCTCAATGAGGCTTGCCGAATTTTAGTTGAAAAAATGTTAAATTCAAAAAAAGATGTGACTATTGGAATAACTTTAGCTGGCGCCATAACTCCTGCTGGAATGTCAGGGCAAATAGTTTCGATGATGGAAAGGGGCTTTATTGATTTTATTATTTCTACCGGAGCTAATCTTTATCACGATACCCATTTTGCATTAAATTTCCCCTTATACAAGGGAACTTGGCAAATAGACGATGCTACCTTATGGAAACACGGGATAGTCAGAATCTATGACGTTTTTTTGACGACTGATACTCTTTTAAAAACAGATAAATTTACTCAAAGAATATTATTGGATAAGGTAGCGCCTCGAGGGGCAATTCCTTCTAGTGAGTTCCATAATTACATAGGAAAAAGACTTTTAAAGGAAGCACCGAACCCAGAGGTTTCGGTTTTGGCTCAAGCAGCAAAATATAATATTCCGGTTTATACTTCTTCTCCTGGAGATTCGACTTATGGAATGGATTTAGCAGCTTTTAATAAAGCAAAATATAAAGAATTAACAAGAGAGGGTGCTATAGACTTACATATTAATCCAAATTTAGATGTAATTGAGACGGCGGCTATTGTTATGAATGCTAAAAAAAATGGAGCAATACTTTTGGGAGGAGGGAGCCCTAAAAATTTTTATATGCAGACCCAGCCCTTTCTATGGGAATGTTTAGGAGTTGAAAAAGGAGGACATGATTACTTTATCCAAATTACTATGGATTCTCCCCAGTGGGGTGGTTTGAGCGGTGCTACTCCTCAAGAAGCAGTTTCTTGGGGCAAAATCAATCCCCGGGAATTAAAAAATTCGGTAGTTGTTTATACAGACATTACTCTTGCTGTACCAATTCTTTTCTCTTATGCTTTAGACAATGCCAAACCTCGCAGGAGAAAAAATCTTTATTTAAAAAGAGATAAATTTGTTTACAGTTTAGAAAAAGCGTTTAAGAAAAAACCTTTGACTTGGACAGCTGAAGAACTTTATAAGAAACATCAGCGACAATAAAAATGAAAGGCTTTACTTACCCAACTTTAGAACCATATAATTTCGGAGGCTTGGAGAGACAAAATTACAGAACCTCCAAAATTATTATTGTTCCTGTGCCATACGAATCAACGACTTATTATATGTCTGGAACAAAAGAAGGGCCGTGGGCAATTATAAATGCCTCTCGTCATATGGAACTCTATGACACAGAAAAAGAAAAGGATGTTAGCCAGGCCGGCATTTTTACTTTAGAAGAATTGGAACCATCAAAAAATTCTCCCAAGGAGACGATTCTAAGAATTGAGAATGTGATAACAAAAATTTTAGACGACGGAAAATTTCCGATAATGCTAGGAGGGGAACATTCAATTACCCTTGGAGCCGCCTCTGCTTTTAAAAAAAAGTATCCAGAGCACAACCTTTCAATTTTACAGCTAGATGCTCATGCTGATTTAAGAAATGAGTTTGAAGGAACTAAATTTCATCACGGTTGCGTGATGAGAAGAATATCACAGGATTTAAAATTACCAGTAACCCAGGTTGGCATTAGAAGTATTAGCGCAGAAGAATCAGGATATCTTAAGGAATCAAAAAAGAATAATATTTTTTATGACAAGAAGTTTTCTCCTGAAGAAGTTATAAATACGCTGAAAGATAATGTTTATTTAACTCTAGACCTTGATGTTTTAGATCTCTCAATTATGCCTTCGGTTGGGACGCCAGAACCTGGCGGATTGGGCTGGTATGAGATCTTGGATTTGATTAGAGAGGTGGCAAAAAATAAAAAAATTGTCGGAGCTGATATTGTAGAACTCTCTCCAATTCCTGGCCTTGTAGCTCCTGATTTCCTAGCTGCAAAATTAGTTTACAAGGTTATAAGCTTTGTAATTACATAAAATAAAACTTTTATCAAATGAATAAAGGAAAAATAATAGTTTTGGAGACTAGCATAGATGATATTAATCCCGAATTTTATGAATATACTATTGAAAAATTGATAAAAGCAGGCGCTAAGGAAGTTTTTATTCAACCAATTGTGATGAAAAGAAATAGAATGGGTGCTTTGCTTACTGTAATCTGTGAAGAAAAATTAAAAGATAAATTAATCGAAGGGATTTTCAATGAAACTACAGCTTTTGGGATAAGAATAATTGAAGCCACGCATATTATGTTAGAAAAAGAGGTCAAAAGAGTTAAGACGAGATATGGTTCAATTTGCGTAAAAATAGGTAAATTTAAAGGGAAAATTAAAAATATATCTCCAGAATATAGAGATTGCGAAAAATTAGCAAAGAAAAAAAATATTCCTATTAAAACAGTGTATAATGAAGCAATAAAGAAAATTTAGACTTAATTTAATGTTTTAGTAGGATTATGGCCGATGAGGTCGTTTTTTATTTTACCAAATTCAAACATAAATGGGTTTACAAATCACGATTTTTTGTATATAATCAATATATTGTTATGTCAATAATAACCAAAATTTTAGGTGATGCTAACGAAAAATATCTTAAGAGAATTCAGCCCACGATTGACAGAATTAATAGTTTTGAACCAGAATTTGAGAAATTTTCAGATCAGAAATTAAAAGAGAAAACATCTAAATTTAAAGAAAGAATACAAAAGGGTGAAAACTTAGACGATATTTTACCGGAGGCTTTTGCCCTGACCAGAGAAGCCTCAAAAAGAGCCTTAAGTCAACGCCATTTCGACTGCCAATTAATTGGAGGCATTGTTCTGCATCAAGGGAAAATTGCGGAAATGAAAACCGGGGAGGGAAAAACTCTGGCAGCAACTCTACCTTTATATTTAAACGCCTTGGAAGGAAAAGGCTGTCATTTGATAACTGTTAATGACTATTTGGCTAAGAGAGACACTGTTTGGATGGGGCAGATTTATAATTTACTGGGAATATCTGTAGGTTGTATTGTTCACGATGCAGCCTATTTTTATGATCCTTTATATCAGGCCGAGAAATCACAAAATTTAGAGAAAGAAACAGACAAAGAAAGAGATTTAGTCGGAAGTTTTAAGGTTATTGAGAGTTATCTACGGCCGGTTTCAAGGAAAGAAGCCTATCTAGCTGATATTACTTATGGCACAAATAATGAATTCGGCTTTGATTACTTACGGGATAATATGGCTTACGATTTAAAGGACCAATCTCAGCGAGGATTTAATTATGCAATAGTTGATGAGGTTGACTCAATTTTAATTGATGAAGCGCGTACTCCTTTAATTATTTCCGCCCCAGACCTTGAAGCTTCAAAGATGTATAATGATTTTTCCCGAATCACTCCTAGCTTGAAAGAAAACATTGACTACGATATTGACGAAAAACAGAGGGCAATAACCCTGACAGAAGAGGGAATTGAAAGAGTCGAAAAGGTTTTAGGCTTAGGAAATATCTACCAGGAAAAGGGAATAAGATACGTTCATCATTTAGAGCAGGCCCTAAGAGCCGATTTTTTATTCAAAAGAGACAGAGATTACGTTGTTAAAAATGGTGAAGTTATAATTATTGATGAATTTACCGGCAGATTATTGCCTGGCAGACGATACTCAGGAGGACTTCATCAAGCAATTGAGGCAAAAGAAGGTGTTGCAGTCCAGCCAGAATCTCTTACTTTAGCCTCAATTACTTTCCAAAATTACTTTAGAACGTATAAAAAATTAGCTGGTATGACAGGAACTGCCGCTACCTCTGCTGAAGAATTTGACAAAGTCTATAACTTGGACGTGACTATTATTCCCACCAATAAGCCAATGATCAGAGCTGAATTACCAGACAGAATTTATAAAACGGAAAAGGGGAAAGTTGAGGCAATCGTAAGAGAAATAAAAGAAAGATCCCAAAAGGGACAGCCAGTTTTAGTAGGAACAAGATCTGTTGAAAAAAATGAATATTTAGGGAAATTACTAGATCTAGAGGGAATACCTAACCAGATTTTAAATGCCAAGCATCATGAAAGGGAAGGAGAAATTATTGCCCAAGCCGGTAAATTCCAAACAGTTACTGTGGCTACCAATATGGCAGGGAGGGGAGTTGATATAATTTTGAGCGGTAATCCACCAGACCCAGAAGAGGCAAAAAAAATTGTAGAATTAGGCGGCCTTCATGTCATTGGCACAGAACGCCACGAGGCAAGACGCATTGATAATCAGCTACGGGGAAGATCGGGCAGACAAGGAGATCCGGGGTCTTCACAATTTTTCGTTTCTCTAGAGGATGAATTATTAAGAGTCTTTGGCGGTGACAGGATAAAATCATTGATGGAAATCTTGAAAATTCCTGAAGATCAACCAATTGAGGCTAATTTAATTTCAAAATCTATTGAAGAAGCCCAATCAAAAATTGAAGGTTTTAATTTTGACATCCGAAAATATGTACTAGAATATGATGATGTAATGAATAAGCACCGAGAAATTATATATAAAAAGAGAAGAGAAATTCTAGAAAAATCCGAATCCCCAGATAGTTTACGAGAATATATTTTAGAAATGGCAAAAAAACAAGGTTATAAGGAGGAAGACTATGAAAAAAAAGAAAAAGAGGTAGGGAAGGAGAATATGCAAAAACTTGAGAAAATAGTTGCCTTACGAACCCTAGATATGTTATGGATGGATCATTTGGAAAATATGGAAAGCTTAAGAGATTCTGTAAGATTGAGAGCTTATGGTCAGCAAGATCCCCTAGTCGAATATAAAAATGAGGGTCATAAAATGTTCCAGAACCTAATTTCAGTTATTGAATCTAGTATTGTTCAGACTATTTTTGGCGCTAGTCTAGCGAAAGAACCAGTATCTCAGCCAATACCAGCCCCGCCCCAAAATAAAGTGGGTTTACCCACCGGATCCTCAGCTAAGGTGGGCCGAAACGACCCTTGTCCTTGTGGTTCGGGCAAGAAGTATAAAAAGTGCTGTGGGAAGTAATTTATACTCAATTTTACTAAGAGTAAATTTATGAAAATTATTGGGAGAAAAACAGATTATAGAGGAAAATATTTACAGATTGTTAGAAAAGAATATTTAACCAATAATGGGAAAAAAGGATTTTGGGAGTGTGTAGAAAGAAGGGGAGGAGTTTTAGTTTTCGCGGTAACTAAGGATAATGAAGTAATTTTAGAAAAAATTTTTAGAATTCCAATAGAGTCTTATAGTATAGAACTCCCGGCCGGTGCCCTTGATAGGAGGAACGAAAAGCCAAAAGAGACAGCTAAAAGAGAACTTAGAGAAGAAACAGGGTATTCGGCTAAAAAATTGACCAAGGTTCTAAAATGGAAAATGAGCCCCTGGTTCAGCTTTAGTGAGGGGACTTTATTCTTTGCGCCTAACGTTGAGTTTATTGGAAGAAAAGGAGGCGAAGATGTTGAAGAGATAGAGACTATAAAAGTTCCCCTTAGAAGTCTCGAAACATTCCTGATGAAGCAATCAGAAAAAATAAATGTTGAAATATCTATCTTTGCTGCTTTAGCTCTTTTAAGAAAGAAGAAATTAGTTTAAAATGATATAAATGGAAAATAAAAAAAGATTTTATCTTATCATAACTATTATTTTGTTTTTAGCCTTTTTTTCGGCTGATTTTAGCTATCCAAAGTATTTTAACCGGGGGGCAGACCTTTTGAATTCCAAACTTAAAATCCAAGATTCAAAATTTAAAATCCCTCATTTTCCAGACATTCCTTTTAAATTAGGTCTTGATCTTCAAGGCGGAAGCCACCTTTTATATGAAGCTGACCTTTCTCAGATTGACCCCAAAAATTATAAAGAGGCTATGGCGGGCTTGAGAGATGTTATTGAAAGAAGAGTTAATCTTTTTGGTGTTTCAGAACCCGTTGTCCAGGTTGAAGAGAAAGGAAATAGTCACAGATTGATTGTGGAATTGGCGGGAATAAAAGATATTGGAGAAGCCATTAAGGCGATTGGTCAAACACCTTATTTAGAATTTAAAGAAGAAAGAACTCAAGAAGAAACTCAGAGAATTATTGATAAACAGAAAGAGGTTCAAGGAAAAAGCCCTGAGGAAATTCAAAAAATTCCTGATTGGCAAATAGCCTTTGAAGACCCATATTTTAAATCAACCCAGTTAACTGGTAGATTTCTGAAAAAAGCCGAAGTTAATTTTGATTCAACAACTGGGAAACCCTTAATTTCGATTCAGTTTAACGATGAAGGTGCAAAAATTTTTGAAGAGCTAACTGCGAGAAACGTAGGAAAAAGACTGGCAATTTATCTTGACCAGACACCAATTTCTGCCCCAGTTGTGCAGGAAAAAATTTCCGGAGGAAAAGCCCAAATTACCGGAGATTTTAATATAAATTCAGCTAGAGATCTGGTAAGGAATCTTAATGCCGGAGCTCTGCCTGTCCCCATTAAATTAATTTCTCAACAAACAGTAGGACCCATTCTTGGAAAAGTTTCCCTAGAGCAAAGCTTAAAAGCGGGTATCATTGGTTTTGTAGCGGTTATTTGTTTTATGATTATTTTTTACCGACTACCAGGC
>Ga0315279_10011190_pt1 | contig 10416 bp, 6 predicted proteins | sample YL17G06_20_MG_FD_203694 | JGI IMG/M metagenome (GOLD analysis project Ga0315279, IMG submission 203694) | Sediment microbial communities from Yellowstone Lake, YNP, Wyoming, USA - YL17G06_20 | ecosystem: Environmental > Aquatic > Freshwater > Lake > Sediment | place: USA: Wyoming | collected...
CGGCCGGTAGCCGACCTGCCCTTGCGCTTGGCGTTTTCGATTATCGGCCTCTCGCGCGAAGACGCCGCCGAACGGGTTTTCATCCAGACGCTGTTGAGCTTGGACAAGGAACTGGCGGCTGAGAAGACCCTTATTGCCTTCCCGGTTTTCGGGCGTGGACGCCTGCTCTGCGCCATCCGGCAGAAGGAACTGACGCACGAAGCCATAACCGAAGTCGCGGAGTTTATTACCGGAGCGTGTTCGTGCCAGGTGAAGGAGCTTAACCCAGGAACTGATCTCTTGCTGGCCGCGGACTGGGATGCCTTGCTGGAGGGCCGCGTGGCGGAAGAGCCGCCTGCCACGGCATTGACAGGGATTACTTCCGCAGCCCCGCAAACGGCGAAGGTGGCGCAGGCTGTCAGCCTGCGTGACACCGGTTCGACAGCCGGTGCCACAGTGCCGGGCGAGCCGCCGCCTTTGTGGCGCTCCCTCCGGCGGAACGTCTTCATCGCGGCGGGGGCGCTGCTTCTCGCCGTGGCCGCGGCCAGTGTCCTCTTGAAGCTAAGAGCCGGACGAAAACGGAACTGACATGCGGGTCCCTCGCCTGATTCTTCGTGAGATTGTCTACCGTAGGTTGAATTTCGTTCTCGGCGTGCTCGCCGCCGTGGCCGCCGTGGGCAGTTCTGTCGCGGCGCTGACCGTGCTCCAAGCGCACGACTGCCGGACTGAGGTACTGGTGGCCGCGCAGGAAAAGCAGACTCGCGAACGCATGGACAGACTGGAGGACGATTATCGCAAGATCACCGTCGGAATGGGCTTCAACCTCCTGATCCTGCCCAAGGACCAGAACCTCAGCGACCTGTATGCCGACGACTACGCCTCGAAGTACATGCCGGAGGATTACGCCGAACGCCTCGCCAAGGCGAATCTGGCGACCATCAATCACCTTATGCCCAGCCTGCAACAGAAGTTGAAATGGCCGGAGCGGGAACGCACCGTTATACTCATCGGCGTGCGCGGGGAGGTCCTGGTCCAGGCGCCGGGACAAAGGCCCTTGTTGGAGGCTGTGCCGCCGGGGTCGCTGGTCGCGGGGTACGAACTTCATCGCAGCCTGAAGCTCGCCGCTGGGCAAAAAGTCAAACTGCTGGGCCGCGAGTTCACTGTCACCAAGCTCCAATCCGAGCGCGGCACCAAAGACGACATTTCCTTGTGGATCAACCTGCGCGAGGCCCAGGAACTGCTTGACAAGAAGGGCTTGATAAACGCCATGCTCGCGCTGGAGTGCCATTGCGCCGCGGAGCGCCTCGCGGCCATCCGCGCCGAAGTCGGCCGGATTCTGCCGGACACGCAGGTGATCGAGTTTGCCACGCAGGCCATCGCTCGGGCCGAAGCGCGCAACCGCGCACAGGCAGAGGCCCTGGAGACCACAGCTCACGAGAAGGAGAATCGCGCCAAGCTGCGCCAGGAGCGCGAAGCCTTCGCCGCCGTACTGGTTCCGCTGGTCATGCTCGCGTCGGCCTTGTGGATTGCTTTTCTGGCTTTCCTCAATGTGCGGGAGCGGCGCGGAGAGATCGGCATTCTGCGGGCGCTCGGTGTGCGCTCCGGCCAGATTCTGGCCATCTTCCTGGGCAAGGCGGTGCTGGTGGGCCTGCTGGGCGCGGCCCTGGGATATGGCGCCGGCGCGCTGGCGGGTTGGCGCCTCCAGGAAGTCCCCGCTGTTCTGGCGCTGCAGGATGTTCTTAACACCGCGCTGCTGCTGCAAGTGCTTTGTGCCGCCCCCGCGGTGGCGGCGCTGGCGAGCTGGCTGCCGGCCCTGTGGGCGGCGCAGCAGGATCCGGCCGAGATTTTGCGCGAGGGATAGCCTTGACCATTCACCACAAAGACACAGAGAGACGATTTTTGATTTTTGGCAACCGTTCAGTCCCTGCCGCGACCGCAAGAGAGCGGCTACATTGGTCCTATGCGTCCTATGTGTCCTATGTGTCCTATCGGCCGTGCCCTGCTGACGCCCGTCGGAAGGACACTGAACGGTTGCAGTTTTTGATTTGCGATTTTAGATTTGGACCTCCGGCAAGACTCAATCGCAAATCGCAAATCAAAAATCTAAAATCCATTCTCTGTTGTGAATGGCGGGGGTAAGGTAATGCTCACAATCACCGGCTTGCGCAAAACCTTTCGCGGCCCCTCGGGGATGGTTAGCGCCTTGGCGGATGCCGAGCTTTCGGTCGCGGCCGGCGAGTTCGTGTCTGTGCAAGGCCCCAGCGGCTGCGGCAAGACCACGCTCCTGCTGGCTGCGGGCGGACTCCTGCCGCCTGACTCCGGCCGCGTGCAGGTGGATGGGCAGGACGTCTATGCCTTGTCGGGCGAGGCGCGAGCGCGCTTGCGTGCTGAGAAGATCGGCTTCGTCTTCCAACAATTTCATCTGGTGCCGTATCTGAGCGTGCTGGATAATGTCCTGGTGCCGTCGCTGGCGCTTCCTTTCTCCTGCCCTCTCCCGGCCACGGAAGGGGGATCGGGGGAGGAGCGCAGCGCAGTTCGCGAGCGCGCCCTCGAGCTTACGCGGCAGTTCGGCTTGACTGAGCGCCTGCGGCATGTGCCCGCCCAGTTGAGCACGGGCGAGCGGCAGCGCACCGCATTGGCCAGGGCCATGCTCAACGGCCCCAAGCTCATCCTCGCCGATGAGCCTACAGGCAACCTGGACGGAGAGAATGCGCGCGCGGTGCTTTCCAGCCTCCGCGAGTTTGCCCGTTCGGGAGGCGCCGTGCTTCTGGTCACGCACGATCCTGCCGCCGCCGAGTACGCCGGACGGAGGTTGCGGTTCAAAGAGGGCAGGCTGCGGGAAGGAGGATGACAGACCGTGCTGAAGAACCGGGGATTGCGGGGGGATTTTCGATTTTCGATTTTCGATTTTCGATTGCATCGGGCTGGAAGTTCAAATCGAAAATCAAAAATCAAAAATCGAAAATGCTTTCCCGGTCTTGCCCGCGCTCCGCTCCTGGCGTTGGCTTCCCTCGCTCTGCTCGTACTGCTTGTCGTGCTGCTGAGACCCCATTCCGTTCCTCAAGGCAGCGCGCCAGCGTCGCAGCCGTTGCTCCTCTACTGTGGAGCCGGTCTCAAAGTGCCAGTGGAGGCCGTGGCTAAGGCGTATGAACGGGACTACGGCGTGCAGGTGCAGTTGCAGTTCGGCGGCTCGCAGACCTTGTTGGCCGGCATCGAAGTTTCGCGCAGGGGCGACCTCTACGTTCCCGCTGACGAGAGCTACATGCAGGTGGCGCAGAGCAAGGGCTTGGTTGACGAGGTCATTCCGCTGGCACAAATGCAACCAGTTCTTGCGGTAAGGAAAGGCAATCCTAAGAACCTGAAGTCTCTGGACGACCTGCTGCGCAAGGAGGTGCGCGTCTGCCAGGCGAACCCGGACGCTGCCGCGGTGGGCAAACTGGTGCGTGGGGCGCTGCTGAAAGGCGGGCGCTGGGAGCCGCTCAAGGAGCACACCACTGTTTTCCAGCCGACGGTGAACGACGTGGCCAGTGACATCAAAGTGGGCGCTGTGGACGCCGGCTTCGTCTGGGACGCCACAGTCAAACAATATCCCGAGTTGGAGAGTGTTTCCTTGCCGGAACTGAACGGCTTGGCGTCCCATGTGTCTGTGGGCATCGTGCGCTTCAGTGCCAACCCGATGGTGGCGCTCCGCTTCGCGCGCTACCTGGCCGCGCGTGACAAGGGCCTGCCTGAATTCCAGCGCTACGGCTTTGCGCCCGCCGAGGGCGATCCCTGGTCTGAAACGCCGGAACTCAGGGTCTTCTCGGGCGCCATGCTGCGCCCCGCCGTTGAAGAGACCTACAAGGAATTCGAGAAACGCGAAGGCATCAGGATCACGCGTGTTTACAGCGGCTGCGGCATCCTGGTGGCGCAGATGCGCGCGGGCGAGCACCCGGATGCCTACTTTTCCTGCGACAATGCGTTCATGGCTCAGGTGACCGACTTGTATCTCAATCCCACGGTGGTTTCGGAGAACCACTTGGTGATCCTGGTGCCGAAAGGCAATCCGAAACACTTGAACTCCCTGAAGGACCTTTGCGCCCCAGGGCTGAAGATTGGCCTGGGCCACGAGAAGCAAAGCGCGCTCGGCGCGCTGACCAAAAAAGTGCTGGAAGCCGCGGGTCTGTATGAGGCGCTGAAGAAGAACGTCGCCGTTGAATCGCCCACGGGCGACATGCTGGTGAACCAATGCCGCACAGGCTCGCTCGACGCCTCCGTGGTCTACGTCAGCAATACCGCCGCCTGCCGTGAGAGCCTGGATGTGATCCCGGTTGAGTTGCCCGGAGCCAGGAACATTCAGCCCTTTGCGGTCGGCAAGGAATGCAAGTATCCGTGTCTGGCGGGACGCTTGTGGGCCTTGCTCAAGTCGGTGGAATCGAAGAAGCGGTTTGAATCCCTCGGGTTCAAATGGGTACTGGCGCCGGAGCACTGACGAGTGGCGAGTGGCGAGTGACGTAGCGCAGGCGTCTCGCCTGCATCGGGCCGGCGGGACGCCGGCGGTACGGCTGACAAGTGACGGGTGACGAGTGGCACAAGACGAAACGCGAACGATCTTGGCAAGCGGGCGGGGGGGCGTAGATGCGCAGTCCGGCCTGAAGTGGGGCCCCGACTGGCCCTTTTTCGTTTGCCTGGCCATCCTGGGCGGATCGTACATCATTCTGATCGTCGCCCTCCTCTTGGCTGACGCCTCTTTCACCTCGCCGGGACACCTGTGGAGCGCGCTGGCCAGCCCTGAGATCCGTTATGCCATCAAGCTCAGCCTCATCTCCTGCACCATCACCACCATCCTTTCACTGTGGGTGGCCGTGCCGCTGGGCTATCTGCTCTCGCGCTGCGATTTTCCCGGCAGAGACCTGGTTGACACCGTCCTCGACATCCCGATTGTCCTGCCGCCGCTGGTGATCGGACTGAGCCTGCTGATCCTTTTCCAGACTCGTCTGGGCAGGCTGGTGGAAAGCGTCGTGCCGGTTACCTTCGCCATTCCCAGCGTGATCCTGGCCCAGTTCTCGGTCGCCTGCGCCTTCGCCGTGCGGACGATGCGCGTCAGCTTCGACCAGCTCAGCCCGCGCAGCGAACAGGTCGCGCTCACCCTGGGGTGCAGCCGCGCCCAGGCCTTCTGGCTGGTGGCGGTGCCGGAGGCGCGGCGCGGCGTGCTGACCGCGGCCACGCTTTCCTGGGCCCGCGCGTTGGGCGAATTCGGCCCGATCCTGGTTTTCTCCGGCGCCACGCGCATGCGCACGGAGGTGCTGCCCACGTCGGTTTTCCTGGAACTGAGCGTGGGCAACATTGAGGCGGCGGTGGCCGTGTCTCTGCTGATGGTGGCCGCGGCCCTCCTCGTGCTTGTGACCTTGCGTCTTTTCGGCTCTGGGACTTTTTTCGGCAAGGGTATCCAGCCGTGACGGGTGACGGGTGACGGGTGACGGGTGACGAGTGACGAGTGACGAGTGGCGAGTGGCGAGTGACCAATGACCAGGGACCAATGACCAATGACGAGTGACGAGTGACGAGTGACGAGTGACGAGTGACGAGTGACGAGTGACGAGTGACGAATGACGAATGACGAACACGGAATTGCCGTCGAGGACCTCGGCATCCGCGCGGGGTCGTTCTCGCTTGCGGGGTTGAACTTTGAGATTCCCGGCGGCGAGTACGCCGTGCTGATGGGCAGGACGGGCAGCGGCAAGACGACCATCCTCGAATCGCTCTGCGGCCTAAGGCCCGTCACGGCCGGGCGCATCAAGCTGGCCGGCCGGGATGTCACCGGCCTGCGGCCCGCGGACCGCGGCATCGGGTACGTGCCCCAAGACCGCGCGCTCTTCAAGACGATGACAGTGCGGGAGCACCTGGCCTTCTCGCTGGTCGTGCGCAAGTGGGAAAGCCGCCTGATTGCTCAGCGCGTGGAGGAACTGTCTACCTGGCTGGGGCTGGAGAAATTGCTGGAGCGGCGGCCGGAAGGACTGAGCGGCGGAGAAGCCCAGCGCGTCGCGCTGGGCCGCGCCTTGGCCATGCGCCCGCTGCTGCTGCTGCTGGACGAGCCTCTCAGCGCGCTAGACGACCAGACGCGTGAGGAGACATACGCGGTGCTCCGCTCCGTGCGCGCGCAGACTGGAGTCACGGTGCTGCATGTCACCCACAGCCGCGCCGAATTCGAGGCCCTGGCGACCCGCCTGCTCGTGCTGGATAACGGCAACATCCGGGAAGGGAAAATCGAATGCTTGAGTACAGCGCCGCGAAAGTGAGTGACCCTTCGCGAGCCGTTCCGCTAACCCCCAGCTTTAGCTGGGGGACGAGGCGCAAACAGGAGCCAATACCGTCGTTCACGACGGTTACCAGCAGTGGCCGAGGGCTTAAGCCCAAGCGCCGCCGGCAAGCCCCGTAAACGGGGCTACATTGGTACATTGGACCTGCCACCCCCGGCTGAAGCCGGGGGTTAGTGGGTCAGGGACTCCTGCGGGGCTGTACTGAGGGGAGCTTAGCTATGGCGCCTAAGGACTCTGCCGTATTCCGGGCCGCCCTTTCCGCCGTCATGGCTTTGGCCGCGGGCGGCGTGATGCTGGGGGCCGAACCGGAACCGCCAGGGAGAGGTACGCCCGCGCCACCGCAGCAAGGCCCCGGCGGGCCGGAGCACAGGTACGGTTTGCGTGTGGCCCGGCGCGTGGATGAGCAGATGATCGCGCTGGTCTTCGGGCCAAGCTTCATTGAGAAGGTCGGCGCGCAGTGTGGCACGTATCGCATTGTCAGTGCTACCGATCAGGCTTACCGCGGCGGCCTGCGCCCGCTGGCAGTGAAGCACTCCGGCGGGCCGGATGCGGCGCCTCCTCAGGGCTGGGCCGGGAAGACTTATCTGCGGCACAGCGTGGAACTGAAGCTGCCTCAGCCTCTGAAGAAAGAACACCGTTATTGGGTCCAGGCGCTGGGGATGAACAGCCAGCCTGTCACCGGCGGCCGCGCGGCCGCTTGGATCGAGGAACTCGACGACGCTGCCATGCAGCAAGCCGCTGCGGACAACGCGCTGGGAGTGCGCAGGCTTGAGCTCCTCGCTCCCGTAGTGGTGCAGATCACCGTGGGCGACGGACTGGACACCTCGCGCTTCGATGGCCATCCCGAAGCAATCGTCTTGACCTGCCCCGACGATCCCGATTTCAAGGCGGGCGCAAAGGCCATCAGCGTCGGCCGCCGCTCACGCGGCGACTGCTTTTACACCGACGGCTGGCCTTACGGCTTCTATCTGCTGCATGAACTGTTCGCGGTGTTCGCGCAGCCGCTCAAACAAGGGCACACCTATACGCTCGAACTCAACGCCTCCGCGCCTCTGACCTGCGGCAAGGCGAAGGCGGAGCTGCTGGTGGATGACCGGAAGACCATCAACCCCGCGTTGAAGGTGAACCAGCTCGGTTACCTTCCCTCCGCGCCGGCCAAGTTTGCCTATCTGGGCGCGTGGCTGGGTTCGCTCGAGGCACTCGATTACTGGACCTGGGCGAAGGAATTCCAGGTCCGCGACGCGGCCAGCCACGAGGTCGTGCTTAGCGGCGCGCCGAAGTTGCGGCACAAGCACGGCGAGAAGAGCGAGACCGTCTACAAAGAGGATCTCTCCGGCGAAGACGTTTACGAAATGGACCTTTCGGCTTTGCAGCGGGAGGGCCGGTACTACGTGACTCTGGCCGGCCTGGGGCGGTCCTTTGAGTTCCGTGTGGCCAACGACGTCTACGCGCAGCCCTTCCGCGTGATGATGAACGGCGTCCTGCACCAGCGCTGCGGCATCGAGATCAAAGCGCCCTATTCGATCCACTATCGTCCGGCCTGCCACCGCGCGATGACCGAACTGACGGACTTGCCGCACGGTTCGGAACAGGATGCCTTTCAGAACCTGCCCAAGCACGTCACCGGCGCCCAGACGCTGGACCTCTACGGCGGCCATCATGACGCCGGCGACTATAATCCGCGCTCCCACCTTGACGTGGCGGAAATGGCCTTTATGGCCTATGAGGTCAAGCCCGCCGCGTTCAGCGACGGCCAACTGAACATTCCGGAAGCGCACAACGGCATCCCCGACATCCTTGACGAGGGCCGCTGGGCGCTCGATCTGTGGGTGCGCTTGCAGGACGAGGACGGCGGAGTGCGCAATGGCACCGAATCCAACGGCGACCCGGACCAGATCACGCTTGCGGAACTCGACACCAAGCGCGACTTCGCCTTTGCCAAGGATGCGCCCGGCAGCTTGCGGTTCGCGGCTTGCGCGGCCCAGGCGGCGCTGATCTGGGGGCAGCTCGGCCGGCAGGCTGACGCGCAAGAATTCCTCAAGCGGGCCGTCAAAGCCTGGGATTGGGCGCTGGCCCACGCCCCTCACCCTTCCCTCTCCCCTGAGGGGAGAGGGTGGGGTGAGGGGGACGCGGTGGCCCTCGCCGCGATACAACTTTACCGCGCCACGGGCGACAACAAGTACCTCGAAGCCTTCCATGCTCACAGCGTCTTTAGGCGCCTTCCCAACGCGCAGCTTGACGAGTGGAAAAAATACGACCAGCGGGACGCCAGTTTTTACTATGCGTTTTGCACGCGCCCCGTGGACGCCGCGCTGAAAGACAGAATCCTGGTCGCCTACAGGCAGAGGCTCGACCTCTGGGTTCGTTCCGCGGAGACCACCGCCTATCGCTACCTGCGCAGCCCGTACGCGCCGAACACCTGGGGCACGGGCTGCCACCCCAAGTGGCTGGTGGACGCCATCCAGGGCTTCGTGCTGCTCAAGGACCCCGCGTACCTGAAATGGATCCCGCTCACCTGCGACTTCGCTCTGGGCTGCCACCCGATGAACCGCGTCTTCACCACGCGCCTCGGGCAGCGCTGCATCAGCGCGCCGCTGCACATTTTCAGCCGCTACTGCCCCGACGGCCCCATCGCGGGCATCCAGTGCGAAGGTCCCAGCAAGCAAGAAGGCGGGAAGAAAGCTTCGAGCAACATGAGTTCCTGGATTGGCGCAATGCTCTACCCCGCCGGGCCTTGGCCCGAATTGCAGACTTACACAGACATCGGTATGTGTCCCGGCATGAATGAAGGCGTCGTCTCGGATCAGATCAAGACTGCCTTCGCGTATGCGTTCCTCCTTCCAGAACACTAACCTGAGCTCCTCACGTAGCATGGGCATCTTGCCCATGTTCACGGGCTGGAAACCCCTGCTACCTTACCACAGAGGCACAGAGACGCGGCGCGGCCGTGAGGCCGCAACCAAAAAAAAGAATTGAAAATTGAAAAATGAAAATTGAAAATTGGCTAACCCCGACACGTTGGGACGCGCCTGTGGCAATTTTCAATTTTCAATTTTCAATTTTCAATAGTTTGAACGTGAAGGCATGGCGGCAGGGCGGCCTGGCGCTGACGGGCTTGGGGATCTCCAGGCTGAAGGACTTGCCTGCCGCGCTCGCGGCCAACGGTTCGTCTACTCCCAGCAGGCGAACCTTCGCGCCGGGCTTGACCGCAATCCCGCCGATCACAACCTTTTCCGGCAACGTGTCCTGGCCTTCTTCGCAAAGATAGATCGCATAGACCGAGCCGCCCTTTTGCGTAAAGCAGATACCATTGCCTTGCCCCCTCACCCTACCCTCTCCCCCAAGGGGAGAGGGAACAATCTTGTACGGCGGCAGGACGCGGGTCTTGTAGATGGCCTCGCCGTTGACCTTCATCCAATCGCCTATCTCGCTGAGCCGCTGCAGCGCGCCAGGAGGAATCTCACCGTCGGAGGTGGGGCCGACATTCAGGCACAGGTTGCCGCCCTTGGCTACAATGTCCACGAGGAGATGGATGAGCTGGCGCGGGGATTTGTACTTGTCGTGGGGCTTGTATGACCACTGGTCGCCCATCGTAATGCAGCTTTCCCAGACGAAGGGCTGCGGCTTGTCGGGCACTTCCTGTTCCGGCGTGCGGAAGTTCTCGTGCTTCCCGCCGACGGTGCGGTCCACGATGAGCAGGTCTTTCTGGTGTTTGCGGGCGAGCATTGCCAGGCGATCCATCTGGATGTCCTGCTCGGGCGGCCGGACTTGCCCGGCGTCGAGCCACAGGATGTCCACCTTGCCGTAGCCGGTCATTAACTCCTCGACCTGCCAATGCACGAATTCGACGAACTGCCGCCATACCTCCGGCTGCTTGAGTGTGTCGTAGTTGGGGTTGCGAGTCTTGGCCGACGCGCCGGGTTGCCAATACGCGGGATGGTGCCAGTCCGCTTTCGAGAAGTAAGCGCTGATGGCAAAGTCCTCGCCGCGAAAGGTGTCGAAGAGCACTTTGGTCACGTCGGGGTGCGCGCTGCGGCTGTAGGGGCAGTCGGGATGGGTGATCCGGTAATCCGTCTGCTTGGTATCGTACATGCAGAAGCCGTCGTGATGCTTGGTGGTGAAGCAGAAGTACTTCATG
>Ga0315279_10011191_pt1 | contig 10415 bp, 7 predicted proteins | sample YL17G06_20_MG_FD_203694 | JGI IMG/M metagenome (GOLD analysis project Ga0315279, IMG submission 203694) | Sediment microbial communities from Yellowstone Lake, YNP, Wyoming, USA - YL17G06_20 | ecosystem: Environmental > Aquatic > Freshwater > Lake > Sediment | place: USA: Wyoming | collected...
CGCCGCCGAACTTCCAATTCTTTTGCACTGCCTTTTGGTCTCATGTGGCTTATATCGGCAGAACATCGTTGATTCCTTTAGAAATACAGAACTCAATAATGCTGGGTTTAAGCTCGAATGAAAATGCTTGCGAAAATGGGAGGTGGGTGTTATCGTATTGGCCTTAGTTTGTCAGTGAAAATGTGTAATAGAGGACTGTTGACGGGAAGTTTGAAATGGATGCGGCTACAAAAAATCTGGGTTTGTCGGAGCTTGATGAGCTTTGTGTTCAGACGATTAGGTTTTTATCTATTGAAATGGTGCAGAAGGCAAATTCGGGTCATCCGGGTATGCCGATGGGAATGGCGCCGGCGGCTTATGTGCTGTGGAGCAGGCATATAAAGTATAATCCGGCGAACCCGAGGTGGCACAATCGCGACAGGTTTGTTCTTTCGGCTGGGCACGGGTGCGTTCTCTTGTATGCGTTACTGCATTTGACGGGCTACGATATAAGTCTCGATGATTTGAAAAATTTCAGGCAGTGGGGCAGCAGGGCGCCCGGGCATCCGGAATATCATCCCGAATGCGGGGTCGAGGTTACGACCGGGCCTCTGGGGCAGGGGATTTCCAATGCGGTGGGGATGGCGATAGCGCAGAAGTATCTGGCGAATTATTTTAACCGCGATGGTTTTCCTGTCATCGATTACAAGATTTACGTCATTGCCAGCGATGGTGACCTGCAGGAGGGCGTTGCATCGGAGGCGAGCTCCCTTGCGGGGCATCTGGGGCTCAATAACCTGGTTGTTATTTACGATGACAATCGAATCAGCATTGATGGGCCCGCGGAGCTTAGCTTTACCGAAGACAGGGCAAAACGCTTCAAAGCATACAACTGGAATGTGCAGGTGGTTGAGGGTGACGGCAACGATATGGCTGCCTTTGAGAGGGCGCTGCGAAATGCCAAGAGGCAGAAGGAGAGGCCGACGCTGATAAAGCTTCGCACTCATATTGCCTACGGCAGTCCCAATATGCAGGACAAATCGGAGGCGCACGGCGCTCCGCTGGGCGAGGAAGAGGTAAAGCTGATAAAGAAAAAATACGGCTGGGACCCTGACAAAAGTTTTTATGTTCCGCCGGAAGTGTCGGCGTATATGCGAAAGGCGGTGGAAAAAGGGACGAGGGCCGAGAGGGCGTGGAACAAATTGTTTGAGAAATACGAGAAGGCATATCCGGAATTTGCGAGGCAGTTCCGTGAAGCTGCGGAAGGAAAACTGCCTATCAGGATTGAGGAGATTTTGCCAAAGTTTGAGGCAGGCAGCTCTGTTGCGACGCGAGTGGCTTCGGGCAAGACGCTTGATGCGCTGATGCCGAGGATGCCTCTGGTTCTGGGCGGGTCGGCGGACCTGACGCCTTCAAATAATACGCGGTTTGCGGGTGCGAAGGATTTTCAAAAAAATGCACGGGACGGCAGATATATCCGCTACGGTGTCAGAGAGCATGCGATGGCGGCGATAATGAACGGCATTTCGGTCAGCGGACTATTGCGGGCATACGGGGGGACGTTTTTAGTTTTCTCGGATTATATGCGCGGGGCGATTCGGGTGGCGGCCCTTTCGAGGTATCCGACGATATTTGTGTTCACGCATGATAGTATCGGGATAGGCGAGGATGGGCCGACCCATCAGCCGGTGGAGCAGATAGCGGCGCTTCGGGCGATGCCGAATCTGCTGGTGATTCGGCCGGCGGATGCAAACGAGACGGCGGAGGCGTGGAAGTTTACGCTGGAGTATCGGGATGGGCCGGTAGCGCTGCTTTTTACAAGGCAGGGCCTGCCGGTTCTGGACCGCAACAAATTCCCTTCCGCGGCGAATCTAAATAGGGGGGCTTATGTGCTAACAAGTGCCGATAAGTCCGATGTTCTGCTTTTAGCAAGCGGTTCGGAAGTTAATATAGCATTAGCAGCAGCGGAGAAACTGGCGACCGAAGGAATAAAAGCACAGGTCGTCAGTATGCCCTGCTGGGAACTGTTTGAAAAACAAAGTAAAGAATACCAGAACTCGGTAATCCCGCCTGATGTTAAGGCGAGAGTTGGGATTGAGGCGGGTGTTGAGCTGGGCTGGCACAAATGGCTTGGCGAGAAGGGCGTCTTTATCGGGATGTCAACATTTGGCGCATCGGCACCGGCGAAGGTCTGTTTCGGGAAATTTGGAATTACTGTAGACACGGTTCTCGCTACAGCCAAAAAACTGCTTGGTCGTTAACGGTTGAAAGTCAGAACCGTGGTAATCGAGAAAGGAGGGCCATATTATGCCCAGTGACGTTTCGATGCGTTGGGGAGCAATTGTTCTTGCTGTCTCAGTAGGCCTTTTCGCCTCCTGTTTGTGTCTCGGGCTGGTTCAGACTATGGGTCATGGAACCTGGCCAGCGGACTGGCCAAAAGAACTTGAGCCATACAGAGGGCAGGCCAAGACAATTGGTGTTGCAGCAGGCAATCAGGAGGACGTGTTTGAGATACCTTTTCGCAACCGCGAGGAATTCGAGAAGATTTGGCCAGTGATTCTCAGGCTCAAAAGCGAAGGCGCTCCACTTACTCTTACAACCGCTGGCAGCGCCCCCGGCGTGGCAGGGCTGTTTGATAATAGTAAGCCCCTCGTGCGAATCTATGCCCCCTCATATACCACTTTGTACATGACAACCCCAGACGGTAAGACGTTGAAGCCGTCGCCGCCGTGGCCCAAATCAGCAAAGTTGCCCAACGGCCAGCTGCCTAAATATGTCGTGCTATCTGACGACAAGACTACTTGGGTACCTGCTGATGCGAACCATAATCCGTTAAAGGGCTTTGAATTCCGCGCACGAATAGAATGCGAGTTGGTAGTCGACGGAAAGTTTATCGATCTGAATCGAATCCGTTTGCCAGCTAATACTCCAATTGTTGATAACCGTAAACTTGAAAACCAAAGCGAATAAGTTTTGGCAGACTATTAGAAATCTTATCATAAAACCCTATCTCGATAATTTAATCTGGGAATTAGCAAAGACTTATGGAGCTTGGTCGGGATAGAACAATTACAGAGATAATCTCCCGGCTTGAGACGGCAAAAAGCAGTGGGGGGGCGGTAAAAGTCGAGGGGACGTGGGGGTCGTTTGCGCCCTTGTTAGCGTGCTACGTGTCGCAGAAAGTTCGTCGGCCAATTCTGTATATCTGTCCGAATGTCGATGATGCCGACAAGGTTGCGGATGATTTGCACACCTTTGGCGGCGAGGGCGTCGAGACGCTGCCTGCGTGGGAGGGTGAGGAGGATTTGGCGGACGCCACCGATGAAATCAGGGGGGAGCGGCTCAGAGTCGTGACCCGTTACTCGTCGCTCGTCGCTCGAAGTGAGGAGCAGAGGTCGCGATTTATTATTTCGGCTTCGATACAGGCGCTGTGTCAGCCGATACCGAAGCCGCAGGTTCTGGAGCAAACTTGTCTGCAATTGGAGGTTGGGGGGAAGCTGTCGCCTGAAGAGGCGGCTGCGTGGCTGGTCGATAACGGGTTTGAGCGGGTGGACGGTGTTGATTTGCCGGGCCAGTTTGCCCGCCGCGGCGGGATTGTGGATATTTATGCGCCGCTGAGTATAGGAAAGAGGCTTGAGGGGGGTCAGGGGTCGGGGGTCAGGGGTCAGGGGTCGGGGGGCAGGCTTGAGTGTGATGCGGTCAGGGTCGAATTTTTCGGCGATAATATCGAGAGCATCCGCGAAATCAATCTTGATACGCAGCGCTCGACCGGAGAGGTGAGAAGTATTGGGATAGTTTCGGCGGTGCGAGGGACAGCGGCGGGGCAGATGGAGCTTTTTGTGAATATCCTGCCTGCGGAAACGATAATTATTTTTGAGGAGCCGCCGGCGATTGAAGAGGTTGCGAACGTATATTTGAACAGGGTCGAGGATTCCGGGCGGCTTTATAGCTGGGCAGATATTTACAAGGCGGCAGGCGGTTTTGTGCAGCTTCATATGTGCAGGTTTGGCGCAGGGGAGCCGGGCGATTTTCTCAAGGTCGATATCAAGAGCGTTCAGCAGTTTCAGCACAAGGCAACCTCGCTGTGGGCGGGAAGCAAAAAGGCCCTTGAGGAGCTGGTTGAGCAGGCAAAGCAGGGCAGGCACATCCGGCTTTACTGCGAAAGTTCGGCGGAACTGAAGCGGGTCGAGGAGATTATAACGCAGATTAACGGCGAGGTGCCGGCCGACTTTGAACTGCTTTTGGGGTTCATCAATCAGGGCTTTGTCATAGATTCGCTGAATACGATTGTGATAAGTCATCACGAGCTGTTCGGGCAGTATGCACTGAGAAGAAGAGTCAGGCCGCTGCATATGATGTCGCCGGTGGATACGCTTTCCGATTTGCAGGAGGGCGACTACGTTGTGCACGCCTCGTACGGGATAGGCAAATTTCTGGGGGTCGAGACAATCCAGGAAAAAGGCGGGGCCGGTGAGTATCTTACGATTGAATATGCCGATGGCGTGAAAATCCAGGTTTCGGTTCGCAACATTGCACTTGTTCAGAAGTACATAGGGACAAGCCCGAAACGGCCGAAGCTGAGCAAGGTCGGCTCGAAGAGGTGGCAAAAGCAGAAGGACAAGGTTGCGGCATCGGTGCAGGACCTTGCAGCTGAGCTGCTTGAGCTTCAGGCAAAGCGAGTTGCGACCGGCGGGATAGCGTTTGGAGAGGATTCGAGCTGGCAGGTGGAATTTGAGGAGTCGTTTCCTTATCAGGAGACGCCGGACCAGACTACCACATCGCAGGAAATAAAGGCGGATATGCGGCAGCCTGTGGCGATGGACAGACTGCTGTGCGGCGACGTGGGTTACGGCAAGACCGAACTTGCGATGCGGGGGGCGTTCAAGGCGGTCGAGAACGGGAAGCAGGTGGCGGTTCTGGCGCCGACGACGGTGTTGTGTGTGCAGCACGGCAGGACGTTCACCGAGCGATTCGCAGATTTTCCGGTCTGTATTGAGGTCCTCAATCGGTTCAAGACGCCGAGGCAGGCAAGGGACATAATCGAACGAACCAAACAGGGCAAAGTGGACATACTTATCGGCACGCATCGGCTTTTGAGCGGGGACGTGGGTTTCAAGGACCTCGGGCTTGTGATAATTGATGAGGAGCAGCGGTTCGGGGTTGAGCACAAAGAGAGACTTAAGAAGCTGCGTGTTAATGTTGATGTTCTGACGATGACGGCTACGCCGATTCCGCGGACGCTGCATATGTCACTGTTGGGGCTGCGTGACATAAGCTCGCTGGCGACGCCGCCCCTGGACAGGCGAAGTATAATTACGGCGGTCACCACCTACAATGAGGAGCTTATCAGGCGAGCGATTATTCGCGAGATGAATCGGCAGGGGCAGGTGTTTTTTCTGCATAACCGGGTCAAGACCATCGAGAAAAAGGCCTGGGAGGTCCAGAAGCTGGTCGGTGACGCGAGGGTCGCCATTGCGCATGGGCAAATGGCGAAAAGCGAACTTGAAAAAACGATGATAGATTTTGTGCTGGGTAAGATTGATGTATTGGTGTGCACGACGATTGTTGAGTCGGGGCTGGATATTCCAAATGCCAATACGATTTTTATAAATGACGCGGACAGGTTCGGCCTGGCGGAGCTGCACCAGCTTCGGGGCAGGGTCGGCAGATATAAACATCGCGCGTATGCGTATATGCTGCTGCCGAAATTGCGGCCGATTACGCCTCTGGCGGCCAAACGCTTAAAGGCGATTGAGGAGTATTCGCATTTGGGGGCGGGCTTCAGGATTGCGCTGCGGGATTTGGAGATTCGCGGGGCAGGAAATATTCTGGGGCCTGAGCAGTCGGGACATATTCAGGCGGTGGGGTATCAGATGTATTGTGAGCTGCTGGCGGAGGCGGTCAGGCGGATGAAGAACGAGCCGACGGAAGCGATACCGACGGCGGTTGTCGATTTGGGATTTGCGACATACATACCGAAAAATTACGTGCCTATCGACAGGCATCGGCTGGATGTCTATCGCAAAATTTCCGTAGCGAGATGCGATGAGGACCTGAAGCAGATAGAAGGGGAACTATCGGATGTGTATGGGCCTGTGCCGGAGGAGGTGAAGCTCCTATTAGATTTGGCGAAGATTAGAATCAAGGCAAGTAAGCGTGATATAAAAAGTATTGTTGTTTCGGTGCAGGGTTTGGTATTTTCGTTCGGCAAAGAAATGGATGCGAAAAGCGAATCTTTATTTTCAAAGGTACGTGGGAAGATTAGAATTCCGGAACCGAAGACGGTATATTTGCGTTTGCCAAAGAACTATTTTGAGCCGAAAACGCTTGTAAATATCCTTCGGAAAATGTTTAACCGCTGAGAGCGCAGAGAACGCAGAGAAAAATATCAAAATCGAAAAATAGAAAGGCAAGAGAGGGGTAAAAAATGAACTGCCCAAATGAAACTACAAACGAAACAAATATAAATACGCAAGGCCAAGGGCCCAAAATAAGCATACTCACGATAGCAAAAATAGCCGCAGCGGTAATCGCCTTTCTCCTGATAATCGCGATTCTTGGGCCTAGTCTTATTCATTTACGCGAATATCGCCACCGAATCAGATGCGCTGAGAATTTAACAAGGCTTGGAAAAGCCATGCTAATTTATGCCGGTGTGGGTGATGATAAGTATCCTATAGCGGATAAATGGTGCGATTTGCTAATTAAGTATGTTGAAGTAACCCCTGAAGAGTTTCGCTGCAAGGGTGCACCTGAGGGTCGCTGCAATTACGCTATGAATAAGAACGTAGAAAAGCTGGGGATAAATGCTCATCCTGATATGGTTCTGCTCTTTGAGAGCAAACCCGGCTGGAACCAGTCCGGCGGGCCGGAGATAGTAACTTTTGAAAATCACAAAGGAAAAGGATGTAACGTACTATTCAATAGTTTGCATGTGGAGTTCGTAAAGCCAGAACAGATTAGTAAGTTGAAGTGGAAGGAGAAGTAGTTTTGAGTGTTGAGTTCTTAGTTTTGAGTTGCTATGTAGGAGAAAAATTATGCGGCGCAGAACAAGCAAACTTTTATTACTGATTTTGGTGGGATTGTTTTGGGCAAACTGCTTGGGGCAACAGAGTAAGGAAGATAAGTCGCCGGTGGATGAACTGCCGGCTTATATAAAGCAGGTGACACAGTTTGGCGAGAGGGCGGACTGGTCGCACAACGGCAAGCGGATACTATTTCTTGAGAAGACTTTTGGCGATGCGTATGAGATTGAGCTTGCGAGCGGTGTTATCCGGCCGATGACGCACCATTACTTCCACGAGGGATATACGCGGGCGCTGTATCTGAGTAATGGTGACATTCTGCTTTCTGGGGCACGGAGGTTTGACGCCAATGACCCGTGGCCGAGCAGAAGCGAGAAGAACGCGGAACTGTGGGTTTTGAAGAGGGACTTGTCAGGTCCGCCGACGCCATTGGGTGAGAAATGCTCCGAAGGGCCGGCGGTTTCGCGGCGGCAGATGAGAATTGCGTGGACGTGCGGCGAGGCATTTTATATGGCGGATATTGTTTATAAGAATGGCAAGCCGGAGCCGGCGAACAAGAAAAAGATTTTAGATAAGAAGGATTTGCCCTTTAAGTGCGATATTGAGACGCAGAACTTTCGGCCGCCTGATGAGAAGGAACTTGTTTTCAGCGCGTATGGTTACCAGGGGACGGAGGTTATGGGCCTGAGTTTAGAGATGGGGAAGGTTACAAACTATTCGCTGGCGCCGAACCAATATGATGAGCCGGAAGGGATTTTTCCTGACGGTAGATTCACACTGGTCGAATGTGATAAGCATGACCCGAAGGGCAGCCAGCATATTGACATTTACAAGCTGGCGCTGGATGGCTCGGGGAAGACAGAACGGCTGACAAGGTTTGGCGACTACCCAGGTTATAAGGCATCCAATCCTGTGGTAAGTGATGACGGCAGGTTTATGGCGTTTCAGTTCGCCAGAAAGGGTGACGCAGCAGGCGTAGGAAGGGGCACTCTTATCTTTGATTTTGAAATGTATGGAAAAACAACGACTGGTTCGGGCGGGCGAAAATAACGATTGCAATTTGGGGGGATTGGATTTAGATTGGCACAATAAACTCTAAATACAACCCCGCAATAAATTGTGGATGACGGCCCCCCAGTAAAACCGGGGGCTAACTAAAACCCTGCAATAAATTGCAGGGCTAAATATGATATCCAGGAGCAAGATATGGCAGAGGTGAAGCCGATGCGTGAAGAGGCATTTGTGCTATTGAAGGAATATAATAAAAGTGAGGGTTTGATTAAGCATGCGCTGGCGGTTGAGGCGGTCACGATATACGATATACGATATACGAGAGACGAGGGCGTTATAGGGTTGGTGCACGATTTGGACTATGAGCAGTTTCCGCGGCAACACTGCTGGAAAACGCAGGAGATTCTTACCTCTCGCAATTGGCCGGATGAGTATATACGGGCGGTGCTGTCGCACGGGTGGGGAATATGCACGGATGTCGAGCCTAAGAGCGATTTGGAAAAGGCGCTTTACGCTGTCGGGGAGCAGGGGTCGGGGGGAGAATCGACGGCGCTTGTGCGGCCGAGTAAGAGCGTGATGGATATGGAAGCCAAATCGGTCAAAAAGAAGTGGAAAGAGAAATCCTTTGCCGCGGGCGTCAATAGAGACGTGATTGAGAAAGGCGCAGCGATGCTGGGCGTGGAGCTGACGAGTCTTATTGAGGATGTGATTATGGGGATGCGTGAGGCGGCGGAGCAGATTGGCTTGAAGGGTAATCCGACAGCGTAAGGGCAATTTTTGGCAGCGTGGAGATTGATTTTGATGAATGAGGAAAGAAATTGCAGATGGATGAGGGGGATTTTAGCAGGGTCTTTTTTTGTTTTGTGGGTGGCGGGTGGTTGTGGCGAAAAGGGCAAAGGCGGTTTGACGGAAGGGGAACTGTCACGGATTGCCGTTACACAGAAGATAGAGCTTGTGGAATCGGCCGGCGGGCTTGTGTTAATGGTGGGCGGTGAGGCGATAACCAGCGATGAGATAATTAGATTGCCTGTGGAATTGGGGGACAAGTTCGAGTCGCCGCTGGAAAATCTGAAGACGGCTGCGCAAACAAGCTCTCCTGAGCAGTTCAAGGTGCGTGCGAGGGGCGAGCTAAAGTCGGTCGTTATGAACAAGATTTCGGATATTTTGCTTTATCAGGAGGCGAAAAAACAGGCCGGGGAGGGTATTGATGAGTCGCTGGACAAGATGGCGGAGAAGGATGTTCGGAAATTTGTTTTGAGTTTTGGCGGCGATGAGGCAAAGGCAGACGAAGCTCTAAAAAAAATGGGGCTTGACCGCAAGAGCTTCAAGGAACGCCGGAAGAAGTATATTCTAACGCAGTCTTACCTGGGGATGAAAATGCCGAGGTATCGGCCTGCGACTTATCGTGAGCTGGCGGAATATTATGAAAAGAGAAAGGACGAGCTTTTTCTTAAGCCGACGACGTTGCAGTTTCGGCTTATTGATATTGAACCTGCAAAAGTGGACATAGCGGACCCGAATCAGAATCGGTTGGAGGAGGCGCGGAAGCTGGTGCAGGAAGTGCTTAGCCGCATAAAGGCAGGAGAGGATTTTGGGGCGTTAGCGCAGCAGTATTCGCACGGGCTCAGGCGGGAGTCCGGCGGATTGTGGCAGCCGGTCCAGCCGGAGTCGCTGGCTAAGCCATACGATGTCCTTGCGGCGGAGGCACAAAAGATTGAGGCCGGTCAGGTTGCCGGGCCTATTGAGGCGGGGGAGCATATCTTCATAATGAGGATGGAGGAGAAACAGGCAGGCGGCTATGAGCCGTTTGAAAAGGTGCAAAAGCGGGTTGAGGAGAGGATTCTGTATGAGCAGCGAAATGACGTCGTTGAAAGACTTAACGCTAAGCTGGTAGAGCACGCGGGGCTTGGCAAGACGGACGAATTTATAGATTTTTGTTTAGAAAGAATTTACTCCGCCTCCAGCGGAAACAGGCAATAGTTGATGACTGGTAATTGGTGAATGGTAATTTAACTTTTTAACCAGCTACCAATTAACTAATTAACCAATCACCAATCTGGGGTGGCAGATGAAAATTGTTGCACACGGCATAGACCTTGTGGATTGCCCGCGGATAAAAGAAATGATAAAGCGGCACGGCAGGCGTTTTCTTAACAGGGTTTTTACGGCGGGTGAGCAGGCATACGCCCGGGCGAACAGAAACAGAATCGAGAAGCTGGCGGGGCGGTTTGCAGCGAAGGAGGCGGTCCTGAAACTTATGGGGACGGGCTGGCGAGGCAAGATTGCCTGGACGGATATTGAGATAATAAACGACAGCAGCGGTCAGCCGAGAGTCAACCTCGATGGAGAAGTCAAAAAGCTTGCCGCCGGGATGGGCATCAAACACGTAAGCGTCAGTAT
>Ga0315279_10011192_pt1 | contig 10414 bp, 8 predicted proteins | sample YL17G06_20_MG_FD_203694 | JGI IMG/M metagenome (GOLD analysis project Ga0315279, IMG submission 203694) | Sediment microbial communities from Yellowstone Lake, YNP, Wyoming, USA - YL17G06_20 | ecosystem: Environmental > Aquatic > Freshwater > Lake > Sediment | place: USA: Wyoming | collected...
GCGCCCTCCTCATGTCCCTGGGCATCCCCTACGACTCCGACGCCGGCCGTGCCCACGCCGCCGCCCTCACCGCCCTCATGACCGGCCATGCCTATGCCACCTCGGCCCACATCGCCGCCCGTATGGGGCCCTTCGCCGGCTACGAGCAGAACCGGGAACCCATGCTCCGGGTCATCCGCCAGCACCGCGACGCGGCGCGCCAGTTGGCGCAGCAAGCAGCAGACAACAAGCAACAAGGGGAGGGGAAGGGCCCGGTTCCTGGTTCTTGGTTCCCGGTTCCTGGGGCCGAGGGGCTGCTGGAGGCGGCCCGGTCGGCCTGGGACGAAGCCCTCTCCCAGGGCGAGGCCCACGGCTACCGCAACGCCCAGACTACCGTCCTCGCTCCCACCGGCACCATCGCCTTCATGATGGACTGCGACACCACCGGCGTGGAGCCGGACATCGCCCTCGTCAAGTACAAGAAGCTGGTGGGCGGCGGCGTCCTGAGGATGGTCAACCAGACGGTGCCGCGCGCCCTCCGCACCCTGGGCTACGCCCCGGAGGAGGTCGAGGCCACCGTCGCCCACCTGGATGCCACGGGGACCGTCGAGGGGGCGCCCGGCCTGCGGGAGGAGCACCTGCCCGTCTTCGACTGCGCCTTCCGGGCCGAGAACGGCTCCCGTTCCATCACCCCCCTGGGCCACATCCGCATGATGGGCGCCGTCCAGCCCTTCATCTCCGGCGCCATCTCCAAGACGGTGAACCTACCCAGCGACGCCACCGTCGAGGACGTGATGGAGACGTTTGCCCAGGCGTGGCAGCACGGCCTCAAAGCCATCGCCATCTATCGCGACGGCTCCAAGCGCACGCAGCCCATATCGACCTCGGCCGGGGAGGGCAAGCCTAGCACGAAGCCGGAGCCGGTGCGACGGCGCCTGCCTGAGACGCGCGACTCCACGACCCATAAGTTCTCCATCGAGGGGCACGAGGGCTACATCACCGTCGGCATGTACGAGGACGGCTCGCCGGGGGAGATCTTCGTCACCATGGCCAAGGAGGGAAGCGCCATCTCGGGCATGATGGACGCCTTCGCCACCTCCATCTCCCTCACCCTCCAGTACGGCGTGCCCCTGATCGACCTGGTGCACAAGTTCAGCCACATGCGCTTCGAGCCGGCGGGCCGCACCGAGAACCGCGAGATCCCGGTGGCGCAGTCGGTGGTGGACTACATCTTCCGCTGGCTGGCCTCACGGTTCCTGAGCGAGGAGGAGAAGGCGGAGCTGGGCGTCCTCTCGGAGGAGGTGCGAGCACGCCTGGCGGCCGACTACGGCACTCAGGCCCAGTTCCGAATAGAGCTGGACAAAGCCAACGGCAAGACATCGCGCAACGGCGAGAGCGACGCCCCGCCTTGCATGAACTGCGGCTGGATCATGACCCGCTGCGGATCGTGCTACCGCTGCGAGAACTGCGGGAGCACCAGCGGGTGCTCATAGGCAGCGAGAACAAACCCCGTAGGGACAGAGCTTCAGCTCTGTCCTGGGCGGACCCGCTGCGGCGGGAAAGCTCCGCCCCTACAGGGAGGGAGGCGAGAACTGCGGGAGCACCAGCGGGTGCTCGTGACTTTGGCTTTCCGCGGCGGGTCCACCCCGCCCCGCCCGCCGACAGGCGGGCAAGCCGGTCGATCTCTAGTTCCCCGCCACCAGCCATCGGCCGGCAAGGACCTGTCGTGAGAGCGGTGGCGGCGGGCTCCCCTTCGGAGTCCGCCGCCACAACACCTTAGCACCTCTAGCACCCACTCCTCGGACAGACGTGCTAAAATAGGGTGCCATGACCGCTATCAGGCGCACCCCATCCCGCGCTCCCAAGGGGCCACGCCGCCCCAGGCTGCCCCTCTCGGCTAACGCCCGCGTCGTCCTCGAGCGGCGCTACCTGGCCAGGGACGAGAGCGGCCGCCTGATCGAGAAGCCGCAGGACCTTTTCCGGCGCGTGGCCCACAACATCGCCCTGGCCGAGAAGGGCTACGGCGCCTCTGCGGAGCAGGTCGCGGCCTGGGAGGAGTGCTTCTACTCCCTCCTGACCTCTCTGCGCTTCCTGCCCAACTCCCCCACCCTGGGCAATGCCGGTCGACCCCTCCAGCAACTGTCGGCCTGCTTCGTCCTCCCTGTGGAGGACTCCATGACCGGCATCTTCGATGCCATCAAGCACACGGCCCTCATCCACCAGAGCGGCGGCGGCACCGGCTTCGCCTTCAGCCGCCTGCGCCCCGCCGGCGATCGCGTCCAATCGACGGGCGGCATCGCCAGCGGGCCCGTCTCCTTCATGCGCGTCTTCGACGCCGCCACCGAGGCCATCAAGCAGGGCGGCACCCGCCGCGGCGCCAACATGGCCATCCTGGCCGTCGAGCACCCCGACATCGAGGAGTTCATCAACCTCAAGTCGGACATGGTCACCCTCACCAACTTCAACATCTCGGTGGCGGCCAGCGACCGGTTCATGGGCGCCGTGGAGCGCAACGAGGAGTACGAGCTGGTCAACCCCCGCAACGGCCAGGTGGCGCGCCGCCTGAACTCCCGCCACGTCTTTCGCCAGATCGTGGAGAACGCCTGGAAGAACGGCGACCCCGGCCTGGTGTTCCTCGACCGCGTCAACCGGGACAACCCAACGCCCCAGTTGGGCCGCATCGAGGCCACCAACCCCTGCGGCGAGCAGCCCCTTTTGCCCTACGAGTCCTGCAATTTGGGCTCCCTGGACGTATCGAATTTCGTGCGGCAGGAACAAGCAACACCCCCCAGTCAACGCGAGGGGCGGCGGCGCCCGGTTCCTGGTTCCCGGTTCCCGGCCCCTGGAGGGTCAGGGGACGGGTGGGGCGTGGACTGGGAGGGGCTGGCGGAGCTCATCCCCCTCTGCGTGCGCTTCCTGGACGACGTCATCGACATGAACCTCTACCCCATGCCGGAGATCGAGCGGATGACGAAGCTCACCCGTAAGATCGGCCTCGGCGTCATGGGCTGGGCCGACCTCCTCTTCCAGCTGGGCATCCCCTACGACTCGCAGCAGGCCCTGAGCCTGGGCGAACGCCTGATGACCTTCATCCAGGAGCACGCCGACCGCGCGTCCGAGGAACTGGCCCAGGAGCGAGGCGTCTTCCCCGCCTGGGAAGGCTCCACCTACGAGAAGGCCGGGCGGCGCCTGCGCAACGCTACTCGCACCACGGTAGCGCCCACCGGCACCCTCTCCATCATCGCCGACTGCTCGGCCGGCATCGAGCCCGTCTTCGCCCTGGCCTTCGTCCGCCACCACTTCCTGGACTCCAAGGACCCAGCCCGGGTCAGCCAGCTTTCGCAGGTGGACAAGTGCTTCGAGGAGGTGGCGCACCGGGAGGGCTTCCACTCCCTCGAGCTGATCCAGGAGCTGGCCCAGGTCGGCAGCCTGAAGGCCCTCTCCGCCAGCCGTCGCCGCTCGATACCGGCCCCGGTGCGGCGTGTCTTCATCACCGCCCACGACATCTCCCCCGAGTGGCACGTGCGCATGCAGGCCGCCTTCCAGCGCCACACCGACAACGCCGTCAGCAAGACGATCAACTTCCCCGAGACGGCCACGTCCGACGACGTGGAGAAGGCCTACCTCCTAGCCTACCGCGAGGGCTGCAAGGGCATCACCATCTACCGGGACCGCTCGCGGGAGATGCAGGTGCTCTCCCACGCCACCATGCGCGGGCCCGAGCAGGCCGAGGCCGTCGCGGCCGAGGTCGCGATGGCCCTGCCGCCCGGCGTCCTGCCGCCGGCGGGTCGGGCCGCCGTCCCCTACCGGCGCCGCCTGCCCGACGAGCGGCGCTCCCTCACTCACAAGTTCCGCGTGGGGGAGCAGGAGGGCTACCTGACGGTGGGCCTCTTCGAGGACGGCTCGCCGGGTGAGGTGTTCATCACCATCTCCAAGGAGGGCTCCACCATCCGAGGGCTCATGGACTCGCTGGCGGTGATGACGTCACTAGCCCTCCAGTACGGCGTCCCGATCGAGAATCTGGCCGCCAAGTTCAAGGGCGTCCGCTTCGAGCCCTACGGTTTCACCAGCAACCCGGAGATCCCGCAGGCCAGCTCGATAGTGGACTACATGTTCCGCTGGCTGGAGCTGAGGTTCGCGAAGAAGGAACCAGGAACCGGGAACCAGGAACCGGGGAGGGGGCGGAGAAGCTCCGGTTCCAGGCCCCTGGTTCCTGGTTCCTCCGACGTCTCCACCGGCCTCCTGTGCCCGGAGTGCGGCGCCATCCTCGTCTTCGCCGAGGGCTGCCTGATCTGCCGTAGCTGCGGCTACAACAAGTGTGGGTAGCGCCGCATCATGCACCCTCTCGATGGGCCGCTAGCTAGAATCGACCGGGCGGGTAGCCAGATCGTGACTCTGCGGCAACGGTTTGAGGAGTTCTTCAGGGAGAATCTCTACGAGATCGGCGTAGCCGAGTACAACCCGAAGGCCAAGAACTACAGCCTCCGTGTCACGGGCGGGCCACAGGAATTCCCAGTTGACTGGTCTCTGTTGATTGGAGAGATCGCCCACAACCTGAGGGCAGCCCTTGACGGCTTGGCTTGGCAACTTGCTCTGCAAGGGACTATCGAGCCTTACGACCAGACGGCGTTCCCCATTTACCTGCGGGGCACGACGACCAGGAGAAGGAAGGGTCACCTGTTGCCGCACTTCTGGGGCAAGGCGTATGGCCCGCGACGCATCCAGAGTATTCCCCGGCGCCTCTGGAAGCGCATCGAGTCGTTTCAGCCGTACAAGCGTGGAAATGGGGGTCGGCGCAGCCCCCTTTTCCGCCTTGAGGAGCTGAACAATACCGACAAACACCGCCTCGTCACGGTGCTCGTAACTGCCCCAGCGACACTTCAGTTCAGCGGGCTTTCGGGAGGAACCCACTTCAAGACCGGGATGACGCTGAGCGCGAATGCAAAGATCGGCTGGGTCAAAGACGTACCGCCTAATGAGCCCGGCCCTGGTCGCGGTGCTATCTACATGCTTGATCTCGCCACTGGGGAACTTCTTGAACCGGAGATGCAGGTGAACGTCAAGGTCGCCCCTGGCGTACTCTTCGGCGACACTTGCCAAGCCGTCAAGCGCCTTCCAGTCATTCGGACGCTTGAGCGCATCGCGGAGCAGGTTTCGAGTATCGTAGACTCCTTCGCTGGAGAATTCTAGCAGCCCATGTTCGCCGGCGTTCGCATCACGTCTCACCCTAGCCATGAGACGCCTCTACAGCCAAGGGACAATCACCAATCCGTTTCACCATCCGTTGTCAGATTCTCATGGCGGCTTGCCCCGGCCAGGGGCGGGGCTTCTTTGTATCGAGCGAGTCCGCCGCAGGCGGACGAGCGAGGTGAGGGCGGGCCGGGCGGGTAGAATGAACGGGCCGGGCACATTGCTCAGCACTAAGGGCGGGCGGAGCTGAAGCTCCGCCCCTACGGGTGACCCACCCGCCACCTCTTGAAAAGACCCGGCACATTCTGTCGATGAGCTCAGACCCACCCTGATTGGAGCTCGCGCCGAAGGCGGCGCCTGCAACCTAGTTGACAGAATGGCGCCCTCGCTCTAATCTGCGGGCACCGTGCACCCCGCCAGCATCGCCCGCCCCGGCCTAACCCCAGGACGCCGCCCCACGGCGGCCTGTCTTCTCCTCCTGGCTGCCCTGGCCGTGCTCCTGTCCTCCCTCCCCAGCCGGGTCCTTGCGCAGGCCGCGCCCTGCTCGGTCAACGTATGGCCCGGCCAGAGCCTGCGGAGCGCCATCGCCTCCGCTCCGGCGGGAGGCGTCATCTGCCTGGCGGCGGGCGTCTACTCGGAGACGCCCGTCTTCGACCAGACGACGCCCCCCGGCCTCACCCTGCGCGGCGCCGGCCCCGAGGCCACCATCCTGGACGGCCTCGGTGGCCACGACGGCGTCCTCATCCTCAACACCAGCGGCATCACGCTGGAGAACCTGGGTCTGCGCACGGGAGTCCCCGCCAACGCCTACGTCTTCAACTCCAAGGACATCCGGTTCCGGAACGTGGCCGTGTCCGGGGGCCACATCGGCATCCACATCGACGCCGGCAGCAACGCCGAGGTGAGCGACTCGCTGGTAACGGGCGTCTCGGCCGATGGCGTCCTGATCCGCAACGGCTCCAGCGCCGCGGTCACAGGCAGCGAGATACGAGGCAACGGCGGTGTGGGCGTGTCATCGGTGGGCAACGTGGGCCGCGTCCAGCTATCGGAGAGCGAGGTGGCGTCGAACCGGGGGCCGGGCTTCTTCGCCGGCCAGCCGCCCTGCCAGCTCCTACCTCCAGCCACGGTCGAGCCTCCACCCTGCTTCCTGGCCAACCCCAGCGCCTTCGTAGCCAGCGGCCAATACCACCTGAACGACAACACCATCGAGGACAACGGCAGCACCGGCCTGGTCTTCTTTCCCGGCACGAAGGCCACCCTCATCAGCAACCGGATCAACGACAACCGCCTGACGGGGCTCTTCGTGTGGGGCGCCGACGTCTCCGCCCTGCTCAACCGCTTCGAGCGCAACCAGGAGCACGCCGCCGAGTACCGCGCCTATCCAGCGCCGCAACTGCCCGGCCAGCCCACCAGAACCATCGTGCTTCGGGCGACGGGCTCCTTCCTGAGCAACGTCGTGCAGGACACCGCGCCCCTGGGCACCATACTGGGTGGCGGCCTCCTCTCACAGGGCGGCAAGCTTGTCGTGCAGGACAACAGCCTGCTGGACAACGCCGGCATCGGCGTCTCCTTCGTCAACGGCGCCGAGGGGCGAATCGTCTCTAACTACATCATGTGGAACAAGGGCTCCGCTATCTGCCTCTTCCACGCCGGCTCCGTGGACGTGGGCAAGAACACCATCGGGGGCAACTTGGCGAACAAGGTCGGCACCTGCGCCGAGCGGACACACTGACCGTCCGCCGTTGGCCCGCCCTCGGCGTCCCGCTTGATCGCCGCCTGGCGCCGAGCCTATGCTCTCCATGGCAGAGCAGCCTATGTACCACCAGCAGGAGCCCCAGCAAGAGCCGGGAGGTTGCCTGGAGGTCTGGGTGCTGACCCGGGCCGCTTTCGGCATCCTCTTCTGGCCTTTGATGGCCCTCTTCGGCTTCGTCCTGGCGGTGGTGCTGGTCCTCTTCCTCTTCACGGTCCACCCGGCCCTGGCCCTCATCCCGGTGGCGGCGATTGGCGTCGCCCTCTACCTCTTCGCCCGCTGGGAGCAGGGGCACTTCCGCCCGCCGGGCCTTGGCCCGCCGTGACTCCTCACACCGGATGTCGAACGGATAAACGGATGCGTCCCCATTCCCATCCGCTGTGAGACCCTCAACGTCCATTTCCACGCCGTCGCGCCTGGTGCTATCCTCAACTTGTGGGTATCGCTGACAACCTGCGGTCCGTGCGAGAGCGGGTGGCGGCGGCCTGCCAGCGAGCGGGCCGCTCCCCGGACGAAGTCGCCATCGTCGGGGTGAGCAAGACGTTCCCGCCGGCCCTGGTGGTCGAGGCCTGCCGCGCCGGCCTGGCCGACGTCGGCGAGAACCGCGTGCAGGAGGCGGCCGCCAAGATCCCCGCCGTCGAGGCTCTGGGGTCGCGCCCGCGCTGGCACCTGGTGGGTCATTTGCAGACGAACAAGGTCAAGACAGCGCTAGGCCTCTTTGATATAATTCACAGCGTCGATTCCCTGCGTTTGGCTGAGTCCATCAGCCGCCAGGTCGCGAGCCTTCCTGTGCAGAAGGCAGGCCCGTTACCTGTCCTGCTGGAGGTCAACGTCGCCGGGGAGGCGAGCAAGTTCGGCCTCAGGCCCGAGGAGACGGGCCCGGCTCTGGAACAGATCGCCCGGCTGCCGGGCCTGGCGGTGCAGGGGCTCATGACGGTCGCCCCCCTGGTCGACGATCCAGAGGAAGTGCGGCCCGTCTTTCGTGAGCTGCGCCGCCTGCGGGATGATCTGGGGCTACGCGACCTGTCCATGGGCATGACGGATGACTTTGAGGTCGCCATCGAGGAGGGCGCCACGATAGTCCGCATCGGACGTGCCATCTTCGGGCCGCGGGAGCCGGCCTGGGAGTGGGCACGACCTGAGGAGGAGTAGGATGGGGACACGGCTGGGACTGATCGGCGGCGGCCTCATGGGTGAGGCGATCGTGGCCGCTGTCCTCAAGAGGGGCGTCCTCTCGCCGGCCGACATCGTGGTCAGCGACGTCAACCCCCAGCGACGGGAGCTGCTGGCCCGTCAGTACGGCCTCGCCATCACCGAGGACAACGCCCGCGTCGCCGCCGAGTCCGACATCGCCCTCCTGGCCGTTAAGCCTCAGGAGTTCGGGGGCGTCGCCAAGGTCATCCAGGGCCACCTGAACTCGCGCCAGACGGTGGTCTCCATCATGGCGGGCGTGCGCATCGAGCGCCTGTGCAGCGCCCTGAACCACCCGATGGTGGTGCGGGTCATGCCCAACACCCCGGCCATGGTCGGCGAGGGCATGAGCCTGTGGACGGCCACCGATGCCGTCGACGAGGAGACGCGAGAGAAGGTTCGGAGCCTGCTATCGGCCATGGGCCGCGAGCTCTATATGGCCGACGAGAAGTACCTGGACATGGCCACCGCCGTCTCTGCCAGCAGCCCGGCCTTCATCTTCCTGGTGATGGAGGCCCTGACCGACGCCGGCGTGCACATCGGGCTGCGACGCGACCTGGCCATCGAAATGGTGACCCAGACGGTGCTGGGGACGGCGCGCCTGGCCCAGGAGACGGGCACACCCTTCTCCGAGCTGCGGCACATGGTCACCTCGCCCGCCGGCACCACCGCCGAAGGGCTACGTGTGCTGGAGAACGCCCGCGTGCGCGCCGCCATCATCGAGGCCATCATCGCCACCTACGAGAAGGGGAAGACCCTGGGAGGGTAAAGCCATCCTCGTCAACTTTGTCCTCGTCCTACTCCAGGTTCTGTCGGCGGCCATCTTTTTCCGGGCCATCCTCTCCTGGTTCTCCCTCGACCCGCGCAACCCGCTCGTCGAGGTGCTGGACCAGATCACGGAGCCCATCCTCTCGCCGCTGCGGCGGATCGTGCCCCGCGTCGGCATGATCGACATCACGCCTCTGGTGGCGATCATCCTTCTCCAGTTCCTGGCCCAGGCTGTCGCCCAGAGCCTCTAGGCTCGAAGTTCGAGGCGCCGCCTTACCTCCGCCACATCCAGCCCCTCCACCGCCACCAGCTTCTCGCGGCTCCGCTGCCCGTGTACGACGCACAGCGAGGACTTGGGGACGCCCAGCGCGTCGGCGAGGAGGCGCAGGAGGGCCTCGTTGGCGCGGCCCTCCACGGGCGGCGCCGTCACCCGCGCCCGCAGGACATCGCCCTCCAGGCCCAGCACCTCGTCCCGTCCCGAGCGCGGCGTTAGGTGGACGCGAAGGGTGGCGGACATGGCTATCGCTCCCCTGCCGGCCCCAAGAGCACCCGCCTGGTGACGCTCAGGACCCATCGCCAGTGCAAGAGCAGGTGCACCAGCAGGATGACGATGAGGGCGATGCCCGCCCAGTCGTGGATGTCCAGCCACGTCTCGCGCGTGAACCCGAAGCTCTCGTGCGCCGCCCGCGACCCGGCACCGCGAAAGTGGAAGCCGTCCCCACGGGGCAGCGCGATCCAGAGAATGAAGCCGGAGGCCGCCTCCAGCAACAGTGCCAGGAGGGCCGCCACCGCAATCCAGTAGAGAAGCGCCGCGCGTCGCATGCTCGCCTCCTTCTCGGGCCGCCCGCCCGCCCGCGGCGGGTGCACACCGGTGCTAGGATAACCCACCGCCGCCCGCAGACAAATCAGCCTCCCACCCTCTTTGTTCTTTGTTCTCTGTTTCCTGCTCTCTGTTCCCAGTTCCTCCGCCCTCTCCTTGCGGGGCCCCCAGCCCCGTGCTATCATGCCGCCGAAAGTAGAACAATTGCGCAAGGTTGCGCCCAGGGAGGGAGCCCTCGTGACGACGAATCAGCCTAACGGACAGTCCAGCCCGGCCATGACAGACAAGCAGCGGTCTCTCGAGCTGGCCATCGGCCAGATAGAGAAGCAGTTCGGGCGGGGCGCCATCATGCGCCTCGGCGAGGCCTCCGCCCATCTCCAGGTGGAGACCATCCCCACCGGCTCCCTGGCCCTGGACCTGGCCCTGGGCGTGGGCGGCATCCCCCGAGGCCGGGTCACCGAGATCTTCGGGCCGGAGTCCACAGGCAAGTCCACCCTGGCCCAGCACATCATCGCTGAGGCCCAGAAGATGGGCGGCATGGCCGCCTACATCGACGTGGAGCACGCCCTGGAGCCCACCTACGCCGCCTCCATCGGCGTCAACGTAGACGACCTCCTGATCTCCCAGCCCGACACCGGCGAGCAGGCCCTGGAGATCACCGAGGCCCTGGTCCGCAGCAACGCCGTGGACATAGTGGTGGTGGACAGCGTCGCCGC
>Ga0315279_10011193_pt1 | contig 10414 bp, 10 predicted proteins | sample YL17G06_20_MG_FD_203694 | JGI IMG/M metagenome (GOLD analysis project Ga0315279, IMG submission 203694) | Sediment microbial communities from Yellowstone Lake, YNP, Wyoming, USA - YL17G06_20 | ecosystem: Environmental > Aquatic > Freshwater > Lake > Sediment | place: USA: Wyoming | collected...
TAAGCGAAAATGCAGGCGTCAAGGACTAAGGGGTAAGGATGGAGGGATAAGGATTAAGAGGCGAGGAATATGCATTGGAAGGATTTCGATGCTCGAACAAGTGATTTGCATGGGTTTTCGTAATTCCTTAAGTGGAACCGTGTCACTCTTCGTTTCTGATTGTTTAGCAAAAAACTTGCCAGAACAGGACCCGGAGCTGTCCCAAGAGAATCTTAAGGCGGCACAAGCCCAAAAGGCAAAAGGGGGAAAAGTGGTGTTGGTCAGGATAGGAAGGCTCTCTCCTCCACGCTCACGACTTCAGAATGTCCGTTTGGAATCCATCACTTTTTGAATAAATAGGTCTCGTTTAAGACAATTTCAGCTATCTTACCAGAGGAACCCAATAAACCAAACAAACCAAAGAAACGAGAGAAACCAAATAAACCAAATCAACCAGACAAGAAAGACCAGGGAAACGAAAAAGACTATAGTAACCATATGAAACGTGCATTAATAACAGGTATTACTGGCCAAGATGGTAGTTATCTTGCTGAGTTTCTATTAGAGAAGGCCTATGAAGTTCATGGAATTATCAGGAGAGTAGCCATCGAAGACCCAGAGCACAGGCTTTGGCGGATACGGCACATCCTTAATAAAATAGTCCTCCATGCCGCTTCTATGGAAAGTTATGCAAGCATTTTTAAAGTGATAGATAAAGTGAGACCAGATGAATGTTATCATTTGTCTGCACAAAGCTTTGCAAATTATTCCTTCGAGGATGAATTTTCTACAATTAATACAAACATCAATGGGACCCTTTATGTGTTAGCTGCTATCAAAGAAAGAGCTCCACATTGTAGATTTTATTTCGCTGCATCGAGTGAGATGTTCGGTAATGCTAAAGAATCGCCCCAAAACGAAAATACAGCTTTTTATCCTCGATCCCCTACGGGATATCTAAATTGGCTGGATTTCATTTGACTAGAAATTATAGAGAGGCCTACGATCTTTACGCTCTTGGAGGGATACTTTTTAACCACGAGTCTCCAAGGAGAGTGCTGGGATTTGTTACCAGGAAGATTACCAACACAGCGGCTAAGATAAAGCTCGGTTTGGCAAGAGAATTGAGGCTTGGTAACTTAGAGGCTAAAAGGGATTGGGGTTATGTAGGGGATTACGTAAGAGCAATGTTACAGCAAGATAGACCGGAAGATTATGTAATCGCTACAGGAGAAACCCATTCTGTTAGGGAAGTTTTAGAGTCTGCCTTCGGATATGTAGACCTTAATTGGAAAGAGTATGTCATTGTCGACGAGAATCTATACCGTCCAGCAGAAATATATGAACTCCGAGGCGATTTCAATAAGGCACGGATAAAATTAGGTTGGGAACCGACGGTATCATTTAAAGAACTGATTCAGATAATGGTGAATGTGGATTTGGATGCATTGTAACTTTCTATTTCAAATAGACAGTGAACTACGCAAGCCCCAACGAGTAAAAGGACGCAACAGCCTCAGCCACTTAATAGAAAAATTTAAAGAAATCGGTCAGACACTTATCAATAGTAGATCAGTCACTTTATATAATAGCCTAACTGAGTCCAAAGTGTTCTTCTCACGATTCATATTTTTCCTATATAGATGTAGGAACTGAAAGCGGAGTGACATCAAAGAGATTTCCTATGTTCTTTGTGCCTTCACCTATGAAAATTGAAATCCCAAAAATAGAGAAATGCTGATTCGAGAAGACATGAAAGCAGTGATTTTGGCAGGGGGAAAAGGGACAAGGCTTGCCCCATATACGACTGTATTTCCTAAACCTTTGATGCCCATCGATGGGATGCCCATCCTTGAAGTGATTGTCAGGCAGTTAGCCCATTTTCGGATTAATGAGATGATCTTCACAGTCAGTAAGCAATCCAAACCCCTTCTTTCTGCCTATTTCGGGGATGGAAGCCGCTATGGGGTAAATATCTCTTACTCTTGTGAGGGGACCCCTCTTGGAACGGCAGGCCCCCTTTCCATCCTCCCTAACCTTCCAGAAACTTTCTTGGTAATGAACGGAGACATCCTGACCACACTCAATTACCCTCAACTGATTCAGCAGCACCGGCAGACCAAAGGGATGGTCACCATTGCAATGAGACAGAAGAAGGTCCAGTTGGAGTTGGGCGTGATGGAGTTTAACCAGGATTATCGACTAAAGCGCTATATTGAAAAACCAACGCTCTCTTACTCCGTAAGCATGGGAATCTATATTTTTGAGAAGAAGGTCTTGAGATGGATCCCCTGCGGGAAATATCTAGATTTTCCGGAGTTAATCCAAAAACTCATCAAACGAGGAGAGAGGGTGATCTGTTACCCATCCAACGATTTTTGGCTGGACATTGGCAACCATGAGGATTATGAGGAAGCCCAAAAGAAGTTTCAGAAGATGAGAAAAAAATTATTATACGAATAGTTGAAGATTAAGGGAGAGCTGAAAAGAATACTTACGAGGTCTATTATGGCAAAAGTTCTGGTGACAGGGGCAGGAGGGTTCATCGGGAGTCATCTCACCGAGGAGTTGGTTAGACAGGGGGAAGAAGTGAGGGCCCTTGTCCGGTACAATTCGAGGGATGAGAGGGGTCTTCTAGAGGATTTGCCCAAAGAGGTCCAGAACCAAATAGAAGTGATCCCAGGTGACCTCAAGGACCCCGATGGGGTGAAAAAAGCGGTGAGAGGATGTTCCAAAGTCTTCCATCTTGGGGCCCTCATCGCCATCCCTTATTCTTATATTCACCCATTCGATTTTATTCAAACGAACGTCGTTGGCACTGCCCATCTTCTCAATGCCTGTCTTGAGGAAGGTTCAATTCAGAGGATCATATACACCTCCACCAGTGAGGTCTACGGAACGGCACAATATGTTCCGATCGATGAAAAACATCCTCTTCAGGCCCAATCCCCTTACTCTGCCAGCAAGATCGCTGCAGATAAATTGGTGGAGAGTTACTATCTGTCCTTTGGTCTTCCCATCGCCACCCTCCGGCCGTTCAATACCTTCGGCCCCCGGCAATCCCTTCGGGCGATCATTCCCACCATTCTCTCCCAAGTGATCGGTGATCAAAAAATCCGGTTAGGAAATACCCAGCCCCGTCGGGATTTTCTCTATGTGAAGGATACGGTTCGAGGGTTTATTGAGTTGGAAAAGTGTGATGAGGCCATTGGGAAGGTCGTCAACATCGGAACTGGAAAAGATATCTCCATTGGGGAATTGGTGGGGAAAATCCTTGGGCTGATGGAGGAAGAAAGGGAGATCGAGGTTGAGGAACGAAGGATTCGGCCGGAGAAGAGTGAAGTGGTGCAACTTCTCTCTGATACCCGACTGGCAGAAAAACTTTTTGGATGGGCACCCAAGTATACCCTTGAGAATGGGTTAAGAGAGACGATCGGATGGTATCGGGAGAACCTATTTCGTTTTAAAGTCGGGAGTTATCCTTTATGAAATGGCAATATCCTCTTTCTGATATCGATCTTGGGAAAGAAGAAGAACGAGAGGTTCTTAAGGTTCTTCGGTCGAGATGGCTTTCTATGGGTCCAGTTACGGAGAGGTTTGAAAAGGCCTTCTCTGAATACCTCGGGGGAGGAGAGGCGATCGCGGTATCGAATGGGACGGCTGCCCTCCATTTAGCCTTGGCCTCCTTGGGGTTAAAAGAGGGAGATGAGGTCATCCTTCCTTCGTTCACCTTTGTGGCCACCGCTAATGCGGTCCTTTATGCTGGAGCGAAACCGGTCTTTGCAGACATCGTTGGGTTTGAGGATCTGAATATATCTCCTCGTGAAATTGAAGATCGAATCACTCCTAAGGCGAAGGCCATCCTGGTGATGCATTATGGAGGTTATCCCTGTGATATGCAAGCGATCACAGGAATAGCAAGAAGGCATGGACTTTTTTTGGTTGAGGATGCAGCCCACGCTCCTGGATCAGCGTATCGGGGTAAGAAATGTGGGGCGATTGGCGAGTTGGGCTGTTTCAGTTTCTTTTCCAATAAGAATTTAGTCACTGGCGAAGGGGGAATGGTGATCACCCGCAATAAAGGATTTGCGGAGAAAATCCGAGAAATGAGATCTCATGGGATGAAGGCGCTTTCATGGGATAAGTATCACGGTCACCTCTCTTCCTATAACATTGAAAGGCTTGGCTATAACTATCGAATCACAGAAATTCAGTCTGCTCTCGGCTTGGTCCAGTTGAAAAAATTGGATCGGAACAGAAGAAAAAGAGAGAGATTGGTCGAGGTTTATCGAAAGAACCTCGATGGAGTCGAAGGAATCTCAACCCCCTTCAGACGGTGGAAGGGAAAGTTTTCTTATCATCTGTTTCCGATTCTGGTTCAGGGAGAGCAAGCCGATCAGTCCTCCCTCCAGCGAGATAGATTGATGCAAGAGCTTAAGAATTTCGGAATCCAGACGAGCGTTCACTACCCACCGGTTCACCTCTTCTCCCTTTATCGAAAGAGATTCGGTTTGAAGGCGGGAATGCTTCCTAAAACTGAAAAAGCGAGCAGAATGGAGATGACTCTTCCGCTTCATCCTGGGATGGACGAAGCGGACGTAGAATGGATTGTAGGGAAGATTAAGAAAATAGTAAAGAGATGAAAATAATGGTTTTAAAAAAGAGAAACTTTTTCTCAAGATTGTCTATTAAGAACACATGAAAATGTTAGATAGTACACCGCCTACTTCATCAGCAACGGTAGAACGCATCATCCGGCCGAAGCACGGACTCGTCGCCATTGATCTTAAGGAGCTCTGGCGATATCGGGAACTTTTTGGCTTTCTCGCCTGGCGCGACATTCTCGTCCGCTATAAACAGACAGCAATCGGCATAGCTTGGGCCGTAATACAGCCGATCTTGACCATGGTAGTGTTTACCGTAATTTTTAGTCGTTTGGCGAAGCTGCCGAGCAGTGGTGCACCCTATCCAGTCATGATCTTTGCAGCCCTATTGCCGTGGCAGTTTTTTGCTAATGCCATGAGCCAGAGCAGCGGTTCTCTTATCGGTTCTGCGAATATAATCAGCAAAGTGTATTTCCCGCGGTTAATCATTCCTGTCAGTTCTACGATCAGTGGTGTTGTTGATTTTTCAATTTCATTTATCATACTTATTGGACTCATGATTTGGTATGGGGTTCCTTTTAGAATCTATCTTTTACTGTTGCCGTTATTCTTCCTGGTTAGTTTTTTTGCTGCTCTGGCTATGGGCCTATGGCTAAGTGCTCTTAATGTTAAGTACCGTGACGTGAAATACATCGTACCTTTTCTCGTCTACACGGGGCTTTATGTGAGTCCGGTGGGTTTCATATCGAGCGTCGTGCCCGAAAAATGGAGATTATGGTACACGCTTAATCCGATGGTTGGAGTGATTGACGGATTTCGCTGGGCTATACTCGGCCCGAATTTCGAACCTTATTGGCCCGGGTTCTGGGCGAGCCTTGCAATATTGTCGTTGTTGCTTTTCTTCGGCGCTTATTATTTCCGGTTTACAGAAAAAATGTTCGCAGATATCATTTAAATTTTTGATTTGATAGAATGGTGATAATCCTGCACAGATTCTTTCCAAAGTAGGTACCAATATTAAGAAAAAAAGAAGCAAGGCGCTAATATCATGTCTGATCCAATAATATCAGTCCGCAATCTTGGCAAAAAATACAGACTTGGCGCGACGCTGTCCCACAACACACTTCGGGATCAAATTGCCCACAGTGTCAAATCCCTCTGGTACCATCTTAAGTCAACCTCCGACGGCCACAGTACCCATAGTAAAACATCCGCTGTCCATTCCGCCTCGATCAACTCCGAGTTTTGGGCATTAAAAGATATAAGTTTCGACGTATTGCAAGGGGAGGTCGTTGGTATCATTGGCCGGAATGGTGCAGGTAAATCGACGCTCTTGAAAATTTTAAGTCAAATCACAGAACCGACAGAAGGTGAGGCCCGGATTTGGGGGTGTGTGGCGAGCTTGTTAGAAATTGGCACTGGGTTTCATCCAGAGCTTAGCGGTCGTGAGAACATCTTTCTCAACGGCGCGATTTTAGGTATGACCAAGGCGGAGATCAAGAAGAAATTCGATGAAATCGTCGACTTCGCTGAGATTGAAAAGTTCATCGATACGCCAGTCAAACGCTATTCTTCGGGCATGTACGTGCGTCTCGCGTTTGCCGTCGCGGCTCATCTGGAGCCGGAAATTCTACTGGTGGACGAGGTGTTAGCTGTTGGGGATGTAGAGTTTCAGAAGAAATGTTTAGGCAAGATGAATGCCGCGGCAAAGGGCGGCAAAACAGTCTTGTTTGTAAGTCACAACATGGCGGCAGTACGGCAGTTATGCACTAATGGGGTGCTACTCGACCAGGGGCGTGTTAAATCAATTGGAAGAGCAGTGGAATGTATCGAATCATATCTGAACTTAGGATTAGATCAAGGGGGTGCAATTGTTGAGCATGGTATCCAAATGAATGCTGACGTACTGATTGATCGAATAAAGGTGAATGGCAGTGAAATCGACAAAATAGATCTCTCTGGCGAAAAGCCTATGCTTAAAATTGAAGTATCAGGACGGCTGAGGAAGCCCAGGCGACTGGACATCGAGACGGCTCTAACAGATTTCATTGGGAACATCGTCGCAACATGCCGCCCCGGCATCTTCAATGGCAATACACAACTTGTCCCGGAGGGTAGTTTCGAGCTTATTGGGGTTGTATATCTCCCGCACTTCACCCGAGGAGACTACTTTCTGTCAATAGGTATCACGGACCCGTACGTGGAAGGATTCTGGGATTTTCCGAACGCGGTCTGTTTGACGGCTGAGGGATTACCTACAGCCGTTTCCGGCCCAGTACTGGAAAACCGTCTTGGCCATGGTCCCATTATTTTACCTGGGGAGACTAAAGTGGTTCGGTGTGAAACCGCATCGGCGGAAACAAACAAGTAGCAATATATAGAAACCCAGCTAAGAGTTATCTGTTCTCAGAGTGAACGAACAAAATATTTCCGAATTGACAAATATTCTTATACCTAAAAGAGATCAACGCGTGTTACCCCATTGTGTTGGTCCGATATTAGACATTGGCGGCGGGTTAAATCCTCTTGCATGTGCCGATTGTGTACTAGATATAATCGCATACGATAATAGAAAGGTGCAACGAAACGAAAAATACAATGCCGATACGTGGATTCAGATGGATATCTGCAATAGACAACCATGGCCTTTCCCCGACAAATATTTTGCATTTGTTAATTGCACTCATGTGCTGGAGGACGTGAGAGATCCAGTCTGGGTCTGCTCGGAAATAATGCGAGTCGGCAAGGCGGGGTACATAGAATGCCCAAGCATTTTAAGAGAGATCACCCCTGGGATTCCTTACGAAGGATCTCGCTACGCCGGTTACTATCATCATAGATGGTTAGTCAACATTGAAGGAGATGTTGTTGAGTTCATTATGAAGCCGCATCTTTTAATCGAGAAATGGCAACTACATCTCCCTGCAGGATGGCAACAGTCTCTTCAAGATGACAGGAACAGTGTTTCGCTGGCGTGGAATGATCATTTTGAAGTGCGGGAACGCTTTTTCGATTCACGTGCCGAGATTGAGGCCTTTTTAAGAAAAATTGTACTCTCGACCGGTGCGTATCCCAAATGGCGTTACAAAGCTGAGTGGTTCTTGGAACGAGTACGCCCCCAATTGCGTAGATTGCACCATACTCTCACGCAATCTCGGGAATAGAAGTCTGGACCCTCTTCGAGGTAGGTTTCAACATTAACAGGGACCAGCCTTAAGTTTTCCTTTGTGTCGCGCTGGAAGGAGTTAATTTATGCGAATCTTGGTTTTATATCTCAAGATGAATTAAGCTTTCGTGAAAAGGTACCCATGCACAGAGTAATACATAACTTCACACCAAATTTAATATTCTTCAACATAACAACGGGGTGGTTTTATTATTTGATTTATTGAAAATGGCAGAGGATGCGATTGCGAACAAAAAACTGCAATAATGGATGCCCTGTAGGCGATGATAACAAGCCTCATGTCAAGTTTTCTGCTCTTATGGTTGTCTGTAATGAAACGCGTCATCTAGAAGAAGCCTTACGTAGTATTCGCTGGTGTGATGAAGTTGTGGTGGTTGATGTCGGGCACAATCATATACCACGGGGAATTTCACTGTGTAACGCTGATCGCGTCCTTGACCATCCCTGGGTAGGAGTCGCCGAAGAGGTAAGAGAGTGGGCTGTCGCCCAACTTCAGAATGATTGGGTGGTCATCCTTGATCCGGACGAAGTTTTTCCAGCTGCAGCGGTACCGGAGATTCTGGGAATACTTAACGAGGATCCAGATTGTGCTGCGGTGCAATTGCGATTTGATTATTACTTCTGTAGAAAGCCGCTGAATTGTTGCATGTGGCGGGGGGTATGGATAAGCAGGATAGTCCACCGGCGGCGGGTCCGATTCTCGAGTGTAATTCATAGTCCTATGGAGGTTTTGGGGAAAACGTACCGCCTTCCCAATACCAATTCATATGCCGTAAAACATTACTGGAAGGATTCTGTTACGGATCTATTTAGGTCCCATTTACGTTACATACAATTGGAAGGTTCAGGTAGATACGCATGTGGCTTGCGGTTTTCATGGATAAAAATGATTCGCGAAGCCTGGAGCATGTTTCGATATAATTTCATCTCGACTCGTGGATGCTTTGGCGGGTGGAAAGGGTGGTTTCTAAGCTTTTTTATGACGTGGTATGAGGCAGCATCATGGTTTTCGCTCTTAAGATATGAACAGCGAGCACGTCGTAATAATACTTCTGCTTGACAGATTCGAATGAAGATCTTTCTCAGCACTAATGAATTTTCCGTTGGTGGAGCCCACGGCGGTAGTGTGATAGCGAGTCGAAATATGGACATGCTGAGGCGCGCTGGAGTGAATGTTACTGTTGCGCACCCTGAGTACGCCGTGAGGGCCAATACAGGAAGTTTAAATATTTTGGCTTATGTGTCGGGCGCGGGAAAGGGTAAGTTATTTCATGACCAACGTCGAAACTGTCGCGCACTAGTTGAGATTGAAGCTTTGATAAAGCAGGTTAAGCCAGATGTAGTGTACGACGTCCATGGGCCGATGTGGCCAATTGAGGCCGCCATAAACTGTGGTATTCCTGTAGTCTCTATGATTGGCGATTATCGATGGTTCTGTCAGAGGACTTTTTTAGTGGATGGTTGGCTGAAACGCTGCTCAGGCCCTGAAACCACCGAGAAGTGTTACGAGTGCCTCAGAAATAACGATTCTTGGAAACGGAAGGTTCTGCAGTCAGTATACCGCATGAGAGGCACTCGCGCCTTATTGGGTGTTTTATTGGGACACCAGAGAGCTCACTCCTTTGATTTATGGAGTGCTCTCATCGAATCGCGCGTTTATCTCGAACGATTACGTCAGCTCGTTTCACATTATATCATCGGTGATCAGCAAGCCTACGATTTCTTCACATCTAACGGAATTCCCGAGTACAAAATAACTCGAATTCCCCAAGCTATCCCAAATGACGCCTTAACGCAGAGACCGCGTGCTACGGGCAGGCCCGTAATCGATCGGCCTCTGCGCATTGGCTTCGTGGGGCGTCTGGATCCAGACAAAGGAATCAAAGTACTTACCAGAGCTTTCGAACTTCTGGCTGAAGAGGCGCCCGTTGAACTTTGGATTGTTAACGCAATCGCTGCGACTGAGGAGAAGGTCGGAAGGCAGTTCTCGGATCTTCAGAAGTTTCACTTTTTGCTAACGAAGGGCCGGATAAAACTCTTCAGGCCTAACACTACGGATGAACTCTACCGGTTGATGGCCCAAATGGATGTCGGCGTAATTCCCTCCATACAGTATGAGGCTCCTTGCCTTGTGATGTTAGAAATGGTTGCGCAAAAGACACCTATCGTACGTTCAGAGTCCAGAGGCATGGAACATGTCATTCAAGACGGGGTCAACGGTCGAACCTTTCCATATGGCGACAGTTTGGCCCTTGGCAGTATTTTGACACGGATCCTTGAAGAACCGGTTTTATTGAATACTTGGCGTAGCCATCTCCCAGAAATTCCGCCGGATACGGAATACGGGCGTCGATTATTGACATTGTTTGCGTCGGTGGCCACAGTAAATACGAGGAGCAGCGATGTTGGCGCGCAGCAGCCAGGCGATCGCACGAATGCGACTGTTCCGATTCTGTGAAGTAATTCGGGACTGGGCTCTCCGGTAAGAGGTGACATTATGAGTGTCCGGAGTTTCCTGAAAGCAACTCTCCATAAGTTCGGTTTTTACAAACATCCAAGCTTCATCAGTGCAGCTATTGCAGCTCTTCCTTCCGGATGGAGGAATCCAAAAGCAGTGTGGAGGTACGCTGAGGCATGCAGACAA
>Ga0315279_10011195_pt1 | contig 10409 bp, 8 predicted proteins | sample YL17G06_20_MG_FD_203694 | JGI IMG/M metagenome (GOLD analysis project Ga0315279, IMG submission 203694) | Sediment microbial communities from Yellowstone Lake, YNP, Wyoming, USA - YL17G06_20 | ecosystem: Environmental > Aquatic > Freshwater > Lake > Sediment | place: USA: Wyoming | collected...
GCTACGCCGAAGGATTATCTGAAGAAGATGGGCAGGATCAGCGAGCGTGACCCCCGCGAGTGGGAGCGCCGTCAACTGCTGGACACTTACAAGACATTCGGCTGTGAAAGTGGTATTCCCACATTTCGTTACAGTTTAGTGGATGGCGTGCGGGAAGGCTGGCTACTCAACCCGGTAGTAGCGGATGCCCGAACGGAGATCACAACAGAATTACTTTCAGAAAAAGGCTATTCCGTAATGGTAGAGAACGAAGACGGCGAATTAGAGGAGCAGACGTATTTCGGTAAAGACTTTGAAAAGGGGTTCTTTTCCGACGAGACCAACCGCGTCTTCTGCGAGACTTTCCTGAAACACGCCCTCCATGATCCGCTGAGCGGCGAGATCGGGAAGAGCATCGTTTTCTGTGTGCGTAAAGATCACGCCACCCGGATCACGCAAGCCCTGAACGAACTGGCTCACACCATGTTTCCCGGGAAGTACAACTCTGACTTTGCCGTTCAAGTGACCTCTCCTCCTGAGGTACAAGATGCCCAACAAATGGCAACCAGTTTTGCCAACAACAACCTGAACGGTCACACCCGGTTTCTGGAAGGCTACATCAGTTCCAAGACCCGCGTCTGCGTTACGGTTGGGATGATGACGACAGGCTACGACTGCGAAGACCTCCTGAACATTGTTTTGCTTCGCCCCATCTTCTCGCCGACTGACTTCATCCAGATCAAAGGCCGCGGTACCCGCAAATATGCCTTCCGCTATGTTGAGAAAGAAGACGGTCAGGTTCAGGAGCACACGAAGCCTAAGGAGAAGTTCAAACTATTCGACTTCTTTGCTAACTGTGAATACTTCGAAGAGAAGTTCAATTATGACGAAGTGATAAAACTTCCGCCACTACGCCCGATCGGGCCACCTCCGCCGCCGCCTCCACCACCGCCGGGTCAGACTGATTACACGAACGTCAATCCCGATCCTCTTGCCACGATCCGGGAAACGACCATTGGCCTTTTGGGTATGAAGATTGACCGTAAATTCTACGAGCAGTTTGAGGAGAAGGTGAAGCAGGACGAGGTTGTCCGCGGATTCTACGAGCGTGGAGACATCCGCTCCGCTGAGGATTACATCCGTCAGAATCTTTTTGAAAAGCCAGAGGATTTCTTCAACCTCGACAAACTCCGCAAGTCCGTCCAACTTGACCGGCGATTGACTCTGCGCGAAGTCATTGAGAAAATCTTCGGCGGTTTAGACCGTTTCAAGACGAAGGATGAACTTCTCGAAGAAGAACTGGCCAAATTCGTCTCGATCAACAAGCCCGATGCGGCGCACATGCCTGTAATCCGCCAGTTCTTCAAGGCCTATGTCACAGACGGAAACCTGCGAGCCCTCATCGAATCAGGGGAATTCGCACGTCTCGCGGATAATCCAAAAGTTTCTCTGGCCGATTTCAAGGCGCTGGACAACTGGCGGGACATGATTCCCGAATATGTGAAAGACTATGTACATCTGAACCAGTTCATGTGAGGTGCTTGATGGAACCGCGTTCTACATTGACCCCAGCCGGAAGAATTGATCAATGCATCCTGCAGATTCGGGGTCAGCGGGTCATGTTGGATGCCGATCTGGCAGCACTCTATGGCGTCACCACAAAAGCTCTGAATCAGGCTGTGAAACGTAACAAGGAGAGGTTTCCATCCAATTTTATGTTTCAACTGAATCCCGAAGAGAAAAAGGAGGTGGTCACAAATTGTGACCACCTCTCCCAGCTCCGCTTCTCATATACGTTGCCTTATGCCTTCACCGAGCACGGCGCACTGATGCTGGCGAATATCTTGAATTCGGAACGTGCCGTGCGCGTGAGTGTTCAGGTCGTCCGTGCTTTCGTACGTCTGCGGGAGGTGTTGGCCACCCACGCCGATCTCGCCAAAAAACTCGAAGAGATGGAAAGAAAATATGACTCCCAGTTCAAAGTGGTTTTCGAGGCTATCCGCCAGTTGATGACCCCGCCGGAGCCGAAGAAAAAGGGCATCGGGTTTCATGTCCGGGAACCGCGCGCCACCTATTCCGTGCGTCCCCGGAGAAAGTGATCATGCTCGACGCTGAGACCAAAGCAAGGATTGATTCCGCGCGCGACATCCTGGTCGGCAAGGTGCCGGACCCCAAGTCCCAGGTAGAGCAGATTACCATTGCCCTGATCTACAAGTTCATGGATGACATGGACCGTCAGTCCGAGGAGATCGGCGGCAAGGTGACGTTCTTCTCCGGTGAGTACAAAAAGTACACATGGAGCAAATTGCTGGACAAGAAGATTGGCGGGCAGGAACGCTTGCTTTTCTATGCCGAGGGCATCGAGAAGATGAACGAGAATAAGAATATTCCCCAGCTCTTCCGTGACATCTTCAAGGGAGCGTTTCTTCCCTACCGGGACCCGGAAACCCTCAACCTCTTCCTGAAAGAGATCAACGGCTTCACTTACGACCACAGCGAAAGGCTCGGTGATGCCTTTGAATACCTACTCTCCGTGCTCAGCAGCCAGGGCGACGCGGGCCAGTTCCGCACGCCCCGCCACATCATTGACTTTATTGTTCAGATCGTTGATCCAAAGAAAAATGAAACCGTCCTTGATCCTGCTTGCGGGACTGCTGGCTTTTTGATCTCATCCTATAAGCACATTCTCGCCCAGAATACAAAAGATCGTTCGGGCGATCAACTGAGCGTGGACGAGAAGGACCGCTTGATGACCAACTTCTGCGGTTACGACATCTCTCCCGACATGGTGCGGCTCTCTCGCGTCAACATGTACCTGCATAGCTTCGCGAATCCCCGCATTCACGAGTACGACACGCTCACGAGTGAGGAACGCTGGGACGAACGCTATGACGTGATTCTTGCCAATCCCCCGTTCATGACCCCGAAGGGCGGCATCAGGCCGCATAATCGGTTCAGCATCAAGGCAAAACGGAGCGAAGTGCTCTTTGTGGACTACATCGCCGAGCACCTGAACGTGAATGGGCGCGCGGGTGTCATTGTGCCGGAAGGCATCATCTTCCAATCTCAGAATGCCTATAAGACTCTCCGAAAAATGCTCGTTGAGAATTACCTCTGGTGCGTTGTCTCTCTGCCTGCTGGCTGTTTCAATCCGTATTCCGGCGTCAAGACCAGCGTTCTTCTTATGGACAAAAGCCTAACAAAGCGAATAGATGAAATCCTGTTTGTGAAGATCGAGAACGACGGCTTTGACCTTGGCGCACAGAGGCGGCCCATCGAGAAGAACGACTTGCCGGAGGCCCTGCGGGCGATTGCGGATTTTAGATTGCAGATTGCGGAATTGAAACGCGATGATATTGCCAATCAAAAACCACATATCGAAAATCAAAAATTTCAATTCCACACCGTCAAAAAATCCCGAATACTTGAATCCGGCGACTGCAACCTGTCTGGTGACCGCTATCGCGACACGGGCGTGCGGGTGAGCGGTCAATGGCCGATGGTGAGGTTGGGGGAGGTGTGTGAGTTTATGACCGGGGGGACTCCAACTTCGTCGGTCAAAGGATATTGGGAAAATGGTACTGTCCCTTGGCTTGTTTCAGGAGATATTCATAAAGGTGAAATCTTTGATTGTGACGGAAGGATAACAATAAAAGGCGTTCAAAATTCAAATGCGAAGTATTTGCCCAAAGATTCCGTGTTAATTGCCCTGAATGGACAAGGAAAGACTCGTGGGGCTGTGGCAATTCTACGGATGGAAAATGCTACCTGCAACCAATCCATCGTATCCATCAACCCTGTTAACAAGAACATACTTCTATCTGAGTTTGTTTTCTATCAGCTGAAATCAATGTATCAGGCAATTCGGAACATTACTGGGGATAGCCAGAGAAGTGGGTTGAATATTCCAATAATAAAAACTATCCGAATTCCCCTCCCACCTTTGGACGTGCAGGAGAAGATTGTCGCGGAACTGAACGGCTACCGGAAGATCATCGAAGGCGCCCGCCAAATCCTCGCCTCCTACAAACCCAGCATCCGGATTGACCCGGAGTGGCCGAGGATGAAGCTCGGAGATATATGTGACATTAAGTCCGGCGGTACACCGAACACGTCACGAAAGGAGTACTACGAAAACGGGTCCATCCCTTGGTTGAAATCGGAGGTATGCAAGGATAGTATAATAGATCAGCCCACTGGTTTTATTACAGAAGCCGGCTTAGAGAATTCTTCGGCGAAGTTCTTCAAACCGAATACAACACTTATTGCATTGGTCGGTGCGACTATTGGGAAGACAGCGCTTGCGACCTTCGAGACAACAACGAATCAAAATGTTGTGGGTCTCTTCCCTGTCGATCTTAAGATGCTTGATCCGCGTTACCTTTTCTACATTACACAAACTCTTTACCAGAACTTCCTTAGTTTGGGAGATGGCAACTTTAAAATGGCCAACCTCTCGTTCGTGAAAGCTCAAAAGATTCCCCTCCCGCCCCTCGACGTCCAGCACCGGATCGTTGCTGAACTCGACGAAGAGCGGAAGTTGGTGGAGGCGAACCGGAAGTTGATTGAGATTTTCGCGAAGAAGATTCGGGATAAGCTGGCGGAGATTTGGGGAGACGGAGAGAACCGCAAAGACAGGCTGAGTGCTAAGACAGATGGATAAGGATAAAAAAATCGTCATCATCGCGGGGCCGAACGGGGCTGGAAAGACCACATTCGCCCTCGAGTTTCTTCCACGCGAAGCTGATTGCCCAGACTTCATCAATGTAGATATGATTGCAGCGGGGCTTTCGCCCTTTGACCCGGACAGAGTTGCCATTCGTGCCGGACGGGTTATGCTTCAGGAGATCAAGCGCCGAGTTCAACGCGGGGATAGTTTCGCTTTTGAGACTACCTTGAGCGGGCGCCTTTACGCGCGGATGATTCCTCAATGGCGTGCGGCAGGGTACCACGTCAAACTGATATTCCTCAGCCTGCCCACGGTGGACTTGGCTGTAGCCCGCGTGGCTGCACGGGTGAAACAAGGGGGACACAATATCCCTGAGAACGTCATACGGCGTCGTTTTGACAGCGGGCTGAAAAATTTTTATAATATCTATCGCACATTGGTAAATAGTTGGGTGTTGTATGACAATGCTGGTATTATCCCTCATCTAATAGCATCGGGAGACAATCCATGATTCGACAAACAAAAGGTTCCAAAGATCCGGACATCTTAGCTTCAGCAAAGGCGCTGCGTCGAGCGGCTCGGCGTGCCAGGAAACTTGGTATGCAGACGGGTACACCTGTCTATGTGGTGCAGGGAGACCAAATCGTTGATCTGACCAAGCAAAAGCGCCTGCACGTCAGGGAATAATAGCCCTGCCCCGCACTTCTTATGCAACAGTTTCAATATGCACTAAACCCTCTGAGAAGAATACGCCTGCTTGCTTTTTTCCTCATCCTGCTCATTGTTTCACCTGCCTTTGCCAGTCCTGACAGGATTTTCAGCGACAATAACCGGTCAGTTGGAATCGTTACCGCACTTGATGCTGCTGGCAATCCCCTTCGCCAGGGAACCGGCTTCATTCTGAGAAGGGACGGAGTGATCGTTACAAACTACCACCTCGTCAGTGACGCAAAGGGGATAATGGTGACCGTGGGTAATACCGTCTTAAAGGTCGAGGGTATTCTCTCCGCAGACAGGGAAAACGATGTGGTGGTCCTGAAGGCTGCAGGGGAGAGCCTCCAGCCTGTGAAGATGGGAGATCCTGACAGGGTGACGGTGGGAGAAAAGGTCTACGTGATGAGCAGTACTCAGGACATTGGAAACATCCTTGCTATAGGGTTCGTAAGCGGTATACTCCAGATGAATCCTGCAAAAAAGATACTTCAGATTGCAATGCCTGCCTCAGAAGGGAATACCGGAGGCCCTGTCTTCAATAAGGACGGTGAGCTCATCGGTGTGGTTACCTTCCTTATCCAGGGGGCAAAGAACCTCTATTTTGCTGTGCCAGCGAGTCTCCTCGGAGAGAGTGTTACAGGCAAAAAGGTTACGCTGCTTCAAAACGCCGGGATCGAGGACTACCGGAAGATACCGGAGTACTGGATGAACCTTGGTTTCTACTGTGGATCGGCCGGATTGCACCAGGAGGCAATAGATGCATATAAACAGGCGCTCAGGATGAGGCCGGACCTGGCAGAGGCCTTCTACTATCTCGGGCTGTCCTACAGCGCACTTCAGAAATACTCAGACGCAATAGATGCATTTAAACAGGCCATACGGATTAAACCGCATTACCTGGAGGCCCTTTATAATCTCGGCGTTGCCTGTGAGGACGTCGGCCTGCATCAGGAGGGGATAGAAACCTTCTCGCAGGTTCTTAAGCTAAAACCTGACTGCGCAGAAGCATATTACGGCCTCGGGGGTGCTTACACCAATCTGAGCAGGTATCAGGATGCAGTGGATGCATTCAGGCAGGCGGTCAAGCTCAAGCCGGATTACGTTGAGGCTTACTATAATCTCGGTGTCGCCTGCGGCCTCCTCGGCAGGTATGGAGAAGCAGCAGATGCATGCAAACAGGCGCTCAAGCTCAAACCGGATCTGGCAGAAGCCCACAACAATCTCGGTGTTGCGTACCTTAAGTTGAACCGGTATGAAGAAGCTATGGATGCATACAACCAGGCCCTCAAGGTCAGACCGGATTATCAGGATGCCCGGTATAACCTCGAATTTACCAGCGCTAAGTTTTATGCAAGCCTCAAACGGCATGCAGAAGCAGTCAATGCGCTTCAGAGGGCCATCAAGATCAGACCCGATTCATTTGAGGCTTACGACACTCTCGGGAGCCTTTGTACGATGCTCGGCCGGTATCAGGAGGCAGCGGATGCCTCTCAAGAGGCGGTGAAAATTAAGCCTGACTCCTTCAATGCACAGAACAATCTCGCCGTTGCCTGTGGCATGCTGAATCGCTGGTCAGAGGCTGCCGATGCCTACAGAGAGGCAGTACGAATGAAACCGGATGCAGCCGTTAATGTGTACTATGGCCTCGGATATGCGTGTGCAGCCGTCGGCCGGTATCAGGAGGCAGCAGATGCATACAAGCAGGCATTGAAAAGCAAACCAGACTATGCCGAGGCCCACCTGGGGCTCGGGATTGCCCACGTCCTCATGAACAGGAAAGACCTTGCCCGGGAGGAGTACGAAGCCCTCAAAAAACTCAATGAAGTAATGGCGAAGAATCTCCTTGATTTTCTCAATAAAGCAGAAGAACAGTTGAAGAACCAGAATCAATCCTCCGGATCTCCAAAGTAGGGATGTTGTACCTGCTCCCGGACAGGAATGTTAAATGCATTAAGAGATAACCGGTATGCATGTCAAATTCCTGGAAATTGAGATAACCGGCAGGTGTGACTGTTATTGCAGGCACTGCTATGGGAATTTTCCAAAACCGCAGCAGCTCCCGAAAGAAAAAATAAAAGAAATCATAGGACAGATCCCTCCAAACTATCACATCATCTTTTCCGGCGGGGAGCCCCTTCTGCATGAGGACCTGATAGAGATCGTAAGAGACGCAGAGGAGTATTTCTGGATAACGACAAATGGTCACGCCCTCAGCAGAGAAAAGCTGGATACCTTAAGCAGGTATGCAATCCTTGTTTTCGGCCTCGACGGTATCGGTTCCGTGCATGACTGGTATCGGGGCAGTGAGGGCTCTTTTAAGAAGGTGATCAACGCCTTGGAACTGACTCAGGATAGGCCGGTGGAAATAATCACGACCTTGTGGAAAAGGATGCTCGGGCAGATTGACGACATCATTGAGATAGGAGCGAAATATAACGCTATCGTTCACTTCAATCCGTTAGTCCCGGTGGGCAGGGCGACAAACCCGGAGATTCTGCTGACCCCTGAAGAAAAAGAGCGGGTATACGAGAAGATTAAAGCATTACAGAAATCCAGAGGCATCATAACCGAGCTCTACAAAGTTACCGAGAAGGACCTTGAGAACGGCATTGACCTATATTGCAAAGACCGGTTCAGCATAGGGGTGAATGGTGATGTAAGACCCTGTGAATTTCACCAGGTGAGAAAATTCGGGAATATATTTGAAGAAAGTCTTTCAGAAATAATAAAAAGAGCGCAGGAAACTGATTACTATCAGGCACGGAAGAGCGGTTTTAAAGATCACATACGGTTAGATGCGGAAGACCCCTTTAATTACCATACGAACATCTGTCATAAAATCCCGTTGTAATTTTCCCTTTTCACATCTCCTCCCTTAAGATTCTTATACCCTCCCTCACGACCCTCATTTTATGATAAAGTATGAACCTATGGGGTCGGACACATCAACAGGAAAGCTTTCCTCAAGGTTTCAGGAAAGCGGTCCCGTACTTATTATCCTTCTTATTGCCATCGCCTTCCGTCTGGTCTTTGTCCTGAAAGGCGGCTCGTTTATAGCCACGCCGCTCTCATTCGCCTACCAGTATTTGGACCCTTTACTGCTGAAGAACGATCTTATGCGCAGCCTTCTCTATCTGCACTCGCAGCCGCCGTTTTTTAACCTCTTCCTGGGGATAGTCCTCAAGGTATCTCCCTTACCAGCAGTGTCATATGACATACTCTTCAAGACTGCCGGGGTGTTGATTCCACTCATCTTCTACGGCATTCTTGTCTTCCTTGGCATAAAACGTCTCTTGGCGCTTCTGATAACCATAGCCTTTATGCTCAATCCAACGCTGATCCTCTACGAAAATCTTTTATATTATTCCTACGTTGAGGCGTTCTTTGTTCTGCTTGCCATATTCTTCCTCCTGCGCTGGGGCAGGGGCAGGAAATTCTCCGATCTCGGTCTGTTCTGGATGTCGCTTTTATGTCTTGTAATGATTCGGTCTCTGTTCCACCCGGCCTTTTTACTCGGGATGGCAGTGATTCTGACTTGGCAGATACGGCGCACTTTGAAAGAACAACGAGTTACCAGGACTTTTGCCCTTTCCTCGCTGTTCGTCCTCGTCCCGGTTTTCGCTCTCTGTTTGAAAAATATCTTTTTCTTCGGGGTCTTTGGAACTTCCTCGTGGGACGGCATGAGCCTCTGGACAAAGGCTAACGGATTCAGCCCGGAAGAACTGGAAGAATTTTATTCCAGGGGCACGATAAGTTCACTGGCTGTGAAGGCTGACCTGAAGGCTTTTCAGCCGATACAGTTCTACTTTGATGCTGCCACGCTGAAAGGCATGCCCTGCCATCACCCTGCAGACTGCGCCACAACGAGGAGCACCGGCTATCCGAACTTCAACCACATCGGCTACGTTGCTCTCTCAAAGCAGCTCTGGAAAGACGCGCTCCGCCTGATTGCATACGACCCTTCCCTCTTTGCCTTTTACACCGGAGGATCCTACTGCCTCACGCTCTGGCATTCATCTGATTCGGTCCATGCCCTTTTTGAAAAAAATATGGAAATAGTAAAAAGGCTGGAGGGAGTCTACCGGTTTTTATACTTCGGATTCATGGGGGTTGAAGACAGGAACTCTGTGAGGTTGTGGGACCGGGCTATGGTAATAACCGCTCTCTTTCTCATCGTCTATCTGAGTACGGTAATCCACCTGTTCCGGAAAGATGACCGCATTCCCCCTGCTGTGATAACGGTATGCCTGTTCTGTCTTATCATCCATTCCTATACCCTGCTTGTCTCGTCAATCATTGAATTCGGGGAAAACAACCGCTTCAGGTTTCCGGTCGATTCAGCCTTCCTGGTGCTCGCCGCCGGGAATATCGTCATCTGGAAAGAGCTAATAGCCAGCCGGTTAAGAAAGAAATCTGGAGCGGAGAAGATAAAATCAATGAAGGGTAGAGTGGATTTTACCATGACTGCTGATGAGATACGGCATGGTGAGAGGTGATAAAGTCTTAACAGTTATTCCTCCTTTTCAGAAACCTTGGCAGCTGTATTCCGCAATTGTAGGAAAAATTGTTTGACAAATTAGGTAGTTAGTTATGATAATACTTTAGAGGGTGCATGAAATGACTAAGAACCACGTTGAATCAATTTTCCCAAAACTAAAGGGAATTATGCCACTTCTTAAAGAGAAGTATAAGATTAAGACCCTGCAGGTTTTTGGCTCTTATATTCGAGGAAAGCAAAAAAAGGGGAGCGACTTAGATATTCTTGTGGAGTTTTCCAGAACCATTGACCTGTTTACGTTTATTGAACTTGAAGATTTTTTAAGCAAGAACCTTGGTATTAAAGTTGACCTTGTGATGAAAGATACTCTAAAACCACGCATAAAGGATAGGATTTTAAAAGAGGCAGTCCCAATATGAAAACCTCAGTTCAATAAGCAAGTGCAACACTTAGGAAAGAGCCTCGATATGAGGTATCCTGAGTGTTATGGGAAAAAACTATAGTCATTTAAGCCTAACGGAACGTGAAACCATAAGTATTTTAAAGGCC
>Ga0315279_10011196_pt1 | contig 10409 bp, 11 predicted proteins | sample YL17G06_20_MG_FD_203694 | JGI IMG/M metagenome (GOLD analysis project Ga0315279, IMG submission 203694) | Sediment microbial communities from Yellowstone Lake, YNP, Wyoming, USA - YL17G06_20 | ecosystem: Environmental > Aquatic > Freshwater > Lake > Sediment | place: USA: Wyoming | collected...
CGCGTTCCCCGGCCAGGATCGCCCGGATGATCGTCTGCCCCGTCACGCCGGTCACATCGCTCACCGCCTGCGATAACTGCACATTCATCTGCAGCAATGCCTTTTGCATGTGCAGGATATGCGGCGATCGGTGTTCCACCAATTGACTGCGATGTCGCAACAACGTCCGCAGCCCAATCAGTTCTGCCTCCGGACGGAACGAACTTTCCAACAAGCCATAACCGTGCAAGGTCTGGATCCATTGCGCATCGATTATGTCGCTTTTCCTCCCCGCTACTCTTCGCAAAGATCGTGAACTGATCAACAGGCACTCGAATCCCTGACGCTCCAACTCTTCGAACAACGGGATCCAGTACACTCCCGTGCTCTCCATCGCCACTGTTTCTACCTGGTATTCTTTCAGCCACCTGCCGATCGCTTGCAGGTCCACCGTGTAGTTCCCAAATGCCCTCACGATCTGCGTATTCTCATCCCCCGACACGCAGACCACGATCTCCACTGCGCCAATATCCACCCCGGCCGCATTCGGATTCACCTGGCTCATCCCCGTGAACGGATGTGCTTCTTCAATCCCTGCCATGCGCTTGCCTTTTCTGCCCATTTCGCCTTTCTCCTTTCGAGATGTTTTTGGCAAGCCCGGTCACTTTCGGGTATTTAGCTTTCTCATCGGGGTCGCCCCCTGCGCCGCCAGTTTTCAAATCAATTTGACCGGAAACCACGGTGCACCGCGGGACTGCGACCACGCGCGTCTCCACTGCTTTGTACGGCTTGCATGCTTGCCGATTCCGAGTATACTTTTATCAAGATCATATTCTTCGCCAGACTCAGTGCGGCGGTTTCTCTCGCCTAAAATGATGGCCCCGCCATCTTCTTGGGTGCACTGGACGCTGGGGATTCTGTCGCATTTACAAGCATTTTTCCCTGGCCTAGTCCGCCAGGACAGGCTGGCTTCGAGTTTTTCCAACTCCCAAACATTGTCCACGCCCGCCCACCTGCCAGTAACGCAAACCGTTAGCCCGCTGTTGTGAGTGAAGAAGGATAATCTTATGACAACAGAATCTATCTTTCGTGTCGCCTTTTGGATTCTTTTCGCGGGGGTTTTTGTAATGCGGATATACTTTTCGCTCAAGGTTCGTCAGGCTGGAGAGCGATTAATGCCTGACCGTGAAGCCGTTGAGCGTGAAGGACGGGGGATGTTTATCATTCGAGTTGTTATGGGCTTTGTCTTGCTTGGTTGGCTGACACTTTATGCCATCAATCCAACTTGGATGAAGGTTCTCTCGGTTCCATTTCCCAACTGGCTACGCTGGTTGGGATTTGCCTCAGGACTCGCCAGCCTCGGATTTTGGTCATGGACGCAAGTCGCGCTCGGGAAAGAGTGGTCGCCTCAACTGCAACTACGAAAAGAACACCACCTGGTGACTGCGGGTCCTTACGCTCGAATACGCCACCCACTCTACTCGGCTATGATAGGCTATATAACAAGCCTTGCATTAGTGACTGCAAATTGGGTTTTTATTATTTTCGCAATCATAGCAGCAGGCTTAACTTTCGCCCGCGTTCCTAAGGAAGAGCAAATGTTGATACAGAAGTTTGGGGAGAATTACAAAGCCTACATGCAAAGGACAGGAAGGTTCTTCCCAAAATGAAGCGGGCTAACATTGTTTGCAGCGGACAGGGCTTCGCCCTGAGGGGGTACGGGGCGCGTTTGCTGGCAATCGTTCTGGTTTGCGAAGGAGTCTTGCCCGTCCGCCCTGCTGCTAACACTTGCCGTTGGGCGGCTTAATCACAAGGACTAGAGATAAAAGTACAGGAGCAAAATGAACACAGGAAAACAATTCACTGCGCTTCTGATCATAGCGATGAGCTTGTTATCAAGTTGTGGGTCTAATCGGCCATCTGGAGCAACCTTAACACCCACGCCACCACTAACAGATACTCCCACCACCATACCAACTCTTACCAATGTACCAACCTTTACCAACACACCAACAAATATCTCAACAAGAACTCCAACACCACTTCATCCATTAGGAAAAATCATATATCACGAGAGCGCAATACCATCAGAATATAATTATTTTTCATACATTCCAAAAACACTCTCCAGAGATAAGAAAGTATACATTGTCATTGGGCCTGATTATGGGCAATGTCAAGAATGCTGTGATGTGGAAGGAACCGCAAGCAACGTAGAATATTTCATGAATTCGTATTTATCATATGCTGATGCACATGAATACATTTTGCTTTTCCCGGTAATTTCAAATAACTGTGATGGCATTCGCGATCAGTGGGTTTTACATTTTCCCAACTATGTTTTTACTGACCCCGTTGATTCACCATTTTTCCGACCAGATTTAGAGCTAAATGCAAGCATTGATTCTTTACAGGAATTATTACGAACAGATGGATATAACGTGAATGAAAAGGTGTTTATTTTTGGTTTTTCTGTTGGTGGGCTTGCCGCAAATCGTTACACCCTTTTACAACCCAAGCGTATTCAGGCTTTTGCTGCCGGGGGAACAGCAGGCGATATTTGCATACCAGATGATAATATACAGGGCGTAAAATTGAATTGGCCTCTAGGCACAAATAATTTTGAGGGGCTGGTGGGTGTGCTTTTTGATAGGGACGCATATTTTAAAGTTCCACAACTCTATTTTTTAGGTGATGAAGATTTAGAAAGAAGTTACGATTATCTTAATCTGTGTTCTGCGGGTTACGACATTTATTGTTTCTTGGTAAATTATTGGGGAAGAGATATAGTAACCGCATTCAGAAATCAATGTGCTTATTTACAAGAACTTGGCATGGATGTTATTTGCCAAGAATACCCTGGTGTCAAACATGAATTTACAGCAGAGATGAAGGATGATGTTTTCGATTATTTTGACAAAATACGAACAGGAAATTGAAGACATGCTAAAAGTGCCGCCCACCGATTAACCTCATTGTCAAGGGGGGAAGAGGAAAGTGATTGAAAATTGTCTGAAGACGAGAAACTGGCTGTAAGAGCATCCCCTTTTGCAGCCGGTTTTTTCTTTCCAGGGAAGTTTTTTCTCTTTCCAGCAACGCTTCGCCGCCCCCGCTGCCGCTCTCGCAACGGGGTTGTTTCTTTCTTCATCAAGAGAAAATTATTGCTTACTCAGGTGGCCGTAGTTCCGGTCTGAGCGCCAGGACTTCCTCCACGGAAGCCAGCCGGTACGGGAATTGTGGATTCAACGCCACGCGTTTCAACTCGTCGCCAATACCCAGCCGCATCAAGTAGTAACGCGCAAACCCTGGCCTAGCCCGCCAGGGCAGGCTGCGGGCGGGTCATCCCCTGCCGTTAAGCCTTGTCGTTGGTCCGCCCTTTCCAAACAGAGAAAAACGTTGACAACGAGCAATTTGTGACTATAATAATAGTCATGATGGCCTCATTGAAACGATTTGAACTCATTTATCCCCCTATCATCAAACAACATCTCAAGACCATTGAGGCAAAGTATTTTTCGCTCATTCAAGAATCGCTGGAAACCCAGTTGCAGTTTCAGCCCGATGTTGAGACAATGAACCGCAAACCGTTAAGGCGTCCTGTGTTTTTCGGAGCAAAATGGGAAATTCGTTTTGGGCCAGATAATCGTTTTCGGGCATTTTATCGAGTGGATTATGACAATGAGCAAGTCGTATTTTTGGCAATAGGCGAAAAGATTGGCAGTCGTCTCTTTATTGGAGGCGAGGAGGTAGAAATATGAGAATCGCTTCGGTTGCAGATGTGAAAGCAAAGTTCAGCGGTTATTTGAAAGCCAGCGAACAAGGTCCAATTGTGGTTACCAAAAATGGGAGACCGGTGGCAATGCTTTTGTCTATCACGGATGAGGATGAAATCGAGCGCATGTTATTAGCACATTCGCCCAAGTTCCAAAGCATTCTAGATGTTGCCGAACAACAAATTCGAGAAGGCAAAGGGATAAAACACGAGGATTTCTGGCGAGAAGTTGAGTCTGAAATCACAAAAGCGGGCTAACGCTGCCTCCAGCATGCAGCGGCTTCGCATCCTCTTGGTGTGCTTCGCGACCGCTCAGAAACCGGCGCGCCCTTCAGCAAAGTTTCGGCAAGCTCAATATGCCAGCTCAGGGCAAGTTTTGCCAGAAATGGCGCCATCATGGTGAGCAGCCTTGTCCGCACCGAGGCCGAATTAGCCGCCATCGCGGATTACGAACCTTTCCGGCAAGCCGAACTCGCTGGGGTGGAGGCGCTCAACATTGCATTCCTGACCGGTCCGCCCGACGAACAGTCCGCGCAAAGGCTGATGGCGTTGAGAACGGAAACTGACGACTAAACGCGGATTCTGCCTGATAAACAGGGTAAGAGCAATTTAGGGATCGAAAAAGCCCTGAAGGAAAAGGCGAAATTTATCAGATACTTACGGTTATTTGAGGTAGAATTGTCCGCAATTCAGATATGGAGAAATAAAAAAAAAGAAAAATGAACAAACGCACCACTTCCTTTATCAGCATCCTGCTCCTGGTTCTATTGGTTGGGACGTTCCTGGCAGCCTGCGGAGCGAGCCAACCTCCCGCCACCGCTTCGACAAGCAGTCAACCCGCCACGACCACGCTCGATGGTCAGGCGCTCCTGCAGGAACGTTGCACGGTCTGTCATAACCTGAACCGGGTCACCTCGGCGCATAAGACCGCTGACCAATGGACGACCACGGTCGAGCGGATGGTTGGCAAAGGCGCGCAACTCGATGCACAGGAACAGCAGATACTGATTGATTACCTGGCGCAGACCTATCCGTAAATGAGCACGTTCTGAAACTCTGGAATGAGCCGCAGAAGAAGCGTCCGTAGTTAGTAAATGAGAAAACCTAATAGTGAAGCCCTCCCGCAACCAACCCCTCAAGGGGGCCTTCGGCGGGAGGGCTTTTCTGGCGGAGAGGGCGGGATTTGAACCCGCGTTCCCTTTCGGGAAACACGCTCTCCAGGCGTGCGCGCTAGGCCAAACTACGCGACCTCTCCAGTGCGCTCCATCCTTCGGAGCGGGGCGAATTATACCATGCGAATTGCCGCGAAAAAGCAAAACCCCCGAACGGGGGCTTTTGTGACCGCCCAGGGACTTGAACCCTGAACCGATTGATTAAGAGTCAATTGCTCTGCCAGTTGAGCTAGGCGGCCATGCGGTCGGTATTATACCGCAAAGGGAAGAGGTGTCAATATTGGTGGCCGACAGTTCACTAATCCAGGTACGGCAAGTACTCGCCGACGTTACCGCCCTGCTCGGCAATTGCCGTGATCAGGTGCGCCAGTGTGCCGACCACCTGATCGTTTTGGACGCGCACGGTGCGCATGAGCTTTCTTTCCCAGGCCATAGATACCTCGAGATTAGAGTTTGATGTTGCTAACCACCAATTTGACTCATGACGCGGTTAGTGGCATACACGCCATCGGCCAGCCCATGACCCCAGGGCTTGTTCCAGACGGCATCTAGGATCATGGTGCGCAAGTCGTCTTGTGTCGCGCCGGCGCGCAATGGTTCGAGCAAGTCAACCTCGTACTCGCGCAGCAGGCACATTCGCAGCACGCCGTCGGCGGTCAGGCGGGCGCGCGTGCAGGAGGCGCAGAAAGGCGCGGACACCGAGGAGATGAAGCCGATATCGCCCTGCGCGCCTGGGACGTGGAAAACGCGCGCTTCGCCGTCCAGTTTCCCATCGTTGACCGGTTCGAGGGACCCCAATGCCGCCTCGACCCGCGCCTGGGTCTGCGCGGCGGTGACCATCTGCGTGACCTGGAGCCTGGTCGCGCCGGCGAAGGGCATCATCTCGATGAAGCGCACCTGCCAGGGGTGATCCAGCGTCAGGCGCGCCAGATTTACCACATCTTCTTCGTTGTAGCCTTTGACAACCACCGTGTTGAGCTTAACCGGCTTCAGCCCGGCCTCTTCGGCTGCCAGGATGCCATCCCAGACGTCCTCCAGGTCGCCCCAGCGCGTCAGGCGGCGGAATTTGGCGGGGTTCAGCGTATCAATGCTGACATTGACGCGCTGGAGGCCAGCCTCGGCCAGGGGTTGGGCCAGGCGTGGAAGCAGCACGCCGTTGGTCGTCATGGAAACGGTGCGCACGCCCGGGGTGTGGGTGATGCCGCGCACAAGCTCGACCACGTTCGCCCGCACGGTCGGCTCGCCCCCCGTTAAACGGATCTTGTCAAAGCCAAGCTCCGCAAAGAGACGCGTCAGGCGCAGGATTTCTTCATCCTGCATTAACGCCGCATTGGGCCGGAAGGTCATGTCTTCCGGCATGCAATACAGGCAGCGCAGGTTGCAATGGTCGGTGAGGCTGATGCGCAGGTAATGGATGCGTCGTCCGAAACGGTCGAGAGCCATAGATCCTCAAGTTTACTGGTAGAGACAAGGTGGCGGCATGATTATAACAACTAAATTCCCTTAATTTGCCCATTCGCGTTAAATCCTCGACTTTGAGAAAGCCATAAGGCGAGATAGCTCGATCTTGACATTCCCTCACCCGGCGCGTATACTCACATCACAATTGAACGGGGAGCCTGTGTTTCAGGCTGAGAGGAGGCTAACAGCCTCGACCCGCAGAACCTGATCCGGATCATGCCGGCGGAGGGAACATAGCTCAATTTCAACCATCCTCCGCAAGCGAGGATTTTTGTTTAACACAAAGGACACAAAACGCGCCATCATCTTTGTCAACGGTCATTTACCGGACCTCGAAGCTGCTCGCCGTTTGATCCGCTCCGATGATTTCCTCATCGCCGCGGACGGTGGCACGCGCCATGCATTGGCGCTCGGCCTGTTGCCCTCCATCGTTATCGGCGACCTGGACTCGATGACGGCGGATGACAGGCGGCGGCTGGAAGGGTCGGGCGTCGAAATTCGCCAATACCCGCCCGACAAGAACGAAACCGACCTCGAACTCGCGCTGCGAACCGCGATCGAAGCAGGCTATCGCAGCATCCTCGTCCTCGCCGCGCTGGGCGGCCGCCTCGACCAGTCCCTCGGCAACCTGGCCCTGCTCACTGACCCGTCGCTGGCGGAGGTGGATGTCCGTTTCGACGATGGGATAGAGGAGGCCTTTTTCGTCCGCACGCAGGCCAAAGCATCGCCCCGAGGCGCAAGCCGAAGGGTCGAGGGACGCCCCGGCGATACGGTCTCTTTGATTCCCTGGGGCAGCCCGGCGGAGGGCGTGACGACCGAGGCTCTGCGCTGGCCCCTGCGCGGCGAGACGCTCTATCCCGATAAGACGCGCGGCATCAGCAACGAAATGCTCAGCGAGACGGCTAGCGTCGCCGTTCGATCCGGCCTATTGCTCATCGTCCACCGTCGTTCATCTTGAATCTGTGTTCATCTGTGTGGATACCTGCACTCCCCGGCACTTGCCCTAGCGGGCAGCCCCGGGGCAAGTGTGCAGCAGGCCGTCTCACCCCGGCACCTGCGCAAGTGCAGGCGAACGGGGTGCAAGTGTCTGTGGCTCGAAAATGGAGGCTCCTATGAAACGCTTTTTCTTCCTCACAATTCTTGTCTCTCTTGTGCTCGCGGCATGCGCCCCCAAAGGCCCCGCCATGCTGACGGTTATGACCCACGATTCCTTCGCCATCAGCGCGGACGTGGTCACGGCTTTCGAGCAAGCCAACAACGTCAAAGTAACCTTCCTTCAGAGCGGCGATGCCGGCGCAGCCCTCAACAAGGCCATCCTCACCAAGGATGCACCGCTGGCCGATGTCTTATACGGCGTGGACAACACCTTCCTCTCGCGCGCCCTCGAGGCTGGCATCTATGAAGCGTATGCCTCGCCGTTGCTGGCAAATATCCCAGCCGAATTCAAGCTCGACCCTCAGAACCGAGCCCTGCCGGTGGATTACGGCGATGTCTGCATCAACTACGATAAGGCCTACTTCGCAGATCACAGCCTGACAGTTCCGCAGTCGCTAGAGGATTTGATCAAGCCTGAATATAAGGGTCTGCTCGTTGTCGAGAACCCCGCCACCTCCTCGCCCGGCCTGGCCTTCCTGCTGGCGACAGTTGCCGACTTCGGCTCAGGCGGTTATCTGGACTACTGGAAATCCCTGCGCGAGAACGGCGTGGTCGTTGTGGACGGCTGGGAGACTGCTTACTACACCAACTTCAGCGCCTCCTCGGGGCATGGGCCGCAGCCGATGGTGGTCTCGTATGCCTCCAGCCCGGCGGCGGAGGTTTTCTATGCTGAGACACCATTGACCGAATCCCCCACCGCCTCCATCCTCGCAGACGATACCTGCTTCCGCCAGATAGAGTTCGTTGGTATCCTGGCCAGCACCCAAAACCGCGCCCTGGCCGAGAAGTTCGTGGATTTCATGCTGGGCGTCCAATTCCAGGAAGATATGCCCCTGCAAATGTTAATGTACCCAACCAACAGGGATGCTCAATTGCCGGAGGTTTTTGTGAAGTACGCTCAAATCCCGGCCCAGCCCGTTGCTCTTGATTTCGCTGACATCGACGCCAACCGCGACCAATGGATTGCTAACTGGACGGAAGTGGTTCTACGATAAGAGGTCTTCTTGAACATGTTCACTTTCCATGCCCCCAAAGTAGGGGGGCAAGAAAGCACGAAGACACAAAGGCAAGAATTTTGTGCCTTCGTGTCTTCGTGGTTAAGACCCTCTCTCCCCTGGCTGGGCGTCTCCATCTTCCTCGGCCTGTTCTTCTTCTACCCCCTCGCCCGTATCCTCTGGCTGGGGCTTACCCCTGCCTCTCTTTCCAGCATTGAAATCCCTTCCTTACGCCTTACGTTTTACGTTTTACTTTTTACCTTTTACCAAGCATTCCTCTCCACCCTCCTCACCCTGCTCATTGGCCTGCCAGCCGCCTACCTCTTTGCCCGTTTTGACTTTCATGGTAAATCCCTGCTGCGCCTGCTGACCGCCATTCCTTTCATGCTGCCGACAGTGGTGGTGGCGGCTGGTTTCAACGCCCTCCTAGGCCCGCGCGGCTGGATCAACCTCGGGCTGATGCAGCTCTTCGGCCTCGACTCGCCGCCCATCGTCTTCGTCTACACCCTGTGGGCCATCCTGCTGGCGCACGTCTTCTACAACACCACCATCATCATCCGCGTGGTCGGGAACGCGCTGGCGCACCTCGACCCGCGCCTCGAACAGGCCGCCCGCCTGCTGGGTGCGGACGCACGGCGCGCCTTCTGGCGGGTGACGCTGCCGCTCTTACGCCCACCCATCCTGGCGGCCGCGCTGCTGGTCTTCCTGTTCGATTTCACCAGTTTCGGCGTCATCCTGCTGCTGGGCGGGCCACGCTTCGCTACGCTGGAAGTCGAGATATACATCCAGGCTATCCAGATCTTCAACCTGCCGCTGGCCGCCGTGCTCTCCTTTATCCAACTCCTGTGCACGCTGGCGTTTTCAATTCTTTATAGCCGCATCGTGACACGCGTGACCGTGCCCACTGCCCCCCGCTCGGCCACCTCCAACCTGCGCCGGGCGAGGAGCTGGCGCGAAAAGTTGTTCGTCGGCGGGATGGTTTTGCTGCTGCTGGCATTGTTCCTGCTGCCGATGGCCTCTTTGCCGATGCGTTCTGTCGCCCGCCTGGAATCTGCTCGCGGCGAACGGGCCACTGTCAGCTATGGCTTGACGACTGACTACTACGCCGAACTCTTCGTCAACCGGCTCGGCTCGCTCTTCTACGTGCCGCCTTTCGAGGCGTTGATAAACTCCCTGATCTATGCTGTGGCGACAGTCTTCCTATCGCTCGCCCTGGGATTCCCGGTTGCCTCCGCCCTGGCCCGCCCCAGGCGGCTGGAGCGTCTCCTCGATCCCTTCCTGATGCTGCCCCTGGGCGCCTCGGCCGTGACCCTCGGCCTGGGCTTCATCATCACCTTCAATCGGCCACTGCTTGCTGGTCACGGATCACTGATCACTTCTCCCTTCCTCGTCCCTCTCGCCCACACCATCATCGCCTTGCCGTTTGTGATCCGCAGCCTGCAACCGGCGCTGGCCTCCATCCCCGACCGCCTCCGCCAGGCGGCTGCTACGCTTGGGGCCTCGCCGCTGCGGGCATGGTTTACGGTGGACTTGCCGATTGTCGCGCGCGCCACACTGGCTGCGGCGATCTTCGCTTTCACCGTGTCGCTGGGCGAATTTGGAGCGACCTCGCTGGTTTCCCGGCCGGAGTATCCCACCCTGCCGATTGCCATCTACCGCTTCCTTTCCCAACCCGGCGGGTTGAATTACGGACAGGCCATGGCCATGGCGACGATTTTGATGGTGGTGACGAGTACGGGCATTTTGCTTATTGAGAGATTCCGGCTCCCCGGTGCAGGTGAATTTTAAACACAAAGGACACCCTGGCCTAGCCCGCCACCTGTGCCTGCCTGTCCTGGCGGCCAGGCCAGGGCGTCAGGTGCAGGCAGGGCAGGC
>Ga0315279_10011197_pt1 | contig 10408 bp, 6 predicted proteins | sample YL17G06_20_MG_FD_203694 | JGI IMG/M metagenome (GOLD analysis project Ga0315279, IMG submission 203694) | Sediment microbial communities from Yellowstone Lake, YNP, Wyoming, USA - YL17G06_20 | ecosystem: Environmental > Aquatic > Freshwater > Lake > Sediment | place: USA: Wyoming | collected...
GGACCACGTTGGCCCCGGCGATGACTCAATCGCCGGTCCGCTCCCTGACGGTCGCGGCTCTGTTGCCAGTCGCAAAATTCGTTAGAATACAGTTGCTTGTCCAACGCTTCTCCAGGCGAACAGCCGCAATCGCCCTGGCCTTTTCCAGGCCAGCGATGGACCTGTCTGTGCATCGCCGTGCTGGCGATCATTCTCTACCTGAACATCCTGCCCAACGGCTTCGTCTTTGACGACTGGCAGCAGATCGTGGAAAACCCGTTCCTGCGGCGGCCCGATGGATTGCGGCGCATCTTCACCACCGGCGTCTGGCAGTTCCTGGGCCCCATCGGCGTCAGCAATTTCTACCGGCCGATGATGCACGGGCTGTTCTACGTGTTATTCGGGTGGTTCCGGCTCGATCCGGCGCCCTACCATGCCGTTTCGATTCTGCTGCACGCGGGTGTGGCGCTGCTGGCCTACGGGGTGATTGCGCGGCTGGGGCGCGAGCGGCTGACGGCGGCGGCCGCCGCCTTGCTGTTTGTCGCGCACCCGGTTCATGTGGAAGCGGTGGCCTGGGTTTCGGCCTACCCGGAGTTGCTGTGCGCGTTGTTTTCGCTGTTGGCCATCTGGCTCTACCTGCGGGCGCGAGAGGCCGCCGGGAGCGCCGGCGTCTGGCTGGCGTTGTTGACCGGGCCGGCGCTGCTGGCTGCCCTGCTCTCCAAGGAGATCGCGGTGGCGGCGCCACTCCTGGTGCTGTGCTATGAAATCGCAGGTCCCAGGTTCCAGGTTCCAGGTTCCAAGTTCGCGGGGCGTGAAAACCTGACACCTGGCGCCTGGCGCCTGGCACCTGTTTCGATGCTGGCCGCCGTGGCCGTCTACCTGGCCCTCCGAATTCACGCGCTGGGCACGCTGATGCCGGCGCAAAGCAAGCCGGTGCCGCCTGGTGAGCACCTGTGGACCGCCATCGGGCTGCTGTATCGCTACCTGGCGGTGCAGGCGCTGCCCGTGCGGCTGCACGCTTTTTATTACCTCGACCGCAATCGCAGCCCGTTGGAGCCGGTGGTGATCGCCGGTCTGGCCACAGCGGCTGGAACGGCGGCGCTGGCCTGGTTTCTCTGGCGGCGACGCCGCCCGGAGTTGCTGGCCGTTCCTCTCTACCTGCTTCCCTTGGCCCCGGCCTTCCTGCTGCCTTACGCTTCGGTGGGTCTGCTGATGGCCGAGCGTTACGCTTACCTGCCGTCGCTGGGCTTCTGCTGGCTGGCGGCGGCCGCGCTGGTGGCGGCGGGGCGGCGCTGGAATCGCCGCGCGGCCCTGGCCGTTTTTCTGGCGCTGCTGGCTGGCTACTCGGTGCGCACGGTGAGTGCCAATGCCAACTGGCGCGACGAGATCGCGTTCTACCGCCGCACCATCGCCGATTTTCCGGGCTTTCCGCGCGCGTATCTGAATCTGGGTGAAGCGCTTATGCGCCGCGACCGCATGGCCGAGGCCCGTGAAGCCACCGAGGCGGCCGTGCGGCTCGATGCCGGTTACCCCGAGCCTCACGTCAACCTCGGGCTGATCCTCCGCGCCCAGGGCGACCTGGAATCGGCGGCGCGCGAGTTCCTTCTGGCCGCGCGGCTCGGCGAGGAGCAGAGCAGCCGCTTCGTCGTCTCACGGGCGCTGGCCAACCTGGCGGTGGTGTACCGGAGCATGGGGCGGCTGGAGGAATCGGTCGAGGCCTCCCGCCACGCGCTGGCCGCCGATCCGCAGTTTGCGGGCGCGCACAATAACCTCGGCTACGCGCTGCTGCTTCAGGGCCGCATCGGCGAGGCTAAGCGCCACTTCCAGGCGGCCATTGAGCTGGACCCGGCCATGGACCTGGCTTGGTCGAACCTGGGCCTGGCCGCGGCCATCCAGGGGGAGTGGCCGTCGGCTATGGCTTGCCTTCGCCGCGCTGAGCAACTGAACCCGCAGAGCGGCGAAGTGCAGGCGCGCATCGGCGACGTCTATCTGGCGCACGGCGCCGCCGGCGATGCCCTCCGGCAGTTCCGCCGGGCGCTCGAGCTCGACCCAGGCAACCAACGCGCCCGCTCCGGCCTGCGGGCCCTCGGGGAGGGGCGATGAACAACTCCAGCAGGTCCCAGGTCCAAGGTCCAAGGTCCAAGGTCAACAGAATGTTGTTGGACCTTGGACCTTGGACCTTGGACCTTGGACCGCATTGGCCATGGATCGCGGTTGCCGCGCTGGCCGTCATCCCGCACCTGGGCGCCGTCTCCAACCCGTTCGTATTCGACGATTGGAACAGCATTGTCAATAACCCCTACATGGTGCATCCGCATGCCATCCGGAAAATATTCGGCGCTGCTGTCTGGGAATTCATCAGTCGTCACCAAGGTTTGGCCAACTACTACCGGCCGATGATGGACCTGTTTTATTACCTGATCTACCGCTTGGCCGGGCCGGATGCCGGATGGTTCCATCTTGCCTGCCTGTTGCTGCACGCGGCCGTTTCCGTGCTGGTTGCCGCGGTAGTCAGGCGCCTCTCGGGCCGCCGCTCGGTCGGTGTGCTGGCGGGGTTGCTCTTTGCCGTTCACCCCATCCACAGCGAAGTGACCGCCTGGATTTCCTGCACCCCCGAGCTGCTCTCCTCGTTCTTTTCGCTGCTCGCCATCTTTTTGTACCTCACAAGCGCCGCCAAGGCGCGCCGGCAAGCCCCCAGCAGTCTGAACCGCGGCCTGCTGGTCTTGGCGCTGGGGGCCAGCGTGCTGGCCGCGCAGCTTTCGAAGGAGATCGGCGTGGTGGTGCCGCTGCTGGTGGTCCTCTACGAATGGGCGGTATGCCGCCGGGGGCCGCTGGAGCAGTTGAAGCAACGGTGGCCCGAGTATTCGTCCTTGGCGCTGGCCACCGCCGTCTACTTCGCCGCGCGCATTTATGTGCTCGGCGGCCTGGTGCCGATCCGCTGGCGGGGCGCCCTGCCGCCCGCCGAGCACGTCTGGACACTGCTGGCTGTCTTCTACCGTTTCCTGGCGCTGCTGTTCTGGCCGGCGCACCTGGCTTTTTTCCACCACCATTCGCCCAGCCGAAGCCCGCTGGAGCCGGTGGTGCTGGCCGGCTGGTTGTCGGTGGCCGCTTGCGCCGCTCTGGCTTTATGGCTGTACCGGCGGCGCGCGCCCGAGCTGCTGGCCCTGCCGATGTACGTCTTCTGGCTGTTTCCGGTTTTCCCGTTGCCGTACATCTTTACCGGCCTGTTGGTGATCGAGCGCGCGGCTTACCTGCCGTCGGTCGGTTTTTGCTGGCTGGCCGCCGCCGGCCTGGTTCGAGCGGCGGAGCGCCGGCCGGGAGAAGCCGGCGGCGGTGGGCGCTGGCCGGTGGTCGTCTTGATTGCGCTGCTGCTTCTCGCCTACTCGGCCAAAAGCGCCGCGCGGATGCGTGCCTGGCAGAGCGAGGTGGACCTGACGAGCGAGGGGCTGGCGGCCGCGCCTGGTTCCTTCCATATGCGCATGGTCCACGGCGAAGCGTTGCTGCGCGCCGACCGGCCGGCCGAAGCACTGGCGCAACTTCGTGAGTCGCTCCGCCTGCGCCCCGACTACGCCGATTCGCAGAACGATATCGGCCGCGCTTATCTGGCCCTGGGACAAAGCGAGCTGGCGCTGGCGCACTATCGCCGCTCTGCCGAGTTGTCCATCAAGGACGGCCGGCCGGATTCCGCCGCCCGCGCTTTTCACAACATGGGGCTCGTTTATCGCTCACTGGGCCGCACCCCGGAAGCCATAGCCGCCTACCGCCAGGCCCTGGCCTTGGATCCGGAGTTCCAGGCCGCCCGCAACAACCTCGGCTTTGTCCTCATGCTCGAAGGGCGCACTGAGGAAGCGATTCATGAGTTGCGCCAGGTGGTCGATCAGGACCCGACCATGGCGCTGGCCTATAGCAACCTCGGATTGGCCTACGCCATCGTAGGCCAGTCCGATGCCGCGTTGCGGGCCCTGGCCCAAGCCGAGCGCCTGGACCCCAACAACGCCGAAACGCAGGCGCGCATCGGCGACGTGTGCCTGGCCGCCGGAAAGATCGAGCCGGCGCGCCGCCGCTTCCGGCGCGCCCTCGAGCTTCAGCCCGCCAACGCCCGCGCCCAGCGGGGCCTGGCGACGATCGGGGCGAAGTGAACCACCAAGACGCAAAGCGGGCGAAGGAACACGAAGGACGGTCTTGGTGGACTCTGTGTTCTTTGTGCCTTTGTGGTCTCCTGGCGCTGCTGGTTTATCTCAACTCGCTGCCCAACGATTTCGTGGTGGACGACCGGCCGCAGATCGTGGACAACGCCTTTCTGCGCCGGCCTGACGGCCTCAGGAGGATCTTCACTACCGGCGTCTGGGCGTTCTTCGGGCAGGAGCGCGCCAGCAGCTTCTACCGGCCCCTGATGCACACCGCCTTCTATGCCGGCTGGCGGCTGTTTCATCAGAACGCAGCCGGCTACCGCGCCCTCAATCTCCTTTTGCACGCCTGCATCTCGATGCTGGTGTTCGGGTGGCTGAGGCGGCTGACAGCAGCGGAGCGGGTGCCCGGAATGGCCGCGCTCTTGTTCGCCGTGCATCCCGTCCACGTCGAGGCGGTGGCCTGGATTTCGGCGCTCCCCGATCTGCTCTGCTCTCTCTTCTTCCTGCTCGGTTTCACGCTGTACCTTGCCGGCCTGTCGATGTGCGGGTGGCGCAAGGACCTGGCCGGCGCCGGCGTGGGCGCCTGCGTTCTGCTTGGATTGCTCTCTAAGGAAACCGGAATCGTGCTGCCGGTGATGCTTGCCTTTGCTGCCGGGAGCGCGGCCGTCTCGGCCCCGGCCGTGGCCGGGGGCGGGACGCCCGCGCTCCCAGGAACGCGGCGCCTGTGGCCTTGCGGGACGGCCGTCGCGGCTGCCATCGGCCTTTACTTGGCGCTCCGGTGGCATGCTCTGGGCACACTGATCCCGGTGCTGCGGGGGCCGCATCTTCCGTTGCGGCTAGAGTTGGCCGGCTGGCTGGCGATGCTCTACGAGTACACGCTCCGGGTCGTTGCGCCCCTTCGGTTCAGCGCCTTCCATCGGTTGGAATACCCCGTTTCGGTCCTCGGTTGGCGCACGATGGCGGGCCTGGCCATTGCGGGCGCGCTGGTGGCACTGGCGGCCTGGCTGCGGCGGCGTGGCCGAATGGACTGGCTGGCCGTGGCGTTATTCCTGGTTGCCTTGCTGCCGTCATTCCCGGGCTCCCGCTACCCGAATGGCTATGAGCTGGGCGACCGCTACCTGTATCTGCCATCGGTGGGGTTCTGCTGGCTCCTGGCTGCCGCGATTGCGCAACTGCAAGGCAATCGGCTTTCGGCTTTCGGCTGTCGGGTTGTCGTCCGCCGACAGCCGACAGCCGACAGCCGACAGCCGATCTTTCTTGGTGGCTTTGTGGTTCCTGCTGTGGTCCTTGTTGCCGTAGTCGCGGCGTATGCCGCGCGCACGGTGACCTTCAACCGCGCTTGGCGCGACGAGGTCTTTTTCTACCAGCGCATTCTGAGCCAGGAACGAGAGGCGCCGCGCATCCGGCCGCTGCTGGTGGAAGCCTTCATCCGGCGGGGCGCGCCGGAGCGGGCCCTGGAACACGCCCAGGCCATGGTGCGCCTGGAACCGCGCGATGCCAGATCGCACAATGCTCTCGGCTTCGTTTACTGGGCACTGGGACAACCGGAACAGACGGTGGCCGAATACCGCCGCGCCGTCGAGTGCGCGCGCGCCGCGGGCCAGCCGGGTTTTGCCGCGCGCGCACTGAACAACCTGGCTGTCGTTTACAGCCAGGCAGAGCGCATGGACCTGGCGATGCCCGCCTACCAGGAAGCGGTGCGGCTGGACCCCGGCTTCAGCGATGGCCACATGAACCTCGGCTCCGCCTTGTTTGCCATGGGCCGGCCGGGAGAGGCCGAGGAGCACCTGCGGACAGCGATTCGTCTGAACCCCTCGGCCTCGCGTGCCTATTCCACGCTGGCGCTGGTTCTGGCCGCGCGGCAGGATTTGCCGGCGGCGCGCGAGGCGGTCACCCAGGCGCTGCGCATCGAGCCGGACAATGCCGAAACGCTGGCCCGCGCCGGCGAAATCGCTCTAAAGGCAGGCGACAGGGCCGAAGCCCGCCGAGCCTTCAGCCGCGCCGCGGCCCTGGATCCCGCCAACGCGCGGGCCCGCGCCGGTATCGAGCGCATCGGACACCGCTGAACACGGCTGCCTACTGCCTTCTGCCTCCTGTGTTCTGCCTATTGCCTATTGCCTACTGCCTACTGCCTAGTGCCTACTTGTCTTATACTGGCAACCATGCACAAGCTGCTGCTCTGTTGTCTGCTCGTCCTGCTGGTTGCCGGCTCCTCGGCGGCGCAGCAGGAGCGCGAGATCCGTGTCGGAATCATCGGGCTGGACACTTCGCACGTTCCCACGTTCACGCGGTTGCTGAATGACCCCAGCTCACCCGACCACATTGCCGGGGCCCGGGTGGTAGCCGGCTTCCCGGGCGGCAGCCCGGACCTGGCCTCCAGCGCCGGCCGCGTCGAGAAGTTCACCGCCGAGATTCGCGACAAGTGGAAGGTCGAGATCGTCAAGGACATTGCCACGCTGCTCACCAAGGTGGACGCGGTGCTGCTGGAGAGCGTGGACGGGCGCGTGCACCTGGAGCAGGTGCGGCCCGTGCTGGCCGCCAGGAAGCCGGTGTTCATCGACAAGCCCCTGGCCGCCAGCTACCGCGACGCGCGGGAAATCGCGCGCCTGGCACAGCAATCGGGCGTCCCGTGGTGGAGTTCCTCGAGCCTTCGCTACGCCCCGGGGCTGGCCGAGCTGAAGAACGCTCCCGGCGGGCTGAAGGGCGCCAGCACTTACGGCCCGGCGCCGCTGGAGCCCACCAACCCCGGCTTCTTCTGGTACGGCATTCATGCCACCGAAATGCTGTTTACGCTGCTGGGAACCGGGTGCGAGGAAGTGACCACGGTCCACACCGAGGGGACTGACGTGGTGGTGGGCCGCTGGAAAGACGGCCGGCTGGGTGTGGTGCGCGGCATCCGCGACGGCGCCCACGATTACGGTGCGGTAGCCTTCGGCGCCAAGAAAGTGCAGGCTCTCCCCGCCGGCGCATCCGGCCTTTACAAGCCGCTGGTGGCCGAAATCGTCAAGTTTTTCCAGACCGGCGTGCCCCCGGTCCCCAACGCCGAGACGCTGGAGATCATGGCCTTCATCGAAGCGGCCGAGCGCAGCCGCCAGCGCGGTGGCGGCGCGGTGAAACTCGCCGACATTGAATAGTACGAGGCCGGGGCGGGCGGAAGGCCCGATGTCACTGAGTATTGGCAAAAGAAGCGCCGTAGGCGCGACTGATGGTAGCCCAGCCTTTCAAGGCTGGGTTTGAGACGCAAGGCCTTGGAGTCCCGTAGGGACGGCTGAAACCCTGGAGTGAGAAGGCCCTGAGTCGTCCCTACGGGACTCTAACCGTTGCTGATCATTACCCAGCGTTGAAACGCTGGGCTATCCTCGGCCGCCGCTACGCGGCTAAAACGAAAAACTCGGTGACGTTGGGCAGAAGACCTGCCCCTAGAACGCTGCGGTGGGGCGAGCCTTGTCGTCGCCCCTCGGGGCGGCCGGCAGCGGCCCACATCTCTGCCTGATTCTTTTCACTTGACTGCCGGGGTATAATGACTGCCAAGAGGGGCCTGATCGACTAGTTGAACCAGTTGGGGAGGCCGGCATGTCGCTCTTGGTTGTACTCCTGATCGTCTGGGGCGCCATCACCGCAGCGCTCGTCGTGGTTGTCATCTACCGCTCCGTAGTCAGTCTGCACGAAGACGGCCAGTTGTTCCTGAGCGCCGGCGAGGGGCAAATGGAGCAAGAGCAGAAACAGGTGGTGGCGCAATTGACGCGCTCCGAGCCGTACGTCCGATACCTGGGTGCGGCGTCCGGCGTTCTGCTGGCTGTGATTGTAGGCGTCTGGCTCTACCAGGGGTTTGCCTCTGGGGGCAGATAGGCCGAGCGGCGACATGAGCGGTTGCGGCAGGCAGGCGTCTGCTGTGTCTGCGCTCAACTTCCTCAATCAGAGATTGCGGGCCAGGAAACGGCACATGCCCAGCCCATCCATCCATTTGAAGGGGTTCACGCCGGTGGTGTAATGCCCGCAGGGCAGGCGCATCTCCCGCCAGGGCAGGCCGCGCTCTCGTAACATCCCGATAAATCGGCTGGCGAGGTCCGGAGGGAAGGACAGGTCATAGCACGCGCGGACAATCAGCGTGCGCAAGGGCCCGACTTGGGCGGTGCGGGTTGCCAGCCGATCGACAAAGGCGGCGGGGCTGATGGGCGCCCAGAAGCGCCTCAGGTCGTCCAGCGCCACGTGCCCCTCCAGCCCGGCGCGCACGTGCTCGGTCGATAAGCCGCGCCACACCACATCGGCGAAGTAGGTGGAAACGTGGTTGAAAACGCCGGCGCGCACGCGCGGGTCGTGGACCGCGGCGATGAAGGCGATGCACGAACCCAGGCTGGTGCCCAGCACGCCCAGGCGTTGGTAGCCGCGCGCCGCCAGCCAATCCAGCGCCGCGCGCGCATCCATCACTGCCTGCCGGCTGGCGTGCACCGTGCGTCCCACACTGGCTGACACGGCGTAGTCGGCCCGTTCGATCTCCGGCGGTTTCCTGCGGTCGTGGTAGGGCATGCTCAGCCGCAGCGCCGAGAGTCCAAAGACATTCAGCAGGCGGCACAGCCCCATGTGTCCCTGCTCATCGGCGTTCCACTGGGGGAGCACCAGCACGGCGCGCCCCCCGGCCTTGCGTGCCGGGAAGTAGCGGGCATGCACCACGTTGTTTTCCGGGTAACGGGAGGGGAGGGGACTGCTGAATTGCAGCCACTGGCCATCGAACTGGTAGTCGCTCACCGGCGCATAACGGAAGAATTCATCGCTGGCTTCGACCGCCCGGCCGCAGTAAGCGGAGAGTTCGGCCGGGTCGCTCAGCCCCAGCCAGTCCAGGCCCCACTCGAAGGGGCGTACGACGCGGTTGCCGGCGCGCCGGTGCAGGCGATGCTCCCATCGCCAGATCAGGCGGCCATAAAGTCCAACGGCTTCGGCGACCACGCCGGTTGCCTCCCTCATTCCGGCGCTAACTCTAGTCGATTCGACTCTTGGCACGCAACCCGCGGCAGCCGAACGGTAGAAACCGGAAGGCAGAAGGCCAAAAGCGGAGGGCGCAGGGCAGCAAGGCGCTGGATTAGCTCAGCCTGGAGAGAAGCAACCCGGCAGCAACCGCAAGCAGGCTGATCGTGGCCGCGACTATCACCGTTCTCTTCAGAAGCCCCACAACGATGGTCACCATTCAGACCTGACCTCGCCAGGTATCGGAGCCCTTATGGCTAGATGCTTCTCGCCGGAGTCCCGTTTCACGGGAAAGAAACGCGAGCGCCAAACACTCCCGCCCGACTCTAATATAGGACTGACGCCGCGGGCAAGAAGCAGCGGACAAAAGAATAGGGAATTGTTGTCAAAGTAGTAAACAGCCGCGCCTGCCCCGGGCGTTCAGCAGGCCGGATTCCCACTCCGCCAAGAGCGTGGAAGGGGCCGGCGATTACCTGACGGAGCACGGGCAGGAAATCGTTGACAAGGGGCGCGAATTCGTCGGAGAGGCCGCCTACCTGGTGGCACGTGGCCGAAAGCTGGCCCGCGTCTGACCACGGGGCGCCAATGCCGGATCGGATCAGGCTGGGCCTGTGGGCTGTGGGCCGTAGGCCGCAGCCCACAGCCTGGTCCACCGTCCGCAGCCCACAGCCTACAGCCCACAGCCCCCAGCCGAAAAAAAGCTGGACTAAACGGCCGGGTTGGGGTACAACTACGCGAGCATGGGTCGGGTTTGGCGCCTGGCAGTGCCAACTATTTTTGCGTCCGTGCTTTCCGGCGCGGCCCCGCCCGTTGTCCGCATTGAGCGCCTGGACCGTCCTCCCTCCTTTGAGCACTACACAGGCGAGCAGCCGCCTCCGGGCGCGGCCATTTCCCGTTTCACGCAACTGGAGCCGAACGAGGGCGCGCCCGCCACGCAGGACACACTCGTTTACCTGGGCTACGACCGGACCAATCTTTATATCGTCTTCCGCTGCGAAGACCGGGAGCCGGCGAAAATCCGGGCCCGGCTGAGCAAGCGCGACGACTTCCTGGCGGACGATGATTTCGTCTGGGTCCGGCTCGACAGCTTCCACGACCATCGGCGCGCCTACCAGTTCGTGGCCAATCCGCTGGGCGTGCAGGCCGACGCCCTGTTTGACGAAAGCTCGGGTACCGATTACTCGTTCGATACCCTCTGGTATTCGCGCGGGCAGCACACCGCGTGGGGCTACGTGGTGATGATGTCGCTGCCTTTCAAGAGCCTGCGGTTTCCGAACCAAGGCAGCCAGAAGTGGGGCATCCAACTGATGCGGCGGATCCCGCGCAACAGCGAATAC
>Ga0315279_10011199_pt1 | contig 10407 bp, 9 predicted proteins | sample YL17G06_20_MG_FD_203694 | JGI IMG/M metagenome (GOLD analysis project Ga0315279, IMG submission 203694) | Sediment microbial communities from Yellowstone Lake, YNP, Wyoming, USA - YL17G06_20 | ecosystem: Environmental > Aquatic > Freshwater > Lake > Sediment | place: USA: Wyoming | collected...
CGGGGGATGTCATCTACTGGAAGGAATGGGAGCTCGAGCCCGAACGTGCGGCCGAGGCGATCGCGGTCTACTACGGCGCTGAAGTCTCGCGCGACCACCGCGGCCGCTTGCCGGTGAACATCTTCGCCCGCGTTCCCTCCTCGCAGTGGAAGGCGATCGAGGAGATCGGCGTGCGAATCTGGCAGAGAGGAATCGAGAAGGTGACGGTGAGTTCGGCCGGAGGAGGCATGTAGCGTGCAGGGAGGCGAAGTGGAAGAAGCCCTTCAGGATCGGATCGCCAGGGCTCAGGCGCAAATGCGCACGACGGACATCGACTTGATGGTCCTCTCCCTGGGCTCCAACCTGAAGTACCTCACCGGCTTCTCCGACGAACCGGGCGAGCGATTGCTCCTTCTCCTCGTCCCTCGCGAGGGGGATCCCGTGTTCCTCGTCCCGGAGCTGTACGAAGACCAGGTGCGGCGGGCGTCGCGGATCGGGAACCTCCGCGTTTGGAAGGACGAGGACGATCCGCGGACGCTCCTCGGCCAAACCATCGCCTCCCTCGGGGTCGGGAAGGGAGACGTCGCCGTGGACGACTCGATGTGGGCGACCTTCCTCCTCGAGCTCCAGACGGTGCTACCGAAGGCCACGTTCTCCGGGGCCTCGAGGATCCTTGTCCCGCTCCGTATGGAGAAGAGCGCCTCGGAGGTCCGCGCCATGGAGGAGGCGGGCGCGATCGCGGATCAGGCCTTCGAGGAGATCCTCACCCACAAGGTCTCGGGGACGAGCGAACTTGAGCTGGCCCGGGCCCTCCAGGACTCGATGCTGGCGCACGGCGCGGACGCCGTCGCCTTCGAGACCCTCATCGCATCTGGCCCCAACAGCGCGCTCCCGCATCACCGCGCCGGCCGCCGAACGATCGCGCCAGGCGACGTCGTCATCCTCGACTACGGCTGCCGCGTGCGTGGCTACTGCTCGGACGTGTCCCGCACGGTCGTCTGCCAAACGGCTTCTGATGAGATCCGGCAGGTTCATGCGATCGTGCAGGAAGCTCAGGAAGAGGCCGTACGGAAGGTCAAGCCGGGCGTGGAAGCGGAAGCCGTCGATCGGGCCGCTCGCGCCGTTATCTCGCAGGCCGGCCACGGCGAGCGGTTCGTTCACCGGACCGGTCACGGAATCGGCCTTGACGTGCACGAGCCTCCCTACATCGTGAAGGGCAACCATCTCAAGCTCCGGGAGGGCATGACGTTCTCCGTCGAACCGGGGATCTACCTGCGGCGCGACTGGGGGATCCGCATTGAGGATGTCGTCGTGGTGACCGATACAGGGGCGCGGCCGATGACTCGATCGACGCACGAGCTAAGAGTGGTTCAATAGGAGACCGGTGGCGCGCCCACTCCCCGGCGCCCACCTCAAGATCATCGTCTCTCCACGGACCAAGGAGGGGAGAAGGGAGGTGGGAGGCGGGCGGAGTGCGAGGGTGTGACGCGTTAGATCAAAGGGACACGACATGAGGTGATGAGAAGTGAGAACCGCAAGGTTCCTGTGTGTGATGGTGGCGGCGTTTGCGCTCGCGATCGGTTTCTGGTGCCACGTCAGCCTGGGCGCTGTGGAGAACGTGGTGGTGGTCAACGGACAGCCGACCATCACGACTGACCCGGCCACGGCCTCAGACTGGTACGACACGGAAGCGATGTACAACCTGTATAGTCCACTGGTTTACCCCACTCCGGAGGGATCAGTCCGGCCCCACCTCGCCACGAGCTGGCAGGCGGTGGGGGGAGACCTCACCCATTGGCGGTTTGTGCTCCGGCAGGGAGTCAAGTTCCACTCTGGCTACGAGATGACGGCCGACGACGTGGCCTTCTCCATGACCCGGTTTATCGCAATGAAGAGTGGCAACTCGGGGCCGCTCGGCAAGGTGACGGCGACCGTGATCGACAAGTACACGGTCGACTTCGTCTTGGACAAGCCGAGCGCGCTCTTCCCTGAGACTCTCGCCTTGTTCTTCCCGGTGGAGAAGGCGCTGGTGCTGGCGAATATCAAGACGTCCGATAAGTACGGAGACTTCGGAGACTACGGCGAGGACTGGCTGGCTACACACGACGCTGGGACCGGCCCCTACATGATGACGCTCAACGTCCCGGGCACGCGCTTGGATACAGCCCGCTTCGTCGACTACTTCGAGGGCTGGTCGAACGAGGGCTGGGGTCCGGACGAGGTGCCCATTGACCGGGTCGTGTTCATCATGGAGGCCGACTACACCAGCCTGATGACGATCCTCAAGGGCCGTCAGATGGATCTTGAGATCAACGGCGGCTGGACGCTGCCGCAGCTGCGGGAGATTCAAGCCAACAAGACCCTGGACTTGACCAGTTGCTGGGCTCAGAACGTCACCGTGTATATGAACACGAAGGCCGTGCCGACGGACGATGAGCACTTCCGGAAGGCCATCCTTTACGCCTTCGACTACGCGAGCGTGGTGGGACCCTGGCAGGCTTTCGGCAACGGACCGACGGGAATCATTACGCCGAACATGGCAGGCTACGTCCCGATCGAGCCGCAGCCGCCCGTCCAGAACCTGGTGAAGGCACGGCAGGAGCTCGCCCTCTCCAAGTACGCCAACAACCTCAAGGACGTCAAGGTCGTCTACCACTTCTGCGGTGGTCTCGACTTCGAGGAAGACGTCGGCCTGCAGCTCCAGGCTGACATGGCCAAGCTCGGCGTGAAGGTCGAGGTGGCCGGCCCTCCGTGGGCCCAGTTCGGCGCTGAGTGCAACTCGGCCGAGACGACGCCGAACATGACGTGCTGGCTCTTCGCCCCGCAGGCTTTCCCCACGCACGACTACTACCTGTTCAGCATGTTCGCGAAGAAAGGCCTGGGCTGGATCTTCGAGTCGCACTGGTACTTCGACGACCCACAGATCGAGACCCTGCTCAACGCGACGCGGGCGGAGGCGGACCCGGTGAAGCGGCTTGCGATCTACACACAGCTACAGCCGCTGATCGCCGCTCACGCCCTGGCACTCTATCCGTATCAGAAGCCGACGCTCTTTGCGCACCAGAGCTACATCGCCGGCCCGAAGGAGTCGATCCCCATGGTCGGCCCGAGCGAGAACATGCACAACTGGCGGATTAACCTGACGCTGAAGACACAGATCACGGGTCAATAGGGTTTTCGAAACCGGCGGGAGGGCGAGGGCCTTGCTCTCGCCCTCCCGCGTCCTCGAAGGAGCGGTCAAGGACACCATGCTCAAGTACATCGGCCTGAGGCTCGTGCAGTCGGTCTTCGTCCTCTTCGGGCTCTCCATCCTGATCTTCTTCATCGCCCGGGTCGTGCCGGGCGACCCCGCCCGTGCGATGATGGGATACCTGGCCACACAAGACCAACTGCAGGCGGTGCGGGTCGAGATGCATCTGGACAAGTCATTCCCGGTGCAGTACTACTACTGGCTCAGGGGCCTACTGCACGGCGACCTGGGGAGGTCCGCATACACCAAGCGGCCGGTCGTGACCGACCTCGCCCAGTACATCCCGGCTACGTTGGAGTTGATCCTGTTCGCCACGTTGATCTCGGTAGTCCTCGGGCAGGCGATGGGAATTCTCGCAGGCTACTTCCGCAACTCCTGGTTCGATGGGGTGTCTCGCCTTGTGTCGTACCTCGGAATCGCCACCCCATCTTTCGTGATCGCGATCCTCCTCATGTTCTTCTTCAGCCAGGTCCTTCACCTCGCCCCAAGCGTCGGCCGGATCCCGATCATGATGACCGCGCCTCCCACAGTGACCGGGTTCATGGTGCTCGACAGCCTCCTGGCAGGGCAGTTCAGTACCGCCCTCGTCGCGTTGACCCACCTGGTCCTCCCGGCGTTCAGTCTGGCCGTGATCCACATCGCCCAGGAGGGACGGATCACTCGCTCGTCCATCGTGGAGAACCTGGGCAAGGACTACATTACGATGCACAGGGTGCACGGCATCCGCACGTCCCGCATCGTCTTCAAGTACCTCCTGCGGCCGTCCATCATCCCCACCGTGACGGTCATGGGCCTGGACTTCGCCTTTCTCATGTCCAACGCCTTCCTCGTGGAGCTTGTGTTCATGTGGCCAGGCTTCGCACGCTACGCACTGACGACGATGTTGAACAAGGACCTCAATGCCATGGTCGCTGTGGTCCTGGTCATCGGTCTGACCTTCGCCGTGGTGAACCTCTTGGTGGACATCCTCATCACATTCTTGGATCCCACGGTGCGGATACAGCGGAGAGGAGGTTGAGCCGTGCGCCAAGAGAGAAAAGCTGACTTCCTCGCCAGCCTCGCGCAGAGAAGAAGGACCCTCGCCAAGGGCTGGTACAAGTACTCGCGCAATCCCTTGTCGGTGCTGGGATTGGTCGTGCTGGTCCTGATCGGACTCGCCGCGGCACTCGCTCCCCATATCACACCCTATCCCGCCCAAGCCGGTGCGTACACCGACTTCCAGAACGCAGGGAAGCCCCCGAGCTTCGAGCACTTCTTCGGAACCGACCGGATCGGCCGCGACGTCTTCACTCGCGTGGTCTTCGGATATCGCTTCTCTCTCCTCCTCGGGATCGTCGTCCTCGGCCTGGGGGTCGCGCCGGGCGTGGTCCTTGGCCTCATCGCCGGCTATCACCGCGGAACCTGGGTCGAGGCGGTGATCATGCGGACCACCGACGTCTTCCTCGCCGTGCCGCCTCTCGTGCTCGCCCTCGCGATCACGGCCATGCTGACTCCCAACCTCTTAAACGAGATGTTCGCCATCGCCCTCCTGTGGTGGCCGTGGTACTGCCGGCTCGTCTTCGCCGTGTCCTCCTCGCTGCGGAGCCAGTTCTTCGTCCGCGAGGCGGAGCTCTCTGGCGCGAGCGAGGCGCACATCCTCTTCCGGGAGATGCTGCCCAACTGCCTCGCGCCGATCCTGACCAAGATGACGCTCGACATGGGAATCGTCATCCTCCTCGGCGCGTCTTTGAGCTTCATCGGACTGGGGGCGCAGCCGCCCACGCCGTGTCTGGGCACGATGGTCGCCGACGGCGCGAAACGCCTGCCCGGGGAGTGGTGGGGCACCATCTTCCCGGCACTCGCGATCGTGATCGTAATCCTGGCGTTCAACCTGGTCGGAGACGGCCTGCGCGACGTGTTCGCCGTCGAGGAGGTGTGACGCGTGGCGCTGCTTGAGGCGAAAGACCTTCACGTCGGTTACCGAACCTTCGAGGGGTACCTGCACGTCCTCAACGGGGTCAAGATCGAGGTCGACGAAGGGGAGAGGGTGGGGCTTGTGGGAGAAACGGGCTGCGGCAAGACGACGACGGTGAAGACGATCCTGAGGGTCCTTCCCATGCCGCCCGCGCAGGTGCAGGGCGGCGAGATCCTCTATCGCGGCGAGGACGTGCTGCGGATGTCGGCGCGCGCGGTTCGCGACCTGCGCCGACGGGAGATCACCGCGATCTTCCAGGACCCGCTCCAGGCCTTGAACCCGATGTTCACGGTGGGGACGCAGCTGCGCGACATCCTGAAGGACTCCATGGGAGGCCGCGACGGAGGACGGCTGACGAAGCGCGACATCGAGAAGCGCTGCATTGTCGCGCTCCAAGAGACTGGCATGCCGGATCCCGAGCGGATCATGACGAACTACCCCAGTCAGCTCTCCGGCGGGATGCGGCAACGGGTGTGCATTGCCGAGGCCTTGTCGCGCGAGGCGCGGCTCCTCTTGGCCGACGAGCCCACGACCAACCTCGACGTCACGATCCAAGACCAGATCCTGCGCAAGCTCGACGAGCTGGTCGACGAGAAAGGCACGTCCGTCCTGATGATCACGCACTCGATGGGAGTGGTCCGTGACCTGACCCAGCGCCTGTACGTCATGTACGCCGGGTCAATGGTCGAGACGGCGAGAACGAAGGAGCTCCTCGCTCGTCCCCGCCACCCGTACACGCAAGGACTGATGAAGAGCGTGCCGCGGCTGACGGGAGAGGGGATCAGCGAGGGAATCCCGGGACGGATCCCGAACTACCTGGAGCCCCCGTCGGGATGCCGGTTCCATCCCCGCTGCGAGCACGTCATGCCCGTCTGCAAAGAAGCGATCCCGCCGTTCTACGCGGTCGATGAGGATCACTTCGCGGCCTGCTACCTCTATCGGAGTTGATGGCGATGCCAGAGAGTATCTTGAGCGTGGAGCATCTGAAGAAGCACTTCCCGACCAAGCAGGGCCTCGTCCGCGCGATCGACGACATCACCTTCTCCGTGGCGCCCGGGGACACCCTCGGCCTCGTGGGGGAGTCCGGGTCGGGGAAGACCACGACGGCCCAGTGCGTCGTCGGCATGTACCCTCCCACCTCGGGCGAGATCCGCTTCAAAGAGGAGCAGATCGGCACGGCGTTCAAGCGGAGGCCGAAGTACGTGAAGGGAGACCTGCGGATCGTCTTCCAGGATCCCGGCTCGTCGCTCAACCCGAAGCGGACGATCAAGCAGATCCTCTCCATCCCGCTGAAGGTCCACCACATTGGGACGCAGCACGACCGTCTCGCCCGCATGAAGGAACTCCTGAACATGGTCGAACTCCCCGCAGACGAGTACCTGTACAAGTACCCACAAGCGATCGGCGGTGGAGAGAAGCAGATGGTCGCTCTGGCGAGGGCCCTTGCCACGAACCCGTCGTTCGTGCTGCTCGACGAGCCGACGTCGGCCCTCGACGTCTCAGTCCAGGGAAAGATCATCAACCTGCTCATCCGCCTGCAAAGAGAACTGAACCTGACCTACCTTTTCATCACCCACGACCTAAGCCTGATGCGGAACGTTTCGAGCCGCGTGGCGATCATGTACCTCGGGAAGCTGTGCGAGATCGCACCCACGGTCGAGTTCTTCGAGCGTCCCATTCACCCGTACACGAAGATGCTCCTCTCGTCGATCCCGGTCGTATCGGACGCAGAGGAGGCGCTCAAGCCACGGAAGGCAATCTCCAAAGGCGAAATCCCGAGCCCCGTCAACATCCCGCCTGGCTGCAGCTTCCACTCGCGTTGCCTCGCCAGGAACGGCCGCTGCGCGGAGGACGACCCCGCCATGGTCGAGGTGGCCGAAGGGCACTTCGTCCGTTGCCACGCGGCGCTCGAGAGCGAGCTCTCCGGCCACGGAGCGGCCTAGACGATGACCCCGTCTCAAGAAGAAGCTCCCGGCCGGCTGACGGACTGCCACGTCCACCTCGACCACTACCCCCCCGAGGAGCGACAACGGGTCCTTGAGAGAAGCCGCGCGGCCGGCGTCCGCTTCCTCGTCACGGCGGGGATGGACGTCGACTCCTCGGCGGCCGCCGTGGCCCTGGCCTCGCGGGACAAAGGGGTCCTCGCCGCGGTCGGCGTCCATCCCTGGAACGCCGACAAGGCTCCGCAAGGCTTCGGAGACTCCCTTCGCCAACTAGCGCAGGAGCCGGACACCGTGGCGATCGCCGAGGCGGGGCTCGACTTCGTGGACAACGTGTTCAGCCAAGTGACGTACCACAACAACCCGGCTCTGCGCTCCGCGCAGGAGCGGGTTCTTCGCGAGGAGATTGCGCTCGCCTGCGAGCTTCGCCTTCCCCTCGTCCTCCACGCCCGCGGGGCGTACGCTCCGCTCGTGCGGATTCTGAGGGAGGAGAAGGCCGATCGAGTGGGCGGAGCGATCCACAACTTCGACACCGACGAAGCGACGGCCCGCGCCGTCTTCGACCTCGGGTTCCTCGCGTCCTTTGGGGGAACCGTCACGTTCCCGAGCGAGACCGCCGTGCACGCCCTCGTCCGCTTTGTCCCGCTCGACCGGATTCTCTTCGAGACGGACTCTCCCTACATGCCCCTCTACCAAGAGACGCAAGAGAAGAACGAGCCGCGGAACGTGGCCCGCGTCGCCCAGGCGCTCGCCGACCTAAGAGGGATCGCCCTTGAGGACCTCGTCCAGGCGAGTTTCGCCAACTTCGCGACACTCTTCCGCATTCCGTTCTAGAATGGGCTCATGGCGCCGTGCAGGGTCTTCCGCGTCCGTCAGAGAGGCCGGGGTGGGCGCGATGAGTGAGCTCGTCTACCTCTCTCGCGACCAGGTGGCCGCGCTCAGCCCAGAGATCCCTCAACTCATTGCGCTTCTTGAGCAGGTCTTCCGGGAGAAGGCCGCCGGGCGGACCGAGATGCCCCCCAAGATCGGCATCCATCCCGAGAAAGATGCCTTCCTGCACGCCATGCCCGCGTTCCTCCCCGCGCTGCGAGCCGCGGGATTGAAGTGGGTCAGCGCCTTTCCCGAGAACCGCGGGCGTGGCCTCCCGACCATCGCCGGGCTCATCGTCCTGAACGACCCCGAGACGGGCCTGCCGCTCGCCGTGATGGACGCTAGCTGGATCACGGCGAAGCGCACCGCGGCCGCGTCCGCGTCCGCCCTGGCCGCCCGCCACCTCGCCCGCCCCGACTCGCGGATCCTCGGGATACTCGGCTGTGGGGTTCAAGGCCAGAGCCACCTCGAGGCCCTCCTCGCCCTCTTCCCGATCCGAGAGGTGCGAGCCTACGACACCGACGAAGAGGCAGGCGAGCGATTCGCCACGGAGGCGGAGGCGCGCTTCCGCGTCCTCGCCGCCCGAGTGAACGATCCAAGGAAGGCCGTCTCCGGCTGCGACCTCGTCGTGACAGCCGGACCGATCCTCCGCGAGCCCCACGCGACGATCCGGCCGGGGTGGCTCGAAGCCGGGGCGTTTGCCTCCCTCGTCGACTTCGACTCCTACTGGGACCGGGCGGCTTTGCGCGAGGTCGACAAGTGGTGCACGGACGACCTCAAGCAGCTCGAGCACTACAAGACGCTAGGGTACTTCCGCGACGTGCCGCCGGTGTACGCCGAGCTCGCCGACCTCGTCACGGGGCGAAAGCCGGGCCGCGAGTCGCCTGAGGAACGGACGATGGCCTGCCACCTCGGCCTCGCCCTTGAGGACGTGGCGCTCGCCGGCCACATCTATCGCGAAGCCTTGGAAAAGAAGATCGGCACGTGGCTTCCGCGCTAGACTCGAAGCGAAAGGAGACCTCTTGACGAAGCGAGTGACCCTCGGCAAGTCAAGCTCGCCCCGCGACTGGACGCCCCCGTCGGAGTGGCTGCGGATCGAGACGGTTGACGCCCACGCGGCCGGCGAGCCCCTGCGCGTCATCGTAAGCGGATTCCCGGAGCTCGAAGGGAAGACAATCCTCGAGCGCCGGCGCGTCGCCAAGGAGACCCTCGACCACCTGCGGACCGCCCTCCTCTGGGAGCCGCGCGGCCACACCGACATGTACGGATGCCTCCTCACTCCACCGGTGACCCCCGGGGCCGACTTCGGCGTCCTCTTCCTCCACAACGAAGGGTGGAGCACCATGTGCGGTCACGGGATCATCGCGGTGACCACGGTCGTCCTGGAGACGGGCCTCCTTCCCGCGCGGAAGGCCGAGGAGGAGATCCGAATCGACACGCCCGCCGGCCTCGTGACGGCGCGGGCCCGGGTCGCGGACGGCCGAGTCGAGAGCGTCGCCTTCCGCAACGTCCCCTCCTTCGTCCTCGCGCTGGACGACGAGATCGACGTCGCGGGCCTGGGAAGGGTCCGCGTCGACCTCGCCTTCGGCGGCGCCTTCTACGCCTACGTCCAAGCCGAGGAAGTCGGGCTCCGTCTCACGCCGAGCGACTTTCGCCGTCTGATCGAGTCGGGCATGGCGATCAAGCGCGCCATCATGACGTCACGCCCGATTCGGCATCCGTTTGAGGAGGACCTCGGCTTCCTCTACGGGACGATCTTCGTCGGCTCGCCCCTCTCGCCCGGCGCGCACAGCCGCCACGTCTGCGTCTTCGCCGAAGGCGAGGTCGACCGGAGCCCGACCGGAACCGGAGTCAGCGGACGTCTCGCGATCGCCTTCGCCCGCGGGGAGATAAAGGAGACCGAGCCCCTCGTCATCGAGAGCATCCTCGGCACCCGCTTCACGGGCCGCGTCGTCGAGACGACCCGCTTCGGCCCGTACGCCGCGGTCATTCCCGAAGTCGAGGGAAGCGCCTACATCACAGGGAGAACCGAGTTCCTCATCGACCCGCGCGACCCGCTCCGGCACGGGTTCATCCTCCGCTGAGCCCCTCCTAGCGGATTCGCGACCCCGTTTCGCTCCCTTGAGCTACAGGACACACCCGGCCCTCACAGGGAAGGCGGAGCATCGCCGCTGGCCCCACGACCACGCCCGCCGCGGGGACGTCCTCACGCACCAGGGCCCCGGCCCCGATCTTCGCCTCGCGGCCCACACGGATCGGCCCCAGGAGAACCGCGTGAGCGCCGAGGACAACCCCGTCCTCGATCGTCGGGTGGCGCTTCACGTCCTCGAAGCGCACCCCGCCGAGGGTCACGCCCTGGTAGATCAGGACGTCGTCCCCCACCTCCGCCGTCTCCCCGATCACGACCCCGCTCC
>Ga0315279_10011200_pt1 | contig 10406 bp, 4 predicted proteins | sample YL17G06_20_MG_FD_203694 | JGI IMG/M metagenome (GOLD analysis project Ga0315279, IMG submission 203694) | Sediment microbial communities from Yellowstone Lake, YNP, Wyoming, USA - YL17G06_20 | ecosystem: Environmental > Aquatic > Freshwater > Lake > Sediment | place: USA: Wyoming | collected...
CACTACCACTGTGTGGGTTATTACTTCGACCAGTAGTATGGTGACGGAACCGTTTATGACGGCATGGTTGATTGGATTTGGACTTGGCCAACTGGAATCCTCCAGATCAGTGTCCTGTAGGCTGAGAGGCGATTCGCCAGTTGCTTGGGTGGAGGATTGGAACGTTGTAGTGAACAGTGTTCCGCTCCCGTTGACGCCGGTTGGCGCACCTAGAAGCGAAAGGGCAAACCGCACTTTTCCTTCCGTATCGTTTACTTCACTTACGACTGTGATTGTGCTTCCGCCCGATTTGAGGAACGGCCCTTCAGCCACGCTTAAAGCGTCAAGAAGGGTCGTGTTGTAGTAGAGGCTGATGTCGAACGCGTACAGGTCTGTTACATTGTCGACTGACACGTTAAGGTTGAAAGAGACGCCTTGAGATTTGCGGAATGCGGTTGGCTGTGGATACAATATTGTTGATATGGGCGGAAGCGCGTGCAGTATTACCGTGCCGTTTTCTGTTGTGTGACTTATCGGTACGTCGAATGGTGCTGATAGGTCTGTTGAGTAGAGTTCAAGTGTTATGTTAGCGTCCGGTTCAGGTTGCACGGGATGATATTCTACCTCAAACGTCATGGTGAAGACAGTGCCCGTGCCGGTGAAGGATGGCGCGGGGGTGATGGAGGAGTAGGCTATCGAGTATGTTCCTTCGGTTGCATTAACTTCGTCGCTCGCGCAAAGTATCGAGTTCCAGAGAACGCCGTCAAGATAAGTGTCTCTAGGTACATGCACCGAATGGCTGACATACTGTAGAAACGTTGTGTTCCACCTAAACTTCAGGTCAAAACCATAAAGATTGGTTACTTCTGTTATCTTCACGGCTACTGTGAATTGGGTTCCGGTTGCTTTTACGTAGTACTCCGTCAGCGCCGGGTCTACTTTGACTGTTGTTGTCTGCCCAGCTGCAGGGTTGATGAAGGCGCCTAGACTTGAGAGCAAGATTGAAACGATAAACAACACTACGATTGTGCTTTTCTTCATCACAGATTCTCCTTTCTTCGGATGATTAAGTAGCGCATTCGTTGATATAAGTTGAATGAACTTCAAGTGAGTGAATCTTTTCTACAGTTTGTTGGTTTGTGGAGCTTTTGGTTTTTGCTTCCTAGCGCGCATGCTTGTTCCTAAATTTGTCTTAGCGTCTCGTTCTTCTGGGTTTGCTTGGCTTGTTGGTGGTGACGGGTGACATAAGCCGCAAAAAGTACTGCTAAATACGTCATTCATCTTGTTGCACTCAAAAAAGGGAATTTAGGAACACATGCGCGCTTACTCCGAGGCAATTGACATCTTCATTCGTGCTATTTGCAGTAGAAGAAGGTTCCATAAGCCTTAAATTGCTTAACGGACATTTACGATATGGGAGAAGGGCAGTGCATTTTCGACGGAAATACGGCGCAATTGGACTAGTAATTATTATAATGGTATGTTTTTCTATTTTTGTCTGGCCTCGAGTTTCTGCGAACCCTGACCCTGTAGGCATTAGCTGGTACGTTACCGGTACTTCTAGCACACCTATTGATGGAGCGAACCTAACGATCTACTGGGCAACTTCGCCCAACGGTCCTTTCACAATAATGCCCTTCGATGATGGAGCAGGAACCTACATCTTAGACAGAATCGCTAACGTCAGGCAAAACCCTATAATTACGGGATATTGGAACCCGGATCACCCAAGCGGCATGGCAGTTGCTGAGGTTCACCCACAAGGAGGTATCAGCGGACTATGCTTCTACGCAAGAATGGATTATGGCGTATATTCATGGTATTGGCCCGTGGCAAGTAGCTACAAACCGGGTGACCCGAGCTGGGCTCCTGTAGTTGCCAGTGGAAGTCCTAGTGGATACGCAGCAGCTGGACCAGCCATAGGCAATGGCGTGACAACGGCGTATCCTACGCAACAACCTCCAGTACAGGAATATTATTTGACCGACTTCTCTCCATACGACTCGCCAACCCCTACAAGTGGCTCGTATGCTTCTGGAGCAAATATAACTGCCTCTGTCACTTCACCATGGCCTGGCGTGGCGGGCACACGTTACGTCTGCACCGGCTGGACTGGAACGGGAAGCGTCCCACCTTCAGGAACAACTTCCATAGTAACCTTCACAATAACTCAGAACTCAAGCATTACATGGAACTGGAAGACCCAATACTTGGTGTCTTTCACGCAGACAGGGTCTGCTCTAGCGCCCACGGTCACGTACACTGCTGACACTGACCCAACTGAGACTGTTCCTTTCACTGTTTGGGTTAAGGCTGGTTCTCAAATTACATACACATACCAAGACATTGTGCCCGGAGCTCCCGGCGTAAGATACGTTTTCATCGGCGCTACTCCATCTTCACCGCAGATAGTAAACAGTCCTCTAACGGTAATCGGCGCCTACAAGACTCAATATTATTTAACCGTGAACACTAACCCTGCTGAGGTGTTAACCCTCAATCCAACGGCAGTCTCAGGGCAAGGATGGTATGACAGTGGACTTACAGCCACTGTGGATGCTGTTCAAACTGCAAATAAAGTCGTTGGTCAATCCAGATACGATTTTGGGTCATGGACAGGCGCCACTCCAACAGGTGTAGGCAACCAAGCAACAGTTTTCATGGATGGTCCAAAGACCGCAACCGCCAATTACAAACTGCAATACTTGCTGAAGGTGCTTACTGACCCAACTGGCTTAAGCCCACCCCCGACAAGAAATCCAGTCGGTCAAGCAGGCCCGGCTAATGGTTGGTGGTATGACGCCTCGACAGGCGTAACCCTGACAGCTCAGACGGTTACAGGTTATACTTTCAGTTACTGGGATGTTGATGGCGCCTCCCAAGGCAGCCTAATAAATCCGATAACAGTAACTATGAGCACAAACCATACAGCCACGGCCCACTATGTTCAGGTACTTTCGGTAACTATAAACCCTGTATCCTCAAAAATAAAAATCGGAGAATCTGTTACTTTCACATCTTTGGTATTAGGGGGCAGCTCACCATACAGTTATCAATGGCACCTTAACGGAAGCGCAGTCTCAGGCGCTACTTCTCCCACGTGGACATTCGCACCTAATTCCCTGCAGCCAATAGGAAACTATACCGTTTACGTGATTGTTGCAGACAGCCTTACAAACACTGCACAATCAAACGTAGCCATAGTGACCGTGGCCCCTCCACTTTCAGTAACAATCTCCCCAATGTCAGCCCAAATATTTCCAGGACAACCTGTTACTTTCACTTCAAACGTGTCCGGAGGGTACCCACCATACAGTTACCAATGGTACCTCAACAGCAACCCTGTCTCAGGCGCAACGTCAAGCAGCTGGACGTTCACACCAACAACAGGCGGTATATACTACGTATACCTGAAAGTCACAGACGCCAACAACAACGTCGTCCAATCCGATGCTGCAAGAATAACAGTCACGTCAATTCCGGTTGGAGGTTACTCAGTTTCACTGTCAAAAGGGACTTCAGCAAGTCAAACAGCGGCCTACATCATGTTAGTCACCCTGTTTGGAACAGCATTAAGCCTAGAGAAAAGCAGAAGAAAATCAAAACGCACTTACCAGAACTGCGAAAAGTGAAGAAAGCTTTGCTCCTCATCCACCATTCTTACACCAGTAAGATTTCCTTGACCTTAGTGCACGCGTCTATGTTCACGAGTTTGAGAACCATAGTACAATTCTCATTTTGAGCGGACACAGTTAAATTGATCTATAGTGCGCGCGTCTGTATATTAAGGCAGAGAAAAATGCAGCGTTTATGATCCTCTGTAGCCGTACTGCGATGTGGCTATCACCACGTCGTATATCCTTATTCTATCGTTGCTGTCTATGTCGCAGTTAGGGTTGAAGCGTGGTTCGCCTCTTTCGGCGCCGTAGATTGAGGTCAGTCTTACTATGTCGTAAATGTCTATGTTTCCGTCGCCGTTAGTATCGCCTGGAACAGTGACTATGATCACGCCCCCATATGCTAATGAATTATCGTGCGTGTCTGTTTCCGTCGGAACAGGCCAGGCGTAGGCGTTTAAGGTGTAGTTGCCTTTGGCGAAGCCCGTTGTATTCCATGTGAAATTGATGGTGGTGGTTGTTCCAATTGTGAGGTTGACGGTTTGTGTGATAATGTTGGTGTTGACGTAGACTGTGACATTGACGGTTTCTGGGCAGTTGCCTTTATTCTCAGCTTCAACTTTTATGTAGAGGTTGAAGCCTTGGCCCACAATTGTTTTGGAGGTTGTGATGTTTGTGATGGCAACGTTGTGGATTGCGGTGGCGTTCATGAGGGGGTACCTGTCTGTGTTGTTGGCGTCGATGGCGTACGACGTGTCGCCTATGCCATCGCTTCCTGGCTGGTCTTGATTAAGGCCGCTTTTCAAGTCTACGCCTGTGTAGTCGCTCCAATAGTTTCCGCCGGAAGGATAGCCGTTATCCCAAATATTTATCGATTGATTATTGTCTATCTGGAGCGTATTGACGAATTTGTTGTGATATATCGTGTTGTTAGAAGAGTCCTCCAGCCCGATGCCATAATTGTTGTCTGTTACATTGTTGTCGCATAAAGTGTTGGTAGAAGAATAGAGCAGCCAGATGCCGTATCGGTTGTCTGTTACGTTATTGTTTGACAAAACATTGTTAGAAGAGCGGAGAAGCCAGATGCCGTGTAGGTTGTTTGTTAGGTTGTTGTTGGTTATTGATGAATTTTCGGTGTAAGCAAGCTGTATCCCTGCGCCGTTGTTTGTTAGGGTTAGATCTTTGACCGTTATTTCTGTGGAGTTTATAAGCGCAATGTAGCCCGCGTCTAGTGGAATTTCTTCTCCACGTTTGTTGATCCAATAGTAAATGGGTCTTTCATCCACAATGTTCGAAGTTTCTATGTCGTGGATGTAGTGGGAGAGCGTTGAACCCCAGACGCCAAAATTGAATTGGTTTCGCGCCATGTGGTTGCCTGTTAGAACATTGTTGGAAGAGTAAAATAGCTCGATGCCGTATTGGTTGTCTGTTACGTTATTGTTTGACAAAACATTGTTAGAAGAGTCCTTCAACCGGATGCCGAAATAGTTGCTTGCTAGTATGTTGTTCGAGACGTTGCAATAGCTAGCATGGTTTATCAATATGCCGTTGTCCAGCAGTGTGCTACCGCTATTTTTTATCGTGAACTTGCTAATGGAAACGTTGTTTGCTATTACCAGAATTACGGTTCCAAAGCCTCCGCCGTCAATGATAGTGTTGTTGTTGTCTTCTCCGATAAGTGTCACTGTTTTGTTTACAACTATGTTTTCGAGGTATGTTCCTGTTGCAACCATTATGGCGTCTCCCGGGTTTGCTGCGTTTATGGCTTCTTGGATTGTTGGATAGTCGTATGGAACAGTTATCGTTGTGGGCTCTGTTTTGGCTGGCTGTATATTGAATGCCAATGACCACATGCTTATCAAGAGCAAAGTAAGCGCCATTGCAGATGCTACTTTCTTTTCCATCTTCTCCTTCCTATTCTTTGTATCCGTATCGTGATGTGGCTATCACCACGTCGAAAATGTTTATTATACCGTTGCCGTCTATGTCTGCATTGGCATAGTATCGTGGGTCTCCTATTATTGCGTTGTAGGATGAGGTTATGCGGACTACGTCGTATATGTCGATGTCTCTGTCGCCGTCAACGTCGCCGGGAACCGTGACTTTGACGATGCCGTAGACGAAGGTGTTGTCTGCGGTGTCCGTTTCGGCTGGGACTATGGTGACGAATGCTTTTAGGGTGTAGGCGCCTTTGGTCCAGCCTGTTGTGTTCCACGTGATGGTGCGAGCAGTGGAGCTTCCGTTTGTAAGGTAAATTGAGAGTGTTTGGATGACGCTTGTGTTGGCGTAAAGTGTTAGTTCAAAGACCTGGTTTAGATTGCCTTGGTTTTGAACGGAGACGTTTATGGTTGCATTGTACCCTTGACCTATCACCGTTTTTGAAATTGTCAGATTAGTGACTGCAATGTCGTGAATCCATCGAGCGTTCATCAGGGGGTATCTGTCCGTGTTGTTGGCGTCGATGGCGTATGGCGTGTCGCCTATGCCGTCATGGTTTGCGTCAGTTCCATTGTAGTCGCTCCAGTAGTTGCCGCCGGAGGGGTAGCCGTTGTCCCAAATGCTTGTGGAGTCTGAAGTTACTGCTTGCGGCGTGTTGTTTATGAGGTTGTTGTGGTAGATGAGGTTGTTGTCGGCTCGGTCCAGATAGATGCCTCCCAAGGTGCTGTTACCGATGGTGTTGTCTCCGATGGTGTTATTGGTTGACCCGATTAGCATGACGCCGAACGGACCGTTTCTTATGGTGTTGTTGGTGACGGTGTTGGTGTTGTTGGCCCATGTTAGGAGGATCCCGCAGTAGTTGTTTGCTAGGGCGTTTTTGGTTATGTTGGTTCTGGTTGAGCCCTGCAGCCAAACGCCGCCTCGGTCATTATTTGTTAAGGCGTTGCTGTATATGGTGATGTCGCTTGTGAAGTTTAGAAATACGCCGTAGCGGAAGCCCGTGATGAAGGTGTTCTTTATAGTTACGTTGCTGTTTGTGCTGTTTAAGGTGAACCCGTAACTTGGAGGAGTTCCTTGAAGCGTGTAGCCGTTTCCGTCTACTATTGCATTGTTCTTCTGAATAACAATTGATTCGTAGATGTTGGCGGTGAAGGTGTAAACGTTTCCAGAGCGGCTAATCGGCGCTGTTGAGGGGTTAACCGACCCGTCTGGCCGGATATATATAGTATCGGGCGACGCGACTACTCTTAAACCAAACATTAGACTGATCATACTGGTTATAAGGAGTGTTAACATTATTGCCGACGCTACTTTCCTTTCCATCTCTAATGTTCTCCTTTCCCAGTCTCACTATAAACTACACTTGTAAGAGTGATTTATTGATTATGGATGAAACTTCCATGCGTTTTAACTCATGATCATCCTGGTGACGCATGCGTATACATTACTGATTGATTTGATTTTTATACAGAAAAAGAAAAGGGGGGTTTAGTTGAGTGTTTAGTCTTCCACGCCGAGGACTACTACAGGGTCGGGTAAGTTCACTGACGAAACGGGGCTTGTGTAAACGAATGGGAATGGCCCTGGAACAGTTACCGTGTAGACGGCTGTGAATGTGTTAGGCTCATGTGCGAGTTTCCAGCCATCCATTTCTGCCCTGGTGTAGTATAGTTTCGCAGGACCGTATCCCATGTGGAGGGATATGTAGATTGTCTGGCCTAGAGCTATACCTGATATTGTTACCGTGCGTGCCGTTGTGTCTACAACAGCTGGGATGCGTGTCCCTGTTATTCCGTAGCCTGTCCACACTTGTATTGGGTCACCCTGTATTGGGTGAAGCACGAAGTCATTGTCGAGAGTGTAGCTTACTGTTATTGGGCCTGTGTTGACTAGCCAGGTGTTGGTGATTTTTATGTTGAGATAGAATTGGCCTGGGTTGGTTGAAGCCAGCTTGAACATTGTCTTTCTTAGGTCTTTCGGAGTGAAAACTGTGTCGAAGTGATCGATTGCATTGAAGCTGCTGTCGGTTACAAAGGCTTCAAAACCTAATTCCAGCCAGTAGTGGGCTGTGGCAGTGTGCGGTGCGCCCATAAGAACGGTAGTTGGATTGCCTACAACTGATGTTCCGTCGACATCCCAGTAAACGAATATGTATCCAGTGACGCTGCCTGCAGTTTCGGGAACACTCGTGCCTTCGTTATACCAGCCGCTAGCCGGAGTCGGAGCTGGAGTTAAACCACTTGGGTCTATCTGAACAGTCAAGTAGTATTGGTGCGTCCAAGAAGCTGTTTGAGTGATCAGGCTGTTCATGGTTACTGAGGCCGGGTTAGCCGTTCCAGTGTATGATATAGTTCCAGTTCCTGTCCATCCGTTCCAGACATATCTTTCACCAGGGATAACTGAAGGTGCAAACGCTTCAATGTCCACGACTGTTCCAGCCGTATACCAGTGTTCTCCAACTGATGGAGACGTTGTTCCAAAATTGGTATTCATAGTTAATCGGTACTCATGTCTCCAAGAAGCTGTTTGAGTGATCAGGCTGTTCATGGTTACGGAAGCTGGATTGTCCATGCCAGTGTATGAGATCGTTCCAGTTCCTGTCCACCCTAGCCAAACATATCTTTCGCCATCGACCACAGATGGAGCAGTAGCGGATATCGCTACAGCTGAACCAACATCATACCATCCACTGCCTGGACTGACGGTCCCATAATTCGTGGACATTGTCAAGTAGTATTGTACTATGTAGTGGGCCGTCGCTGTATGATACGTATCCATGTGAACATCTATTGGATTGCCTGAAACTGCTGTTCCATCGACGTCCCAGTAGCTAAAGCTGTAGCGAACACCACCTACGCCTGCCTCGCTGGGGTAATACGCATCCGCCGTCAACGTAACGTGCGTGCAGTAGTCGTACCAGTCTGCGCCGGGCATGGGTGGAATCAGTGACGGGTCGCTAACCACTTGTAGATAATATTGAATCGTCCAGTCGGCGACTGCAGTCTTTGCTCCATTCATGAGTATTGCGTTACTTGTGAGGCCTGCCCCAGACGCGTCGCCACTCCAGCCCGTGAAAACGGCCTTAACCCAGCCCGGAACAATATCAACGGTTCCAGTAGCTAATGTTGCGTATGCAGTTGTGCCGCTGCCGTACCAGCCTGCGCCGCCAGGCGTGTCGTATAGCGAATTCACAGTTAGGTAGTACTGGGTCGTGTAGTAGCCTGTGACAGAGCCGCCTCCGATGGGAACGGTTATTGTATCTGTCTGAAGGGTGGACAAGCCTGTGGTGGACGTCCAAACGTATTGTGTGCCCAAGCCTGTGTCAAGCGGTGAACCATAGGCAAAAGTGTGGCTACTGCCAATGTTCCACGTGTAGGTGTGCGGAAGACCACCAACACCCCAATAATCCGTGCTGTCAACGGTTAGAACTGTTCCGGTGAAGTCTGTGCCTACGCCAACTTGTCCGAAGGTTACGGGAGCTGTGACTACTGGCGCTGGCGTAACAGTTATGTAGATTTCGCATCCACTGCCTTCTCTTGGAGTGTATTTCAATATCGCCGCATAGTCTCCAGTTGCAGCACTAGAAGGCACCGTTATTGTAACTGTGACATCTAGTGAAAAATCACCTGCCGGCTTTGTGAAACTAGACGGATTTGTTGTTACCCACGAATCATCCATATGGGTCCATCCAGTCTTGGCAATTAGTTCTTTTCGTGTATAGGTCACACCACCTTTGGGTACAGTATCGCTCAATGTTAGAGTGAAAGAGATGCTGCTGCCTGCAGCCACGGTTGCGGATCCCGTCGGGGGATATCTAGATGGAGTGTAAGTGAGCGCGTCCGTGAATGTTGTTGTTGCTGTGTTGGTTCCGTCTGTCGCAGTTACCGCATATGTTCCTTCTATCCCATCCAACGTATAAGTGCTGATGAAACCGCCAACATTATCAGTCACAGCATAAACCGTATCTAACCACTTATTCGGCCTTTCAATTGTAATCGTAACCTCTGCACTCGCCAAGAACCCGCTTCCAAAAATAGTCACCGTTTCGCCTGGACCATAATTCGGCTTATCCGTCCAAATAGTTGCCCCTGTCGCATGTGTCATAGGTGCAATAAACATCATCGAAAGCACTAGTAATGAAATAACTGACATACTCAGTATCTTTTTCATTTTTTCTTCTCCTTTCTTTTAATTGCTATAATAGCGGTAAAACAATTGGTTGAATGAGGATATAAGCAGAATGGACGCCAAGTGAGTAAGATGTTTCTATAGGGTCACTCCAAAATGGAACCGTCTAGGGAGAGCAAAACTGCACTCTCTGGGATACTTTCCCCTCTCCTTTCTCCCCTCCGGCGATGAAACCCTAGACATGAAATGCACCTTTCCAATACATCATTTTCGCAGGTCTTGTTCATGATCTCGAAAAAACGCGTCCAACAGGACAAGTATTATTATGAGTGGGGGTAGAGTTTAGTACCCCATCCGTAACCGCGCAGAAGCCAAAATCTTGCCCTTATCCGACAGAGAGTAAACCCACAAAGGGACTAAGGCGCTCGCGCTAAATCCTTAGGTTAAGATTCTATAATTAGCTCAGAATCGCTTTCATAGAGCAAGCAAAGAAAGCGGGGCGGTACCCTGAAGAACCAGAAACTATGGCGACGCACACGTCGGTAGATATGGAAGCCAACGTTCCAATGTCATACCATCCCGCACCAGTTGGAGAAATAACGCCAGGCGTTTGGGGGTTTTCTATGTATACTTATGGTTTCTGTCTTTGGGGTTGAAAGTCTAGTATGCTTATTCTCTTGATCTCTTTAACCTTGTCAAAGTGTTCGTCTTCGGAGATTATTGTGAAGATTGCATGGTCTAGGG
>Ga0315279_10011201_pt1 | contig 10406 bp, 9 predicted proteins | sample YL17G06_20_MG_FD_203694 | JGI IMG/M metagenome (GOLD analysis project Ga0315279, IMG submission 203694) | Sediment microbial communities from Yellowstone Lake, YNP, Wyoming, USA - YL17G06_20 | ecosystem: Environmental > Aquatic > Freshwater > Lake > Sediment | place: USA: Wyoming | collected...
GCCAGGCCGGGGAATACGTGACCGCCTGTTCCACCGCCTGCAATCAATACCCTCATAAATTTCTGCGCTCATGAGAAGCGATATTCAGCATAATCCCCACACACATCAGCTTGATCACCAGTGAAGTTCCTCCATAACTCACAAAGGGGAGCGTTGAACCCTTGGTGGGGAGCAGACCCATTACCACGCCCATATTGACGACTGCCTCGATACCGATAAGGGATGTGATCCCCAGGCCGAGGTAGGTTCCGAACAGGTCCCGCGCCTTGAGGGAAATCATGATTCCTGAATTTAGCAAAAGGAAAAAGAGGACCAGGATGGCAAAGATCCCGATCAGGCCCAGCTCCTCCCCTATCACCGAAAGGATAAAATCCGTATGCGGTTCAGGAAGGTAGAAAAGCTTCTGCCTCCCGTTCCCCAGTCCCATACCCCAGAATCCTCCTGAACCAAAGGCCAGGAGCGACTGGGTAATCTGATAGCCGGCGCCGCGGGGATTTGACCACGGATCGAGGAATGTCAACAGCCTTTTCAACCGGTAACCGGTACACAGAATCAACATCAGGAATCCGAAGGTAGCAACTGTGCCGGTACCGACGAGATACGATGTCCTCACCCCTGCTGCAAAGAGGAGCACAAAGACGATGAGGGCAATCATCACCGCCGTGCCAAAATCGGGCTGGAGGAGAATGAGGCAAAAGAGAAGGCCGGCCAGCGCGATATGGGGCAGAAATCCGATGGAGAAGCTTTTGATATGCTTTTCCTTCTTCTCCAGCGAATAAGCGAGGAAGATGATGATGGCGAGCTTTGCCAGTTCAGCAGGCTGGAAGGAAAAGCCGTAGATCCTGAACCACCTCCGGGCATGTCCTACCTTAACCCCGATCCCCGGAATCAACACCAGGATGAGGAGCACAAGGCTCACCCCTAAAATGGGGTAAACCTTATCCCGTAATAAACGGTAATCAAGTCTCATAAATCTCAGAAGTAAAATGATGCCGGCGAAGGCAAAGAATGCCTGTTTCTTGAGGAAATAATAACCATCATCATACCGCTTCACGGCGATCAGGGAACTGCTGCTGAAAACCATGACGATTCCTATCCCCATGAGAATCAGGACCGTAAAGAAAAACAGGTTGTTTACAAAACGGCTATCTTCCATCCTCTTTTACCCTGGTAAACGGTTTACCAGCTTTTTAAATATTTCTCCCCTTTCTTCAAAGTTTTTGAACATGTCAAAACTCGAGCAGGCTGGAGAGAAGAGGACCGTATCACCCGGTGAAGCGATTTTAAAAGCTGTGGTGACTGCCTCTTCGAGATCCTTCACCACGTGGGTTGGCGCCATATCCCCCAAGGCTTCCCTTATCTTTTCTTTTGCTTGTCCGAGGAGGACAAGCGCCTTGACCCTTCCCTGAGCCGGCTCCCTCAAGATCCGGTAGTCACCGCCTTTATCCTTTCCGCCTGCGATCAGGATAAGATTGGACGGAAAACTCTCGAGAGACCGTACCACTGCGCCTACATTGGTTCCCTTGGAATCGTTATAGAACCTGACCGCATTTATCACCCTCACCAGCTCCATCCGGTGCTCAAGCGCCTTAAACCGGCTCAGGCAAAGGCGTATCATGTCTGTGGATACGCCGCAGATTCTGGAGGCGAGGATAGAGGCCATGATATTCTCGTAATTGTGGACGCCGGTGAGCGAAAGGTCTTTAACCGGGAACAATTCTCTCGTCTCTCCGCTCAGATAACAGAGGCAATCATCGTCCGCACAGCAGCCGGCCCTCAACTGCCTGCGGGTACTGAAAAAGCTCACCTGAGCCTTTGCCCCGGCTGCAAGTTTTGTGCATTCAGGGTCATCAGCATTCACGATTGCATGATCACCCGCTCCCTGATTCTGGAAAACCCGCCCCTTGGCTTCGATGTATGCTTCGTAGGAAGCGTAGCGGTCCAGATGATCCGGGGTAATGTTGAGGAGGATACTGATGAAAGGGCGGAACTGCGAGACAGCCTCAAGCTGGAAGCTGCTGATCTCGGCGATAATGTATTCAACCTGTCCGGGAGAAAAAAACATTTCTATCATGGGGTTCCCGAGATTCCCCCCTACAAACACCTTTTTGCCCGCAGTCCTGAAGATCTCTCCCAGGAGCGAAGTTGTCGTACTCTTTCCGTTGGTGCCGGTAACCGCAATGATGGGGCAGCCACAGAAACGATAGGCGAGCTCGATCTCGCTCACGATCTCCTTCCCCTTGCGCTGAGCGCGCTCAAGAGGCGGGATATTCAGGGGAACACCCGGACTAACCACAATCAGGTCAGCGCTTAAAAAACTCTCTTCTTGGTGGCTTCCTGTCTCAACCCTGACCGTGAGTCCTTCAATCCCGCGCAACTCTCCCTGTATCTGAGCTTCAGGTCTCACCTCGGAAACGGTCACCTCTGCTCCCCGTTCTGCAAGAAAACGGGTACAGGCCAGCCCTGTCCTTCCCAGCCCAACCACGAGAATTTTCTTTCCTTTCAGATCCATCATTTTCTTTTCGTCCGGGCGAACCACCGGTTCGCCCCTACCTTAATTTCAACGTACTGATCGCCAGCAGAGCAAAGAGTATGGCGATGATCCAGAATCTCACAATGATCTTGGGTTCAGCCCACCCTTCCAGCTCAAAGTGGTGGTGGATGGGTGCCATCAGAAAAATTCTCTTTTTTCTCAGCTTGTAAGAACCAACCTGAAAAATGACTGACAGTGCCTCGATGACAAAAACCCCGCCCACAATAGCGAGCAGGAGCTCATTCTTGGTGATTGCTGCCACGGCGCCCAGCGATCCGCCCAGAGCAAGGGAGCCCACGTCCCCCATAAAGATCTGTGCAGGATAAGAGTTGAACCAGAGAAACCCCATACCGGCTCCCGCCATTGCCCCGCAGAATATAGAGAGTTCTCCGCTGCCCGCCACGTATGATATCTGGAGGTAATTGGCAATCTTGACATGCCCTGCAAAATAGGAGAAAAGGAGGTAGGTACTGGATACAATCAGGACCAGTCCGATAGCCAGTCCGTCCAGACCATCAGTCAGATTCACCGCATTTGATGCTCCTACAATAACGAGGGCAGTGAACAGGATGTAGAAGTAACCGAGATCAGGGGTTATCTTTTTGAAAAACGGTACGTAGAGATGGGTGTTAAACGTAGGATGGTAATAGAGGGCAAGCCCTACTGCAAGCCCGATTAAGGTCTGCCCCACCAGCTTGGAACGGGCAGAAAGCCCCCGGGAGTTCTTCCTGGTAATCTTCTCCCAGTCATCCCTGCCTCCCAGCAGCCCGAGGAGAAAGGTGGTTATGACAACGATCCAGATAAAGACATTCCTCAAGTCAGCCCAGAGGAGCGTGGAGATCAGGAGGGAAGAGAGGATGAGCACTCCCCCCATGGTCGGTGTACCGCTCTTTTTCAGGTGGGCAGCAGGACCATCATCCCGGACCTGCTGCCCGATCTGGAGGGAGGTAACCTTTCGTATGAACCAGGGGCCGAGGAGGAGGGTTATGAGCAATGCGGTTATGGTGGCATAAATTGTCCGGAAGGTAATATATCTGAAGACATTAAAAATGGGGGAAATCGTATGGAGAGGGTAGAGCAGATTATAGAGCATAGCGCTTCCCCTCCTTGTGCTCCGCGAGAGGGTTCATGGCCTTCTCCATCTGCATCGCCCGCGAACCTTTGACCAGGATCCAGTCACCTCTCCTCATGATCTGCTGTACCTGAAGAACTGCATCTTCGTGGTTCTTCCCGATAAAGATCTTTCCTTTCTCTGCGCCGGCAGATTCGGCGCCTTCAGCAATGAAAGGTGCAAACTGTCCCAGCAATACGAGGTATTCAGTCCCTAAGGCTGCCGCACACTTTCCAATTTCTCTGTGCCAGAAGGGGGAGGTATCCCCCAGTTCCTTCATATCTCCCAGGACTGCTATGCCTCTTCCTTTACCTTTCACTTCACGGAGGGTCCTGAGGGCGACCTCCATGGAACGGGGGTTCGCATTGTAGGTCTCGTCAATGACACGTATCCCTTTTTTGATGGTGAGGATTCTGCTCCTCCCCGGCATGGGACGAAAACCCTTCAACCCCTTTGCAATCTTCCTGAGCGCTACCCCCAGAGAAATTCCAATGGCCGATGCGGCAAGGGCGTTGTGGACATGGTAGAGCCCGTAAGCGGGTATGGTCACCCGCACTTCTTCACTCTTCGAGACGAGCCCGAAGCAAACCCGGTTGCCTTTCAGGAAGGATACATCTCTTGCCCGTACATCCGATTCTTTATGGAGGCCAAACGAAATCTTCTGTGCCCGGCAGCGTGAACCGAGCTCTCTTACCAGAGGGTCATCATAATTAACAACGGCGTAATCGCCTACGGTCAGGGCCTCAAAGAGCTCTCCCTTTGCCTTCTGAACCTGAGATAGTGAACCCAGGCCCTCGAGGTGAACCGGTCCGATATTGGTGATGACACCGATATCGGGCCGGGAGATCTCGGCCAGCCGCCTGATCTCACCCGGGTGATTCATGCCCATTTCAAGCACCGCAACCTCATCCTTCCGGGAGAGACGGAGGAGGGTTAAGGGAAGACCGATTAAATTATTCAAATTGCCTTCATTCTTCAGCACCCGGTACTGTTCCTGAAGAACCAGAGCACTCATCTCCTTGGTGGAGGTCTTTCCATTACTGCCGGTAACAGCGACCACCTTTACCGGGGATCTCTTTCTCACATAATGGGCAGCATCTCCCAGGGCCGTAAGACAATCGGACACCTCGATGACAAACAGGTTACGGTCCTGACGGGAAATCCTGGAGATGGGGAATCCTTTCTTCACCATGATTCCTGCCGCCCCTCTCGCAATGATCTGAGGGATAAAGTCATGGCCATCAAAGCGGTCTCCCTTGAGCGGGATAAAGAGTTCTCCTCTCTTGATCGTACGCGAATCGGTAGATATGCCTCTGCATACCATCTTCTGGTCGCCTCTGAGCAGTCTCCCTCCCGTCGCTTCCATAAGTGTTCTTACCTGCCACCTCATGCCAGGGCCTTCAGGGCTTTTTCCACCTCTTCCCTGTCATCAAAGTGTATCCTTCTTTCCCCGATGACCTGGTAATTCTCGTGCCCCTTGCCTGCAATCAAAAGCACATCACCCTCCTTCGAGAACCGTATGCCGTTTACTATTGCCTCTCTCCGGTCTGGCACCACGAAGTAACCTCTTTCACTGTCTCCCCTCGATCGCTGCATCCCCAGGCCCTTTATCCCCTCTTCAATCTCTGCGATGATCGCAAGGGGATCTTCGCTGCGTGGATTGTCAGAAGTGATGATGGTAAGGTCACTGTATCTCCCTGAGATCTCTCCCATGCGGGGTCTCTTCGTCTTATCCCGGTCTCCCCCGCACCCGAATACGGTGATGATCCGCCCTTTGCTCAATCCGCGGAGCGCGAGCAAAACTCTCTCAAGGGCATCGCTGGTGTGGGCATAATCCACGAGGATCGTAATGTCCCGATCATTGTTAACCTGCTCAAGCCTTCCCGGCACGTTTCGCACCTTTGCTATACCGCTCTCGACCAGATTGAGCGCAATCCCCTGGGCAATCCCCACGCCCACTGCAGCAAGGATATTATAAAGATTAAATTCACCCACAAGAGGGGAAGCAACGGTAAGAACACCTGCCGGCGTACGCACCTTCGCCCCGATCCCGTTCAGGCTGAATACCTCCTCCTCTGCCCGGATCTCCGCCTGCTTCTTGAGGCTATATCGAAAACAGTTCATCGCAAGGTTCCGGCTGATGACCTCACCCCACTCATCATCACAGTTTATGACCGCAAAACCTTCCTGGCGGATAAGGGAGGTAAACAGCTTCTCCTTGCTCTTAAAATATTCCTTCATGTCACCGTGATAATCCAGGTGCTCAGGGGTGAGGTTGGTAAACACTCCTCCCTCAAATCTGCACCCTTCTACCCTGCCCTGATCAAGGGCATGAGAAGAAACCTCCATCACTGCATGGGTTGCCCCGTTTCCCTTCATCTGACTCAGAATCCTCTGGAGGTCAAGGGACTCAGGCGTGGTGTGTATAGCAATTGTTTCCTTTCCTCCCAAGCGGTAATTTATTGTCCCCACCACCCCAGGATTGAACCCCCCTTCCTTCAAGATCGACTCAATGAGAAAGGTAATGGTTGTTTTTCCATTGGTACCAGTAACCCCTATCAGTTTCAGGGCGCCTGATGGGTAGCCAAAAAACCTGGCCGAGAGCTGAGCAAGGGCGCGGCGCGAATTGGATACCGCTATCGTCGGAATCCTTCCAGGAGTGCACCTTCCCATATCCTCCACAACAACTGCTCCTGCTCCCCGCTTCATTGCCTCCGGTATGAAGTCATGGCCGTCTGCCTTCAGACCCCTGATTGCTACAAAAAGGGTACCTTGAACGACCTTCTGAGAGTGATAAGCAATGTCTGTTATCTCAACCGAGTCATCCCCTTGTACCCTTTGTATCTCAAGTCCATTGATCAACTCACGCAAAGTCATGTATTAAAAAATCCAAATGACAAAATCCAAATGACAAATGAATGTCAAAACCCAAATTCCAAATTTTGTCATTCGTGCTTTGGATTTGATTTGACATTTGAACTTTGACATTTGAACTTCTCATGACGTCGGCTGAAATTCTACCATACAGTTCCTGTCACACCGAACAGTGCCGGGAATCGGGGTCTGCCGTACTGCCCTTCCGCTCCCTGTCACTTTGATATTCAGGTCATACTTTTCCCCCAGCCTTAATACCTGGCGGATACTCATGCCGAGAAAGTTGGGCACCTTTCCCTCTGCAATTTCCTCTTCAAGCATGAGACCTTCTTCCTGAGCATATACAGCTTTTTCTGCGGCCCTGTCCTCTGTCGCTTTCACTTCTTCTACCTTAAGCGTATTGCTCTCAGGGAACACCCGTAAATGATAGAGGGTCTGACTGGCGATCTCTCTGAAAGCAGGAGCAGCTACAACACCTCCATAGGTGATCCCCCTGGGTTCATCAATCGAAACCAGGATAGCTAATTTCGGGTTGTCTGCCGGAACGAAACCCATGAAAGAACCGATTCTCTTGTTGGAGTATCCTTTAACGCCGGGTATCACCTTCTGGGCAGTACCCGTCTTACCGGCAACCTCAAAGTATTCGAGGGCAGCCTTTTGTCCGGTACCTCCCTCTTGCACCACCATCTTCATAATGGAGGTCAACACCCTGGCTGTCTCTTCAGAAATTACGCGTCTCTTTACCACAGGAGAAAATTTTTCTACCACGTTCCCGTAATCATCCACGATTTCTTTTACCAGATAGGGTTTCATCAAAAGCCCGCCGTTGGCAATTGCGGAAAGGGCTGTTACGACCTGAAGGGCGGTAACAGAGATGCCCTGCCCGAAAGCAATATTTCCGAGGGCAATTTTTGCCCACCTGTCAGGAGGGTGGAGCATTCCCTTTACCTCCCCTACGAAGTCAATGCCGCTGTCATCCCCGAAGCCAAACCCTTTCAGACAATGGTAGAGACAATCCTTGCCCATGTTCTCACTAACCTTGCAGGCGCCGATGTTACTTGAATATTTAACGATCTCAGCTACATTGAGCCATCCATACTTATGCACATCATGAATCATCCTGTTACCGAGCCGGTACTTCCCGTTCTCGCAATAGAATTGATCCTCAAGGTTGACCGCTTTTTCTTCCAGAGCCCCTGCAACGGTAAACACTTTCAAAATTGAACCGGGCTCAAAGGAATCTGTGACCACCCGGTTTTTTCTGCAGGAGGATGGGCACTGACCCGTCCCCGACTGGTTCGGATTGAAAGAAGGGAAGTTTGCGATAGCCAGCACTTCACCGGTCCGTGGATCCATAACCACTGCCATCCCTCCTTTAGCACTGCACTTCTCTACCGCCTTTTCCAGTTCCTTCTCTGCAATATGCTGGATGATCTTGTCTATGGTGAGAACCAGATTATAGCCTTTCTCGGAATCCACAACCTTGATTCCTTCAGGGAAAATATCCCTTCCGAGGGCATCCCGTGCCATTACCAGGCAGCCCGGTTTCCCCAGGAGAGAATGGTTATAGGTGAGCTCGATTCCCTCCAGCCCTCGAGAGTCAATATCTGCAGTCCCAATCACCGTGCTCGCAAGGTTCCGGTGGGGGTAGAATCTCCTGCTTTCCTCAATGGACCCGATACCGTTTATCTCACACTTCAACACCCGAGCAGACTGCTTGGGAGGAACCCTCCTCATGAGCCAGACAAAGTGCCTTTTATCAGAGAGCTTTTTAAAAAGATCCTCTTCCGGGATAGTGAGGAGAGGAGAGAGTTGAGCCGCTACCTTCTGCTTGTCTGCAATGAGGGCAGGGCGGGCATAGATTGAATCCATATCCAGGCTTACCGCCAGTTCCTGGTAGTTGCGATCATAGATAATCCCCCTCCGGGGAATGAGAGGAATCGTCTTTTCATACTGGCTGTCAGCTAATCTGCTGTATTCTTCGTATTTGATAATCTGGAGGTGATAGGCCTTGGCGAGGATAACCGCAAAGAAAAAGATGAATACTGAAAAGATAATGTAAACTCTATTTCTGAGCCATGTTTCTTTCTCGTTCATCGTACCATAACGATTTGCTGTGGATCAGGAGGGAAAAGATTCAATTCCTCTCTCCCCAGCTTCTCCAGGCGGGAAGGTGACTTCAGTGACGTAATCTCCAGTTTCAGTTCCCGATTTTCACGCAGAAGTTCTTTCTGCTGCCTGCCCACGTAAGAAATCCTGTACCCCAGATTGATCACTTCGATGCGCGACCAGGCGAACAACACAAAAAAGGTTACGATGAGCAATACGACAGCCAGGACAAAAAACATGTTCTTCTGCTTCTCACCCAGCACTCTCTCTTCCACCACCTGCTGATCGAGAACATCCGTATGGATTAACCGCTCTGTAGCTATCTCGTGCATACCCCGCTCCTTGTTATTGTTGCCCTACAACCGTTCAGCCACCCTTAATCTGGCACTCCGTGCCCGGGGGTTTTCCCTCACCTCTTCCGGCCCGGCCATAACGGGCTTCGGGGTGAGAATCAAGGCTTTCGCTTCTCTTCTTGCCCACGATTGAAATGCGGTCTTTACTATCCGGTCCTCCAGAGAGTGAAAGGAGATCACGCACAGCCTCCCTCCTCTCTTGAGAAGGTCTACCCCATCATGCAGAACCTTCTCGAGGTTCGTAAGCTCGTCGTTTACAGCGATCCTTAACGCCTGGAATGTTTTTGTGGCAGGATGAATTTTCTGCGGAAAACGGCCCCTGGGTATGGCCCTGGCAACTATCTCTGCGAGTTTTGTGGTGGTCCTGATTTTTTCCTTCTGCCGGAGGGTAACAATCGACCTGGCAATCCTCCGAGCCCATCTTTCCTCACCGTAGTCCCTGATGATCTTTTCCAAAGCAGGCAGAGGAGAACGATTCACCAGATCAAAGGCGGTAAAGCCTGCACTTCTGTCCATCCTCATGTCCAGCGGGCCTTCCAGCATGAAACTGAAACCCCTTTCGGCATTCTCAAGTTGGTGAGAGGAAAATCCCAAATCCAGCAAGATGCCATCCACTCCGCTAACCCTGAGCCCTTTCAGTATGCCCTGTATATTCGCAAAATTGTCTTGAATGATCACGGTCTTTTCCTGGAACTCCTTAAGCCTTTCCCTGGCTATCGAGATTGCATCTGGATCCTGATCTATCCCGATCAGCTTCCCGATAAACCGATGATCACTCAAGATCTTTACTGCATGTCCACCACTCCCCAGCGTCGCATCGACGTATATCCCACCTGGGCTGCAGTTCAGGTAGGAAACTGCCTCATCGACTAAAACTGGCTGATGCAGAAAGACCTCCTTACAACCAGTTGCCTTTTCAGCAAACTGTTAAAGGCCGAACTTCGTAGCCAGTATGTTTCTCGTCTCCTTGAATTTCTCCTGCGCTTCACTGAATACCTTTTCCCACCGATCCTTACTCCAGATCTCGATCTGCTTTACTGAACCTACAAACACCACTTCCCTCTCCAGTGCAGCATGCTTTCGCAGGTTAGGAGGGATCAAAATTCTTCCCAGTTTGTCGAGAGAACATTCATATGCACCTGCGATAAAATACCGTTTGAATAATTGGACCTGTTCGTCCACAGCAGATACGCTGCTCAATTTATCTTCAAAGGCTAACCACTCCTGATAAGGGAAGGCGAGCAGGCAGCTGTCAAAATGCGTTATTACCAGCCTCCCGTCAAACTGGGTGGAAAGAATCTCCCGATAACGGACAGGGAGACTCACCCTTCCCTTAGCATCTATTGTATGCTCGAAATTTCCCCTAAACATACTCCTCAAACCACTTTATTCCACTTTATCCCACTAAGTCGCAAAATATACTACT
>Ga0315279_10011204_pt1 | contig 10405 bp, 3 predicted proteins | sample YL17G06_20_MG_FD_203694 | JGI IMG/M metagenome (GOLD analysis project Ga0315279, IMG submission 203694) | Sediment microbial communities from Yellowstone Lake, YNP, Wyoming, USA - YL17G06_20 | ecosystem: Environmental > Aquatic > Freshwater > Lake > Sediment | place: USA: Wyoming | collected...
GCAAAGGATTCCACGCGCCAGGTGCCAAGCCTCGCGCGTGCGGCATAGGAAGCAGCCGGGACTGGTTGCTGGTGTTCCTGCTGCTTATCTGCTTCGTCGGGTTTTTTAGCGCCCCGGGCTGGGCACAGCTTTACACGGGGTCGATAACGGGTGTGGTGACGGACCCCACGGGAGCGGTGGTTCCCGGGGCCAAGGTACTGCTCACCGACGTCAACAAAGGGTACGCTTACACCGCCACCAGTGACGCGGTGGGGCGTTACGTTCTGACCTCACTTCCTCCCAGCACCTACAAGCTTTCGGTGGAAGCGCAGGGGTTCAAGACTAACGTCCAGGATGGCATCACGCTGGACGTCAACCAGAAATCGGCCATTGACGTGGCCCTGCAATTGGGCGCGTCAGTCCAGACGGTGGAAGTCACCGGCGCAGCTCCGGTCCTCTCCACGCAGGACGCCGTCATGGGCCAGGAATTGAACCGCACTTTCGTCAATGACCTGCCGCTGCTCGGCCGCGGCGTGTTCGACCTGGCGTTTCTGGCCCCTGGGGTCGTCCAGGCGCCGGGAGCTACGTTCGGGCCTAACTCCGGCGCGAACAACTGGTCGTCCAATGGTGGACGCAATTCCACGGCCGAGGTCCTGATCGATGGCGTGACGGCCACCACCTACGAGTCCAATAGCGCCATCAGCACCGTGCTCTACACGCCTTCCGTGGACGCTGTACAAGAATTCAAGATCGAGCAGAGCAACTACTCCGCGGAGGTCGGCTTCACGGGAAACACTTACGTCAACATGGTGCTGCGTTCGGGCAGCAATGCGTTCCATGGCAGCGCGTGGGACTTCCTGCGCAATGAAGTGTTGGACTCCCAAGACTTCTTCGCTAACCGTGCTAACCAAAAACTTCCCCCGCTGCGGAAGAATACGTTCGGATTCACCATCGGTGGGCCCATCAAGAGGGATAAGACGTTCTTCTTCTTCGACTATGAGGGCGACCGGACGCACTCGATGAGCACGCACAGCGCGGGTGTCCCCAGTCTTGCCATGCGCGGAGGGGATTTTGGTGAACTCTGCACTGACCGTTTGGGCGGGACGTTCGATGCCAACGGCCGGTGCTCGAATGGGGACGGGCAGCTCTGGGATCCTTATACCGGGGTCTACGTACCCGACTACGGCGGGCCGGAGCTGATGAATTATGTCCCGTACAACAATCTCGCCACGTATCAGAGCCCGGGCAATCCCAACCTTGATGGCACGGGTTACCAGCTTCCGGCTGTTGCCGGCAATCTGATCGATCCCGTGGCCCTCAAGATGATCCAGTACTACCCCATGCCGAACGTTAACGTGGGCACGGATGCGTACGATCCCTACAATAACTGGACCGGTTCTGGCATCAACACTAACAGCGGCGATCAGTTCGACGTTAAAATTGACCACCAGTTCAGTGACAAGGCCAGGATGTACGGCAGGTTCTCCAGGGGTCGCAGCTCCGGCCACGGGATGAACTGCTTCGGGACCGCCCTGGATCCTTGCACCCAGGGTCCCGGCTCGGGAAGGACCCACGCTGGGGTATTGTCCCTGAACTATGCCTTCAGTCCTACCAGCCTCCTGAACGTGACTTATGGCATTACGCGCAACTATTGGTACACGCAGGGCATTGCCAAGGACTTTCCTGACTTCGATCCCATCGGTGACCTCGGACTTCCGGATTACTTGAGGTCGTCTGGGACCGTTGCTTCGCCGGTGATCTACATTTACGGTGGCTATCGGCAAGCCTCCGGGGAGGCCCTGGGGGCACAGGCTTGGTCAGTGTACCGGAATGGCTCGGAAGCCCATCACCTGCTCGCCACTCTGACGCGCATGCAAGGTCGCCACGAGGTGAAGTTTGGCGGCGAGTTCCGGGTGAACCGCATGAACTGGTACCAGGTGGGTGTGCCGGGCGGAGTCATGATCTACGACTTCAACGTCACCTCCGAATACCCGTGGTGGGGTGGCGGGGACGCCATGGCCTCCTTCCTCACCGGGGTGGGCGGACCTTCCACTTGGGGTGAGTACGAAATCGCCCCCTACATGAGTACGCAGAATTACCGCTATGGCGGCTTCATTCAGGACAACTGGCGCGCGACCGACAAACTCACGATTGGCATCGGTCTCCGCTACGACTTGGAGATACCGCGCACCGAGCGCTTCAACCGGATGAGCTGGCTCGATCCGGAAATCCCGTTACCCATGGATGTGCCGCCAGTCGATTTAGGCAGTTGGCCAGCGATACTTCCTGTCCCCGACCTAAGCAACATGCGTGGCGGCCTGGTCTTCGCGAACTCTAACACGCGGCATCCGGTCGAGACCGACTGGAACAACTTCGGACCGCGCGTCAACCTCGCTTATCGCCTCACGCCCAAGACCGTGATGCGCGTGGGCTATGGTCTCTTCTATAACCCCACCGAGTTCGGCACCACAGGCGCCGGGCCAGGCGGGACCGATGGGTTCGCTGCCGTCACAAACTGGCTAACCACTTACCAGGGCGATGGCGTGACCCCGTGGGGTCGGCTGAGCGACCCCTGGCCGGGGGGTGTCACCTTACCTACCGGGAGCTCTCTGGGAGCAATGACCAGGGTGGGCCTGGGTATCACGGCACCCCTTCGCAATGCGAACATCACACCTTACACCCAAACCTGGAGCTTTGGCTTCCAGCGTCAATTGGGGGGGAGCACCCTCCTCGACATCAACTACATCGGCACCAAGGGGACCAAGCTCTACTTCCATTCGGCCAATGGTATGCAGTACTTCGGCTCCTGGATCGAAAGCGCTAGTGCCGCCACCATCACGGCACTGAACACCCGAGTCCCCAATCCCTTCTATGGGATTATCACCGATCCTGCTTCGGGGATGTCGGGCCCGACGATTGGGGCCGCGACGCTTCTGCTACCTCACCCCCAGTCCGGCGGATTCAGCCAGTTCTTCCCGCCCTGGGCGAACTCGAGTTACCACGCTTTCCAGCTAAAACTGGAAAGGCGGATGTCGAAAGGGCTGCAATTCTCGGCTAGCTACACCAACTCCAAGTCCATCGACGACGCTTCGATTAGCACATACACGGAGTGGCTGGGTGGCTTTGGCATGAATCCCAACCCCAACAACCGGCACCTCACGCGGTCGCTCTCCGAGTGGGACATCTCGCAGGTTCTCGCTGTCTCCTATGTCTATGAGCTACCGTGGGGCCGCGGCCGGGCGTGGGGAACGAACTGGAACCCGTCGCTCAGCAGCATCCTGGGTGGCTGGAAGACCGCCGGCACCTGGCGCTTTGACACTGGCCAGCCGATCGCCCTCGGCCTCAGTGGCGGACAGAGTCCCATCTCTTACGGCGGGCAACAGCCCAATCTGCTCGCGCCACTCCAGGTCAACGACAAGTCGAAGTGGCTCACCGACGGCTACTTTGCCAACCCCGACGTGGCCGTGCTGCCTCCTGTTTACACGGTGGGTTCGGCCCCACGGATGTTGCCAAACGTTCGGGCCCCAGGAACCAGCGTGGCGAACCTCTCGCTGTTTAAGGAAGTGCCTCTGAACAAGCTCCGCGAGGGGGCGAAGATTGAATTCCGGGCGGAGGCTTTCAACGCCTTCAACCATCCGCAGTTCGGGTGCGTCAATTCCACCGTCAACACGGGGAACTTTGGCGCGGTCCAGTGCCAGGCTAACATACCTCGTGAAATACAGATGGCGTTGAAGTTCTACTGGTAGTCACACTCGTGTAGGGGCATCCGTCAGCTGACGGATGCCCCTACTTGAAGATTACTGGACGCTGGTTTAGATTCAAAAGTGCCGGCAGACCCGAAGCAAGCCCGGTCGGTCGGCACTTTTGCTTTTGGGGATCGTTGTAGCGCCGGCATCTTGCCGGCATGACCATCATGCCGTCGGGACGGCGGCGTCAGCTCAGCCATGCTCCGTCAGCGAATCACTATCGGCGTCATAATGTGCTGGATGCTAAGCCCTGCGGTGCCTCCTGCCCAGGACCGCATTCCGCTCTCTGTTTACGAGCAAGCCGCCACCGCCTTCCAACAAGGCAAGCTGGCTGAGGCTGAGCAGATGTTGGGCACGGCCCTCAAGACCCATCCGCGCGAAGCGCGCGCTCTGGGCCTCATGGGCGTGATCCTCGACGCTCAGAGACGCTATAGTGAAGCCGAGAGCTACTACCAACGCGCCCTCAAGCTCAATCCAAACTCCGCTCCCCTACTCAACAACCTTGCGAACCACTATCTGGCTCAAGGCGATGCGGAGCGGGCGCGCGCTGCCTACCTCCGCGTTGTCGCCCTCGAACCTCGCCACCCTAACGCGAACCTGCATTTGGCCCAAATGAGTGTGGCCGCCAAGCGTGGCCAGGCGGCGCTCCACTATCTCAACCGTCTGCCCAGCCGCGAACAGGGCGCATTACCCGTACAGTTGTTGAGAGCTCAAGCGTTTTACCTGAGCGGGCAGCAAGCGGCGGCGACGGATTTGCTCGCCCAAGTCGAAAAGCAAGCTCCGGCTGACCCGCAGGTTGCCTTTTCCATTGGCATGATTTTCGTGGATTGGAAACGCTACGAGGAGGCGGAGCAAGGCTTCGCGCGGGCCCTGAAGGCCGCTCCCGCGAATTTCGACATCCTCTACAACCTGGGCCTCGCGGCCGCGCGTGCCGGCCATCACGACCGCGCCGTGGAAGTCTTCGAGATCGCGCTCCGGCAGCGGCCCAATGACCCCGACTGCCTCTACCATCTCGGGAGCACATATGCCGCGAAAGGGCGGAATGACCAGGCGGTGATCCTCCTCCTCGACGCGAACAAGGCAGCCCCCGACCGCACCGATATTCTGTTCGCCCTGGCACACACCAGCGAGGAGATGGGATTCTACGCCGACGCCGCCTCGGCCATCGACAAGTACCTGAAGCTGAAACCGAACGACGATATCGCGCGCCGGGAACGGGGGTTCTGTTACGCGCGCGGCGCCAAGCTGGATCTCGCGCTTCAGGACCTCCGCTGGTACGCGCAGAAATATCCCAGGGATCCTCGCGGGTTATATGAGTTGGCCATCGCCGAGACGGTCCGGGAGCGCGACCAGGCGCTGGCGCATCTGAATCAGGCCCTCGAACTGGACCCGAACATGACCGCAGCGCGTTACGCCCGGGCGATGCTCTACTATCAGAAAAGCCAGTTCGCGGAGTCCGTCGCAGATCTTAAGCTCGTACTCCAGGCGGAACCCAATAACTTCCAGGCTCTGGATGGACTCGGGCAGAACTATATGCGGCTCAATCAACAGGAGGAGGCCCTGAAAGTCCTCGCGCGAGCGGTGGAACTGGTCCCCAAGGACGCGAAGATCCTCACGCACTACAGCCGGGTTCTGTTGCGCCTGGGCCGCCGCGAAGAAGCCGAGAAGGTAATCGCCGTCTTCAAGCGGTTGGGCCCGGAGGAAGGGCGCCGGCGACCTTACGGTGGCTTGTTCGAATTCCTCCAGATGCCGCCAGAGGAGCAATTCGCCAAGTACGTCATGAACCTGGGCAGAAGCATCAACACTAACCCTGAGGATCCCGCCTTGAGGGTGCGACTGGGTAAGGCGCTCCTGTATGATGGAAAACCTGGAGAGGCGCTCGAAGCGTTCCGCGCGGCTCGCAAGTTGACCTCTGACCCCAGTGTGCTGACCTCCTGCGCCAAGACGCTGCTGGACTGGCAACAGTACGAACCAGCACGTGAATTCCTGGAGCCCCTCGTGGCCGCTGATCCTTCTAACATTGACGCCCGCCTCGACCTAGCTATCGCCGTTTTTCACTCCGCCGGGCCTGAGGCCGGGCTGGCAGAGACAGACAAGATCCCGGCCGACAAGCGCACCGGGGACGACTTCCTGCTCCGGGCCCAGATTCTGGACGCACTCGGCAAACCCGAGGAAGCGGCCCAGGCCTTGAACCGCGGATTTCGCGCTGCGCCCACCCGGGGCGACCTTTACTTCCAGGCCGCGCTCTTCCTCATCAAGCACAAGCAACACCGTCAGGCCGTGGACCTCCTGCAACAAGCCGAGCGCATCCTCCCCGATGCGCCGGAACTTTTGCTGACGCAGGCCATCGCCTACGAACTGCTCCAGCAACCCGAGCAATCCCAGCGGCTCCTGAGCGATATTCAATCACGCTGGCCGGAGTGGGGCCTGCCTTATATGATCAATGGGATTATGCTGGAGATACGCTTCAAGTCCGCACAGGCCAAGCCGCTGCTTGAAACCGCCATCACCCTGGGAGCCCACGACGCGACCGTTTACTACTACCTGGCCTCGGCCATCACCCACGCCACTCCTGAGGACACCGAGAGCGCCCAGAAGGTCATCGAGCAGGCGTTTAAGTTGAATCCTGAAGATGCTTACGTCCGTGCGCTGGCGGGAAAGATCGCCTATACGCGGAAGGATTACACGGCGGCGCTGGAGCATCTCACCGCCGCCCTGCGCTTGTGGCCGGAAATGATCGAGGCCCACCAGACGCTGAGTGCGACCTACCGCGCCCTGGGGGAGAGAGAAAAATCGGCTGCCGAACTGAAGGAAATCGTGCGCATCAAGCAGGCAAACCCGACCGCCGATCAGGCGCCTCCCTTCCCGGTCGGCGACCTGCTTTTCACGGTCCGCCCGCCCGCTCGTCCTCCTTCCTAGCCGCTAGAAACCTCCGGGCAACCAATCATTCCCCGAGCAGCTTTCCCGCCGCCAGCAGGTCGAAGATGTAGGTCGCCGCGCCGCTGATGACGTATTCCGTCTGATACCAGAGGAAGGGAAACTCCTTCAGCTCCATCAGGTCGGGTTTCACCAGCGACGCGCCGGAGATTACGCCGCCGGGGATATGCGACCAGTCAGCGCGGTTAAATCCGTAAGCGATAAGCGGCGAGCGCGCGCCCACGCCCGACACGTAGGATTGATTGTTGGCCGGATGGCAACCCAGGACGAAATTCACCACCGCCAGCAAGGCTTCTTTATCGAACAGGTCCGGCAGATGCTTGTGGAAGTAATACTGGGCCATGGCATCCTCTTGCAGATTCCACCCTTCACCCCACACGAAGCCGGAGTGGACATGCGAACGGCTCTCGAGCTTCCAACTGGGATGGGAAACTTCGTCGGGATAGCGCACGCCATAGGGATTGGAAGCCGCGCGCTTGTCGGCCACCGCTTTCCACTGCTTGGCGAGCCCTTTCACCGTCGCTTGGAAATCGGCGTCCGCCACCACGGGAAGAGCCCGCACCAGCGTCCAGCCCGGGCCGCCTCCGAACTGCTCGGCTGAAATCGGACGGATCACCGGCAGCAGGGCCAGCAAACGGTCGCGATATTTCGCTTCGCCCGTAGTGATGAACAACTCTGTCGTGGCGGCGATCTCCTCTCTGCGATAACCACTGTCGCGGGGCGCGTAGGAATTCGGTGTGTAAACCGGATTGTGAGTCTGCTCGTACTCCCAGAGTTTTTTCGCCGCCCCCAGACATTCCTCCGCCAGGGCGGCATTCGATCCGCGCAGCACCCGGCTGGCCGCGGCCAGCGCCTGCGCAACTTCGTACTGAAGGCCCGTATTCCGGTTCGTGAATACCCAGCGGTCATCGAACTTCCCCGAGCGCTCTCCGACGACCTCGCCGGGCTTCAATTTGGGGTCGTATACACGGTTGTCAGTGATGTTGACCGGGTCGCCCAAATGATTGTAGCCCCAGTCGCTGCTTTCAATGATCCCCGGGAAAATCCAGCCAGCAACGCGGAACGAAGCGAGCATGCCTTCCGCGCCATACTCGATCTGTTGCAGCAGATCCTGGTGGCCGTCCGGGATGTGGAGCAGCACTTCCCGCGTGGCGCGGCGCACGCTGGTCTGGTCAAGGTTGGGCCTGAATTCCTCCTGGGCCAGCGCCAGCGGGAGCGTGGTCAAAGCGATGCTTCCCGCAGGCAAATCCTGGTCACCCGCGTCGTGCCAGCCGCCCCAGTCGAGCCCGGGGACATGCTCGTTGTCAGCAAACTCCGTCTCCCGCTCGCCCTGCTGATAACCATCGATGTACATCTTCCCTCTCGGCGCCTGCAAGGCGTCATCCAGATGACACGCGCCGTGCCAGGTGCGTAGCCCTTCCTTGACCGCCACGTGGCACATTTGCGCCGGCAGGAAATACTCCAGCGCCGGCTGCCAGGCTTGCTCGTAGACATCCGGGGCGATGCGGAACGGCCCCGCCGTCTGTCCCTGGAACTCAAGCACATAAACACCCGGCTGCTGCACCTCGGTGAAATCGAAGGTGGCATATTGAAAGCGGAGGAATCGCCCCCAGGCTTTCGCCGGTTCGGATTTGACCAGCTTCTTGTCCCCGGCAACCTGAAGCTGATAGAGGTTGACTGGATCATTCGCGGCATCGCGCGGGTCGAGTTCCAGCACGGCGCGTTTCGTCTGCTTCGGGTGATAACCAACTTGCGAGATCCCAATCACCGGCGGACGTCGCCACTCGGGACGAAGCGCGGGCATTATCTCCACGCGCACTTCCGTGTCGCGCGAGCCGGGCTCGAGCGGCGCCAGCACGAAGAACCATGGCTCCGGCCCATCCTGTCGTGGGTCTATAAGAAGAAGCGCGCCGTCGGCACGAGACATGACGAAACCGTGCACAGGGTCTTCCTGCGCCACTCGCAGTGTCTTCGTGGGGCCAAAGATGACGAGCTGGCCGGTGTATTGCTGCGGGAACACGCCGCCCCCTGACTCACCCTGATAGGATTTGGAGAAATACGTTCCTGGGTAGAGACAAATGCGAAAACCGGCGCGCTCGATCTTGCTCCAGTCGATGGGCCGGTCCAACTTCAGGGTGATGAAAATGCGCTCGCCGTCGGTCCGGCAGATCAACTGGTAGCCGGAGCCCCCTGTGCCTATTTCGCCGTACACGGTGGCAGAGGATTGCGCGCGATCCACCACCCGCCGCAGGACGTGGAGTTCGGTTCTCTCCATTCCGCCGCCTTTGGGCACGAGCAGCAGGTCACCCGAATCGAGCACCCGCTCGCCGTTCAAGATCATTTGCAGTCCGCCTTGAAAACCTACTTGGTAATTGTTGTGGAAAAGGAGGAAAGAAAGTCCCGGTCCCTCAAAATACTCTTTCTCGTTGAGCACAATCCCTTCCTTCGCAGCACACGGCTTCGCCAACAAGGCCAGCAGGCCCGCGCAGAGAATTCCGAAGCGCACCTTGTGAGAATTCATGAGTCATCTCCAAGAGGACATGTTTTCCACTTGCCGTCTTTGCACTCGGCGAAACACTACGCCAGCTACGACTGAGTTTCAAGCTGAGACCTGACAAGTTGGAGAGTAGAAGGCGGCGCCTCGGCCTGGGGAAGTAATCTGAGTAGTGCTCCCACAAGCTCAAGACGGCACGGCCGCGAAAGCCCTACCTCAGTGTTGCGGGGGCCTCGAGCGCGCAGACGTCCGCCGTGGTCACCAGCCTGACGCTGGCGGCAGTCACCTCGGCGATGGCCTTGCAGCCGCCTTCCTCGGTGATGGCTTTGATGGCGTCCGTGACCAGGTCCACCGGCAGATCGCGCCTGCGCAGCGCCAAGGCGGAAGAAAGCACACAGTATTCGGTGGCGACACCGAAGACTACAAACCGCCGCCGCCCCAGCGAAGCCAAGATGGCCGCGAAGTTCACGTTGGTTGAGACATCGTATTCCTGCTTTTCGATAACGAACTGCCCCGACCATTCCGGCGGCGCGGTGAAGGCTCCGACGCGGTTGGGGATGACCGTGGCAGAAGCGAGCTGGGTTTCGGGGATGCGCGCTTGGCCGGGCGTCCCGACGACGCAATGCGGCGGCCACTGGGCAAACGAGGGGTCGTCGGCAGAGTGGGCGTCCGTGGAGGAGAGCACCGGGATGCGGCGCTCCTGAGCATAAGCCATGAGTTTTTTCAGGTTGGGAACGATCGCTTCTGCCCCGGGCACATACAGGCTGCCCGTGCGAAGCATGAAATCAACCTGCGTATCAACGTCGAGGAAGACCAGGGGAACGTTCATGGTCGATTCACTCGCGGTCCGTTCCTCCCGGATGACGCCGCGCATCGGAAGCTTCCGGTGCGCCAAGATAGCGCTCGCGCACCTGGTCCAGCAGGCGCTCGAGCGCCGCACTCTTGGTGACCGGATAAGAAGGGGCGCCGCGTAGCACGCGATAGACCTCCGGCAGACGCCCGAGATTGGCCATGGCCCGGGCCCGGACCTCTGCCAGCGCCGGCGGCGGCGCCAGACGCTTCCCGCCCCGCATCACCGGCTGGAGCAGCGCCGAGGCCTCTGCGTAGTGCTCGTCGGCGCGCGCGATAAGGTCATAGTGGCATTGTTCTTCGCGCCAGAACCGGAACACCTGCTTGCGGCCCGGGAAGTAAACTTTCTGCTCGCTGAACTTGGTCTTATACTCGACCCGCCCGCCCCGCTCCACCTCCA
>Ga0315279_10011205_pt1 | contig 10405 bp, 10 predicted proteins | sample YL17G06_20_MG_FD_203694 | JGI IMG/M metagenome (GOLD analysis project Ga0315279, IMG submission 203694) | Sediment microbial communities from Yellowstone Lake, YNP, Wyoming, USA - YL17G06_20 | ecosystem: Environmental > Aquatic > Freshwater > Lake > Sediment | place: USA: Wyoming | collected...
TCTGCATGGTAATATCCTCCTACAAGAGATTTTTATATAGTGAATAATACTACTAGGAAAAACTACAACAAGAAACACAATACAAACCACAATTATTAAAAACTTACTTTTCATATCTTTTATCTCTAGATTTGATAAGATCCTTTAACCTCTTCCGGGAATCCGAATAAGTCAATATCGGTTCAAGTATTGCTTTTACCTAATTTTAATATTTTCTTCTAAAAGTTTAACATTTTCAGCAATCATATTAGCATTTTCTTTCGTATAAATACCTATACATACTGCATGATTACCCTTCATTACTTTTGATAAATTTTTATAAGTATCAATCGGATCATTTCTGCCTGCTGCCATTACTTTATAATGAATAACAGGTTTTGTGATTTTACTTATGGTATCCATCATTAACTGTCTGTCTTCATTGCTAAAAACTTCAATAACTCCTGACACATGACTTGGAATCTTATCCCTGCTTCCTGGATTGTAATGAGACATCATATAGAAATCAACATTAATATTTTCTTCAGCCCATTTAAAAACTTTTGGATCATGCCCTGCAACACCAGCAATAAGCCCTGCATCTTTAATTACTTTTATTATTCCATTGATACAATCAATTTTATTTTGCGCAAAAAGATACTCCATTGTACCTCCGTGTATAAAACATCCTTTTGCTCCATTTCCTATCGCATTCTTTATTCCCCCTTCAATATCTCCTAGCTCTGGACAAGTTTGGGCTATCCATTGTATCGTCCCACCTTCACCCCAATACTCAAGAAGATATCTCATAACGTGGTTATCATCCCGGCCTATGTGAGTATTTACACCTAAAGATTCCGCATTTTTTAAAGTTTCTTTTATTCGTGCTACTGTATAGTATTTTTTCATTTCAAGGTCTTTTTCTATAGTCTGATGAGAAAAACCGCTGAAAGGATTTCCGCCTATTATTAATTGGCTTATTTTAAGTTTGCCTATCTTGATTTTATTCATAATTATATTGCTCCTATTTTTCAATTTATTTATATAACAGTATTTTTTAATGAATCTCCCCGCAGCAGAGCTACGAGGTATCTATTTCCCCCTAAAACAAACTAATTTGCTGATAGTGTAACTTTTTATTATATTTATTAATCGCAGCAGAGCTGCGAGGAATTGAACCTTAGGAGATTAAATCGCTATTCTGTTTTCCGCGGGATTTACCTTTGGTTTGTGCCGGATACATAGCTAAGCTCTCCCTGATTAGTCTGCAGCTGCACCGCTTTCTTTTCAGGGTAGGCTCTTCTTAGAGTTTTCTGCCTTTTTAATATGTTTCTCGAACTTACCATGTTAATCCCTCACTTTCATGTTCAGCCCTTCACCGGTATTAACCAGCTAATATGGCTTCTGCTGACTTCTGACCATTAAGGTCAGACCTCCCTGGGTAAGAATAATAGCCTTCACCCCATCTACCTGCTACATCTACCATATAATCTTTTGGCAGTATTGGATTTTGTTTTGACAAGCAAACTCATCCAGATTGTATGGCCTTATATGTAGTTCGTGTTCCTCAGGCCGGAGCTTTGCCTACAGCTTCCTTCAGATTCCACCTCACGGTGGACACCCTTGTCTTAAGCTAATGGTTGCAACTTTAAACCCCATAGCAGACTTTCACTGCCAAGCTATTACCCATGCCAGGCACACTAGATACCCCTACGCCTTTACAGACGTGGTACTCACCTTAACAGACTATCATCTGTCTCGTTTTACCGGGAATTTGCTCCCATCCCCACCTTAACAGATGGGGAATCCCCGCTAAATTAAATCGTCTTTACTCCCCAAAAAAACGTTTCTCAGGATTATCTAAATGTCTTATCATTTCATTAGAAACAAGTTCCTCAAATCTCCGTCGTGTCCCCCGGTCCACCCCCGGTCATTACCTTAACTAGGTCGAAAGCGTTTAAAGACCAGATCGTCCGTAAGATAATTACGATTGTGATAATCGGACTCATCCAAGGTACTATTACATGCCTGAATATCTGAAAAGAATTTGCTCCATCCACTATGGCAGCATCATAAAGAGTTCTCGGAACAGTCTGCAATCCTGAAAAAAGCATTAACATTACAAAGGGGAATCCCCACCATATATCAGCTAAGATAACTGCAGGAAAAGCTGTGTGTTCGTTGGATAAAACCGCAGTAACATTTTCTCCGCTTAATTTTCTTACCCATTCTAATCTATTCTTGGCTGTCTTGGCTGTATTTAACCCTTTTCAAATTTAGAACATTGTAAATACCAGTATGCCCACAATTTATCCCTCTTAATTTTAATTCTTGTTCTATCCTTTGCGGCCCATAAGATGGATATTGAAAACAGAATTTTAAAATCCCTTCTTCTATCTCTTTGCTAATACAATTTGGCATCTTTGGCTTTGCTCTTATTTTAGGTCTTTAATTCTTCGTCTCCATACTTATCTCTTCTTTTCTTCCACTTATAAAACCAGGTTCTACTAACTCCATATTTCCTACAAAGATAAATTATGGTCTTCTTCTTTTCATCTGCGTGATGAAATATATTCAATCTTATCCTCCAGGTAAACTCTTTTTCGCTCATTGCCAGACCTCCTTTTAAAATTGTTTTTCTATCAGAGTTCTGGCTTTAAATCAACCTGTTTATTTCAGCACCTCCCTATATAAATCTGTAGACACTACTTGAAGATACTACACATAATTATAACAAAACAGTAAATAACAGTAAGTGAAACTCCCCCAGCAGGAGCTGGGGGCATCTTAAACCTATGACAATGTTAATTGCAGTTGCCCTTTGTCTTCTTTTTCTTGATGCTTAACGTAGGCGAGAATTTCCTTTTCATTCAAGCCTATACGCGATACACAGTAACCTCTAGACCAGATGCCGCCTTTCCTTGCATAGGTTTTTTGCATAAAAGGAAATTTCGCCTTGAGCTTTTTTGCCGACTGTGTTTTGATAAACTGAATTGCATCAGCAACTGCAATTCTTAGAGGTATCACGACTACCATGTGAACATGATCCTCTTGTACATTAAGCTTTACTACCTCGATATCGGGATAAAATTCTGGGATATACGAGAGTATTTTCTCCGTATATTCTTTTACTCCTTCACAAAGATTTTTCTCCGATATCTCGGTATCCAGACGAGATGGTATTCCGTTTTGTAGATAGCATGTGCACTTTTTCGAAATCTCATGCTTCATTATACCAAATATCATCTCGTCTGGATAGCCACTACATCACCTACATCACCAGACAGGAGTCTGGTGTTTTATGTGGCTCAATAAAATTACAGCATACTTTTTAAACATTTTACAAAATCACTCCTTTTTAATTAATTTATACTTGATATTTATTTGCGTTTTCCCTAAATTATTCTATTTTCGATAATAAAACCCTCCTTTCTATTTGATATTAGTGCTGCAGAGATAAAAATATTTAATTTTTTAATTTATAATCTGATTTTTATTTTCCCATCTTCATCAAAAGAAAGTTTTTCCCAATCCCCACATGCTTCAATCTTTTTATTATCTTTAATTTCTTCCCAAGCTGCCTTTGAAACATATAAATATTCAAGGTCTAGCGTATTTTTCATTATCAGCAATTTTATATCACTTGTTTTTAATTTCCAACAAGTTTTTACTGCTATTTCAACGGCTTCTTTTTCCGAATCTGCAGTTATGGGTACTTTAGCGCGGTTCAAGAAAGTACTAGTTATAGTGTTAGCATACATATCTTTATAATTTATCTTATTAACAAGTTGCTTGGTTACAATATCTGCTAAACCAATCCCTAACGCATTGCCATGAGACTCTTCTGTAATGTCAAAAACTACTAATCTTTTAATATTGGGCCTTTCTATCTCCTTCTCTCCGTTAATGTAGAGCCTTCCTATTACATTTGTATCAAGACCAGTCCCACTTATATTTTTGCCAATCTCCTGGGCTATTACTATATCTAGTTCGTCCATTGGTAACATTGGCATTACTTCTTTAGATATTTTTAATAACTCACTATCAGAACTAATTATATTCCCTGGCGGGACAAAAGATATTTTCATAGTTTGGTCATAACCATTCTCTAAAATGCCTATACCCTGAATAATGGGAGCCCTTCTAATTATTAATTCTGCGGCTTGAGGAATAATATTTTTCAAACCATAGACTCCCAAGGAATGAATGGACCTTGCTCCTTTTGCCTTACCTAAACCTATAACTAAAATTTTAGACATTCCACTTTCAATAATATTACTTTTAAAATCTGTATGCATTTTAACTCTATTTAAAGCAATGATGCCATCAGCTTCCATCGCAACTTTGCTAAAATATATAGGTATTCTATTCTCCACCTTTCCAATTTGCACCACATCCATAGAGGCCATAATGGGAACACCCATTTCTTTTTCCGTTATACCATAAGAAGCTAAAACCTCTTTTTGTCCTTTGCTATTTGCACCTCCATGACTTCCCATTGCTGGCAAAATAAAAGGCAAAGTATCGAGATTTTTTAATTCAGAAATAACTTCTTTTACAATTAATTTAATATTAGTAATTCCTCTACTACCTACAGTTATTCCGATTTTGTCACCTGGCTTTATCCTTTTCTTTAAATCAGATTTTTTAAAGGATTGATGAATATATTCAGATAAATTGTCTATTTTTGTTTTATTAAAATTTTGTTTTATTTTTCTTACTTTAATATCTTCTATCATAAAGTTTTCTCCTCTTTTTTTACATCCTACACCTATAATAAATTTATTGTCCTATCAATATTATATTTACTACTATATGCTTCTCTACTTCATATTTTTCAATTTTTATTTATTATTAATGTTATTTATTTCTTATGCTAATTTATCAAAACAAATTACAAATTTTGTAGTAACATATATTACAGTTTTAGTCATTAATAATTTTAAAATAATTTTTATTCTTCTATATTTTTTAATTTTCTTCTTCTCGCAAAATCTATAGCCATTTTTATAGCTTCTACCATACTTTCTTCGTTAGCTCTACCCTCTCCAGCTTTACCAAAAGCAACTCCGTGATCCACCGAAGTTCGAATAATCGGTAATCCTACTGTAATATTTACTCCACTCATTGTTGACCATTTATTAGTTTCTTTATTATATTTAAATCCAATAACCTTCATAGGAATATGCCCTTGGTCATGATACATTACTACTGCAATATCATATTGTCCGCCTATAGTCTTAGAAAAAATCGTATCTGGAGGAATCGGTCCCTCAACATCTATCCCTTCTTTTTTAGCTTGAACTATCGCCGGAATTATTTCTTCAATTTCTTCTTTACCAAAAAGTCCTCCCTCTCCAGCATGAGGATTCAATCCAGCTACTCCAATTTTTGGATTTTTAATTCCTAAATCTTTCAATGCTTTATCCGCCAAATGAATAACTGTTAAAACTCTCTCCTTTTTTACTAAATCACATGCCTGACGTAAGGAAACATGTGTAGAAACATGAATTACCCTTAAATTTTTGTCTGCTAACATCATAGCATAATTTTTTGTTTTAGTACGAGATGCAAATATCTCAGTATGACCAGCATAAGGTGAGCCAGCAGCCTTAATAGCTTCTTTATGAATAGGTCCAGTTACTACCGCATCTACTAAGCCCTCCATAGCTAAATCAATCCCCTTGTAAATGTATTCTAATGATGCTTGGCCTGCTTTAGTGCTTACTTTTCCATAATTAAATTCATCGAGTTTTATATTGTCCAAATCTATAAGATCTATTATTCCGAATTCTCCTTTTATCTCTTCTGTATTTTTAATAACGTTCAACTTTAAATTTGAAGGAATAAATTTTAGTGCATCATCTATAACAGATTTACTTCCAATAACTATTGGTTTTGATTTTCTATAAATCTCTTCATTGCCTAGCGCTTTTACTGCAATCTCTGCTCCTATACCTGCTGGATCTCCCATGGTAATACCAATAATTGGCTTTTTCATTGTAAAATATAATCTAGTCCACTATCAATGAATAATGAACCCTTCCTCCATTCTTAATAGTTTTTTAATTTATTAATTAAATTATATAAGGCATCTTCTTTACCAAATCCCCCTGCTTTAGTTACAATGTTTAAATTATAATTTTTATAATTAGCGATAGCCAAAGGAATGCCTGGTAAAAGTTCATCTAAAATATTCATATTATATATGCCTAACTCTTTACAAACTCCTAAGGCTACATCTCCACCAGTTAAAATTAAATTCCTTACATAACTATTTTTTATTATTTTAGAAGTAAGTTCTCCAAGAAAAGTTTTAATCTTAATCTCTAATTCTCTAAAACCAATATTGTATTTCAACATCAGCTTTTTATTTATTAATTTCTCTTCATTACAAATGGCATCAGTATGTATTACTAAATCGTGATTACCTTTTATAGCCTTAATACCTTCAGCAGCATAATTATCTAAGATTCTGTCTTTATTAGAAAAAACCTGTTCTAAATCTATTTTTAATTCAGTAAAATTTAACCTATTTTTAAGATAATTTACTTGATCTTCCATTATAGAATTTCGCGAACCCGCAACTACTATAACTGGACCTTTATTATTTTCAATTTTTATTTTGAGATCTTCATTCTTATTATTTATATTAGGAAAATGATTGGCTAAGCCTGCAGATCCTGAAAATAAAACTGACCTATCAAGGTTTAAGCTGCTTGTAAATATATCCTTTAAATGTTCCTCGTTAGTAGAATCAATAATTATTATTTTATTTCCTTTTTGATATAATTCATTTATTTTTGATAAAATAGTTTTTTGCCCTTTAGCAACATCTTTTAAGTCAATCTGCCCAACAGGAAAATCAGTCTGCTTTTTTAATAAAAAGGGAATAAAAGAATTTTCTACCTGCGTTGAATTGTCGCAAGAATACTCACTCAAACTTAAAGGTTTCTGGTCGACAACTAAATAACCACCTATAGTTATTCTTTGATAAGATGGATAACTGGGACTAAAAATACAGATATCTCTATTTAAAATTATCATTATTTCTTCGATCTCATCACCCATATTACCTCTTAGAGTTGAATCTACCTTTTTATATACTACATCTTTTTTATTTATATTTATTTTTTCTAAGATACTTTTTAATCTCTTTCTGGCTGTTTTACTTTCTAATTCGCGAGTTTCAGTATCCATTACAAAAACATCTAAATTATCAGGAATAATTATTGTTGATTGTTCATCCAATATTGATACTATTGTGCTGTAACCCTTTTTTGTAAATTGCACTCCAGTATCATTTGCGCCGGTTAGATCATCTGCTATTACGTAAATCATCCATTATACCTCAATAATATAGTTTTTAATTTTATTAGAAATTTTATTAAATTACCTCTAATTTTATAATAGAGGCAATTTCATGCCAAGTTTATTTCTACACAAGCGATTATCTTTAATTCCTATACAATTTAAAGCAATTTTTAAATAATAAAAATTATATCCTCAAATAATAAATTTATTTTTAAAATATGAAAGTTTCACTATGGAACTGCTAAATAAATAAAAAATACTATTTAACCTTTATCTAATAAGATCGAGTAGGAGGTAGATAACTAATTTATCTACCGTCCCCTCACACCACCGTACGTACCGTTCGGCATACGGCGGTTCACAAAGCACTGCGTATTTCAATATAGCTTTTTCATTCAGGCCTATAGTAGAGACGAAGTATCCTGGTGACCAGACGATATTTTCTTTCCAATATACCTTGGATAGCCAGGAAAACTTTTTCCTTAGTTTACTGGCAGTTTGACATTTTATTCTGCCTACTACCTCTGATACTTTGTAGCTTGGTGGTATTATCATCACCATATGGATATGATCTATCTGGATATTGTATTCGATAATATCGCATCCGGGAAGACTTCTCATAATCTTCGGAAAAAGTTTTTTTAGGTACCCCCGTAGGCCAAGATTTAGGATACGGCGGCAATATTTGGATACCCATGCTATATGATATTCGGTGCGATATGCACTATGTCCTGATAGTCTTATTTCCATAAACAACATAATCTTTAAGTAATTCAAAACCGTGGGATAAGTTTCTACATCACACTGTATAAAATTGGCAGAATCAAAGATGGCTTTAAAGTAATCGCACTCCATAGTTTCCAGTAAATCCAGACAGCGTTCTGGAGTATCACCATAGATTTCCTTTTCGTTTTCATGTAAAAGAACAACTCCTGAACCCTCTGCTGTTTCAATGAATTGACTCCAGCGGTTCATAACTTCATCACGATAATCTTCAGGGTCATCACCCTCTGGGATAAAGAAACTGAACATCCTTATGTAGTTAGTTTCCATAATTTTGGCAATTTCCAGTGTGTGTTTGAAAAGTTCCAGATGAGGACCAAAGTCATCTCTCTTTTATTGCTATTTGATTAAAATATTTTATATTTTTATTTAATTTCTTTTTAATACAAATTTCTTTAATCTATTTTTAACTTCTTACAAATTTCCTATAACCTGAGAGTTTTTTTATTAGTGTAGAACTAGCATATATTATTTATTCTGATATCTCCTCTAACAACAACCATTAATACACTAACATTTTCATCAAATACTACAATATCGGCATCTTTGCCTACAGCTAAACAACCCTTTTTATTATCTATTCCCATTACCCTTGCAGGAGTTAATGTAGCCATTTTAACTGCCTCATGAATTGGAATTTCTGCTAAATTCTTCATATTCTTAACCAATAAATTAGTAGTAGCTACGCTACCCGCAAATGCAGATCTATCTATTAATTTTGCAACACCATCTTCAACTACAGCCTTTCGACCACTCTTTAAACTACCAATAATATACTCTCCTTCTGGCATCCCTGCAGCCCTCATAGAATCTGTAATAAGACAAATTTTATCTGCTCCTTTAATTTTATAAACAAGTTTTAAGAGACTTGCTGGTAAATGTTTTCCATCTGCAATAATTTCAACTGTCATCTCATCAATTAGATAAGCACTTTCTACAACCCCTGAATAACGAAAGGCGTTTATCCTTCTAACCATAGACATGCCGGAATAAAGATGGGTTATATGGGTAAATCCATTTTCATAGGCTGCTAGCACTTCTTGATAAATTGCATTAGTATGTCCTATAGAAGCTAAAATTCCCTTTTCTCTGAGTATATTGCCCATTTCCAATGCACCATCAAGTTCAGGGGCCACTGTCCATCTAATTATATCATTGCTATAATTAAGTATCCTTAGATATTCTTTTTTATCTGGATTTTTGATATAGCGAGGATCTTGAGCACCTTTCTGTTCCATTGAAAAATAAGGACCCTCAAGGTGTAGTCCTAAGATATTAGGTCCATCCTTTATCTCGGTTTTTGCTTGTTTGAAATTATCTAATACAGCAAACAACTCTTCCATGGTGTTGGTAACAGTAGTAGGTACTATGGTAGTAGTTCCATATTTCATATGAAATTTACAAACTTCTTTAATAGATTTAACATCTCCATCCATAATGTTATAGCCGCCGCCTCCATGAGTATGAATATCTATAAAACCGGGCGAAATATAATTTCCCCTAGCATCTATTATGTTATCCCCTGCATTTCTTGAGTAATCATCGCCAGCAAATACAGATGCAATTTTACCTTTTTCAATAATCACACCCCCATTCTTTATAATCCTAATAGGAGTAATAACCTGACCATTTTTAATAACTAATCTCATAATATTACGATCTCCCTTTTAGTAAAAATATTTAACTTAAAACACATAGAATTTAAGTTGCTAAATATTTTACCTAAGCAGCAAATTTAACTCTATATGTCCTTTGAAAACTAAATAACGAAAATAAATGGTTATATAAAAGAGTAGAAAGCTCAGGTATAGGCCTATTCATCAACCCTTTTATCAATCTTTTACAGTTTATTGCCGATATATTAAACCCTAAGTAGAGCTTTACCCGTACTAATCCTCTTACCCGGTAGATGATCTATCTTGTACCTCCTTCTTAGTATCGAAGGGACACCCTCTATTCCAGCTCTCTTTCTGGCTAACTCTTGATACTCCGATGTTCCCATCTTTGCAATAAGTTTAGAATGATATAGCTTTTTCTCTGATACAACAAAGAGATATCTCTTTTTCTGTTCTACTACCGGACAGTTTTCTCGTCAGGGACATTAAAAAAGAACTAAATAGTAACTAAATCGTATACGCTGCCCAAATTTTTTATTTCGTGAAGCCTTATTTATTAACTTATATTAGTAGCTAACTTAGAGGCAATGTTACTTCTTCTCCTATATGAGCTGATTTATATATTGCCAGTATAATCTCTACAGATTTACGTGCTTCTTCACCAGTTATTTCAGGGGCAATATCATTATTTATTGCTCTTATCATGTTTTCTA
>Ga0315279_10011206_pt1 | contig 10405 bp, 7 predicted proteins | sample YL17G06_20_MG_FD_203694 | JGI IMG/M metagenome (GOLD analysis project Ga0315279, IMG submission 203694) | Sediment microbial communities from Yellowstone Lake, YNP, Wyoming, USA - YL17G06_20 | ecosystem: Environmental > Aquatic > Freshwater > Lake > Sediment | place: USA: Wyoming | collected...
AAGGGCCTCAGCATAGATCTTCGCCGGTGTTGAATCGGTGATGAATTGCATCAAGTCGACGAAATGACAGACCTCACCGAGGATTCTTCCTCCCCCTTCAACCGGATCGCGTGTCCAGTGCGTCTTCGGAACGAATCCGGCATTGACGCGATAGTGGATAACATAAGGGCTGACCGCGTTCTCAAAGAAACGCTTGACGTGCAGGACATGAGGGGCAAAACGCCTATTGAAGCCAACCATCAAGATTGTCGATTGACGATTGTCGATTGTCGATTTGTATGCCTTTTGGATCCCTTTCAACTCGTCCATGTTGAGGGCAAGGGGTTTTTCCACAAAGACGTGCTTACCCGCCTTCAAAGCATCCATTGTGTATCGAGCGTGCAGGTTGTGCCGCGAAGCGATGAAGACTGTGCTGATGGAGTCATTTGCCAAAATCTCTTTTGGATCCGTCGTCGCAAACTGGAATCCGAAGTTGCGAGCCGCATTTTTGGCATTCAAACCGTTGCCGGTGCAGACTCCGACAAGCGAGACTCCACTGGCATGTTGAACGGGAGGAAGCAGAAATCCCTGCGCGAAGCTGCCCGCCCCCAGGAAGCCAATTTGCAGAGCAGCAGGACCTTTCATGGCCTCAGGACCGGAGACCTCGGCCGTCCGCTGCAGAGATCCGACGCCTGCCTCTACTTCATCCCCATAATCCAACACAATCCCGATATAGTGTTTCCGTTTTTTCGACTTGCCTCCCGTAATGAGCGCATAGGCCGACGCCGCCTCATCGATGGTGAAGCGATGCGTGGTCAGCTTCTTCACATCGACAGCGTTCGTCGACAACAGGCGGAGGAATTCTTCCAGGTTTCGTTTCTCCGTCCAACGCACAAAACCGAACGGATAATCGTGACCTCGCTCTTCGTACTCGACATCATAGCGACCAGGTCCATACGAACGTGAGAGTCTGAAATCGAGCTCCTTCATGAAGTACGGTGCGCGCGGAAGCCGGATGCCGACATCACCGACAAGGACAATGCGGCCCTTGTCACGGCACAACTCACCGGCAAGCTCGACGGGATCGCTGCTCGGCGTGGCAGCGGTGATGATCACCGCATCGGCACCATTGCCTTTCGTGACTGCGCGGACGACGTTCTTCACATCACTGCTCGTTCTGTGGAGAGCCACATCTGCTCCACATTCTCTCGCCAGCTTCACTGCGGCGGGATCAAGATCAATTCCAACGACCGAACAGCCGTTGGCCTTGAGAAGTTGGACCGTCAATTGCCCAACCAGACCGAGTCCGAGGACAACGATGACTTCCCCGAGAGTCGGTTCGGCTTGCCGGACACCCTGAAGCGCGATTGCACCAAGGGTCGTGTACGCCGCTTGGTCCAGATCAACGCCTTTCGGAACCTTCGCGCACAGATTCTTTGGGATGAGCACAAATTCAGCGTGACTCGCATACCCACCACCTGCACACGCAACACGATCACCGGGCTTGAACCCAGCTATCCCGTCCCCCACAGCAACAACTACGCCTGACGTGCTATAACCGATCGGCGCGCTCGTTTCGAGCCTGGCGTTCACCCTGCGATAGGTCGCGAGGAGCCCGTACTGTTTCACCTGCTCGAGGACCCTCAGCACCAATTCAGGATGCGCTCTCGCCTTTTGGAAGAGCGACGATTTGCGTTGAGTGATGGAGGCCTTTTCCGTACCCGCACTGATGACGGAATAGCGGGTCTTCACCAGAAGATGTCCCGCTTTCAGCGCAGGGAGGGGCACCTGCTCGACGCGAACCTCACCCGTTTTGTTATGTTGAGTAACCTGTTTCATGCGTCACACCATGTGTTCGTCAGTAGCATTAAGAGCTACCTCGGAAACCTTAAGATGATCTTTGAAGAAATAGAATGAGCCGACGACTGTGGTAAGAATGTATCCGGCCTCGTGTGTAATTATGGAGAAGCTCAGAGCGGTGATTTCATCCACCCCGTACAACTTCACGAGTCCGACAGTGAGGAAGGAATGATACGTCCCGAGAGCGCCCGGAGCGGGGAGCGCAAAGGCGATGGTGGAGATCGTTAAAAGAATGACGGAGGCACCAAAATCGAGATTATGCCCGGCGAGAGCGTCGAACGCAGAAAACGGGATGTAGAGTCCGAGCGCATAGAAGAAATACATCAGGAAGCTCAAGAGAAGGATCATCGCGAACTTGTCGTGCCTCCGAGTGACGCTGAAACCCGACAGGAATGATTCGACCAGTCGCTGGTATCGTTCTTCATACCGCTTGGGAACAAGGGTTCGCAACACATTGAGCAGTCTGAAGAGCGACTCCCCTTTGAAGAAGAGAACGACAAAGATCGCCAGAAACGCGAGCGAGCCGACGAGGAAGAACGGTCGCACAGCGTCGACATCGTCCACAAAGGGATCAAGAGAGTGAGGAGACAGAAACAAGACAGCGCTGAGAATGAAGAGGAACGTCAGCATGTCAATGATGCGCTCGACCACGACGGTGCCAAAGGCCGAGCTCTTCGAAATACCTTCGGAACGCCCGATCGCAAACGCTCGCACGACTTCGCCAACCCGCGGCAGGACGTTGTTGACCATAAAGCCGATCATAACCGCTGAAAAGAGCTTTCGATGAGAGAGTGTGTCCTTTACGGGGGAAAGTAAATAGGCCCACCGAACCGCACGCAACCAATGACTGATGATGATGATGGGGATGAGGAGCGCAACCCAAAGGTAGTTGACACGCTGGAGCGAATCCCAAAGATCACCGAAGTTCACGCCGCGAAACGCCAGGTAGAGAAAAACGGCGGCGAGAAGAAAACCCAGAAGGATTTGCAGAGACTTCTTAAGTTTCGACGGCATCAGGAGGCGTTCGATGGTTAGCGGAGATCCACCACCTCTGTCCCGGGAGGCGGCGTGAATGCAAAAGCGCTGTCTTTGACGTTTGAGTTCATCCTAACGTCATGCACCGTGTAAGTTTTCTCGGTGTCGTTGACATCAACGATCTCCACCTTGCGAACGATCCAGCTTTCCACTTCAATCCAGACCTTCATGGATTTCACAAATGACTGATCATCCTTGGGAACAAGCTTGAGCGTGATAAGATGCGTCTGGCCCGATCGTTCGTCGCCGAGCAGCGTTGCATAGTAATTCGCAGGAAGGTTGAGGAGGAACAGCTCAGGCGAAAGCGTATTCTCATTCTCTTTGTACCGATCGATCAGAACCTGCTTGTTGACAGGTGAGTACGCCCACACGGTGGAGCCGTCCGTCACGAAAATCTGGTGTTCCGATTCGACCCGATACTTGTTCGGCTTCTTCATGGTGAGCGTTCCGACGAAGTCTTGTTCGATTTGTGAAAAGCCGAACTTCACGTGCTGAGTGAACTGAGCCGTGGCATCATGAATGGACTCGTACCGGCGCTGCACATTCTCGGTGACTTCTTTCACGCTCCACTCTTTCTGCTGACGAAAGGGGAGAGCGGCCAAGCACATCACCAAAATCGCCGAGCGTTGCCTCATTCCATGTTCCTCAAGATAACCTCGAGTTCCGCGTCTGTTTCCACGAGAACTTCCCGCGCTTTGCTCCCATCGAACGGACCGACGATGCCTACCGCTTCCAGCTCATCGATCAAGCGAGCTGCCCGCGAATAGCCGACTTTGAGACGTCGTTGGAGCAAGGACACGGAGCCCTGCTGATGACGGACGACGATCTTCGCAGCTTCTTCAAACAATTCATCACGGGAGCCCTCACCGGAAACGCCCACCGATTTCTTCTTCTCGAACACCGAGGGGAGCGTGGCAGGATGGCTGTAACCTTGCTGCTTGGCAACATGATTCACAATGCGATCCACTTCGTCCGAAGAAATGAAAGCATTCTGCATACGGATAGGCTTTGGACTCCCCGCGGGCAAATAGAGCATGTCGCCATTCCCCAGCAACTGATCCGCACCATTCATATCAAGGATGGTGCGCGAATCGATTTTTGACGCCACTTGATAGGCAATGCGCGCGGAGAAATTCGCTTTAATCACGCCTGTGATAACATCTACCGAGGGCCGTTGAGTCGCCAGCACGAGGTGGATTCCGACAGCCCGTGCCAGTTGCGCGAGCCGGGCGATCGGCTCCTCAACCTCACGCGCCGCTGTCATCATCAAGTCGGCAAGCTCGTCGATGACAATGATGAGATAGGGGAGCTTTCGATGTTTGACGGTCTTGGTGTCGTGCAACCGACCGCTCTTCAGACGTTCGTTGTAGTCCGAAATGTTCCGGACCCCCGCGGCAGCCAAGCAATCATATCGTTTCTCCATCTCAATCTCGACACCTTTCAATGCGAGGACGGCATTGTTCGGCGTCGTGATGATCTCCTCCTCAATGTCGGGCGAAACCGCCAGATAATGCTGCCGCAGCTTCGCGTACTGCGACAGCTCGATTTTCTTTGGGTCGATGATGATGAATTTGACATCACTCGGATGGAGTCGATAGATCAGGCTAGTCAGGATCGTATTGATGCCAACGCTTTTTCCCGAGCCTGTCGCACCGGCAATGAGCAAATGCGGCATCTTGGCGAGATCGTCCACATACACTTCGCCGGTGATCGTTTTCCCCATAGCCAGCGGGAGAATCCCTTTGTAGTCGCGAAAGCGTGTCGAGTTGATAATCGAACGAAGCGTCACGAGCGCCGGGTTGTGGTTGGGTATCTCGACCCCGACGGTCCCTTTGCCGGGAATGGGGGCGATAATCCGAATCCCCTTGGCTTTCAGTGCAAGGGCAATGTCATCCTGCAGACTCTCAATGCGGCTGATCTTCACACCTGTCGCTGGAACGATCTCGTACAGCGTCACCACAGGACCCGGCGTCACCGAAACACTCTCGATCTCAACACCGAAGTCGGCGAGCTTGGATCGCAAGAGCTCGGCATTGGCTTTCAACTCTTCTTCATCCACTTCCTCGCTCGCTCGCGCAGCATCCAGAAGCTCAACCGAGGGGAACACATAATCGATTTCCTCTTCCTCTGCCACTGGCCCCCGCTGGTCGAAGTCGACTTCTTCTTCCTGGATTGGCGCGTTGATGTCGAGTGCGATTTCCCTGGGCGCAGCGGCTTCCGTTCCTTCTTCTTCGTCGGGGGCAGGAGGTTCGACGTCGACCTGTTCTCCGCGCTGCACAGGCTTTCTCATCGTTACGGGCGGAGGCAGCGGCTCTTCAGTCTCTCGTTTGATTCTGACGGCAGGAGCATCCGATGGCGCTTGCTCTTTCTTCTGCTTGGCATTGTCCCGTGCGGCGGAGCGTTTTTGCTCCACCCACGCTCGAAGACGCGAGAGCCAGTCCACCAAGCGCTCGTACGTTTGCTGAATATCAAGATCGACGAGAAGCGTGAGCACGATGGCGAGAACTCCAAGCAACAGGAGAAAGCTACCGGTGAGGCCGATGAGCTTGTAGAGCGCATTGGCTGCAAAATCACCAACCACGCCGCTCCATTCGGTCGAGAGGACAGGGAGATCCCCGATCAACCGGACCAAGCCCATCAACGCGGAGAACAGCAGCGCGACTGCAAGAACGTAGTTCGTTGCCAGAATGAGTTTATGGAGCTGCTTCCGTCGCAGGATGGACCACGACCAGGCAATCCCGAGGAACGGCAACACCAAGACGGCGTACCCGATCGTCGAGTTGATAAACCAGTTCGAGAGAACTGCACCGAGGAGCCCGAGGAGGTTGTGTGTTCGGTCAGCTTTGGCTTGCAGGCCCTCATCAGACGTGAAGACCTTCCAGAGATCCAGAATCTTGACCTCTCCATTCGCCTGATCGGCCGGCGTGTAGGAGACAAGGCTGAGCAAGAGCATGAAGGAGAAGAGGATGCCCAGGAATGACCAAATCTGACGCCGTCGGTGAGGATTCTTTTTCGGGCTTTCTCTGGATGCTGATTCAGGCATAGGGATGATACGAGTGATAAACGAGCCCACGAGCGGGATCGAGTACGGTTGAGCCTCCGCTGCTCACTCCTCGTCCTTTAGGAGTTTGATGACATTGCCATTCAAAACCGGGAGAACAGGATACGAATCGACCTGAGCCGAGAGTTTGATGTCCTCCAGGAAGCCAATTTCGATCAAGTACCGGCCATGCTCGGTCTCCTTCAACATTTTCAGAATCGATCGGCCGTACGTCTTGTAAAGTGCCAGAGCAGCGCGTGACGAATCCGTGAGCTCGACATCCGGCGACTCCTCCTGCGTGAGCTCATAGACAATCATCCCTGCGCACACAGCGTCTTCCAGGCTGAAGTTGCCGAACGCATTTGCCCGTCCCGCACAGACCAACAGGAAATCGGCGTCGACCTCCTTGATGAAATCAATCACCTTTGTGGCGTTGATGAACGATCCGACGGCCAGCTTCCGGGCAAAGCGACTTCGATGCATCGCCACGGATCCGTTCGTCGTGCAGAAGATAATCGACTTCCCTTTCACCGTCGTTTCGGTGTACTCCAAGGGTGAATTCCCGAGGTTGAAACCGTGAATGGTCTTTCCGTTCCTCTCGCCTCCACGGAGCGTGACGTCTCCGAACAGGCTTCCGGAGATCTTGACCGCATTTTCAATGCTCTCTACCGGTATGATCTCCCGAGCACCGTTACTCAACGCGACAGCAATCGTCGTGCTCGATCGCAGCACGTCAATCACCACGACGTTTTTGTCACGAATCTGCAGCTCGTCAAGTTCGGCCGGATTGAAGCTCAAGTCAATTTTCATAGAACACCCATCTCGTGATTCAGGATTTGTGCACGAACGGGATTTCCACGATGGAGGCGGGGACTTCTTTTCCCCTGATAACGACGTTGACCGTGCCCCCAATCTGTGCATAACCTGTTGCGACATACCCCATGCCGATTGCGCGCTCAAGCGAGGGGGAAAACGTTCCGCTCGTTACCTGCCCCACGGTCGAGCCTTTGACCGAGAGCGGATAACCGTGTCGCGCGACCGCTCTCTCAGCCAGCGTGAATCCGCTGAGGCTCCTCGCGATGCCTTGCTCCTTCGCCTTCAGCATGGCGGCTCTGCCGACGAAATCACCTTTGTTCAGCTTCGTGATCCACCCAAGTCCTGCTTCAAGTGGATGCGTTGTCTGATCAATATCGTTTCCATACAGACAGTATCCCATCTCGAGTCTCAGCGTGTCACGAGCGCCCAGTCCAATGGGAGCCACGCCGAATTCCTCTCCTGCATTGAATACGGCGTCCCAGACTTTCCGAGCGAGGCTGGCGTCGGCATCAAAGTACAGCTCAAACCCAAGTTCACCGGTATATCCGGTGCGAGAGATCTTCATCTCCACGCCCGCCACCTTTCCGCGCGTGAAATGGTAATACTCGAGAGACTTCAGGTCGACACCCGTCAGCTTCTGCAGTGTTGCGAGCGACTGAGGACCCTGAACGGCAAGCAGAGAGACAGAGTCGCTGGTGTCCTTCAGCTCCACATCTCCCTTCAGGTGACGTTGTAGCCACTCGAAGTCCTTCCGGGTGTTCGATGCGTTCACCACGAGCATGAACCGATCGCCGCAGTGATAGACAAGCAGATCATCGACAATGCCCCCGTCGTCGTAACACATCGCTGAATATTGAACCCTCCCCTCGGTGAGTCGCGAGACGTCGTTCACGGTCATCATCTGCAAGAACGCGAGCGCGTCCTTCCCACTTACTTCGAACTCACCCATATGCGAAACATCGAACACACCGACACGTTTGCGAACGGCAAGATGTTCATCAATGATACCGCTGTATTGAACCGGCATCTCGAAGCCGGCAAATTCAACAAGCTTCGCGCCGAGCGAAGCGTGAATGTCACGAAACGCTGTCTTTTTCATTGTTACTTCTGCTGGCCTTTCTTCCAGTCCGCCAGGAATCGTTCCAGGCCGATGTCTGTAAGCGGATGTTTGATCAATGATTCGATGACTTTGAACGGCATCGTGCAAATGTCCGCGCCGATCAAAGCGGCTTCGACCACGTGGAGCGGGTGCCGAATGCTCGCGACGAGCACCTGTGTATCGTACTTGTAGTTGCGGTAGATCGTGACGACCTGTCGGATGAGGTCCATCCCCGTCTGGCTTACGTCGTCCAACCGGCCGATGAATGGGCTGATGAAATAGGCCCCGGCTTTCGCGGCGAGCAATGCCTGGTTCGGCGAGAAACAGAGGGTTACGTTCGTCCGAATCCCTTCCGCCTTCAGGGATTTGACGGCCTTCAACCCTTCTTTGATGAGGGGAACCTTAACGACGATATTTCGATGAATCTTCGAGAGCTCTCGAGCCTCCTTCATGATCCCTTCGTATTCGGTCGCGAGCACTTCTGCGCTGATGGGTCCGTCCACGATCGTGCAGATCTCTTCGAGAAGCTTCCGGAACTCCTTACCCTCTTTGGCCACGAGGCTTGGATTCGTCGTTACTCCGTCCAGCACTCCCATGCTTGCTGCTTCTTTGATCTCTGCGATGTTGGCAGTATCGATGAAGAATTTCATAGTCAGTATTCCTCACTGCGTCTTCAGATTAGAGGTTGTATTGGTCGGTGATGTCTTTCTTTTGCCTTGCGGAAATGAAACGGAACTCGTCCATCGGAAGCGCGGGGTCCGGTGTGAGCTTGATTCTCACGAAGAACTTGAACATGATCTTCGTCAGCCGGCTGATGGTCCCGTGCGTAAGAATGCCGGCAACGTTCGGGTTCACGCGCAGCTCGAGCCGAAATTCGTGTGACTCAGACTTGAACCGCCGGATCCAGCGCTCAATCTGGTTAATCGTCGTCGTCTTGGATTGCACGAGGCCGGTACCGCCACACGCAGGACAGGCGTCGCTTAAGCTCAGCTGCACAGTCTGACGGATGCGCTGCCGGGTTATCTGCATCAACCCGAACTCGGTGAGCGGCAGGACCGTCGCCTTCGCGCGATCCTTCTTCAACTCTTTCTTCATCTCATCGTAAACCTTCTTCTTGTTTTTCTCATCTTCCAGGTCGATGAAATCGATCACGATGATGCCGCCGATATCCCTGAGCCGCAGTTGGCGGCAGATCTCGCGCGCGGCCTCCAGGTCCGTGCGCAGCGAGTTCAGCTCCTGTTCCCTTTTTGCCGCGTAGCGCCCACTATTCACATCGATCACTGTCATCGCTTCCGTGCGCTCGAGGAAGATATATCCGCCGCTCTTCAACCAGACCTTCTTGCTCATCAACGTCTGGATGTCTTTCTCCACTCCGTACTTGTCAAAGATCGGCTCCTTGCCCTTGTAGTACTCGAGCCGATCGAGCATGTCGGGAGACATCCACTGCACATATGCCTTGACTTCCTTGAAAAGCTTTTTCTCGTCCACTGCAACGCGTTCGACCTTGTCGCCGAAGAGATCGCGAATGACGCTGGACGTGGTGGCCATGTCTTTGTAGACGAGCGCCGGTGGATTCTCCGTCTTCACCGCCTTTTCGATGTTCCGCCAGACCCGGATGAGTTCTTCGAGGTCCTGGCGGATGAGCGCGTCTTCCTTCCCTTCTGCCACCGTGCGGATGATTGCACCGAAGTCTGACGGGAGCATGGAGCGCACAACCCGCCGAAGCCGACGTTTCTCCTTGAAGTCCGTGAGCTTCTTCGAAACGCCGATTTTTCCATCGAAGGGAAGTAAGACAAGGAACCGTCCGGGGAGTGAAATCTCAGACGTTACCCGAACGCCTTTCCTCCCGACGGGTTCCTTGGTGATCTGCACAAGGATGTCCTGCCCCTTCTGAAGACTGATCTCCCGATCGCGTTTCTCCTGCGTTTGACCGCCAACGCTTGAACGCCCGGTGGTCTTCACCTCGACGGCAGGCAACGTGGCAGTGTGTTCGCCTCCTCCTCTTTGGAATCCGGCAGAATCCAATTGTGCCGATGGAGAACCGGATCCATTCTCCTCGTCTTCGTCTTCGAACAACGCATTGTACTCAGACAGCGAGGAACCAATATCGGAGAAGTGGAGAAAGGCGTCTTGCTGAAGTCCAACATCGATGAACGCCGCACGGATGCCGGGCATTACCTTGGCAACTCTGCCCAGGTAGATGTCCCCGACCATGCGTTCCTTGCCGGGGGTTTCAACGAAGAGTTCGGCGAGTCTGCCGTCCTCAAGAATGGCGATACGGTGCTCGTTCGCCGTGGAATTGATAATGATTTCTTTTTTCATATGGGCATTCAGTCCACCTCAGACTCCACGCAATGGAATCACAACACATCGCATCGGACAAAGATGGACGCAGCCCAGAACACCGCGGTTGAGCACCGCAGCCCGCCCGCCAACGTCGTTCGGGCGGGGGAGACAATCGTGTGTACTTGTGTCCATGTTGACCAACGCGCTGCGCTTGCCTGCTTCGTCTGTCGCAGGAACCTCCCGGCGACCTCAAAGAGGCATCTCTTGCCCCGCTGATTGCAGGGGGAGGG
>Ga0315279_10011207_pt1 | contig 10404 bp, 5 predicted proteins | sample YL17G06_20_MG_FD_203694 | JGI IMG/M metagenome (GOLD analysis project Ga0315279, IMG submission 203694) | Sediment microbial communities from Yellowstone Lake, YNP, Wyoming, USA - YL17G06_20 | ecosystem: Environmental > Aquatic > Freshwater > Lake > Sediment | place: USA: Wyoming | collected...
CCGTCTCGGCCCTGCTGATAGCCGCGGCCCTTGCCGACGCCCCGACCGACCTGATCGTCCGAAACCCCGGCGAGAAGCCCTGGGTCGGCGTGACGCTCCACTGGCTGGGCCGCTGCGGCGTGGAATACAGCAACGAGGACTACCGCCACTACCGCATTCGCGGCAAGAGCCGCTGGAAGGGCTTCGAGGTCAACGTGCCGCTTGACTGGTCGGCCGCACTGTACCCGATAGTGGCAACCGTGCTGAGCGAGGACAGCGAGGTCCGCGTGCCGGGCATGGATTTCCAGGACTGCCAGGGCGACAAGCAGGTGATAGACGTCCTTCGCGAGATGGGCGCGGACATCCGGATCGAGGGCGACACGGTGATCGCCCGCTCCAGCAGGCTCAAGGGCCGGCAGATCGACTGCAACGATTTCATCGACCAGTTCATGCTGCTGGCCGTCGTCGGCGCGCGGGCCGAGGGAGAGACGGTGCTGACCAACGCCGAAATCTGCCGGCACAAGGAGTGCGACCGCGTCAGGGAGATCTGCCAGGCCCTAAAGGCGATGGGCGCCGCCGTGACCGAGCGGCCCGACGGCCTGGCCGTGCGCGGCGGGCGGCTGCGGGGCGTACATCTCAACAGCCAGGCCGACCACCGGCTGGTGATGACCCTCGCCGTCGCCGGCCTGGTCGCCGAAGGCGCGACGGTGATCTCCGACGTCGAGTGCGTCAAGAAGACATTCCCCTCGTTCGTCGCGGAGATGCAGTCGATCGGCTGCGACATGAACAAGATCGGGTGAGGCCTGCTCGCTTCAGCGAGCAGCGGGGGGTACCCGGCGGCCTCGGTTGTCGCTACATGGGCGCCGTGTTGGGCCGGCCGAAGATCATCCGCCCGGCGGAAGTCTGAAGGGCGCTTGTGACCGTGATCTCGATCTCCTTGCCGACAAAGTCGCGGGCCTGTTCCGCCACGACCATCGTTCCATCCTGAAGATAGCCCACGCCCTGGCCCGCCTCCTCCCCCGGCCGGACGATCCTGACCTTCAGCGGCTCGCCAGGAAGGTACACCGCCCGCATCGCATTGGCCAGGTCGTTGACATTCACGACCTTCAGGCCACGTAAGCGGGCGACCTTGTTGAGGTTATAGTCATTGGTTATCACCCGCCCGTCCAGTTGGCGGGCCAGGGCGACGAGCTTCTCGTCGACGCCGGAGGCTTTCTCAACCGCCGCAGCGCCCGGGTCCATTATCCGCACGTCCACGCTCTTGGAACCCTGAAGCTGCGCCAGGATGTCCAGCCCCCGCCTGCCGCGGGCGCGCTTCAGGTTATCCTTGCTGTCGGCCAGGGTCTGCAACTCGTTGAGGACGAACCGTGGCACGATGATCTCCGAATCCGTGACGCAGGTTTCGAGGATGTCGGCGATGCGTCCGTCGATAATGACCGAGGTGTCAAGCAGCATCGGCCGAACGCCCTTGGCCTGCCTGGTGAACTCGACGTAGGGGATAATGAAGCGGAAATCGTCCTTGGTCTGAAGGACGAAACTGACGCACAGGAACACCGTCGCGGCGCCGACAATGCCCTTGATGAGCTGGACGATCTGGTCGTCCCTGACCTCGAATACCTTCACGCCGATGTCTACCACCAGGCTCAGGCCGTATGCGATGACCATCCCCGCCAGGGCGCCGAAAAAAAGCCCGCTGAGCACCTGGAGCCGCTTGCGCCGCCAGAGCATGTCCGCCAGCACCAGCAAAAAGCCCAGAATGACCGGCACGAGAATGGTGGCGGCTACCTTCGGCAAGGTCATCGGCATGTCCTTTGGCACCTGAAAGGCCAGGGAAATGGAAATGCCCGTCACAACCAACAGGAACAATATCCGGACGAGATGAAGGATCATAGTTGCGCCATCCAACGAGAACCGTGCGATTTTATGATAGTTATGATTACTGATGCCCGTTTTAGGCTTTATTGAGTATAACACCCCCGCCCGCCGTCGGCCAGCATCTTTATGGGCCGGCGGCCGGCAAGAGGCCCGCGGGGTCCCGGGCCGGCCGGGCGGGCATTTCCCCGAAACAATTGACCGTGGGTTGGTATGCTGCCGATAATGTCTTTGGAGCCGGTACGTATCGGAAAGGAATGCCCGATGGCTATTCAAGAGTGGTCGGACGACATCGTCGTGGTGGAATTGGCCGACGATCCCCAGTTCACCGACGAGTTGACCAGCGTGACGGACCTGGTGGAGAACAGGCCCCGCCACGTCGTGCTCAACTTCGGCGTCGTCGGGTTCATCAACAGTTCCAACGTCGCCAAGCTTCTGCGCCTGCGCAAGGCGATCAACATGCAGGGCCGCAAACTGATCCTCTGCGAGGTCAACACTCAGGTCTGGGGCATCTTCCTGGTCACGGGCCTGGACAAGATCTTCGACTTCACCAACGATACCGCCACGGCCCTGGCGACCCTTCAGATCGGGTAAGCCGGCTACGGGCTACCGGCTTCTGGCTATCTCTTTCCCGCCTTGCCGATTCCGCTGTTTTCATCCCCGCCTTGTCCCGCCCGGCCGGGGGCGGTATAATGCACGATTTACTCGCGTATGGCGGAAACGGAACCGACATCCTCGCTGGATATTCTTGACCCAGAGGCCGGCGGCGGGGCGTCTGGGGTGGCTCAGGAGCCCGCGCGCGCGGGCCGCATTGTCCGGCCGGCGGGGGCCAGGGAGATCGTGATCCTGGGCGCCAAGGAGCACAATCTCCGCAACATCGACGTTCGCATCCCGCGTGACAAGCTGGTGGTCATCACGGGCCTCAGCGGCTCAGGCAAGAGTTCGCTGGCGTTCGACACGATCTACGCCGAGGGTCAGCGAAAGTACGTCGAGAGCCTCTCGGCGTACGCCAGGCAGTTCCTCGAGCAGTTGTCCAAGCCGGACGTCGAGCACATCGAGGGCCTGCCGCCGACGGTGGCCATCGAGCAGCGCGGCGGCGGGAGCAACCCGCGATCGACCGTCGCGACCACGACGGAGATATACGATTATCTCCGGCTGCTGTTTGCCCGCGTTGGCGAGCCGCACTGCTGGCTCTGCGGGCGGTCCATCACCAGCCAGACCGTCAGCCAGATGGTCGACGCCCTGTTCCAACTGCCCGAGCTCACGCGGTTCATGGTCCTGGCGCCGATTGTTCGCGGCCAGAAGGGCCAGCACCAGGAGATGCTGCGGCACATCCGGCGCGAGGGCTACGTCCGCGTGCGGATCGACGGGCAGATTTACGACCTCAAGGCCGTGCCGGAGCTCAACAAGTTCCAGGCCCACGACATAGAAGTGGTTGTCGACCGCCTGATCCTCAAGGAATCCGTTCGCATCCGCCTGTCGGACAGCATCGAGACCGCCCTTGGGCTGGCCGGCGGGCTGGTGAAGATAACCCACGAGGACCCCGCCAGGCCGGACGACTCGAAAGACCCGGCCGGGACCGCCAACGGGCACTGGCGGGACCGGATTTTCTCGGCCACGTACGCCTGCCCCCAGCACCCGGAGGCCAGCCTGCCGGAGCTCAGCCCGCGGATGTTCAGCTTCAACTCGCCGTACGGCGCGTGCGAGTCGTGCGACGGGCTCGGCACGATCCTGGAGTTTGACCCGGAACTGATCGTGCCGGACCAGACGCTCTCGCTGAGCCAGGGGGCCGTGGACGCCTGGCGGCACGGCGGCAAGCGGATGAACATTTTTTACAATCGGCTGCTGCGGCAGTTCTGCCGCGAGTTCGGCGTCTCGCCGGCGACGCCGTTCCAGGAGATACCCAAGCCCCTTCGCGAGGCGCTGCTAAAGGGCGACGCAGGCCGCGGCTGGGAGGGCGTGATCCCCAACCTCGACCGCCGCTGGAAGAAGACCGACAGCGAGTACGTCAAGAACCGTCTGCACGGGTACCTTTCCGAGCAGGCCTGCCGCGCCTGCAAGGGCGCCAGGCTAAAGCCCGCCAGCCTGGCCGTGAGAGTGGCCGGGCGGAACATCGACGACGTCACGCGCATGAGCATCGCCGAGGCGCTGGCGTTCTTCGACTCGCTTGCCCTCGACGCCGAGAAGACCCAGATCGCCGCGACGATCCTCCGCGAGATACACCACCGGATGCGTTTCCTGGCCGACGTGGGGCTCGAATACATCACCCTCAACCGCACCTCGGCCACGCTGTCCGGCGGCGAGGCCCAGCGGATCCGCCTGGCCACGCAGGTCGGCAGCGGGCTCGTCGGGGTCTGCTACGTCCTGGACGAGCCGACCATCGGCCTGCACCAGCGAGACAACGCCAGGCTCATACGTACCCTGCTGCACCTGCGGGACATGGGAAACACGGTGCTGGTCGTCGAGCACGACGAGGAGACCATGCGCTGCGCCGACGAGATAATCGACATGGGTCCGGCCGCGGGGCGGCACGGCGGGCGGATCGTCGGACAGGGGACGGTAGACGACATCTGCCGCGCGCCGGAGTCCATCACGGGCAAGTACCTTTCCGGCGCGATGCGGATCGAGACCCCCGCGCGGCGGCGGAAGGTCTCCCCGCGAAAGGCCCTGGAGATTCGCGGGTGCCGGGAGAACAACCTCAAGGACGTGGACGTCAAGTTCCCGCTCAGCGGGATCATCTGCGTGACTGGCGTCAGCGGATCGGGCAAGAGCACGCTGGTGAACCTCACGCTGCTGCGGGCGCTGCGCCGCCGGCTGACCGGTTCGCGCGAGAAGCCCGGCGACCACGACAAGATCCTCGGCCTGGGCAAGATCGACAAGGTCATCGAGATCGACCAGTCGCCCATCGGCCGCACCCCGCGGAGCAACCCGGCCACCTACACGGGCGTCTTCGACCTCATCCGCCAGCTCTTCGCCAAGACTCGCGAGGCGAAGATTCGCGGCTACAAGCCGGGCCGGTTCAGCTTCAATGTCAAGGGCGGGCGGTGCGAGGCCTGCCAGGGCCAGGGGACCAAGCGGATCGAGATGCACTTTCTGCCGGACGTGTACGTCGAGTGCCAGGAGTGCCACGGCGCGCGGTACAACCGCGAGACGCTCGAGGTCCGCTACAAGGGCAAGAACATCGCCGACGTGCTGAACATGCGGGTGGAGGAGGCGCTGGGCTTCTTCGAAAGCTTCTCGAAGATCAAGCAACTGCTCAAGGCCCTCAACGACGTGGGCCTAAGCTACGTCGAACTGGGCCAGAGCTCGACCATGCTCTCCGGCGGCGAGGCCCAGCGCGTCAAGCTCGCCAGCGAACTGGGCAAGACCGCCACCGGGCACACGCTCTACGTGCTGGACGAGCCCACGACCGGCCTGCACTTCGCCGACATCCACAACCTGCTCAGCGTGCTCAACCGCCTGGCCGACATGGGCAACACGGTGGTGATCATCGAGCACAACCTGGACGTGATCAAGTGCGCCGACTGGCTGATCGACCTTGGCCCCGCGGGCGGCCAGGCCGGCGGGCGGATCGTCGCCGAGGGCACGCCCGAAGCCGTCGCCGCCAATCCCGATTCCTTCACCGGCCAGTACCTGGCCAGACATGTCGCCCCCGAATCCCTGAAGTAGTCCACCGACTTTCGGCCCGTCCAAATCCAAAACACACCTGGGGTCTGACGCCAAGCCGTCACATGGTAACCTCTTGCCTCGGAAGAACTAACGAGGCTAAGGAGGCCTACCATTGTCCGACCGGCAATTGCCAGACATCCCTGTCCTTCCGGATGGGCCAAGAACGTCAAATCAGCCGTCCTGCACGTCATCTCCCTGGCCCACTACGCCCTCCGGGAACCTCCCTGTCGGACATATCAGCCGCCTCCATTGCGTTGTCAACCAGCTCCACTTTGGGCCCTCATCGGCCCAGCCGATATCGAACACATGCCTCAAGGAGGTCCCTGGACCAGAGCGCCAACCTACGGGCGGACGAGGTCCTCCTTCTTCAGGCCCTCGAGGAACACGTCGGCCTGGCCGAGCGTTTCGCCCTTGCGGTACTCGACATTCGTGTACACCGCGAGGTTGTTGACGCCCTTTTTCAGGTAGCGGGTCTGGGCAGGATCGAGGTTGATCTTCCTGTAGTGCGGCATGTCCTTCCACCAGACGTATGTCTGGATCGGCTTGCCGTTGAGGTAGATGTGGTAGCCCTGAACGGCCAGCACGCTGATCCGGACGCAGTCCCAGTCCAGGTCGTCGAGCTTGAACGTGGTCCGCATCAGCAGGAATTCGCCGTCACCCCACGCCGACCGGTTCGCGAAGGTCGTTCCGCCGCGGCCCTTGAACTCGCCGACGCCGATGGGCGCCTTGCCGGACTTCCATGCGCCGTCGTCAAAGTCAGGCGCATACCACTTGGCCAACCCGTCGGGCGGCGTAACGTCGCGGAAACGCTTCTTCTCCCTCGGATGCATCACGTCCTTCGCCTGCGGGTTGAACGACAGGTAACGCCACGTCCGCTCGGCCGGGGGGGTGTCGCCCAGCACGCGCCAGCCCGCATTGGGGTCCTTAAGTTTCAGCAGGTCGATGATCGTGTCCATCAGCGATTCGCGGTCTTCCGTGGTCGTCTTCAGCCGTTTCGCCAGTTCCGGCCGGTAATTGTTGTAGAGGATGTCGATCAGTTCCTGCCGCTCGTCCGGTTTCAGCACACTCAGCGTCGAGTACAGCCCGAAGGGGCGGCCCTCGGGGTTGGAGTTGGGGCTGCCGATCAGTTGGACGATGTCCGCCGCTCCCATATCAGGCAGTCGCTTGCGCATCATCTGGGCGGTCTGGAGCCCAGTTTGCGGGGCCCTTCGGAGATAAGTGGTGATCGTCACCTTGGCGTTGTAAGCGCCCTCGGCGGAGAGGTTGAATATGCCGCGGTTGGGCTTGATGGCGGTCTTCTCCACCGCTTCCAGCAGCCCAGCAAGTGTCCGCTGGCCCGTCGGGCTGGCGCCAACCTTGCCGTCCAGGAACCGCCCCAGCTTGTCCAGGCATCGTTCGCGCGGCTGGGTGTGGTATTCCTGGGTGACCATGTTCAGCATCGCCGGCAGGGCCTTCGCGAGGAGTTTCTCGTTCTTGCGCATGCCGTAAAGGGCCGTGAACGCCGACTCCCGCAGCCACCAGTCCTCGTGGTCGAGCCATGGCATGATGGCCGGCACGGAATCGTTGATGTCCTCGGGCGAGGCCTGGCCAAGCGCCATCAGCGCCCCGTCAACCACCCAGAGCGATTCGTCAGGGTCGGCGATCATCCGCTTGATCGAGGCGAGCATCTTAGGCGAGAGGTTCTCCGTCGCGATCGGTTCCCGGCCCATCGCGAACCAGTAGTTGTAGTCGATCAGGCCGTCCAGGGCGGCCCGGCGGACGCGCGGGTCGGGCTCGTCCAGCAGTTTCTCCAGCTCGGCGTACGCGCCGACCTTCCGCAGCGCCTTGGCCGCCTGGGCACGAATCATGTAGGAGTCGTGATAGAGGTTCTTGACCATCTCCCTGACCGGGACGGCCTTGAGGTCGCCGGCGGGCTGGGCGTAGGCCGAGCCGAACTTGTAGAAGGGCACGTGCACCGGCTCGGGCTGGCCGAACGTGGCGTGCTTGGGGTTCTTCTCGATGGACAGGAACGCCGCGTCCGCCTTTCGGCCCCAGGGGTTCTCGGGCAGGGTGAACGGCTTGGCGTACTTCGATCGCGGCGCGCCGGTGATCTGGAGCGTTTTCAGCGGCGCGGTGTAGGCCATCGCCACGCCCGCGCCCGAGCCGGGATCGTCGAAGTCATGCACCACGGCCATGCCGAACCCGCCGCCGGGCCGGCGGCAGAGGTCGTAGAACCACGCCAGCTTGCCCATCTCCGCGTGGTAGAACTCCGGCTTGTCGTCCATGATATACATCGAGGTGATTCCGCGCCAGATGCCGTCGCCGCGGCCGTCGTCGCCGTGGCCCGTGACCATCACCGGGTAGCCCAGCACCATCGACATGCCCAGGAGCCTGTTGGCCTGCTTATAAAGCGTCGCGTCGCCGCTGGCGTGCGAGGCAATCTGCATGGCGGCGCCGATCATCCCGTCCTTGCCGTTGGAGCCCAGGCCGCCCTCGCCGCGATGGTCGCCGTAGGGGATCGTCCCCTTGCCGGCGAAGCGATAGAAGAAACGCAGCGAGCCCAGCAGGGTCTTGTCGTCGACGTTCACGCCGCATTCCTTGCTCAGCAGCAGGGTCGTCAGCACCTGTGTCCCGGCCGGGTTCATCAGGCCGCTGGCCACGTAGCCGGGGTGCGGGGTGAAGCCCCAGTGGCCCCACCCGCAGCCGAAGCTCTGCCGCAGCTTCGCGTCGTCGCAGTAGTACTGAAGAATCGGCAGCACCGACTTGTCGCCGGTGCGCAGATAGTATTCGGCGCACGCGATGCCGTTGTAGCCGTTGAACCACGTATTGTTGCCGATTCCATTCACGCTGCCTAGGAACTGCTGGAAGTACTCCTTCACGCAGGGCAGGTACTTGTCCTCGCCGGTCGAGAGCAGGAACAGGCACGCCAGCGCGCCGCCGATGCCCTTCTCGGCGAAGAACGTCCGCTTGAACTCCTTGTCCGTCGAGTAGAACTCCGCCGCGTCGTGGATGATCCGGCTGGATTTCTCGCTGGCCAGCGGCCATTGGTCGCCGTATTTGCCGAGCACGGGGATCGTGATGTTCACCTGCTTCTCGGGCCCGTTTGCGTCGTCCTTGACGTCGAAGACCAAGAGTCCGTCCGTCGCCTCGGCGCCCGTCAACGCCTTGCCGAGAACCACGATGGGGTTTCGGCCGCGCAGCTTGACGCCGTTGACGCCGGTGATGATCTGGCCGCCGCGGAACTTCCCGGCCGCCGGCGTATCGGGCAGCGTCCGGTCAACCGTGGCCACCACGCCTTTGTGGAAATTGATGAGCAGCCCGGTGACCCCGACATTCCCAAAGACGATCTCCTCCTTCGCCGGGTCGGGCCGGAACTTGTAGATCTGCTCTTCGGTGTAGTAAGGCGTCCTGGCGTCCTGGGCGAAAGCCGCCCCGCCGGTCCACTGAACGCACAGGGCGACAACCAATGCACAGCCAAACGTGCCGCACGATGCTCTTTCGCCGCTTTGTCCCGGGTTCATGGCTTCTCCTGTGAGTGAGTAGGTCGGGCATATTGTCCGACAAGAGTATACCACTCGAGGTGAAAAGGTGTCAGGAACCTTTTCGTGTGATTTCCGGGCTCGGCCACGGGGCGCTATCCTCCGCGACATGCAAAGCGTCTTGGCCCTTCGGCAAGCTCAGGGCTTCGCCGTCTCAAAAGCGGCGAGGGCTCGCCGCATCTCCAAAAGGCAAGCCGCTGCCGCGCACGAGCGGCGAGGGCGCCCTGCTTCGCCCACCTGCCGGAAACCGTTGCAAGGCACGACAAGAATGCCTATCTTGGGGCCATCGCCGGTACGGGCCGAACCCGGAATGCCAATGCACATGAGGTGGTGTCCGCTCAACAGGACTCTGGCCGGCAAGGAAGAGGGACAAGGAACCTATGAGTCTGAAGATCGTTGTCAGGAACGAGAACGATGCCGATGCCGATGCGAGCGCTATAGCTGAGGTGACCGTCGCCGCCTTCAAGACCCTGGAGATCAGTAATCACACGGAGCAGTTCATTATCGCGGCGCTGCGCGCCGCCAAGGTCCTCACGATATCGCTCGTGGCGGAAGTGGATGGTCGTGTGGTGGGACATATTGCCTTTTCTCCCGTGGCCATTTCGGATGGCACTCGGAACTGGTACGGCCTGGGACCTCTTTCGGTGTTGCCGACGTACCAGCGGCAGGGCGTTGGCAAGGCTCTGATGCAGGAAGGGCTGGCACGGCTCAGAGCCCTGAATGCACAAGGATGCTGTCTCGTGGGGCATCCGGATTACTACAGGAAATTCGGGTTCAAGAACATTTCGGGTCTTATACATGAGGGGGTCCCACAGGAGGTTTTTGTCGCTCTGTCTTTCGACGGGCATGCTCCGCGGGGCACCGTCGCTTTCCACGAAGGATTTAAAGCAACTGGGAAATCTCGGATTACACAATGGGAGTTACAATGAGCAAACCTTCGCGACTATTCCAACTCACGCTGTTGATCCTGTGCGCCGCCAGCGCCAACGCCGCCGAATCCGACGGAACCATCCTCACGAGCGAGGGATGGACCATTGAAACGCAACGCGGCCGCGGACGACTCACGATCAAGCACGAACGTTTGGGAACGATTCTGCGCGAGGTTCAACTGAATCTTGAAGCGGACGGGGCTTTGCGGGAACTGAAACAATGGAGCGTGGAGGTCAGCGGTCCTACCGCGCACACATCGTCATCGCGAGCACCCGAGCAGAAACAAGGGAAAGCGGAGAGCGGCGCTGCCGCCCGGTTGCAGGTGAGAACCGTGCTGCCTCCCAGCACCTGGATCTTCGAGCCGACCCGTGATTGCCTGAGGATTTCAAGCACCGCTCCCGGGGCGGTTTTGACCGGGCAAGCGCCGGTCTCGAAG
>Ga0315279_10011209_pt1 | contig 10403 bp, 5 predicted proteins | sample YL17G06_20_MG_FD_203694 | JGI IMG/M metagenome (GOLD analysis project Ga0315279, IMG submission 203694) | Sediment microbial communities from Yellowstone Lake, YNP, Wyoming, USA - YL17G06_20 | ecosystem: Environmental > Aquatic > Freshwater > Lake > Sediment | place: USA: Wyoming | collected...
AAAAAGGCGCTTACGGGCTCTTTCACTCTCCTGTTCGTTTTTTCCCTCTTCCTGTCCGCGCAAACCGGTACCGGGGGATCGATTCTCGGCACGGTGGCCGACGTTTCGGGCGCGGTGATTCCCGGCGCCCGCGTGACGGTCACGAACATCGAGACGGGCATGAGCAAGAGCGCCACGGCCGACGCGGCCGGATATTTCTCGGTACTGGCGCTCCCGCGTGGCTCTTACAGCGTGACGGTGACGCAAGCCGGCTTCGCTGCCTGGGAGTTGCAGCGCATCGAGCTGACGGCCGGCGAGAACAAGCGCGTCTCTCCGGTGCTCCAAATCGGAGCGACCAAGCAGCAGGTGACGGTGCAGGAAGCCATCGAGCTGCTCCAGACCGAGCAGTCGGGCGTGGCGATCAGCGTCGAACAAACGCAGATTCGCGAGTTGCCCCTGAACGGCCGCGACTCCATCCAGATGGTGGAGTTGGTGCCCGGAATGCGCTACCTCGGCGTGACTGGCAACACCGACCAGCATATCGTGCAAGGGCTGGGGATTCGGCAGGACCAGACGCAATTCACCGTCGATGGAACGGACCACAACGACCCCAGCACCGAGTACGGAATGGTGATTCCGAACCTGGATTCGGTGGCGCAATTCCGCGTTGAGACCTCGAACTTCAGCGCCGCGAACGGCCGCGATCCGCTGCAGGTAAAACTGATCACCAAGAACGGCACCAACAAGTTCCACGGCACGGTGTTCGAGTTTGTGCGGAACCACGTTTTCGACGCGCGCAATACCTTCGCGCCGGAGCGGCCGAAGTTGAAGCGGAACCAGTTTGGCGGCAGCATCGGCGGCCCGATCAAGAAGGACAAAACGTTCTTCTTCGCCAGCATGGAACAGAACCGGGTGCGCACCGAGACAACGTACAACTCCTTCGCCATCAACCCAAACCTGATCGCAGGAAACTTCTCCAAGAACATTACCGACCCGCTCACCAACCAGGCGTTTCCCAATAGACAGATCCCGCAGGCGCGGTACTCGAGCGCCTCCAAGTTCTTTTTGCCTTACCTGATCCAGCCGAACACGGCCAACGACCGCTTCGTGGGCGTTTACGCGATCCCCGACGACAGCACGAATCTCCTGACGCGGTTCGATCACCAGATCACGCCCACGCAGCGAGTTTACGGGCGCTGGACCCGCATCGCGCACGAGTCGGTCAGTTACGGCTACAAGCCCGAGATCCAGAACACGCAGAACATCACGCAGCACAGCCTGGGGCTGAGCTACGACTGGACGATTACGCCGCGCACCCTGTTGAGCCTTGGAACGGGATTCGTCCACTCCACGACGCATGGCAACTCTCCGGTCGTGGGGAAAGAGGATCTGAATGAGAAGGCGGGATTGCAGGGGTTTCCGTCGTCGCTGATGGAGGATACGATTGGCCTGCCGAGCGTGACCGTCACGGCTTACAGCGGCTTTTCCTACCCGGAGCAGGTGCCTTCCTCCTTCAAGCGCGAAACACTGGATGAGCTTGCCAGCTTGAATCTGGTACGGCAAAAACACACCATTACTCTGGGCGCGCAGTATACGGACCGGCGCACGGTGACACATCATGCCTCGGCGGCGCCCCGGGGAATCTTCAACTTCAACAGCCAGTACACCGGCGACGGGTTCGCCGACTATTTGTTGGGGTACGTGCAGAGCGTCTCGCGCAATTTCCCGCTGGCGGACTTCGGCGTGGCCCACGCGCCCAACATGGCTCTTTACGTGCAAGACGACTGGCGAGTGGCTCGCAGCCTGACGCTGAACCTGGGGCTGCGCTTCGACCGCTGGAACGAGAAGCAGTTCGTGCGGGGCTGCGGCGCCACGTTCGACCCGGACCGCGGAAAAGTTATCGCCGGGCAGAACAAGAAGGGTGAGGTGGATCTCACCTGCCAACCGGTGGGCCGCTTCCTCGGTCCCGCCACGCAGGCCTATTGGATCTCGGCCACGCAGGCCAAGGTCCCGAACGGCTTGTTTGAGCCGACTGGCTATCTGTCACCGCGCTTCGGCCTGGCCTGGAGGCCGGGGGGCAAGAACGACCTGGTGGTCCGCGGCGCCTGGGGCATCTTCACCAGCAGTTATCAGGGCAATTACACCGGGTCGTCCATTATCGGGCCGCCCTACTGGCTGAGCGAGAGCATCACCTTTACCAAGGCCTCGTTGCAGAAATGGGAGACGGCGTTTCCCGCCGAGCCGAAAAGTTTCGTGGCTCCGTCCGTCACCGCCGCCGCTTACAACGTGAAGCCCAACGTGATCGAGCAATGGAATATTTCGGTGCAGAAGGGAATCCGCATCCTTCGCTCCGCCGTCACTCTGTCCTACGTCGGCAACCGCGGTGACGACCAGGTCATCAAGAACTCGCTCAATGATGTACCGCCCGGTTTTTACCAGAATCTGCAGGCGTCCAAGCCTTATCCCGCCCTCGGGAACATCTACATCTATCAAAACACCGGCCATTCGTCGTATAACTCGCTGCAAACGCTGTTCGAGCGGCGGTTCACGCAGGGGATGAGCTACACGCTCTCCTACGCGTTCTCCCGAAACATTGACGATTACCAGACGGCCCTGGGCGCAACTCAGGTGACCCCCTTCGCACCCAAGGGCTACAACCGCGGCCCGGCAGTGCTCGAGCGCCGCCATATCCTCACGTTCAATGGCGTTTATGAGCTGCCCTTCGGGCGTGGAAAGCGGTGGGCCACCCAATTGCCGGCCGTTGCCAATGGCTTCCTGGGCGGCTGGCAGTTTTCGGCGATTTATCATTTCACTTCCGGACAGCCCCTGACATTTCTGGTTCCCGGTACGACGCTGGGCAACGGGTACAACACCCGCCCGAACCTGGTCGGCGATCCGCACCTGGACCATCCCTCCGTCAGTCAGTGGTTCGATCCAGCCGCGTTGGCCAAGCCCCCGCAATACCAGTTCGGCAATTGCGGCATCGGCCTTGTCTCCGGACCCGCCGTTCATACCCTCGACGCCGGCCTGATGAAGAACTTCCGTTTCCAGGAGCGCCGGTATGTGCAGTTCCGCTGGGAGTTTTTCAACGCCTTTAACGACGTGAACCTGGGGAATCCCGTTCTCAACATCGGGCAGGCAAACACCGGCGTCATCACCAGTGCCGGAGCGGCGCGGCAGATGCAGCTCGCTTTGAAGGTGGTTTTTTAGCGCCGGAATTCAACCGCTTCAATACAGGGCCTCGACCGAATACGACCGCGCGCCCGCGGCCAGGCGCACCACCCCGCTCTTGAAGTCGCAATCCTGGTGCGGCTTGCCGTTCACCATTACTTGCCGGATCGGCGCCGCTTGCGGGTGGCGCAGATTCAGCAGAATCCGCCGGTAGGGATTGCGCGCAGGCGCATCAATGCTGGCAAGGATCTTGCCTTCTTTGAGCTTGGAATCGACCGAGAATGAAATGTCGCCGAAGTAGGTGGCCAGCCCGGCGGCGCTGATTCTCTTGCCATCCTGGAACCACGCGCGCGGCGCTCCAGGCAACAAAAAAACATCGCCGGTTTCCACGTTGTCCTTCAGTTCCTCGAGCACCAGCGCGTTCCGCAGCATCAGCAGCGTGTCGGCATTCGAAGCGGCGTTGGGGAAGGAGTATTGCGCGCTGACGAACCCGCCCTTTTCCGTGTTGTAGCGCACCAGCGGCTGGCCTTCCGAGGATACATACGTATAGCGCGACATGCCGAATGCCAGGCGCCCGTATAGCCCGATCAGGAAGCGATCGATTTCGCCGCGGCGCAGGCGATAGTTGTAGTAGCCGCCGTCGTAAACCGTGTTCACGCGGCCGCGCGGTTCCTCCTTCTGGTTCACGGAGCGAGTCAGCCCAAGCACGAATCCGTTCATCTGCTGCACGTAGTCGGCGAGCCACTGGCCGACCTGATCATCCGGGTTGAAGAAGTTGTAATGGAACTCCATGTCCACCCAGAAGTGCGAGTACGCCCCCTGTAGCCGGCCCAGGCCGAGGTCATCATAGGGCTCGGGCCCGTAGTCGGGCGTCTGGCGGAAATACAGCGTCTGTAAATCGATGAACGGCGGCCGGCCCGGAACGCGGATGGCGGCGCGCTCCATGGCGCTCATCAGTGTCTTGCGGAAGTCGGCTGCTTCGCGGACGTATCGCTCGCCACGCTGCGGATCGATGCCGGCGACGACGAGGAAGCGGCCGAAATCTGCCAGCCCCTGGCAATTGGTTATGTTGTGACCGAGCACATATACGGTCTGCGTGCTGGCCTGCACGTCGGCGCCCGGTTTGTCGGGCGGCAGCAGGCCCCAGTGCAGCGGCCTTTCGCCTTTCACCTCAACCATGGTGCTGTGGCGGTCAGAGATGATTTCGTCGGCGACGCGGTAGTAATCGTTCTTGAAGCGATCGAACAGCGTTGTTTTGCCCGTCAGCCGGTAGTTCTCCAGCAAGTGGTGCAGCACCATGGCGCGGCGGTTCTGGTATTTGCGTCCGGCTCCTTCGCGCGTGACGCTCATGCCGACGAACCATGGCTGAAGTGCGTCGGCGTGATCCTTGAACCCGTACATCGCCAGGGTGTGCGTGGCGAACCCCATTTCCTGCGGGTAAGTCGAGTCGTTGTACCACAGCCCAGAGCCATAAGTGAACTTGGGGCCATCGGCGAGGACGAAGTTTTGCAGCAGCAACGCGCGCCAGACGTTGTTGATGCGCGGCTCGGGCACGTCAATGGCCGCGCCTCTGGCCAGCAGTTCGGTCCAGAAAGCCTTCACGCGGCCGTGCGCCGCCTCAAAATCGGCTTTCGACGCCGCCCCAACCAGTGGTCGTGAATCCGGCAAGAATGGAATCTTAAAATACAGCGCGGCCGATTGGCCGGGCTTCAGTTCGAATATTCGGCGCGAATCACTCGACACCAGAAGCACTCCGCCGCGAGGGTCGAGCACGCGCATACCATCGGTGGTCACCCGCCCGCCGTCATTTAGGCTCACCTCTGCGTGAAGCTCGGCTGTCCGTGCAGACTTCGAGACGTTTGTCATCTCCAAGCGAACGTAGGCAATATCCCAGCCGCCCGTCTCGCTCGCCGGTTTATCGGCCAGGGCGGTCTCGCGGTAGCGCACTCCATCGGTCTCGTAGCTGGCGACCACAATGGGCAGATACCCGTTCTCGTAGCCGATGCTCGAATAGTTTTTGCGCACGCGCCCGAACATCTCGGCGTTCGGACCCACGCGGAAGAGCACGACCGTATTGAACGCCAACGGTTGTCCCGCCCCCGTGTACCCAAAGCGATCCGTGAGCGAGCCGCGGATCATATTCGCCGCGATCGCGCCGTTCCAGTAAATGGCGAACTCATCGACAAAGTTCCCGAGTGGCGCCCGCGGGTCCGACCACGTGCCGAGCACCGTGCGGTCGAGGATTTTTCCCGGATAATAGGCAGCCAGGGCCTCGAACGACGGCTCGCCGGCGGCCAGGACCTTCTTGCCCAGCGGGTCGTCGGGCCCCCTCCACATCAGGTCTTCCCATTTCTTGCCGTTTCGCATGGCAGCCTGTTCGGCGGGGGTGAATTCGATGCCGTCGGCCCAGGCGTCGGTCATGGCAATGTATCTGTCTCTGAACGCGCGAGCCGCTTGGGGGTCGGTGATATCGGTTGTCTGAGCGGCGGCAAGCGCACAAGAGAGAAAGAAAAAAGCGACCTGCAACTTCATACGTGGTGCGGATGATAGCACCGATTCTCGTTTTCTGATTAGCCGTCAGCCACAGAGCTACACGGGCACAGAGACAACTGCCGCTTCCCTGCGTGTTTCTGTGCCTTCGTGGCAAATTGTTGAAATCCGCAAGCCCGGGTGTACCATCGTCGCATGCGAACGCTCCTCCTCCTGTTTTTCGCGGCGGCGTGCTCGCTGCACGCTGGCTGGCAAGCCGGAGTGGCGTCGGTCGACATTACACCCGCCGAATCGATCTGGCTTGCCGGCTATGCGGCCCGCACCAAGCCGTCGGAATCGGTGCGCCAACGCATCCACGCCAAGGCGCTTGCTTTGAAGGACGACACGGGCGCTGTCTCGGTGGTGGTCACGCTGGAGCTGGTCGGTATCCGGCGGGAAATGATGGAGCCCATCGCTGAACGCGCTGCCCAGGAGCTGCGCATACCTCGCGAGCGGATACTTTTCAATGTTTCCCACACGCACAGCGCTCCGCTGGTGAACGACCCCATTGTTTACGCCGCCATCATGGGTTCTTACCTGGAGCCGCAGACCGCGGCCATTGCTCGATACACGCAAATGCTGCCCGTTCTCATCTACGACGCGATTGCCAAATCGGTAGCGAATCTCCGGCCAGCGGCGCTGTGGTTCGAGCAGGGCTACGCGGGCTTCGCCGTGAACCGCCGCCGCGTCGGGCATCGCGAGTACCCCGGCCCCGTCGATCAGGACGTGCCCGTCCTCGCGGTAAAAGCCGCTGATGGCAGGATGATCGCCGTCCTGTTCGGGTATGCCTGCCACAACACCGTAATGGACGACTACACCATCCACGGAGATTACTCCGGGTACGCGCAGCAATACCTGGAAGAGCGATACCCGGGGGCCACGGCGCTGTTCGTGCAGGGCGCCGGCGCCGACTCGAACCCTCTGCCCCGGCGCAAGCCCGAGCACCTGGAGCGCTACGGGGCGACGCTCGCCGATGCCGTCGACCAAGTAATCCAGGGCAAGATGAAACCGGTTGCCAGCCCGCTCAGGGCCGCCATTGCATCCCCGGAAGTCGCGTTCCAAGGGCCGTTCGATCGCGCCCGGTGGGACCAGGAGGCGGCCTCGAGGGAGGTCCGCGTGGCCGAGCACGGCCGGCGCATGCTTGCCATTCTCGACCGCGGCGGCGCCATTCCCCAGACCCGTCCGTATCCCGTTGCAGCGTGGCACCTTGGTGATAGCCTGACGCTCATCGCGCTGGGCTGTGAGCTGACTGTCGATTACGCTTTGAAGTTCAAATCGCGCTATGGGGCCGACACCACGTGGGTTGCCGGCTACTCGAATGACACGTTCGGCTACATTCCGTCGCTGCGTGTGTGGAAAGAGGGCGGCTACGAAGGCGGCGACGCATTCCGGTTCTCGAATTTTCCCGGCCGCTTCGCGCCCGACATTGAGGACCGCATTACGGCCGCCGTCGAGCGTGTCGTGACCAAGGTCCGAGCGCGATAACCAAACGATGAACCACCACGACCCAAAACCACCGACGCTTGGTGTCTTGGCGACCTGGTGGCGGAAGAACAGGGGATTCGTGGAACCGGAACTTGCGATCGAGTGCTTCGAGATATTCGCCACCGGTCTTGACCACTCCGAGTGCCTGGCCTTTGACCGCCAAGGCTGGCTGTGGGCGGGCGGCGAAGCGGGACAGGTGTACCGGATCTCTCCGGCCGGCGCGCTCGAAACGGTGGCGGAAATCGGCGGCTTCTGCGGCGGCATCGCCTGGTCGCCGGACGACGCGGAATTGTTCGTCTGCAATCCGCGGCACGGCATCGTCCGTGTGAACCGGCGGGGCGAATCAACGGTCTTTGCCGCCGCTGCGGGAACGAAGCGCTTGGTGTGCCCGAACTACGGCCTGTTCGATCGGAACGGCAACTACTACGTTACCGATTCCGGCAATTGGAAAAAGCAAAATGGCTGGCTACTGAAGTATCGGAGCGACGGCAGCGGCGAAGTGGTAGCCGGTCCGTTCGGCTACGCCAACGGGCTTGCCCTCAGCGCGGACGAAGGCAATCTCTTCATGGTCGAAAGCGATACCGATCGCATCTACAACATTGACCTCGCCACTGGCGCCGCTGCGGTGTATGCCGAGCAGGTCGGCCGCATGCCGGACGGCCTGGCGCTCGATGCCGAGGGCCATCTTTTCGTTTCCTGTTACGCTTCGGACGATATTCACCGTATCAGCCCCGCGGGAGAGTGTACGCTGTTCGCCCACGACCGCTGGGCCATCCTGCTCAGCCGCCCGACGAACATGGCATTTCGCGACGGATATTTATACGTAGCCAACCTCGGCCGCACCACCATCACGCGCGCCCCTGTCGGCCGCGCGGGAAAGCCGCTGGCGAACGAACTTGGGACGCAGATAGACGCAGATCAAAGCGGATGAAAAAGGGGCCGCTATCTGCGCGCACCGGTGTCCCATTTTCAAGATCAGCTTATGATCACACTCCGGAATAAAGTTGCCATCGTAACCGGCGCGGCGCACGGTATCGGACGTGCCATTGCTGAAGTGTTTGCCGAAGCGGGCGCGCACGTTGTGATTGCGGATCTCGACGCGGAAGCCGGCTGCGCGGTCGCGTCGGCGCTGCCCCAGGCGCGTTTCGTGCCGGCGGATGTCTCCGTCGCAGCCGACGTCGAGGCAGTAGTGGCGGCCGCCGCCGCAATCTCCGGCCGCATCGACGTCCTGTGCAACAATGCCGCTTACCTGGGTGCGGACCACGCGGCGGCCGACTTGACCGAGGGGGAGTGGGACATCAGCTTCCGGGTTTCGCTGCTCGGATCCCACCGCTTTGTCGCCGCCGTATTGCCGTACATGGTCCGCCAGAGGCAGGGCTCGATCATTAACATTGCCTCGGTGCAGGGGTTGGTGGGTGGGCGCAATTCGGCAGCCTACACCAGCATGAAGCACGGGTTAGTGGGGCTGACGCGCAGCGTGGCGTACGATTACGGGCCGCACAACATCAGGGCCAATGCGCTCTGCCCGGGCGCCATTCAGACGCGTATTTCGCCGAAACCGGGCGATGAACTGTACCAGCGCCAGCTTTCCAAGACGTTCCTGGGCCGCGTGGGAATGCCGCGGGAAGTCGCATACGCCGCGCTCTTTCTGGCCTCCGATGCCGCCTCGTATATCACCGGAGCGGCGATCCCGGTGGACGGCGGATGGACGGCGATGTGAATTGAGAATTCTAGTTTTGATTCTTAGTTTTTGATTCTGTACCGGCGGATCTTCTCTTCGTCCAGCTCTACGCCAAGGCCCGGACGATCGATGGGCAGCGCCTGGCCGCCAGACAGCGGGAGCCGTTCAGTGAGGATTTCGTCGGTGTAGTAGAGCGGGCCAATGATGTCGCACGGGAATTCCGTGGCGGTGATACCCGGCGTGGCCATCGCCATATGGATCATCGCGGCCGTGCCCACCCCCAGTTCCAGGTTGCTGCCGATTGTGCAACCGAGCATCGCCGACTCTGCGATAACCGCTATCTTGCGCGCCGGAACAATGCCGGCCGCTTTGCCGATGTAGACGGAAAGCGCGTCCGCGGCCCCGGCACGCACGATTGCCAGCGCATCCTGCGGGCTGTAGACGCTCTCATCCGCCACCACCGGAACCGGAACCTGGCGGCGCACTTCCGCCAGCCAGTTGACATCGCCCGGCGGCACCGGTTGTTCGGCAAAGTAAATGCCGAATTCGCAAAGCCGCCGGATCATGGTCACCGCCGTTGCCGGGTTCCATGCCCCGTTGGCGTCCACGCCCAGACGGATGTCCGGGCCGACGGCTTCACGGACCGCTTTGAGGCGTGCGAGATCCTGCTCGGGATGGATGCCCACCTTGACTTTCATGGTTGTGAATCCCTGCTCCACGGCCCATCTCGCAATCTCGGCCGCGCGCGCTGGTTCAACGCCAGAGATGGACCACTTGGTGGGAACGGACTGCCGCACCGGTCCGCCCAGCAACCGGTACACCGGCATCCCCGCCGCCTTGCCGGCGATGTCCCATAGCGCCATCTCCAGCGCCGCTTTGGTGAAGGGGTGGCCGTACAATGCAGCGCGCAGGCGAGCGGACAGGGCTTCGATGTCGCGGGGATCCGAGCCAGCCAGCGCCGGGCCGAGAATGGTCTCGATGAAGTGCGCCGCGGTGACTTGATCCTCTCCGCTCCACCGCGGGGTGCACGACACCTCGCCCAAACCGTATAGGCCTTCGTCTGTATGTACCTTTAGCAGCAGGAACGGCGATTCGGAATGGCACCCGCCGCTCGCCCGGATGGCAACCTCCGGGCGAATGGGCACGCGCACCGGAATGCATTCAATGGTGGTGATCTTCATCGTGTCCCGCCGGCGTCTCGCCGGCGCCTCTTCAAGTGTTCAAGCCAAGCGTCGCGAATCTGATTCTCCGCTGACTGACGGGGGCGGTTGTGCGGCTACCGGCGCTCCCCGTCAGTTGTCTCATAATCCCGCCGCCCAGGTGTTGCCGCCCGCGCGGATTGCGTTGGTGCCACGCTGCCGGGACGGAAGCAGCACGATTTCCGCGCCGTGGGCCGCTCCTGCCACCTCGGCAGGCACTTCAATGCGGTAGCCGGCGGCGGCCAGCGCCCCCCGCATAGCGGGATCGAAATTCGCCGATATCTCCAGCGGATCGCCCGTCAACGTGTGGATGCGTGGCGCGATCGCGGCCTGGTATACATCGGCCGCGAAGTCCACGA
>Ga0315279_10011210_pt1 | contig 10403 bp, 9 predicted proteins | sample YL17G06_20_MG_FD_203694 | JGI IMG/M metagenome (GOLD analysis project Ga0315279, IMG submission 203694) | Sediment microbial communities from Yellowstone Lake, YNP, Wyoming, USA - YL17G06_20 | ecosystem: Environmental > Aquatic > Freshwater > Lake > Sediment | place: USA: Wyoming | collected...
AGGCGAGCCGCGAGATGGAGACGCGTGTTGATATTGCACTCCCCTACGGCGTCACGCAAATGTGGATTTCTACATTCCATGCATTCTGCGACCGGGTGTTGCGCGGCGAGGCAATCAATATCGGTATAGACCCTGGCTATAAACTCATGACGGAAGCGGAAACGATTCTGTTTTTCCGAAAAAATATTTTCAAATTCGATCTGAAATACTTTCGTCCGCTTGGAAATCCGATGAAGTTTATTGCGGGTATGATTGGGCATTTTTCGAGATTGAAAGATGAAGACGTAACTCCGCAGGAATACTTTAAATTTAGACCTTCTGTGGACAAGGAAAAATATCTAGAGCTAGCAGGCGCATACAGAACGTATGAAGAGTTGAAGGTGAAGGAAGGCGTCATGGATTATGCCGATCTTATCAGCCACACGCTTACGCTGTTTCGCACGCGGCCGGCAATACTCAAACGGTATCAACAACAATTTAAATATATTCTGATTGATGAGTTTCAGGATACGAATTTTGCTCAAAACGAGCTGGCGGTACTTCTTGCGGGCCCGAAAAAAAACATTACCGTCGTCGGCGATGACGATCAGGCAATTTACAGGTGGCGGGGAGCGGCAATTGCAAACATCATTCAGTTCCGCAAAACGTTTCCGAAAGCCAAAATTATCGTTTTGACAAAAAATTACCGGTCCACGAAAGAAATTCTTGATAGGTCATACGATTTAATACAAAAAAATAATCCTGACCGGCTGGAAGTAGCAGAAAAAATCGATAAGAAATTGGAAAGCGTGCGAAGGGTGAAAGGTGCGCCGATCGATGTGCTGTATGCTGAGCGAGTGGAAAATGAAGCAGATGCGGTAGTGAAAAAGATTCAAGAGCTGAAAACATATACATGGAGCGACATTGCGATTCTTGTGCGGGCAAACAATCATGCTGAACCGTTTGTGCGGGCACTGTCGCGCGCCGGCATCCCGTATCAATTTTTAGGCCCCGGCCAACTGTTCCGCCAGCCGGAAGTCAAGGACCTTATTGCGTACCTTAAGGTGCTTTATAACTTTGAAGATAATGTGGCTATGTATCGGGTATTAACGATGGATGTATTTAGGGTACCTGCGCGTGATGTTGCAGCTCTTGTCAATTATGCCCGAAAATACGGCATATCGCTTTTCGAGGCGTGTGAAAAGGCCGAACTAAAACTTGTTTCGATGATTCATAAACACTTGGGCCTTATCAAAAAAGAAACCGCAGGACAAATATTGTATTATTTTTTGGCGGATACCGGACTTCTGAAACAACTTACTTCATACAAAAGCGCCAAGGAAGAAAAAATCGCGGAAAACATCGCGAAGTTTTTCAATAAACTGAAAACGTATGAAACGGAGCATGAGGATGCGGGCGTATTTGCAGTCACGGACTGGATAGATTTATCCATGACGCTCGGGGAATCTCCGCTGGCTGCCGATATTGACTGGAGTGAAAACAATGCCGTCAATATTCTGACTGTCCATTCGGCAAAAGGTTTAGAGTTTGACGTTGTGTTCCTGGTGAACCTAGTGAACGCTCGCTTTCCGACGACAGAGCGTAAAGAGCAAATTCCCATTCCCGATGCGCTGGTGAAAGAAATACTGCCCACGGGAGATTATCACGAGGAAGAAGAGCGGCGCTTGTTTTACGTCGGCATGACGCGGGCTCGGGATCTCCTGTACTTTACAGGAGCGAAATATTACGGAGAGGGGAAACGTGAGAAGAAATTATCACCGTTTATCTTTGAAGCGATTGGGAAAAAGCCCTCCTTCGCCCAAGCCCCGGAGGGCGGGCAGTTGCCGCTTCTTGATTGGAAGAAAGTTGACCCAGCCGACGCTGAAGCTATGGCGGGCAAGGGAACCCTGCCTGTCCGGCAAAAGATCAGTTATCTTTCGTACTCACAATTAGATACCTTCATGACCTGTCCGTTACAGTACCGATACCGGTATATTCTCAGGATTCCAGTTCCGCCGTCCGCGGTGTTGTCATTCGGCGATACGATGCACAAAACCATCCGGGCGTTTTATGAATTGGTAAAGATCGGCGCCCACCCCACAAAACAGGATTTACTTCGACTATTAGATGACCATTGGTCGCGGCTAGGATACGGGGATAAAAAATACGAGGAGAAAATGAAGCGCCACGGACGGGAATTACTTATTGGTTTTTATGCCAAAGGATATGATCCTAAAGTTGTACCGACCAGTTTAGAAGAGACGTTTAAGCTCAAAATTACCCCGACATTAACTCTCGGCGGAAAAATTGACAGAATTGACACATTGAAAGACGGGACGATGGAAATTATTGATTACAAAACCGGGACTGCGCCAAAGGCGCGTGATCCCAAAAAAGATTTACAGCTGACGGTCTATGCCATGGCGGGCGGGCTTGCCTCGCCGTTAGGCGGGTCGGAAAAAGTAATCGTGTCGTTTTACTTTTTCGAAGATCAAAAGAAAATTTCAGCAACGCGGACAAAAGAGCAGCTTGCAGCGGCCAAAGATGAAATTGCTAAATGTGCTGACGAAATTTCCCGAAGTGATTTCCGACCTACCGCGGGTAAATACTGCGATTTCTGCGAGTTCCGGCTTATTTGCGAAGCGTGGACTTAAAACATCGGATAATAAAACGGTTTTCCGCCGAAGCCTTCTTTGAATTTGGTAAACCCCAGCCACTCATGGTGTTGACGGGGCATGCGTTCGTCCCAGACGCCGACAAAATCAAATTGTTTGGCGCCGCGACGTTTGGCAACTTTGAGCGCTTCCCACACGAGAATGGTCGGGACGAATAACTTTTTTCCGAGCTTCGTTGCACCTGCTATCCAGTAGTACGCGGTCTTTTCCCAGAAGACCAGTAAGATCCCGCCGACAACCGTGTGTTTATCGGTATAGGCCAAAAGTATTGTGGCATGATCAGGGGTCATAATGGGCCAGAAACGGTCTACACCGAACGTGGTGATAAAACCAAACGGTCCGCCGGATGTATTTTTGATTTTTATAAAATTTTGTATATCGTCGGATTCCTCGACCATGATGCCGTTTTTGACGGCTTTTCGTACGGCCCTACGTTTTGCATCGGTAAACCGGGAAAAAATTTTATCTTCCGACGGGGTCACGTCAATAAGAAGTGTTTTGGTCGGCTGGTACGATGAGCGTACGACCCGACAGTGTTTTCCGACTGACGCGCACCACCTTTTATATGCCGTAAGATCCTGTTTCGGATGCGGTTCGACGGCGACAGTTTTGACGTGATATTGGCGGATAATTCCCGTGATATAGGGTAATGTCCTTGGTCGTTGGATTTTTAGTAGTCCGCCGGCAAGGGGTATGTGTTTAAAGAACATTCGCACATTGTTGACTGTGAGAACGTGCCACCCGAGAACAGTGATATATTTAGCGTACAGAGGTGATTGCTGCAATTCCATGAAGTATCCTCCACCGTATGGTATCGGCAACTGTGTATAGTGTGTAAAGCGGTTTGTTGATAACCAGATCAAATGACCCGGCAAATTCAATGAGCGTCGGACTAAACCCCTGTTTGAACCGGTGGAATCCGTACCATGGGTCTTTCTCATCAGGATTCGGTCCAATGGCCCCCCACAGGTCAAAATATTTCAGTCCTTTCTTTTTGGCCCATTTTGCGATTTCCCAAAGAAGAAGTGTCGGCGCCATAACCTCGCGGTGATCTCTGCCGGACGACCCGTACGGGTAATAGATAGTATCTCCAAAGACAAATACGATCCAGGCCGAAAGTATTTCATCGTTATATCTTGCTGTAAATAAATGAGCGATGCCGGCTTTATGCATAATAGTCCACATTGTACGGTGATATTTTTCGTTATGTGCATAAAACCCCTGCCGGTTGGTTGTTTCTTTTGTGAGAGCGAGATATTTTTCAAAGGCGCCGTTTTCTTCCGTAACGACAACGCCATGTTTCTGAGCAACTTTTATGTTATACCGAGTTTTGGTGTGCATGGCAGCTAATAATTCATCTTCAGATTTAGCCAAATCTAAAATAAAAGTATATTTGGTGAATAACGGATGATGAGAAGGTTTCAATGCTACTTTTGCCGTCGTGTTTGGCTCAATCTGTATGAAAATGGCCCGTTTTTGCCGGCCGAGATTCAATAATTCGTCAATCATTTTTTTTGTCGGTGCGGGGCCTTTGGGGAAGTAGCCGATGGTCCAGGGAGTGTACGGGATTTTGTGAAACGTCAATTGCCACCCTTCGGCAGGCTCAGGGCGAGATCCTTTGAGCCGCACGACATCGATCCCCATGGCTTTGCGAAATTCACCCCACGCGGGAGACTGTAGCGGATGGTTAGTCATAGTGGTATTATACAATTAATGGCGCGAAGAGTTGAGAAACCTATCCAATGGATGCCGGTAGACAGCAGGCTGGTTGGGCCGTTTCTTTCATTCGGTCGTGTGCGCGGAATTGCCCGTATTTTTCTAACTGTAGAAATGACATTAGCTGTATTTATTGTATTGGGAACTCTTACAATTGTTATAACAACATATCTTCTTCATTGAACCCTCTGTTGCTGTTGAGTGACGCATTATATTCCAATACGTGCTGCGGTACATCGGCGATGAACCGTGAGATTATATTTTGGGTTCGGGTACCGAAAAATAAACGCCGGTTTGCGAATGTCAGATACAATTTTTCCTTTGCTCTCGTGATCCCCACATAACAAAGCCTGCGTTCTTCCTCAATTTCATCCTTATCCATGAGGCTCCGGGAATGCGGGAATAGCCCTTCTTCCATGCCGATCATAAACACGATCGGGAATTCCAAACCTTTGGCAGCATGCATGGTCATGAGCGTTACGGCCCCGACACTGCGGTCGGGGTAAACATCCCGTTTTGGCAATTTGCTTTCCTGCGTTTCCATGAGCGCAACGGTTTCCAAAAATTCCGTCAGGCGCGGAAATTCTGTTGCGACGGAACGCAGCTCCTTAATGTTTTCCAGCCGATACGATTCTTCTTCGACGTTGGCATCATAAAGCGCCAGATATTTTGTAGCCGCGAGGACCTGATCTAAAAGCTCAAGTGTTGTGAAGGAAACAAGTTTCGCATCCTTTCTGAACGCCTCATCAAATGCCAGAAATTTTTCCGTCCGTCCTTTCCCTAATTTTTCGATCCGATGGTAGGAAACCATATCCTTGGGGTTGGCGATGAGCCGCAGGTACGCTAATACGTCTTTAATTTCCCTGCGTTCGTAAAAGCGCGTGCCGCCGACCAAGACATACGGGATGCCGGAATGCAAAAACGATTCCTCCAACACCCGTGACTGGGCATTGGTGCGATAAAAAACTGCAAAATCGGCAAACGCCCGGCTTGTCTGCAAGATCGTCTGGACCAGGAATGTCGCCTCGTCGTGTTCACTTCTGGCTTCGTAGAGCGTGATAGGCGCGCCGCCCTCCTTATCCGTCCAGAGCTTGAGAACGGGGTGGGTGGTGTTTTTGGATATCACGCCGAAGGCGGCAGCGAGAATTGTTTTGGTCGAACGGTAGTTTTGTTCCAGATGAAATTCGACAACGTCCGGAAAATCGTGTTTAAAGTTGATGATATTTCTAAAGTCCGCGCCGCGCCAGCGGTAAATGCTTTGGGATGCGTCCCCAACGACGCAGATATTACGGTATCGCGCCGACAGAAGTCTGCTAATGACATATTGTGAGCGATTCGTATCCTGGTATTCGTCAATAAGGATGTAGTGGTATTTTTCCTGATATTTGGCGGCAATGTCCCGGTGTTTGATCAACAGCTCAACGGTGCGAGAGAGTAAATCGTCAAAATCCAATGCGTGATTTTGCAGCAGAAACTTTTGGTATTCTCTGTAGACAGCCGCAACCGTTTCTTGGAAATAGCCACGGGCATACTGCGGATATTCGGTCGCGGATATAAGTTCATTTTTCGCTTCGGAGATGGTATGCAAAACCGCGCCGGGGTTATGGTTTTTACTGGATATACCCAGCCGCTTCATGATGTCTTTGATTGCGTCCAACTGATCAGTCTCGTCATAAATGACGAAATCATCCGGAATACCGATACGTTTGCCGTCGATGCGAAGCACTTTCACGCAAAAAGAATGAAAGGTTCCGGCAAAGGGTCCCACTTCGCTAAAGCTTCGCGGGATGAGTTTTGTTAACCGCTGTTTCATCTCGTTTGCTGCTTTATTGGTAAATGTGAGCATGAGAATGTTGTAAGGTGCAACGTGTTTTTCGCCAATAAGATACGCGGCGCGGTAGGTCAGTACCCGCGTTTTGCCGGATCCGGCACCGGCAAGGATAAGGACCGGCCCTTCGGTATATTTGACTGCCGCCTGCTGGTTGGAATTTAAATCATTGAGGATCGAAGAGGTCATAGGTTATAATCTTATCATAATGAAATCGTTAATTATTGCCGGGAATTGGAAGAGTAATAAGACGACTGCGGACGCCTTACGTTGGCTCCAGGATTTTAAGAATCATATTGCGTCAATCCCCACATATATTACCGTTGTACTGTGTGTACCATTTACATTGCTTTATACAGTTAAAGAAAAAATACGCGGGTATTCATTGCCATTTATGCTGGGAGCACAGAATGTATCGCCGTTTCCGGAAGGCGCCGAAACAGGGGAGGAGAGCGCACGGATGGTCCACGATCTTGCAGACTGGGTGATTATCGGACACTCGGAGAGGCGGAAAAATTTCAGTGAGACCGACGAGATTCTTGCTAAAAAAGTTGAACAAGCAAAGGGTGCGGGATTAAAGATTATCTACTGTGTTCCCGATGACAGTACGGGCATCCCCAGTGGTGTCGATGTCGTTGCGTATGAGCCGGTTTGGGCCATAGGGACAGGGAAAACTGATACGCCCGAGAATGCCAATTCGGTTATCACGAATATCAAAGCAAAATCTCAGGTTCCTACGGTAATTTATGGAGGAAGCGTGACGGCTGCTAATGTCGCGTCATTTGTGTCTCAACCTGCCATTGATGGCGTTCTTCCGGGTGGGGAGAGTCTGGATCCGGAAAAGTTTGCTGCATTACTCATGAATGCGTATGGATAGATTATTCAAACGACGGAGTATTCCTTTCGTATCAAAAGTTGTTGCCCTGTGTTTTGTCGCACTCCTGCTATTTTTATTGACAAAAACCATCTTGTGGTCCGCACGTTTTATGCGTGAAACGGGTATGACCCCCGGTGTTCTTGCGAAATTAGTCTTTGATGAGGGAACCAGCTTGCAATCATCGGATGGCCGGACAAATATTCTTATTCTTGGCATTGGCGGCGGAACGCACGAGGGGGCTGATTTAACCGATACGATGATGGTGCTATCCATGGATAACGTAAAAAAGACGGTGGTTCTTATCAGCATACCCCGCGATATCTGGAGCGATACGCTCAAGGATAAAGTAAACACCGCCTATCATTATGGAGGACTAATACTTTCGAAAGTCGTTGTGGAAGATGTGATTGGTATGCCTATTTACTACGCGGCGGTTATTGATTTTTCTGGATTTACCAAGGTCATTGATGCTGTCGGTGGGATAAATGTCGATGTCCCAACGGCTTTTACAGATACGAAGTATCCCAAACTGGGGATGGAAAATTCTACGTGTCCGGGAGATCCGACGAATGCATGCGTATACGAAGTGGTCCACTTTGATGCAGGGATGCAGCATATGGACGGAGCACGCGCCCTTATTTACGCGCGAAGCCGCCACGCGGAAGGGCAAGAGGGAAGTGACTTTGCCAGGAGCCTCCGCCAGCAGATTATTCTGGTCGCGCTCAAAGACTGGATGACGCACCCAACGAAGTGGATGACGCTGTCGCGTTTGAGAACGCTCCCGAAACTATTGGACGATGCGACCGATATGGACATGAATATTGCCCAGGCCATCACGGTCGGTAAACGCTTCGCATCGAGTAGTCAGGATCAAATCAAAAAGATCGCGTTTGATCAGCTTCTGGATAGTCCATTGGACTATTTGTATAACAACCTCTATGTATTAGTCCCGCAGACAAGTTGGGATGACATCCACGCGTATATTAAAAAGCAACTCTAGAGAGCCAATCCCAGAAGAAGGATAAGAAGTCCGCTGCCGATAATGGAGGCACCCAGGATCGACAGACCGGATCCGGAAACCGGAATCTTCGGGGTTGGCGCAGCTGCCGCCACAACGCAGATACAATCGCCTTGTGAAGTGCAGGACGGATTGCGGCACGCGCCTCCGATACACACCAATCCGGCGGCGCAGTCGGTATTAAGTGTACAGGAACTATTGCAGGCAGCAGCTTGTGCTACCTGTTCCTGAGTGAGTGTTGGGGTAGCGGTGGGGCTTACATAAACAATCTGCTGAACCGGCGTCGCAGTGGGATATGGCGTCCACGTAGGTACCGGAGTCCACGTAGGTACGAGTGTAGGCGTGGGTGTGCCCGTAGGAATAGGCGTTGGAGTGGGAGTAATTGTTGGCGTGGGTGTGCCCGTAGGAGTAGGCGTTGGAGTGGGAGTGTCTGTCGGCGTGGGCGTGGGTGTGCCCGTAGGAGTAGGCGTTGGAGTGAGAGCCCCGGTCGGCGTGGGCGTAGGAGTTCCTGTAGTGATGGTTATGTTAAATGCCAATGTGCACGCTGAGGCAGCAGCCCGCGGTACAGTCGGGGTGACCTGCTTGGTTTGGGAAAGTTTTCCGCTGGTCAGGATGACCATAATAGCCAACCCTATCGTGAGAAGGGTTACGATGACCAGATACCAATGTTTTTTCAAGTAATTCATATTAATGCCATGCGGTTCCGTCAAACCACTGTGCTTCTATCGTAAAGCTTGTTACATTTGCCAGCGTATAGTTCCAGATAAACTGGCTATTTGCATTTTTCGTCGTTGTTTCATTCCAGTTACCGGCGTTGACGCGGAAGTGGACTTTGGTGGCTGCACCGCCCGGGGCAAACGCCAGGGTAATCGTATCTCCGGGATGTAACGCGGCTAGTTCGCTTGCCGAAAGCGCATTGCCGTCTTTGTACGCCACGATGTTGATACATTGCGGCGGCGGAGAGGTTGGTGTTGGGGTCGGAGTTATATTGTCACAACTCGTTACGTTTTCGAGATGTTTCCAATAATACTGATGTCCGACAGGACAGGAAAGATCCCAAACGGAACAGATAGAAATAAAGGGATCCCCGACGCATATTTTGTCGCCGAGGGTAGCACACGCGTCGGGAGACGTAGGACAGCATTTACCGTTGGTTAACTGCCAGGGGCACGTCGTTGTGCCTCCGCACGGTGCCCAAACGTAAGGAGGCCCACTGCTATTCTGTTTGCATTCATACTTGATGCCTTTGGCACTAGTACATATGCATCCTTTACCGGAATATTGTGAATTACACGAACCCCATGGGGTGAAGTCGGAAGGACACGTTGGAACAGGAATATAACAACATTTCCAATTATTGGCACATGTTTTGGTCCCCACCTGTGTTCCTCCAGCATCGCTACATTCGGTCCAATTAAGAAGACAGGTGTTGGGAGAAACGCAGGTTGGCGTAGTTGGCGTACAGGATTTACAACAACTTCTTCCCGCGTTTGCTCCGGTACATGTTCCTGTCGCATCATCACACATTCCTGCGCTTAAGCAGGACGTCATTAAACAGGGCCCCGCACAGTTTGCTGCAGGCATACAACAGACATATCCGGCCTTTTGGCTTGGTCCAGCATATGTTTCTCCAGCGAGACACGCGGAAGCATTGGTTCCTACTCGAGTATTTCCACCCGAACAGAGTGTTGCTGCAGGCATACAACAGACATATCCGGCCTTTTGGCTTGGTCCAGCATATGTTTCTCCAGCGAGACAAGCGGAAGCATTGGTTCCTACTCGAGTATTTCCACCCGAACATAGTGTTTTGGCGGGCACACAACACTTCACTTTTCCTTCGGGGCATTGGGATTGTTGTGTACCGAGATCAAGGAGTTCGCTGTTCGGGTCAGTACACGTGAAAGCGTTTGCACAGTAACCTGTTCTTCCACCCGCTGTGCAAGATACTGATTTATCAATTCCGCAGCAACCATATGTAGAAGTGGTAGTAGGAACTTTGCAAGTTGCTACATTATAGTCCCACGCAATCCCGGGGAGTTCATTGTTACAGTTAGAACCAAGCGTACACGTTCCCGGCCAGCCGCGGATTGTGGTACAGCTTTTTCCTGCTGGGCTACTCGGCGTGGGGGTTGGCGTGGGTGACGTATTACAACATACGTACCCGCTAGGACACGTGCCGTCCACATGAGTTCCGTAATTAGCACATATTGAAGTACTTAGACACTCGTTTGGTGATTGACAAGCCCTACTACAGCATACGGTCCCGCCGGTACATGTGCCTTCCACTTGAGTTCCATAATTAGCTCATAT
>Ga0315279_10011211_pt1 | contig 10403 bp, 6 predicted proteins | sample YL17G06_20_MG_FD_203694 | JGI IMG/M metagenome (GOLD analysis project Ga0315279, IMG submission 203694) | Sediment microbial communities from Yellowstone Lake, YNP, Wyoming, USA - YL17G06_20 | ecosystem: Environmental > Aquatic > Freshwater > Lake > Sediment | place: USA: Wyoming | collected...
CATCCGGGAAAGTGTTTACGCTGTCCTGATACAACCTGTTACCGATTTCATGATACCGTACAAAAAAACACGCCGACCCACCGTTTCATCTTTCGATTCGCCGGGACGTGGGTGTATGATGGCGTCATCCTCTCATCCCATAAGGAGAACCTTCAACCATGGATCGACGTAATTTTATTTCCAACACCGTGATCGGCGCCGGCGTCGCCGCCGCGGCCTCTTCCACCATCACCCAGGCCGCGGAGAAAAAATCGGACGCCAAAGGCAAGAGAACCTTCGGGCTGGGATTCCTGACCGCCTTCAGTCCGGAACGCATCGCGCTTGCGAAAGAATGCGGATACGATTGTCTCAGCGTCCACATGAGTTTTCGCAACGATCAATGGGAAAGCCTGAAAACGGATTCCGGCCAAAAGAAATTTTTGGACCTGTTCCGCTCCAACGGCATACAGATCACTTCCTTCGCCGACTACGCCAACCATTTGGATCCCGACCCACAAAAGCGGGAAGGCAATAACACGTTCTGTTCCGAATTGATCGACGTGGCCGCCAAGATGGGAGTCAAAATCATCGCCGCCCTGGCCGGCCGCGACCCGTCGAAAAGCGTCGACGAGAGCATCGACGACTTCAAGAAAGTCTGGGGGCCGCTCGCCAAGAAAGCGGAAGACAAGGGAGTCCGTATCGCGTTCGAAAATTGGGTGGGCGGTAACGATATCGGTCACGGCGTGAATATCGCCGTCAATCCCGACGCCTGGTCGAAAATTTTCGACGCGGTTCCCAGTCCCGCCGTCGGGTTGGAGTTCGATCCTTCCCATCTCTATTGGCAGGGGATCGATTATCTCCGCGCCGCGCGTGAATTTTCGAGGAAAATCATCCAGGTTCATCTCAAGGATTGCATCATCCGTCCGGAGGATTTGTATCGTCGCGGCTGCACCGGCGGCGCGTTTCGCTTCTGCCTGCCCGGCTGGGGCGATATCCAATGGGCCGCCTTGTTCCGAATCCTGTGGGAAGGCGATTTCCGGGGTAACCTGGTCGTCGAGCATGAAGATGATATGTATTCCGGCGACCGGTATGATGAGGGGTTCCGCATTGCGAAAGCCTATCTCGATACGCTGTTGCCGCGAGCGTAGCCGATCGCTTTCGACTTGCAGATGGTTATAGAATAAATGGGGGTCGCGTTTTTTTCGACCCCCACTCGTTTTTCAGTCACAGGTCATTTAACCACTCTGTAAGTTGGTAGGGATATGCTTTTTTAAAATCTCCGTTTACAGGTAAAATGATGTCTCCGGCGCTGGTAGCGCCGTTGCTTGGATCGTAGCGGTTGGCGTTTGCATTTCGAAAACTGCGTCCGGTCCGATACTCATCACAAAAAACGCCACGTTCCGTTGCTGCGCCCAAAAGGCAGGTTCATTGAGGGATAAGCCCGGCCATTGTCCGAGATGCCAAAAAAACGCGGGTTCCAGGTGGTACTGTCCCTTGAACCATCCCCATTCCGGTGAATTGTCCCTCATTTGTGGTTTAAAAAAGGGATCGGCGATCGACGAACTTAAATAAGCAATGGGCGTTGTGACAAACCGATGTTGCGCCAAATCGCCGTCAATATGCTTCGGCCAGCCATTGGTGTCCAATTTATACATTAAATGTAACAGGTCAGCCATGTGAAGTGACGACGGGAGGGAATGGGGGTAATGGTCCGGAAGACGAATAACTCGTCCCGGTATTTCTCCAAGCGTTTCGCCCTTCATGCCGTGCCTCCAGAGACTCTATGACCGACCGCCGTTAGTACCTTCTCCCGCCAGCGGCGCACGCTCATCACATCGAAGCGCTCGCCCTTGAAGACGATTTGCTTCACCGGCTTCTTGCCGTTGTTGCTGGCGCGCTTCAGCCAGTCGCGCACTTCCATCCAGCGGACTTCGCCCTCGGAATCCCGGATCACCAGCAGCACGGGGAACTTCTGCGCCATCCAGTAGCGGGCGTGGCGTTCGTCCTTAATCCTGAAGATTTCCGCGCCGTCGCTCTTGCGCTTGCGCAGATGGGAGTCGCCCGACTTCAACTGCAAATACAGCTTCCGGCCGGTCGCTTCACCAGCGTCATTCTTGAACTCGATCTCCATGTCGATGCCGTAGTCGCTCACTACAAACTCGCGGCTGATTTGTCCCGCCAGCGCCACGGTGGAGATCACTTCGCCAACCAGCGTGCGCTCCTTGTCCGCGGTGTCGAGCACGATGGTGGACTGCTTTTGTAGCTCTTGCACCCGCTGTTTCATTTCCGGGCTGGCAAACAACTCCTCCAGTTGATCCCAGAGCGGAATCCGTTTCTCGGGATCATCGCAGTTCACGCAGAGAATGTCCTTCCTGCCCTCCGCCAATTTCTTCATCGCCACCTCGCGGTTTCCGACTGGTGTGCCGCAGTGCGGGCAGACGTAGTGCCGAAGCCGGACGACCTCCGTGGCGTGCTGCAGCAGGTGTTCATGGACGTACTTTGCGAAGATGATCTTCTCCTCCAAAGGGATTGTTGAGTCGAAATACACCTCCAGCTCTCCTGCGCCTTCCGACCGGCGGATCAGTTTCACGCCGAGTTGCTTTCCCGTGAGCGTCTTGAAGTCGGCGGCGTAGCGCCAGAGTAGATCCTGCTGGAAGGGACGCGTGTGATGCAACCGTACAACCAGCGTAGCGTAGATGTCGTCCAGGGAACCGTTGAAGCGATAACTCACCAACACCGCCGGATGCCCCACCAACTCCGGTCGTTCGCGCCGGTAGTAGTTCGGGAAGATCAACACCGCGCCCTGATCCGTGTGTTCGCGCAGGCAGAGGCCGCGCTCCACCAGCGTCTGGTGCATAGCCAGCAGGACGAACCGTTCCTCGTCGCCTTCGAGACGCGGCATCGAGGAACGATAGGTGAGGAAGCCCTTCAAGACCCGCTCCTCCGACAGGCAACCGCGTTCATGTTCGTCCTCACGCATTGTCTGAATCACGGCCTGGGCGTAGGCGTTGATGCGCCCTGGTTGGAGCAGCACCCAACTGCCGAACTTCAGCTCCCACACCACGCCGGGACCGGCCAGCAGCGTCAGTACCGCGCGCAGTTCTTCGTCGGTGAAACGCTTGAATTCGCCGGACAGCCGCAGTTGCAGCATCTCGCGCAGTTCGTTGAAGCGCATCAGCGTCCGGCCGGCATCCTTGAGGCGGATGATCTCCTCCTTGAGCCGCTTGAAGAGAACCTCCGTGGTGCGGCAGGGAAGGTCGTCCCAATTGATGCCGTCGAGAATGGCCTGCTTGAGTTCCTCGCAACCAGTGTTTGTCTTCGCGCTCGTTTCCAGAAAGCCCCGGAACTTGCGCTCCTTCACGAACTTCTCGACCTCGCTCCGGCTGACGCGCAGGCCGCCGGCATCCACGCGCCCAACGACCAGCAGTTTGGCGAACGGGTTGCGTGAGGCGCGGGCCAGATCGCGGTCCCACTGGCCCAGCGTCTCGAACAGGTCTTCCTTCTGGCCGTCGAAGACCAGCACCGCCAGCGCGGTTTCGTCCATGTAAAGTTGGTGGATCAACCGCTGATCCGCCTGGCCGCCGAAATCCCAGAGCCAGATTTCTCGCTCGACTCCCTCGCCGGAAGACACGGGCAGCTTCCACTGCGTCGCCCACGCGCCGACCGTCGAGTCGCTGGGTTCCCACTTGTTCTGGGCCAGCCGCATGGAAAGCCCGGTCTTGCCCGCGCTGGTATCGCCGACGAGGAGGACTTTGGCGTTCGTGTATTGGACCTGGTCCGGCGCGAGCGACACGGCTGGTGCGGGGACTGCCGATGCTCGCGCCTCGGTGACAAATTCCGACAAATCCCATACCCGGATGCCGCCCTTAATGTCGCCGGAAAAAGCGCGGCGCTGATCGGCGCTCCACGCCACGCTCACGACTTCTGCCGTGTGACCTTCGAGCACGCGCAGGCAACGCCCTGTCTCCACATCCCACAACCGGACGGTCGCGTCATACGCACCGGAGAGGGCAAGGCGTCCATCGGCGCTCCACGCCACGCTAAGGACCCCTCCCGTGTGGCCTTCGAGTACGCGCAGACAGCGCCCCGTCTCCACATTCCATAGCCTGACTGTTTCGTCGTAAGAACCGGAAAGAGCGTGGCGTTGATCTGCGCTCCACGCCACGCTAAGGACCCCTCCCATGTGGCCTTCGAGCACACGCAAGCAGCGCCCCGTTTCCAAGTCCCACAGCCGAACCGTCATGTCCATGGAATCGGAGAGGGCGCGGCGTTGATCGGGGCTCCACGCCACACTGTAGATCCAGCTCGTGTGGCCTTCGAACACGCGCAGGCAGCGGCCCGTCTCTATGTCCCATTGCCGAACTGTCTTATCACCTGAGCCGGAGAGGGCGCGGCGGTGATCGGCGCTCCACGCTACGCTCAAGACGGCATCCGTGTGGCCTTTAAGCACGCGCTGGCAGCGCCCGGTTTCCACGTCCCATAGCCGCATTGTCGTGTCTTGGGAGCCAGAGAGCGCGCGGCGTTGATCGGCGCTCCATGCCACGCTCCAGACTTCGTTCGTGTGTCCTTCGAACACGCGCAGGCAACGCCCGGTCTTCACATCCCATAGCCGCACAGTCTTGTCAGCGGCACCAGTGAGGGCGCGCTTTCCATCCGGACTGAAAGCGAAGGCACGGATATCCGCTTTGTAGTCGAGTTGGATGACCTTTTCTGCAACCTGCTCGCGCGCGACCTCTGCTTCCGCCGCCGGCGGCCGGCAGGCTTCGAGGAGTTTCGCATATTCCTGATCGCGGACTTTCGGGAGCCAGTTGATGTAAAGGAATTGCGCCAGGGCGCCTTGGATGGGGGCGTCGTCGAGCCGCAGGGGAATGAAGCGGCGCTCCTGGTTCAGCGGGTCACGAAACCGGAACGTGCCGGCTTCCAACTGCGCCCAGTCGGAGCCAAACGCATTGGCCGACATGCAGAGCACCAGCACGCGGGAGCGCTCCAGCCCTTCCTCGATCTTCGCCGGGATGCTGTCGCCGGGCTTGATCTCCCATTCATCGAACCACACCTTCAGCTCGTCCGCCCGCAGCCGTTCTGCGACGGCGCGCACCACCGCTTTGTCCTTTGAACTGTGGCTCAGGAAAACATCATAAGAGAATAGATCAGTCATGAACTGCAAACCCTATTCCCGCGTCTAACAGTATATTATCCAACAACATTTAGGAAGAAAATTAAACCATTATAACAGAGATATCAACAAAAATTTTTAGAAAAGATTATCCAGGAATCTATATTCCGGGCAACGCAAAATGACTATAAGTGATATTATTGCAATATCATGGAAAACGTTCAAGAAAACATTGGGCATGTGATTCGTACCATTCGAGAAGCCAAAGAGTGGAGGATCGAAGATCTCTCTGCATCCTCCGGCCTTCATTACACCTATATTTCCGACGTGGAACGAGGCCGAAGGAACATCTCTTTAAAAACCATTCTGGCCTTTGCTGAGGGATTGGGTGTTCATCCGTCTGTTCTGCTTCCCGTAGGAGAACCAAAACTCCAAGAAGCCGTGGCCCTTTTGGGTATGTTGAATAAGACCAATCTGGAGTTGGCAGTGGAATTCCTACAAGTCTTGGTCAAAAGAGAAACCCGAAAGAAGAAAAAGAAATGAGGGTTTAAATCTTCTCAATCTCCGCATCCCCGGCCTGGAGATGGGCATAGATTTGGGTGGTCGAAAAATTCGAACGGCCCAACCACTGGCTGATTTTATAGAGGCTCACTCCCGCGCTCGCCAACTGGGAGGCGAATGTGTGGCGCAGAACATGCGGGGTAACCCAATTCAGTTCGGCCTTGCGGCAAACGGTGTTAAAGGCGGTTTTGAATTCATACCGGTATTGCCAGTGGCTCTCCTCTTTTTCGGGGATGAACAAAGGGGCATGGAATCTCATGCCCCTTTGCGTTCCGCTTCTGCGCATGACAATTAATTCTTGGCGATAAAATCGATGACAAAAACATCGGCGCCTACCGGGCTGAGAACCTGACCGAAAGCCTTGTGATCCGGGTGGACCAAATAGGCGTTGCGATCCTTCTCACTGTTGAAGGTCAGGATGAAGCAGTGGGTAAAGCCCTTGTTCAGTTTTTCGGGGCTGATGTTGGTTCCCATTTCGAAGCTGACGATCTCTTTAATCTTGGTTTTTAAATCCTTGAACGCTTTTTCGACGGCCTGAATCTGTTCGGGTTTGGCGTCGTCCTTGAATTTGAAGCAGACGACGTGTCGCACCTTAACTTTGGCGTCTTTCTTTTCGGCCTTGGGGGCGGCTTTCGCGTCCGCCTTGGGAGCTTCCTTCTTTTCCGCCTTGGGGGCGGCTTTCGCTTCGGCCTTGGGCGCTTCCTTCTTTTGTTCTACCTTCGGGGCATCTTTTTTCTCACTTGGGGCTTGTTCCGCCGCCAAGGCCAGACCGCACAATCCCATCACCATCAGGATGGTGAGCATGGCATAACCGTACCTTTTCATCTCTTTTCCTCCGTTTTGTTTATTGTATTTAAGATGCGAGTCTTCTGAACCGCGACTCATGGACAACGAATTGAACTTAACAGATTCAGCCCGAGTTTGCAAGTGATTTTATAAATATGAAATCCAGAATTGGAGGAAGAGACCGATATGTTGAAATCAAGGGGAGAAAGGATGGTACCTTTGGCATTCGGACGAAAAATCCCCTCACCCCAGTCCTCTCCCGGAGGGCGAGGGAGAAAGTCACCGACGGCGAATTGAGCGTGCCGGCAATACCCCTTTACTTAGGGAGAGGGAATAAGGATTATCGAGAATTAAACGATTTTCATAAATTATTCATAGATAGGCTAACATCAGTAAATATAATAAAATCAAAGTATTATATAATATTTTAATCTCGGTTAGGTAAAACTCGTTTTTTGAGACCGCCAAAAGAGGAAATTCACAATGTAAAGTCGAAAAAAATCCTGAAAAAACCCCTTTACAGGGTTTATATTAAATTATATAATGATTGGTTTAAGACTGTTTGCAACAGGAACAACCCGGGTTTAGAACCTTCCATCATTAAATTGTACGTACGTAGGCGTATGAAGCAATTCAAGCTCATTCAAGGCCGTAGGGGAGTCTTCGCCTCACCGAAAGGTCAACCTGTCTCTATCGTTAATTTTTACCACTCATTTTCCATTCTTCTAGGGTTTCCATTCGAGGAACGGACGCCGGTATGTTCGCTGGGGGATTGTTCTCTTGCCAGGACGTGAGTAAAGGAGGGAACGGTCGGGGAAGTGGGAGAACCAGTCCAAGGGGTCCGTCTTGTCCGAGAGAGAAAGTGTTTTGCCGTCGAGATGAACGCGAGAAGAATCTGTGAAGGAATCAGAGGAGAGATTTTATGACCAAAAAAGCCGATCTGTGTCCGTGGCGGGAGCGAAAGAGCTTTGCCAAAATCCATGCGGTCATCGATATGCCGGATTTGATCGAGACGCAACAACTCTCCTACAACCTGTTTCTCCAGCAGGACGAATTGCCCGAGCGCCGGAAGATGGTCGGACTGCAGCAATGTTTTCATTCCATATTTCCGATCAAGGGGCGGGACAGTTCATCGCTCGAATTCGTGCATTACACCCTGGGACGCCCCAAGTATAACGTCTCCGAGTGCATCGATCGGGGAATGACCTACGCCGCTCCCATGCGCATCAAGGTGCGGTTGGTGGTGAAGGGCGGGGCGAACAAGGAAGAGCCGACGGAAATCATCGACATCCGGGAAGAGGAAATCTACCTGGGTGAAATTCCGCTGATGACTCCCCGGGGGACGTTCATCGTCAACGGCGCCGAGCGCGTGGTGGTCAGCCAGCTGCACCGTTCGCCGGGCGCCACCTTCAATGTGGACACGCACCATAGTGGACAGCGGATCATCCAGGGGGGGATCATCCCCAACCGGGGCGCCTGGCTGGAGTTTGAAAACGACCTGAACGACGTGCTTTCCGTGATTATCGACCGCCGCCGAAAGTTGCCGTCGACCGTTTTGTTGCGCGCGTTCGGGTATGGGTCGGATGAGGAGATCATGAATCTCTTCATCGAGCACAAGGAAATCAAGATATCCGGAAAAACCAAGGCGGCGTTGGTGGGGAAAATCATCAGCCGCGATTATGTCGATCCGGAAACCAACGTGACGGTGGTGGAGGCGGGAACGGAGATCACGGAAGAGATCGCGGACAAGTTGATCGAGTTCAAATGCCCGACGGTGTCCGTCGTGGAGGGTTACGAGCGGGATTACAACGTGATTCGGAACACGTTGCTCAAGGACAATACGACCGATCAAGAGAGCGCGCTCGGGGAGATTTATCAAACCTTGCGTCCCGGCGAGCCGCCGGCGCCCAAAAACGCCAAGGCGCTTTTCGAGAATTTATTCACCAACTCGAGACGGTACGACCTGTCGCGGGTCGGGCGGTATCGCATGAACAAGAAACTCGGCATTCAGGTCGATAGCAACAATGTGACGCTCACGCCGGACGATATCGTGGCCGTGATGCGGCACATTTTGAAATTGAACCGGGGCGAGGGGGTGTCCGACGATATCGATCACCTGGGGAACCGGCGGGTGCGCACCATCGGCGAGCTGCTGGAGAATCAGATCCGGGTCGGCCTGGCGCGGATGGAGAGAACCATCCGGGAAAAGATGGGCATTTTGGACCTCGAAAACATTATGCCGAGGAACCTGGTCAACGCCAAACCGATCACGACCGCCATCAGCGATTTCTTCGGCCGCAGCCAGCTTTCCCAGTTTCTGGACCAGGTCAATCCGCTCAGCGAACTGACCCACAAGCGCCGCCTTTCCGCCTTGGGACCGGGCGGGTTGAACCGGGAACGGGCCGGGTTCGAGGTGCGCGACGTGCATCATACCCACTACGGGCGGGTTTGCCCGATTGAAACCCCGGAAGGGCCGAATATCGGCTTGATCTCCAGCCTTTCCACCTTCGCGCGGGTGAATGAATTCGGTTTCATCGAGACGCCGTACCGGAAAGTGAAGAACGGCAGCGTGTCCAAGGAAATCGAATTCCTTTCCGCGGACGACGAGGACAATTGCATCATCGCCCAGGCGAACGCTCCGCTCGATCCGAAGGGGAAATTCCTCAAGGACAAAGTGTTGTCGCGATACCGGGGAAACATTCCCCGGGTGTTGCCGGAACAGGTGAATTTCATGGACGTGTCGCCGATGCAACTGGTTTCCATCTCGGCGGCCTTGATTCCCTTCCTGGAGCACGACGATGCCAACCGGGCGTTGATGGGTTCCAACATGCAGCGCCAGGCGGTTCCGCTGTTGCGCACGGAAGCGCCGCTGGTAGGCACCGGCGTCGAATACAAGGCGGCGAAGGATTCCGGGGTGGTCGTGGTATCAAAACGGGCCGGAACGGTGGAGTCGGTGACGGCGCAGCAGATCGTTGTCCGGCCGGATCGTCCGATGACGGAAAAGGATATGGACGTCTATCCGCTGCAAAAATTCGTCCGTTCCAACCAGAATACCTGCATCAACCAAAAACCGATCGTGCGCAAAGGGCAGCACGTGGAAGAGGGGTGGGTCATCGCGGATGGTCCCGCCACCGATAAAGGGGAGATGGCGTTGGGGAAAAACGTGCTGGTGGCGTTCATGTCCTGGGAGGGGGCGAACTTCGAGGACGCCATCGTGGTGAGCGAACGGCTGATCAAGGAAGATATCTTTACCAGCATCCATATCGAAGAGTTCAAGGTGGAAGCCCGCGACACCAAGCTGGGCGAAGAGGAGATCACGCGGGATATCCCCAACGTCGGCGAAGAAGCGCTGAAGAACCTGGATGAAACCGGCGTGATTCGCATCGGCGCGCCGGTGCGACCGGGGGATATCCTGGTGGGGAAGATTTCTCCCAAGGGTAAAGTCCAAACCTCCAATGTGGAGAAGTTGCTGCGGGCGATTTTCGGCAAACGCGCGGAAGACGTGAAGGACATCTCGCTCAAGGCCCCGCCAGGAACCGAAGGGACCGTCGTGGATGTCAAGGTGTTCTCCCGCAAGATACGCGGCGGAAAAGGCCGCGTGGAGGACGAACGGGCGATCAAGCGCTGGTTGACCGATCGCGAAAAGAAATTGAAAGACCTGGAGGAGGATTGGAAAGAGCGGGTGCAGAACACCCTGCTCGGCATGGAATTGAACGGCGATATCTTTCATCCGACGACCGGGGAGGTTCTGTTCTCCAAGGGAAAAAAGGTCACGAAGAATGATTACAACAAATTGAAGGGCGTGGATGCCCGCGACCTCAGCATCGCCGACGATCCGGTGTTGGACAAAATCCGAATCGAGTATCAGCGGGATCTGGAAGATGTGCAGCAGCAATATGAAAAACAGGTGGAATACATCAAAACCGGCGACAATCTTCCGCCCGGCGTGCTGAAGATGGTCAAG
>Ga0315279_10011212_pt1 | contig 10402 bp, 11 predicted proteins | sample YL17G06_20_MG_FD_203694 | JGI IMG/M metagenome (GOLD analysis project Ga0315279, IMG submission 203694) | Sediment microbial communities from Yellowstone Lake, YNP, Wyoming, USA - YL17G06_20 | ecosystem: Environmental > Aquatic > Freshwater > Lake > Sediment | place: USA: Wyoming | collected...
TCCGGGACAGAAATGAAAAGGGATGTCGATCAGGCATTCAGGGCGTTTGAAAACAAGTTCCATATCAACCTCATTTCAGATTTGAAATTTTAGATTTCAGATTTTTCAATCTGCAATTTGAAATCTGTAATCTGAAATTAATGATAGTATTTTTTAATTTCTTCCAATACCTCCTCTGGAGATGGAAGAGAACCTGGAGGCTTTCCATAAAAATAAACCTGGGCATCTCGATCCACTGAAAGCCTGACGTCTTCGACCATTTGCCCCGTATTTAATTCAACAGTCAAAAAGTGTTTGACCTGCTGTGAGAGTGCATAGAGAGCCTTTTCCGGAAAGGGGAAGAGGGTGATGGGTCGGAAGAGACCCACTTTCATCCCTTCCTCCCTCGCCAACTCAACAGAGGATTTTGATACTCTCGCCATACTCCCGAAAGCGGCGATGACCAGCTGTGCGTCTTCCACACAAAAACTTTCAAAACGGACCTCCTTTTTTTTCATCTGTTCATATTTCTGATAAAGTTTCCAATTATGTTCTGTAAGTTCACCCTCCTGAAGATAAAGCGATTTAAGACGGTTGGGCTTTCTTCCTTCTGCTCCAGTCAAGGCCCAATCTTTAGGTGGAAGGAAGATCTTCTCAGGCCTTCTCCGGGTCAGGGGCTCCTTAATCTGTCCGATGAGGGCATCTCCCAAAATCATTGCGGGGTTTCGGTATTTATCGGCAAGGTCAAAGGCAAGGAAGGTCAGATCATACATTTCTTGGACAGTTGAAGGGGCAAGAACGATCATCCGATAATCTCCATGCCCTCCACCTCGGGTGGCCTGAAAATAATCACCTTGAGAAGGTGAAATTCCACCTAGTCCTGGTCCACTGCGCGATATATTGACGATCAGCCCAGGAAGTTCACTTCCCGCCATATAGGAGATTCCTTCCTGCATGAGGGAGATTCCAGGGCTGGAGGAAGACGTCATGGCTCTCGCTCCAGTGGCAGAAGCCCCTAAAACCAGATTGATGGAGGCGATTTCACTCTCTGCCTGGATGAACTCACCGCCCAAAGGGGGGAGGTGCTTAGAAAGATATTCCGGGATATCGTTCTGAGGGGTGATGGGGTATCCAAAATAGAGGAGACAACCCGCATCAATGGCAGCCATGGCAATGGCTTCATTCCCTTTGGCCAATGTCTTTTCAGGTTTTTGGTTCTCCACTATCCCTCCATACTCGAATGGCGACATCGGGACAGATTTCTCCGCATATGGCGCAACCCGTGCATGCCTCATTTTCATTCCAACAAACGTAAAAATATCCCTGACGATTGATTTCCTCTCCCATGCGCATCAACCCTTTCGGGCAGGAGATGGTACACAACCCACATCCCTTGCATCTCTCTTGATCAATCTCAACCTTGGCCATCTTTTCCTGTTAACTTTCCTGAGAATGTGACCTAATTGCAAATGACAAAGTTCAGGGTCGAAATCGAATCCAAATGACTAAATGCCACAAATGTCAGGGGTTGAATTTAAATGTTATATTTTACATTTAACTATTTGAAATTTGAGCTTCATTTGACATTTTGATTTTGAACTTTGGATTTAAATGGCTTTTATTTTTTAAAATCTTGGATCTGCTCCTGCCAACTGCCCATCGCTTTTAGGACCTCTAAGGCAACCCAAAGAATTAATAACATATTTATTTCCAAAATTAAAGGCTTCCTTCGGAGCACGCTAAACGTTTAACGTGTTTAGGTATTGGTAAATTGTTCTTGACGGGGAACCTTAAGGAATGCTATTCAATGAATGTTAATCAGCAAAATTTAGATTTAAGGAGGGGGATTTTATGAAAAAGACTTTGAAAAAACCTTCCAAGAAGCTTTCAAAAAAAACCTCAAAGAAGCCTTTAAAAAAACTTTCAAAAAAGCCTTTGAAAAAACCTTCGAGGAAACCTTTGAAAAAACCTACCCTAAAGGTTTCAAAAAAAGCTCCAAAGAAAGCTCCAACGAAACCTGCAACGAAACTTGCAACGAAGCCTCCAAAGAAACCTTCAATAAAACCGGCCATAAAACCGAGTATAAAACCTTTAAAACCTTCAAAAAAGCCTCTATGGGCACCTTCTGAGGCTCAGATTAAGAATGCCAACATAACGCGATTCATCGAGTTTGTTAACCGGGAATATGGCAAGAATTTCAAATCCTATGATGATTTATATCAATGGTCCATAGATCGCATCCCTGATTTCTGGGCAGCCGTGTGGAATTTTACAGAGGTCAAGGCCTCAAAAAAATACGATCAGGTTGTTGATGACCTGAATAAGTTCCCTGGGGCGAGGTGGTTTGTAGGGGCGAAGCTCAACTTTGCAGAGAATCTCCTCAGGTATCGAGATGATCGGTTAGCTTTTGTTTTCAGGGGAGAAACCGTGAAATCTGCTAAAATGACCTATGCAGAGCTTTATGTGACGGTTGCCCGCCTCGCAAAATCCTTGCGCGAAATAGGGATTCGTCCAGGAGACAGAGTAGCAGCCTACATGCCAAACTTAATGGAGACTGCCATTGCTATGTTAGCTGCGACCAGTGTCGGGGCTGTCTGGTCTTCCTGTGCCACGGACATTGGTGCCGGGGCTGCATTAGATCGACTCGGTCAAATAGAACCAAAGGTCTTGTTCACAGTGGATGGCTATTTTTACAAGGGAAAGCCCTTCAGCATCTTGGGGAATGCAGCAGAAGTTGCTAAAGCCCTGCCTTCACTGGAAAAAGTAGTTGTTGTCTCTTATGCGGGATATAAGCCAGATCTAAGCGATATCCCTAACGCTGTCCATTATGAGGACTTTTTGGCAATGGATAGGGAGCCTTCCCTTGAGTTTGAACAATTACCCGCTGACCATCCTGTATTCATCATGTTCTCCTCAGGAACGACTGGTAAACCTAAGTGCATGGTGCAGAGTGCGGGTGGCATTCTGATCAACCAGTTGAAAGAACTTATCATACATACAGATCTTAAACGTGAGGACAAAATCTTTTACATCACCACCTGTAGCTGGATGATGTGGAATTGGTTGCTCAGCTCGCTGGGTGCCGGGGCAACCATCGTCTTGTATGACGGCAACCCGAACTATCCCGATGCTGGGGCAATGTGGAAAATGACACAGGACGAGAGGATTACTATTTTTGGCCTCAGTGCGAGCTATGTGAACTATCTCCGAAGCGAGGGGATTCGGCCAGGGAAGGATTACGATCTGTCTTCCCTTAGAGAGATTTCTCAAACCGGCTCTCCTCTCTCAGCAGAAGGTTTCGAATATGTCTACCGAGAGATCAAACAGGATCTGCATTTCAATTCCATCTCTGGCGGTACGGATATCAACGGCTGTTTTGCCATCGGCAGCCCCATTAAACCCGTCTATGCTGGAGAGCTGCAAAGCCCTGCCTTGGGTATGAAGGTGAAGGCTTATGATGAGAGAGGGAAATCCATATGGGATCAGCAAGGAGAGTTAGTATGTGAAGCTCCGGCTCCTCCCATGCCTCTCTATTTTTGGAACGATCCAAATGGGGAAAAATATAAAAGCGCTTACTTTGAATATTATCCCAATGTTTGGCGTCACGGCGACTATATTACCATGTACAAAGACACTGGTGGCATTACTTTCTATGGGCGTTCAGACGCCGTTCTAAAACCCTCGGGAGTCCGGATCGGCACGGCTGAAATTTATAACGTGGTAGAGAGGATAGAAGGGGTTGCTGATAGCCTGGCCATTGGGCAAAATTGGGAGGGAGATCAACGTGTCATTCTCTTCGTGAAGCTTAACCCAGGTGAAAGTCTGACGGAAGAGTTGAAGAACAAGATCAAGAAGACTCTACGGGAGAAGGCCTCTCCCCGCCATGTTCCAACGATCATCATGGAAATGCCTGAGGCACCTTATACCTTAAATATGAAAAAGGTGGAGAGTGCTGTAACCAATATTATCCATGGGAGACCGGTTCTGAACAGGGATGCCTTAATGAACCCACAGGTTCTCGATTACTTCGAGAAGATCGTCCCGGAACTCCAAAAATGAATAGTTCGGAGTAATGAGTTCGTAGTTCGGAGTGTCCCATTTTAAGGCTCCGAACTCCGAACTCCTAACTTTGATTTAATGAAATTGACACGAAAAGAGTTTGAGGAGGTAGTGATTTCGGCTTTGAGAGGGCTTCCCAAATCCATTAAAAAGAAGATGAAGAACGTGGATGTGGTGGTGGAGGACCGAGCCTCGCGAGATCTTCTTTCGGAGATGGGGTTACGATCCCCCGCCGAATTATTGGGACTTTATCAAGGCGTCCCTTTAGATCGAAGGGGGTTTTATTATGGCAATGTCCTTCCGGATAAAATAACACTCTTTCAAAACCCCATTGAATTGATTTGTAAAAAGAAAGAAGAGATTGAAGAAAGAGTCAAAGAGGTTGTGATCCATGAAGTTGGGCACCATTTCGGATTGAGTGATGAGAAGTTAAGAGAACTGGAGAGTGAATGTGAAAAAAACTCTTAGGTTGAGGTTGGAGAGGTTTCTCGAACTTCAACCTTAACCTCAACCTTAACCTTAATTTTTTTACCATGTCTTTCATCAAATTTTTGGGCACCGCAGGTGCCAGGTTTGTGGTGATGAAGCAACTCCGGGCTTCTGGAGGAGTCTGGCTCTCAGTCGGTAAGACAAATCTCTACATCGATCCAGGGCCAGGCGCCTTGGTTCGGTGTCTGAGTAGCAAACCCAAATTAGAAGCTTCCACATTGGACGGCATTCTTCTTACCCATAAACATTTAGACCATTCCAGCGATGTCAACGTCATGATCGAAGCCATGACCGACGGAGGTTTTAAGAAAAGAGGAGTCCTGTTTGCGCCCAGCGACGCCCTGGAAGAAGATCCGGTTGTTTTGAAATACGTGAAGGATTATGTTAAGAAAGTGGAAATTCTTAAGGAGAACTCGGAATACCAGATTGGAGAGATAGAATTCTCCACAGCCCGGAGACATGAGCATCGTGTCGAGACATATGGCATCAATTTCAAAACATCGCCCCGAACGATTTCTTTGATAGCGGACACGAAATTTTTCCCCGAACTTCCAGACGTTTATCGAGGGGAAATCTTGATCGTCCATGTGGTCCGGCTCAAACCGATTGGTGATGATCCGATCGAACATCTTTCCATTGAGGATGTGAAGATCATTGCCAAAAAAGCAAAACCCAAATTGACCATATTGACGCACTTTGGAATGACCATGATCAAAGCGAAACCCTGGGTGGTGGCTGCCGAATTAGAGAAAGAATTGGGATTGAGAGTGATCGCTGCCAGCGATGGAATGAAAATAGATTTGGAGGAGGTTTGATGATGGAAAAATGGACGGGAGGAGATTTGCATCCGAGCTATCGGATTCTTATGGGCCCCGGGCCGAGTAATGTCCATTACCGGGTTTACCAAGCCATGTCTAACCCGGTTATCGGTTATCTCGATCCCGAAATTTTGGCCTGTATGGACGAGATCAGTGAGATGTTAAGAGGCGTTTTCCAGACGAAAAACCACGCCACCCTGGCTATATCTGGTACAGGGAGTTCAGGGATGGAGGCTTCTTATGTCAATTTCGTTGAGCCTGGAGACGTTGTTGTCGTTGGAGTAAGCGGCTTTTTTGCTGACAGGATGACTCAGGTGGCTTCCCGATGTGGTGCAAAAGTCATTCGAGTCGAAGGGGAATGGGGGAAGATCGTTGAACCAGAAAAAATGATCAAGGCCTTAAAGGAACATCCCGAGGCCAAGATCTGTGGCGTCGTTCATGGGGAGACTTCCACCGGTGTGAGGCAACCTCTTGAAGAGATCGGGGCTTACTGCCAAAAAGGGAATACCCTTCTGGTGGTGGATGCTGTGACCACTGTGGGAGGATATGATGTGAGGGTTGACGAGTGGGGAATCGATGTCTGCTACGGTAGTTCCCAAAAGTGCCTTAGCGTCCCACCAGGGCTTTCTCCGATCACCGTGAGCTCCAAAGCAATGGATGTCCTCCGTTCCCGCAAGACAAAGGTTCAGAGTTTTTATCTTGATTTGACATTGCTTGAAAAATATTGGGGAGAAGAGAGGATCTATCACCATACTGCACCTGTTTCCATGTTCTATGCTTTGAGAGAAGGGCTGAAGATCGTTTTTGAGGAGGGGCTTGAGAATAGATTTCGGCGTCATGAGATGCTGGGCGATCGCTTAAAGATGGAATTCGAGGGGTTTGGGTTCAAACTTTTTGCGCAGGAAGGATATCGCTTGTCCATGTTGACTTCAGTGGCTCTCCCTGATCGGGTTGATGATGCCAAGATACGGTCGAGACTTTTGAATGAATATAACATCGAAGTAGGAGCAGGTTTAGGCTGGCTGAAAGGGAAAATATGGAGAGTCGGCCTCATGGGAGAGACCTGCAAGCTCCGATATATCCATTGTCTGATAGGAGCATTAAGGGAGATTCTTTCTTGATTGTGGATTGCGGATAGCGGATTTCGGAATTAAATTTGAAGTGAGAGATTCAAAACCCAAAATAAATTTTACCTGACGAGTTCCTCACCCATAAAGAGAAAAAATAAGAGTTCCCCCTCTCCCGCTGGCGGGAGAGGGTTGGGGTGAGGGTGGGCTTGGAGTTGTCTCCCCCCTCACCTTTGTCCTCTCGGCAAGGGGAGAGGAGATTAGAAGATGTCCACTTTTAAAGTTTCGCTAACAGTTCAATAATATTTATTGACAACTCTGTGTATGAGTTGTACAATTTCTCTATGGAAATTGTGTCCGATGCAAGCGCATTCCTTGCAGTAGCTCTTAACGAAATAGATCGTCAGTGGGTTATTGAAAAAACCTCTGGGTATAATATTGTTTCACCGGAAGTCCTACCTTATGAGATCGGGAATGCATTAATCGTTATGAGAAGAAAAAGGCGTCTCAATGATCGGGAAATCCTTCGGGCCTTCGATATCTCACAGAGAATAAGCGTCAGATTAGTTCCAGTGGAAATATATGCTGCGATAAAAATCGCTATGCGGTTCAATATATATGCCTATGATGCTTACTATTTGCAGTGTTGCATTGAAAACGGACTGCCCCTCATTAGCCTTGATGGCCACATGTGTGGTGTTGCCGAACGTCTAGAGATAAAGGTGGTGAGATAAAGTATGAAGATATACACTTACTCACAGGCACGGGAGAAATTGGCAGATATTCTTGAAGAATCCAAAAAAGAGGAAGTTGTCATTCGTCGTCGTAAAGGCGATACCTTTTCCATTATACCGAAACCTTCCCCTCGCCGCTCTCCCTTTGATGTAGTCGGATTGCGTAAAAGGATTACACGGAAGGAAATAATAGAAGCAATTCGTGAGTCAAGGGAGCGAGCCTAACACTCCAGCGGACGGCTGATAGCCGTCCCCTTTTTAAATTTCCTATTCACTGCGAACTGAGGATTCCTCCATCTTCTCAAGAATCTCCTGGGCTACTTTAGATATTTGTTCCAGGGTGATTTGATCCGGATAGGTTATGTCCAGCCGTTTGCGAAGATCTTCCCATCCTTTCCTTACCTGTGGGTTATTGCTATCCGGTATGCTTGTTTTTAACATATAGAGCACCGTATGGTTCGGATTCAAAGAGAGACCTGTAAGGCAAGCTCTTAGATATTGGTAATCGGGTGGAAAATTGGAATCTCGGTCAGCCGCCATTCTGGCGCCCATGGCAAGCAGGGTTGGCAGAAATACATCAAACCCTTCTATTATGAAAAAATATTGGGCATTTTGTTTATTCGGGTAAGACCTTTTAATGAATATGCCTTCGCAGACCCCCTGAAGATCGCGGTAGAGAGAATAGGTAAGGGGATCGTTATGAAAATGCTCAGGTGCCCGAGGTTCTGTAATCCAAAGGGATTCGAAATACCAGCGGAGTAAAGGTTCAAGACTGTCTCTGTGAATATAGATCCCTTTCTCTCCTCCTGAGACAAAACCCCTTGCCCAAGGTCCGTTTTCATATTCAGCAAAGGGAACGATTTTTTTATCGCCAAGGATGAAATAGTCAAAAGCTACCTTTTCAGGAATGTCCGTCTTTTGGTGTCCCTTTTCAATCACCGGAGCTAAAATATAGGAATCACAGTTTTTTCCCTCCCAGACATCATATAAAAATCCTTTGGACATAAAAAAGGCCTGCACTTCTTTTTTGTCACGATAATCAAAAGAGCCTTCCGCCAACGAACTCAATCTTTCTTTATATTTTTCCTTATAAAATTCTACCTTCCAGACTTCCCCTGGAAAGAACGGTTTTCTTACTTCGTAGTCGGCATAGCAGTACCACATGAGGGTATCCATGACCTTTTCGAAATGACTCGTGTGGGAAATAGACCACGACACACCATAGAGGGCAAGAAGGCCTATGCAAAGATGGGCATATCTTGAGGCGACAATCGTCCTTAATTGTTTCATCATTCTTGGAATCAAGATTGGGTCCCTTTCGGAAAAGAGCGGAGTACCCTCTCAATAAATTCCCTGTGCTCTGACTTTGGGAACTTATTCAAAAATTTCTCGTAAATATATTGAGCCAGGTCATCCCGTTCGAGCTGTTCTCTGTAAATCTTTCCCAAGCTAAGATAAGCCTCCTCCATATGCCGATCTAAAGGCTGATCACTATCAATCAATGCCTGCAACGTATGAGCGGAAAGGTCTATATGAAGGTTCTTATTTAGTAACAGACTCAACCTAACCTGATATTTTGCAGGGAGGACCGTGATATACTTTCCCCAATATTCAATAAACGCCTCCATGGCCTTTTCAGAGTTTCTTTCAAGAAAGTGTTTAATGGCTTTTTCATAGTGGTCTTTTCCTTCAACGGAAGCCGTAAAGTGAGTTTTTGCTCTTGCCACATTGAGATGTAACTCTGGATTATCGGGTTCCGTTTCAAGTAATTTTTCTGCAGCCTTGATTCCCTCGCCGTATCCTACGTACCGGTTCAATGTCGTCTCAGCCACAAATTCCAATTTTTCTTTTCGTGCCTGGATCTCATAATGAAGATATTTACAGGCTCCAAACCCGGATGCAAATCCTCCGACGTGAGCCCAAAAGCCCACATTCCGGTAAATGCCCCGAATGGAATCTATCCCTCCCATAAAATCTTGAAGGAACCATATGCCCAGGATGATGACAGCGGGGATTTGAATCCGGATGGGTAAGAAAATGCTGACCAGTAACTTGATTTTTGAGTAGTAGCATCGATAGAGATAAATTCCCATGATCCCTGAGATGGCTCCAGAGGCCCCGAGAGATGGAACAAATATCCTTTCCCTCATAAAAAGCCCGACCATGATTCCGTGAATCAATCCTGCAGCAATTCCGGTCAAAAAATAGAGGAAGAGGTAGGCCTTCCAACCCAGTTTATCCTCCACAAAGATCCCAAAAACCCACAGGTAGATGGAGTTCCCAAAGAGGTGCCAGAAATTCGCATGGAAAAATAAGGCTGTGATCAATTGCCAGGGGTATTGTTCTCCGGGGATGGAGAAGAAATAGCGCCTGATAAAGAATTCAAGGTAAAAGTAACTCCCGTTCAGGGCAATGAAAATGGCCCAATTAGCCAAAAGAAGGCCAATCGTGGCCCACGGGAAGTTCTTCCGAGAAAGGTTAGTTCCAACAGGGATCATAACTTAAGCCAAAAATCTCACCGCCCAGCTGCAACTGCAATGCAGACACTGGCCTTCAGACTTTAGACATCAGACTTTTCTATAAAGGAAATTAAGCCCTGCAGTGTTCTCAAACATTCTTGAGATTTTGCCCATAAATTTTCATATTCATTAGTCGGTAATCTCTGGCCATTTTCCTCCATTTCAGTCTAATGTCTGAGGTCTATGGTCTAATGTCTGAATCATATGACGACTGCAATATACATCTTTTTTAGAATTTTTGGAAGTGCGGAATGTTACTTCGCCCCTATTGAATCACCGAACATATGAGAATACGCCTTCATTTCAATGGTTTGAGTCTCAAAAATAGCTTGACAGTTTTCTTTTACATACATATAATCCTTCCAACTATAGAATACACTTAAAAAATAATGTTATAGCGCTCAAGAAGCGACAGTATGGATGCTATTGGTCGTCAGGGCAGAAACTGAACTCACATCACTTGGCGGTGTAGAGTAGCGGCATGAATACCAGGATTCGACAAGAAATCGTTCTGTCTGAAACTCGAATCAAAGGTAGCTACAGATACGGTGAGATATTCCAGATTAGACCAATACATCCTGAAGCGCCGGTTCTCGAAGAGAAGGACGGACAGGGACGTAGTGAAAGCGCCGGGATAAACCGGCATAGAGCAGGGGGTGAAAGTCCCCCACATAAAAGGAGGAGCTGCTCCATTATGGCCCCGAGTCATGCGCGGGCGGTCGTGAGATCGCACGTGA
>Ga0315279_10011213_pt1 | contig 10402 bp, 9 predicted proteins | sample YL17G06_20_MG_FD_203694 | JGI IMG/M metagenome (GOLD analysis project Ga0315279, IMG submission 203694) | Sediment microbial communities from Yellowstone Lake, YNP, Wyoming, USA - YL17G06_20 | ecosystem: Environmental > Aquatic > Freshwater > Lake > Sediment | place: USA: Wyoming | collected...
GATAACAAACTCCCGCCGCACCAGCAGAGATCGTGCTTTTCTCGTCTGATATCACGAATTCGACGTTCAGCACTTTTAAGTAATAAGCTCACCCTATGATATAGGGTGTTTGCCGAGCGAATCGGTCGGCAAAAATGGCTTAACCGGATCATAAAACCGGTTCTTTAATAGTTTCCCAAGATAACAACGGTGCAATGACTCCAAGTCGGCCGTCTAGAGAAGTCAAAGATCCTTGAACGCCGATCTCAAAGACAATAGTCTTTTCAATTACTTCAAAAAGAGTTCTAAAAGGCAAGTGGGCTGCGACGAAGAGATAGTAGGTCCCAGGCGCCAAAATATTTCCCGGAATCGTAAATAACGTCCGATATTTCCCAACGTCTTTAGGCAAAGCGGAGTATCCGGAATTGTCACTATCTCCGGAAGAAAAAACGACAAGGCCTTCAGAATTATATATCCTGACTCCGATTTGACATCCTGATAAAGAATGGCGAACGTCATAGCAGATTTCTATTCCTATAGGATCATCCCCCCTAAAAAGGGCGTTAATACGACCGCCCCTATCTTTGGCTGCTATAGAAAGAAAAATGAAGTCACCGTCGGCCTTTTCCGGATGAGGCCTCCTCCATTCAGGTGAGAAGGTAAGATATTGAGATTGATACCGATTTAATACTTCACTTGACAGCCCATCCAAAACGATCTTCCCTTTATCCAATAAAATCGACCTGTTACAGAGCTTGGCGATGGCCCCCATATTATGGCTCACAAACAATATGGTCCGTCCTTCTTTTGCCACATCTCCCATTTTCCCGAGACACTTCTTTTGGAACGCAGCGTCTCCTACCGCCAGGACTTCGTCCACAAGCAATATCTCGGGCTCCAGATGGGCCGCCACCGCAAAGGCCAACCGCACATACATTCCGCTGGAATAGCGCTTTACAGGTGTATCCAAAAACTTCTCGATCTCGGCAAAGTCCACGATTTCGTCGAACTTGCGCTTGACCTCCGCCCTGGTCATGCCCAGAATGGCCCCGTTAAGAACGATATTTTCCCGGCCGGTCATTTCTTGATGAAATCCGGTGCCTATTTCAAGGAGGCTGGCGACCCGCCCTTTTATGGCCACCCGACCTGCGGAGGGCTCGGTAATACGGCTTAAGATCTTCAGCAGCGTGCTTTTGCCCGCGCCGTTGTCGCCGATGATACCCACAGACTCCCCGCGACGGATCTCAAAACTTACATCCTTGAGCGCCCAAATCTCTTCCGTTTTATCGCCTTGGATAATGGCCTTCCCCTTGGCCAGGTCTTTGGTCTTGTTCCAGAGAGTTCGAACACTCTGGGCCATCACATCGCGTAAGGCCACATAGCGGCCTTTTTCGGCCTGGTGGCCGATGATATATTTTTTACCGAGATTTTCAGCCTTAATGACGGTGTCTGACATGTCTTAAATCAAATCCGCAAACGATTTTTCCATTTTCCGGAAACGAGATATGCCCAGCCAGAGAAAGAAGGCCACAATGACCAGGCTTAGGATAAAGCCGGGCCAGTAAATAGCGCTTTTTCCCCCTAGAATGCACCATCTGAAACCGTCAATGATCCCAACTAGGGGATTTAGGCTGTAGAGCAGACGCCACTTGGCCGGGATGACATTGCTGCTGAAGCCAACAGGTGAGATATAAAGGCCGAATTGCACAATAAAGGGAATCACATAGCGAAAATCCCGATATTTCACATTGAGCGCCGTGACCCAGAGGCCGGGACCTAGACTTACCAGTACGGCTTGGAGGATAAATAAAGGAAGAAAAAGCATATTCCAACCTGGCGCAAACCGGTAATAAATCATCAGCCCCAGCAGGATGACAAAGCTGATAAGGAAATCGATAAAGGAGGTTATCACCGTCGCGGTGGGCATAATCAACCTGGGGAAGTAGACTTTGCTGATCAGGTTGGCATTTCCGATCAGACTGTTTGATGATTCCGTCAGGGCATTTGAGAAAAGGGTCCATGGGAGCATGGCGGCAAAGACCATGAGGGCATAGGGTGTATTTCCGTCGCTGGGCAGTTTCGCCACTCGGCCAAATACCACGGTGAACACCACCATGGTCAGAAACGGCTTGAGGATCGCCCAAGCAACTCCGATGATTGTCTGCTTGTAGCGTACGGAAATATCCCGCCAGGCGAGAATCAGAAAGAGCTCGCGATAGCGCCAGAGATCGGCCCAATAGTTTTTTTCGGCGCGGCCGGGCTCAAGGATGAGGACTTGTTCCGAAGCGGGGGAGGAGACGGATTGGTGCTTCATCTAGTACGCGCCGCGGCTGAATAACACCGCAGGGATCGTTTTCATCAATATCTTAATATCGAGCCCTAACGACCAATGATCCAAATAAATAAGATCCATTCTCATCCATTCGTCGAATCTGACGTCGCGGCGTCCGTTGACTTGCCAGAGGCATGTCAGACCGGGGCGCATGGAGAACCGGCGGCGATGCCAGCTCTCGTACTGTTCGACTTCTCCGGGAAGCGTCGGACGCGGGCCGACGAGACTCATATGTCCGAGGAAGACGTTGAAAAGCTGGGGCAATTCATCCAGGCTGAATTTTCTCAGGAATTTTCCGACCGGCGTCATGAATCTCATTTTTTTCTCTTTCCAATCCGGCTCATAAATTTCTTTATAGATATCCACCTGAGACAAGTCCTTTTGAGCTCCCCCGACCATCGTCCGGAATTTATAGATGATGAACCCTCTTTTGTTAAGCCCGACACGCGCCTGCTTGAAAAATACGGGGCCCCGCGAGGTTATTTTAACCAGAATGGCGATGACCGCGAAAGCCGGGCTGAGCAAGAAAATGAGCATGCCGGAAACGACCAGGTCCATGATTCGCTTCGCGAGGAGTTGCCACGCGTTGGGGACGATGGAACTCAACGAGAGCAAGGGGAGGCCGTCGAGTTCGCTCGTAGACGCTTTTGCGATTTTGAAATCGAACAGGTCCACGGCGATCGTCACTTTCACGCCTTCGATTTCACATTCGCGGATGGCGTTTTCGATGTGCTGCAGCCGAAGGCGGGGTACGACGAAAACGACTTCATCAACGGTTTCGCGATGAAGAATGGCGACAAGGTCCTTCAGATCCCCGATGACGTTGACACCGTCCACGCGTTCGATGCCGCGGCCAGGTTCATCCTCGATAGCGCCGATGACTCTGAATCCCCATTCCGGATGGTTATGGACCTTCCTGAGGAACCCTTCGGCCCGTCTTCCGGTTCCGACGACGAGGAGCTGCCGATAATTGTAGCCGCGTCGGCGCACCTCGCGCATAACGATCATTAGGAATATTTTTTCGACCAACAAAAAGAGGAAGCCGGTCACGGCGAAAATAGTGAAGAACAAGCGGCTCATGAAGGCAAATTTGAAAAGGAAAAGGGAAGTCCCTAGCACCGTGAAAGCCAAGGCAGACGCCTTGATGACATTCCATACGATCGTTCGCGCTCGCCGCAGGCGCCAGGAGTCATACACTCCGCTCTTGAGAAGGAGATAACTCCAAAGAGGAGCGGCAAAAATCAAGAAGAGGACGTATTGACTGAAATGGCCGGGGTCATTGCCGATAACGGTTTGGGACGGGATCAGGTCAAATGAATAGAAAGAACGAAAGTGGGTTCGGAAGGCATACGCCAGGAAAAACGCCGCGGCGATGAGGGCCATGTCGAAGACGATCATAAGCCGTCTGACGACCGCGTCTTGTTCTTTGAGCATTATGGTTTTCGGGAAAAGCCCATTTATCGTTCGGCCGACGAGTTAAAGTTTATCGACTTTTCTTATGATTCTCGCCGGAACGCCGGCGACGATGGTGCCCGGCCGAACATTTTTTGTAACGACCGCTCCCGCCCCCACGATGGCATCTTCCCCGATCGTCACTCCCGCGAGGATGGTCGCGCTCGAGCCGATCGAAGCCCCTTTTTTTACGTACGTTTCAACGACTTTCCAGTCCGCTTCCGTTTGCAATCCCCCGGAAGGCCTGGTCGCCCGGGGATAAAGGTCATTGATGAACGTGACATTGTGTCCGACGAAGACGTCGTCTTCGATATGGACGCCTTCGCAGATGAACGTGTGCGATGAAATTTTACAGTTTTTTCCTATGATGGCGTTTTTCTGGATTTCGACGAACGTTCCGATTTTCGTGTTGTCGCCGATCGTACAGCCATACAAGTTGACAAAGGCAAAGATTTTGACGTTATTGCCGAATTTAACATCTGGGGCGATCTGACAGTAGTTCATCCTGATGTCCTCACAAGGAAATTTTCGCCCCGCCCTTTTTCATCGACTGATCCGTAGCCTCGAGCATCTTGACGACCTTCAGGCCGGCTTCTCCGTTATTGAAAGGATCGACTCCTTTTTCGACGCATTCCAGAAAATAGCCGGCTTCGAACTGAAGCGCTTCGGTGGTCGAGACCTTGGGCGCATACATGTCCCCGGACCGGTAGCTGACGAGGAGCTTGTGAAGGCCGTTTGTCGTCTTGATATCGACGCCCCGGTCATAGATTTTCAATTTTTCATCGGGAACGAGGTCGTCCCAGACCAGCATTTTTTTGTTGCCGCTGATCAAAGTTCTTCGGATTTTGACGGGGCTTAGCCAGTTGCAATGAAAATGGGCGATGAAGCCATTGTCGAAATGAACGACGATGTAGGCAACGTCTTCGCGTCCTTGGTCAAAATGGACTGTTCCCAGCGCGGAGACAGCTGTCGGATTTTTGTCTATTAAGAAATTCATGATCGAGAAGTCATGCGGGGCAAGGTCCCAGACAACGTTAATGTCATGTTGAAAAAGTCCCAGATTAACTCGCACCGAGTCATAGAAGAAAAGATCTCCCAATTCCCCGGAATCGATGACTTCCCGAATTTTTTTCACGGCGCCGGTAAATAAAAACGTGTGATCGACCATGATGATGAGGCCGTTCTTTCGGGCAAGATTAATAAGTTCTTCGGCTTGACGGACATTTGAGGTGAACGGCTTCTCGATAAAAATGTGTTTGCCGCTCTCGAGGGCGGCTTTAGCCAACTCATAATGGGAAAATACGGGTGTCACGATGGCGACGGCTCTGATTTCGTCCGAGTTGATCAAAGCGGAGGGATCCGAATATATTTTCACAGACGGGTAGGCCGCTTTAGCGATCTTCAGACGGCCCTCATTCGTATCGCAGATGGCCGCCAGTTTCGCCCCGGAGCATGTATTGAAGTTTCTCGTAACATTCGGCCCCCAATAGCCAAAGCCGACGATGCCGATATTAATCATCTTGGCCTCTCCTTAAAAAGAATCCTCAACAAGAGATTGCTTAGCCCTTATAAAAAAATGTCTGGATAGATTCTTTGACGTAATGAATTTGCTCTTCGCTTAATTCCGGGTACATAGGAAGCGAAAGAATTTCATGTTGATTTTGATAAGCCACCGGAAAATCCGCTGGTACGTGACCTAAATATTTATACGCCTCTAAAAACGGCAACGCCGTCGGATAGTGAATCCCGGTTTCAACCCCGTCTTTTTTCAGATGATCGGCTAATTCGTCCCGTTTTTTTGTCTTTATGACATAAAGATGGAATATGTGGGATGCCTTCTTTCTTATCTTTGGAATTTGGATTTGAGGAATTTCCGATAGGATGCGATTATAGGCCAGCCCGTTACGCAACCGTGCGCCGTTCCATTTATCGATATATTTCAATTTCGCGTTCAGGATAGCGGCTTGGAGGCCGTCGAGCCGGCTATTGATGCCTTCGATGTCATGCTCATGCTTTCGCAATGACCCGTGATTCGCGAACGAGCGCATGAACGCAGCGAGATGATCGTCGTTCGTGATGATAGCTCCGCCATCACCGTATGCCCCGAGATTTTTACCGGGATAGAAACTAAAGGTCCCGGCTATGCCGAAAGTCCCGACGAATTGATCGTTTAAAGTCGCGAAGTGGGACTGGGCGCAATCTTCGACAAGAAAAAGGCCGCGTTTTTGACAAATAGACTTGATTTCTTCTATCGCGGCAGATTGTCCATAGAGATGAACGGGGATGATCGCCTTTGTTCTGGGTGTGATTTTCGATTCGATCAATTTTGGATCGATATGGTAATAGTCCGGCTCAACATCGACAAAAACGGGCTTCGCTCCAGTTTGGGTAATCGTTTCAGAGGTTGAGATCCAGCTGTTTGCGACCGTAATCACTTCGTCCCCCGGTCCGATATTCAATGCCTTAAGGGTGATATAAATGGCATCCGTGCCGTTGGCGACGCCGATGCAATGTTTGACGCCGTATTTTTCCGAAAAAGCGCGTTCGAATTCTTCAACGAACGGGCCACGGACGAATGCCGTTTTATCAATTACCGACCTTATGGCGGAGTCGATTTCCGCTTTAATGGATTCATACTGGGCTTTTAAATCGACGAACGGAATGCGCATGGTTTATTCCTTTTCCAGGCTACCGCCGATGGCCTCTTTCGAGGTCCTTTTGCGGCCATCCCGCATTGCCATAATCACGATCCGCTTACGCCAAAAATTTATATAGATTTGATCGGTTCTGCAGAATTTACGAATTGCTCCGCTAATTGTTTAATGACGCCAAGGAGTTTGTCGAACTCGTTGTATTTATCGAAGAAATAATCGGCGCCGAAGTGCATGCACTTCTTCTCGTATTGAGGGAAGGGATAATGGGTGTACATGATTACTTTGGTCGAGTTGCCGCCTTCCCGGATTTTCTTGAGAATATCGATCCCGTTCCCTCCGGGGAGGCAGATATCCAGAATGGCAACGTCGGGCATCTTTTTCTCGATATAGCGATACGCGTCGGGAACGTTGAAGGCCGCTCCCACGATCTCGACCCCTTCGATTTCCGTCAAGATTTGAGCGAGATGCGTGCACATCAGCTCCGAATCATCGACAATGAGAAGCCGAAGGTTTTTCAACCCTTGTCAATTCCTTTAAGGGCTAATCCAGCCCCCCATTGGGGGGTAAACGCAAGCTTATAAGAGGGGAGCCATTCATGTAAATTAGCCGGAGTCTGATTTTATATTAGGATTTTGTCCTAGACTGTCGTTGTATCGGAATTCAGGGTACACGCACCCAATTCCGGAGAATTGGGATCGCGTCCCCGAATTCCTTAAGAGGGGCGCGCATTCTTACTTTTTTCTAATCCCAGAAGATGTTTTAAAAGTTATGTCACTTCCATAGGCGGTTCCCTCCGAGTTTGTGGCATAAGCCCGGACATGATATGTCGTATTCGGCGTCAACCCGGTCATCATACTCTTGAAAGGACCCGTCCCTCCCCCTCTCGTCGTTTTTGCGTCGTCGATCGTGGGGTCTGAGGACGTGCTCCAGCACAAGCCCCGTTCCGTCACCGCCGATCCGCCGTCCGAGACGACATCCCCCCCGCTCACGGCACCGGTCTGCATGATGGCACTCACGGCGGTCGTCGTCACGATCGGAGTCAGCAAAACGGTTATCGTCGCCGTATCGCTGTCTGTATTTCCATAGGTATTACTGACTCTCACCCAATAATTGGTAGTCCTTGTCAACGGATTCGTCGTATAAAGGCTCGACGTCGCTCCGGAGATCGGATTAGACGGGTTTCCGCTTATCCCCTGATACCATTGATATGAGAGCGGCGCCGACCCCGCCGCCGTGATATTCATGCTCGCCGTTTGGCCGATATGAATCGTCTGGCTCTGGGGTTGAGTGGTTATGGCCGGGGCCGTGCATTCGAATGCCCCGATATCGTATGCCGTTCCCGCCGGCCGCGCATTGTGATCGTAGTCGTCCGTAACGTCGGCCAACGTCGCGCCGGCGTCGATGCAAGGCGAGCCGGTTTTTAAATGATAATCACCGTGGGCGGGATTCACAAAAAGAGGATTGATTCCCCAAAGATCCTGAGGATAAGGGGTCCCGAAAGGGATGCTTCCATCGGAGTTGTAAGTGCAATTATTTCCGATATCCAAACCCGTATAGGTTGTGCCCTCCAGGGAAATAGCCCAAGACGCCTGATCATAAACGATATTATTTTTTACCGTTGAATTGGGACAATTCGTCAAAATTATTCCAGCGGGATCATTTGAGGCTAAATACGAAAGACTGCCTATAACAGTATTGTTAATGATTGTTAAGTGTTCGACATTCCCGCCGACGGTGTTTGTCCCGCCGTGCGTAATTACAATATTGTTGCGGATCACGATATAACGACAATCCCGAAACATGAATCCATTGCAAGTGACCCACTTGGCTTTATATCCCGGAAGATAGATAAAGTTTTTGTCGATTAAAATATTTGAGGCCGAAGCATGATTCGCATCCCCCCATGTCTGGAAGGCATCGATCCCGGGGTTAAACTTCGTATTTTCCGGATCTTCATACTTGATATCGTGAATATAATTGCCCCGGAAAATATGTCCGGAGCCGAAAAACCTGATGCCATCCGCATCGGCACTTTCCGGTATATCTTGCGGCGGAATCGCAATGGAACCCCAAACATCGTTATTCTCGACGATGTGGTTGGTTCCGTGGATTTCCATCCCCGCCATTCCGTTCCGAAAACAGCGGTTGTTCCTGACGATGCAATTCGCGGATTGCGGCCTGAGATTGATGCCTCCACGTTGGCTGTGATAGGCATAATTGTCGTCGATCGTGCAAAAATTGCCTTCGACCCAGATTCCGTATCCTTCGGGGCCCCAGGTGGGCTGATCGCCCGTGACCGTGAATCCCCCCACGCGAATATAATTTCCTATGACGGTGAAACCCTGGCATTCGACGGTTCCATCGGCTAGAAAGTAAATCAGCGAGCCGGCGCTTCCGGAATTGCTAACCGTAATTCTCTCTGGATAGATACCGGCAGACACAAACACGGCGTCGCCCGCGATCATAATGTCGGCGGCCTTTTGGATCGTCTTCCAGGGAAGAGTCTGCGTGCCTGGGTTTGAATCATTGCCGTTAGCGCCGTCAATGTAATAGACGATCCCGCCATATATGGGGGCCGTTAAACATATAAAAACTAAACAAAATATCGAATATCTCATCCTCTTCATGAGAGATTCCGCTTATTCATATTAACAAGTTTTGGTAAAAAGTGCCATTTATTGTCAATGGCGAAAGCATGGCTGACTTTATTCGCGGTGATATATCGAAATCGATATTTTATATTAATACACGAGCCCGTTTTTGATGGCGTACTGGATGAGCTCGGAGTTGTTGGTCAAGCCCATCTTGCGGAGGATGTTCGCCCGATGCGAGCTGACGGTCTTGACGCTCAAATACAATTCTCTGGCAATCTGAGAAACGGTCTTGCCCGACGCCATCATGACCACGACCTGGAGCTCCCGGTCGGACAGCTTCTCGTGCGGCAATTTCCCGCCGCCCCGGATTTCGTCGGTCAGCTTGTCGGCGAGAAGGTTGTCGATGTATCTCTGCCCGCCGCAGACCCGGCGGACCGCTTCCTTGAGGATATCCGGATGAACGTTTTTCGTCAGATAGCCGGCGGCGCCCGCCTTGATCGCCCGGACGCCGTATTGCTCCTCGGGATACATACTTAGGATGAGACAGTGCGCGTCCGGGTCAAGGGCATTCAAACGCCGAATGACCTCGAGCCCGCTTTCGCCGGGCATGAAGATATCGAGTAGGACGCAGTCGTAATGCCTCACCCCGAATTTCATGATGGCTTCGGATCCGTTCGAGGCTTCGTCGATAAGCCCAACGCCGGGGCATTCGGCGAGAATCTCCTTGACGCCCGAGCGGAAGAGGGCGTGGTCGTCGACGATGAGGATATTCGACTTATCGTTGGCCATTTTGGCTCGAATTGGCGGGCGCCGGGATTGAAATCGTCAGGGTCGTGCCCTTGCCCGGAGTGCCGCGAATGCTCATCCGGCCTTTGTAAGGCCGAAGCCTTTCACGCATGCCGATAAGCCCGAACGAGCGCGGGTCGGCGATCTCTTCCGGCCGGATGCCCCGGCCGTTGTCCCGGATCTTCATCACGACGGCGTTCTCGGACGGATTCTGCCGGAGGATGACAGAGGCTTTCGTCGCCTGGGCGTGGCGCAGGATATTCGTATATCCTTCCTGGAAGATACGGAAAATGCAGAGGGAGAGGTCCGGGTCGAATTTCGCGCCGTTGCAGTCGATGCTCAAGCGGCACTGGACGGGATGGCGCTTCTGCGATTCCTGGACCTGCCATTCGATCGCGTCGAAGAGTCCCAGGTCATCCAGGAGGGCGGGTCGCAGCTCGGAGCAGACCTTCCGGATCGACGCGATCGACCTGTCGATAAGGTCGGTCATTTCGGCGATTCTATTGTGAAAAGCGGGAGGGAGGGGATCGCCGTTTCCGGCCTTGGCCAGAAGCCAGCACAAATCCATTTTGAGCGTCGTCAGGACGGGCGACATTTCGTCGTGG
>Ga0315279_10011214_pt1 | contig 10401 bp, 16 predicted proteins | sample YL17G06_20_MG_FD_203694 | JGI IMG/M metagenome (GOLD analysis project Ga0315279, IMG submission 203694) | Sediment microbial communities from Yellowstone Lake, YNP, Wyoming, USA - YL17G06_20 | ecosystem: Environmental > Aquatic > Freshwater > Lake > Sediment | place: USA: Wyoming | collected...
CGTTGCAACCGCCGCTAAGACGCCATTATTCATATATCGTGTTAGGAGACAAACAGAAGGGGTAAACCACGGGGGGCGGCCTGTCGAGCCGATGGGGCGGGGTGGACGTCTTGCCGGCATGTTACGTTAGCGTCGGCGTCCTCCCCTGCCGAGCCGAGAGCGTTTGCAGATAATCATCCACCCATGCCGGATGATAGATATGCGCCTCGAACCCGGCCTCCGCCGCCATTGCGTTCAGCTCGGGGTTGTCGGCGGCGGTCACGAGGACGCCGACGATCTGCCGGTTGAGGTAGGGGGTTAGCTCGGGCGTCTTAGGGACGAGCTTAAGATACAACTGCAATTGAGCAATCACACCCACGTCCGGGATGATCTTGGCCTCCACCACCAGGAGCCGGTCGGCCTCCACCACCACCGCGTCGGCCCACCGCCGCCACCTGGTGAGCATGGCCTGTCTCTGAGCGTAGTTGCTGGACCCCGGAGGCGGATCCTCCAGCACCCCCAGGCGGAATCGGGTCATAGTGAGATCGCCTTGGTGGTGGATCGCAAGCCACTCCGTTAAGAGCTGCTGTTCACGCGGCAGGTACGGGCGTTTCGCCACCGGGCGACTCCTTCGCCTTCAGATCTTCCAGCGCCTTGACTCGGGCTGCCGCCTCCAGCTCGATGCATTGCAGCAGCAGGCCGGTCGTCGGATTATCAAGCTGTCCGACCACCAGCGCCACCTCTTGTCCGTCCAGCGTATGCAGGACTCGCACCACGTCCTCGGTCTTAGTCACGAACTGCGGGTTCATCTTTCTCCCCCTCCCCGTTTACCCCTGGTCTGTTTTGACACCGCCGTCAGGATCCCGGCCAGATATTGCGCGATGCGGGTGACGGCACAGGAACCGGGATGCTTTTCCCCCTGAATCCACCATGCACAGAACTCCTCGATGCAGTGCACGTCCTGGTCCTCAGACGTTCGGGGGAGTGGGCAAAACTTAAACCTCTTATCCATTGTCCGCGTCCTCCACGATTGGCCTTGCTAACGAATATACGAACGTATAGGAGTTGTTGCCGCTCCATCGTGTTCCTCTTCTCACAACGCCAAGGGTGATCCCGCACCTAATGACTCGGCGGACTTTAGTGGGTGAATAGCCAGTTCGCCGGCAGAGATCGCGTGTGGTGCCGGGCAACACACGCAGAACCCGTTTCCACCCATCCACCTTGTTACTCATGCTCCGTGCCCTCCACCGCCGGCACCTCGAACGGCACGTCGTCCAGAGGGGGCCGGGAACAATTGCTCTCATGTGAAAGCAGAGAGAGGTGATCAGGATTTATGCAGGATCGGTTTCCGCACTTATGATGTACCGTCTGTTTCGGGGGGAGAGCCCCGTTGAACAGGGCGTAGCTGAGCCGGTGAGCGAAGCGGTTTGCTCCCGCGTAGAACATCTTAGGGTATCCGTCCGGGTCCACGGCCCCAGTCCAGGTCCAGCACGATCCGTTTCCGTTGCCCTGACACTTTGTCAGGAGCCGCCTGACAGCCCGCAGACTTCGCGGCTGCCGCACCTCCAAAGCTGGACAGATAAAGGCTTGCCGCTTTTCTACCTCCAGGCCGGCCTCCATGCGTCAACCCTCCTTCACAAAAACCCGGACCTATGCGTTTGGGAAGGTCCACCCTTCCCTGAGTGCGCTGGTGATGAACCCTGCCGGGTTGTGGGTGTCAACCCCAACCCACCGGCAGATCTGCTTGACGCGGTGCACACCCCACCGGGTCAGGAGCCGATTCGCCTCAGACCGCTGGATCCCGACGACGGTGAGCAGGTAAGAGAGGGCGGGGGCGGCGGCGGCGGCGGCGGCCAGGTCCTTCCAGGCGGCCAGGGCGACGGACCTGGCAACGTGGCGGGTGCGCTTGTTGGCCAGGATCGCGGCGATTTCCCCAGTTGTCTTTAGTGAGGGAGGTACTAAACAACTCGCCGTAGGCGAGTCTCCTCGGGTACTAACATACTCTGTTGTTCTAGCGGCAAGATCTTGCCGGTCATAACAGGTTTGAGCGGCAATATCTTGCCGGTGAACAATCAGGGAAAAGAGACACCTTTCGGACTCCTGGACGTTCGGAAGAGCGGCAGGTGGAACGGTGTCCATGAGCACATACTGGCAGGTGTGGCCCTTGCCCCGGTGACGGACTTGTATCCAACCCCTCTGTCGTAAGTTATGTATGGCACGACGGATGGAGCGCAACTCTACGCCCGTGCACGCGGCCAGGTATTCGTGTGAGGGGTAAGGGGAGGTGCCGTGGGAGATAATCAGGAACCTGGCCAGGATCGCATAGACCAGTTTGGAATGTGGATAACTTCCGGTATCCATCAACAATCGCATAGGTATAGGACAGTCGCCCGCGCCCCAAGTGGAGTCGGGATTGGAGGTTATAACTGGTAGGGACTGCTTGTGGATAACTTTTTGGAGGACGTTACCGAGCCGGTCAGGAGCGGAGTGCACCATAAGGGATACATCCCGACAAAGGTATAATTATCCGACACTCAGGCGGCCCGAGTGTTCCCGAGCGACGTGCCCCTGCAAGCCACCCTGAGTGTCGGACATTAAAATTGTGGGGATTCCCCTGGACAAGTCAAGGGAAATCCGCCATAATTCTGACACGGGTTCAGAGGAGGGTTGACGATGGAAGGCATAGGGCATGTCTTTGGCGGGGCGTTTCTGCTTATAGTTCTAATGACGATAGCAGGAGGACCGGTCTTCTTTGCCCTGTGTGGTTACTTCGCCATGAGGGCGGCGGTGCATCCCCTGGTGAGCGAACTGGCCAGGGTGAACCGCAACCTGACACGCATGGCAGACCAGATGCCGGTGTATCAGCCGGATCCGCCAGAGGACGAGGTGGAGCTCGAAGAGGTTCATACAGAGGAAGGGGATAGGGTGTGAAAGCGAGAGCCTGCGGCAGCTACATATCAATGAGTTTGGAGGAGAGAAAGCGCCTGGTGCCTCTACAACTCTTGGCATGTAACATATTGGAGGCGCTTCCTAACACCACGGAAGCAGATAAGCTACACAAAATGACCTTCAACCTTACCTTACAGGCGGCAGTAGTAAAGACCTACAACGAGCTGGCGGCGCAGGACGCCGCCCACGAAAAGGCTCAGGGGGCCTGAGCCGGGTAACTGCCGGCGGCGGCGGGTGAGGCGTAGATCGGCGGCCTGCCGGCGATCGCGGCGACGGTCCGCCCGTTGCGCTTGACGTTACGACAGGTGAGAATCCAGACGTAAATCCCGACCAACTGAGCTATCAATACCAGCCCTAACGCCACGACTCCCCATATGCCCCCACCCGCAAATGTCCCGGTATTTACCTGATTCCCCAGGCCCTGCAAGGTCTTTAAGGTGGCGTCCTGTGACACCGCCACGGCGGCAATTTGAGTCTCCACCCGTCCGAACCGCTGCTCCAGCTTGTCCACCCGCCCCGTCACGTCCGTCAGGCCATGCACGATCGGGGATATGTCCAGTTGCGGGGAGTTGATGGGGATGTTGGGCGTGATGGGGATGTTCGGGCCGTTGACCTGGCCGACGGCCCCCGGACCGGAGGCGGTGGGATTCTGTGTGACCGGCGGGACGGCGGGAAGTCCATCGACGGCCGCCTGGCAGCCGGATCCGGCCAGAGCGGTTATAACGCACAGCCGGGCTATCCACATATGCTTGTTCACCGTTGCTCCTTTACGCGGTTATGATCGGCGGCTACGCGGGCGCTTCGCCGGGCGGCGGGGCCGCGCCCGGCCAGATCGCCTTTTCCTTCCTGTCGGCGCTCCAGTCCAGCACCTCCCGGGCGAACTTCTCGCGCTGCTTGCGCTCCGTCACCCAGTCGGGCACGTAGTTGGCGCTCAGCAGACCTAATCGCACGGCATCGAGGAGCGCCTGCAGATCCCCCGCATCGAATGGCGTCCCCTTCTCCGACTTTCGATAGACCGGCACCAGGGCCAGGGCCTTCTCCCGTTGCGTCGGCAGCAAATAAGAAGCTTGCAAGGCCGTCACGAAGTCGTCGGTGGTGACAATGTAGTCCGCTGCCGCCCGCACCCAGGCCATGATGTAGTCTTGTCCGAGCGGCTGGCCCTTGGCGGCGTTGCTCTTGGCCTCCAACAGAGCGAGCCGTATGTTCTGAGCACGGGCGTCCAGGCCGGCGGTGTCATACGCCGAGATCAACTCCTCCAGGCCGATAAACCCCTTGACATACCCCGCTTCGTATGCGGGGACAATTGTAGCCTTGACCTGGGCACCGATCCGTGCGTCGCGCTTGGCCTGAGCAATGGCCATTTCCACCTCTACGGCCCCCCGCAGCAGCCCGTTGCCGCACAGGTATTTCTCGTAGTCGGCGTCGGTCATGAACCCCATGATGTATTGTTCCCGAGCGTCGGGTATCCCGGCCTTCTTCGCCTCCACGCTGTAATTCAGCGAACGCTTGTTCTGGGCCAGGAGCACGGTCAGGTCGGCCACTTCCGGCAGCATCCCGGCCAGGATCAGGAGCTGGTTGAGGTCGCTGGTGGTCATGTCACCCTGTTCATACGCCTGTATGTATTTTGGTACCGCCGCCTTCACCGCCGCATCGAACGCGGGCTGCTGGTCCTGGGGCCGGGTGAGGTAGATCTTGCGATACTGACGGATCTCCCGGCCCACCGTCTCCACCATGAACCGCAACGGATCCAGGCGGGTCCACGGAGCCTCGCGGGGCCGTGGCGGCCAGTAGCTTATCACTGGGCGCGGGGCGGTCAGCCCGAGGCCCTGCAGGGCCGTCTTATAGAGGTCCAGGGAGATCATCTCCCGGTCGAAAGCATCGCCGAGTATGGAGAGGAGCTTGGTGATCCCGGCGTGCATGAGGGCAATGTTGGTAGCACCGTCCTGGATCTCCTGGGCGTCGGGAGCGAGCTGCAGGAAGCCTAACTGCTGCTGATAGGTAGATTCGGAAATATACCCGTCCGAGCGCAGGGAATTGACCTGAGCGAGGAAGCGGCCGCGGTGAGGGGCGAGGGCGCGGTCACGCAAGCCCACTAACATCCGGGCGCTGTCTCCGTCCTTATAGCCCACCTCGCGCAGCTTACCGAACAGCCAGGCGTCGTCCACCAGGCCGCTCTCGGCCATTATCAGCAATTCGCGGTGGTTGGGGTTCTTGAAATTTCCCGCCCGGATCGTCTCGCACCACGAGTCGGAATAGCCGTACTTGGCCAGTTCATCCTTGAAGGTCTTGGCGTCTATGTGCGCAGAGCCATAGAGATCCCGCAACATCATCGGGTCGGGACGGGTGGGGCGGTGCTTTTCAAGCGCTTCCCGCTTGGCCGGAATCCCGACCAGCACGTCGCAGTAGGCGTCTATGTATGGAGAGATGATCCGCCCGAAATCCCCGACGTCGGCCAGGAACGCTGCGACGGGTCCGCAGTCGAGGCCGAAGCCGTAGAGCTTTAAGCTGGAAATAAGCGAGAGCTGGTGGGCCTCAAGGCCCGCAGCGGTGGCGGTGGCGAACAGCTCCGAGATCCGGTTGTTCAGGGTGTGGCTTTCGTCCAGGGGATCGAACGCCTGGAGCTTTGCTCTCAGGTCCGCGAAAGGTTTCGTTGCCATGCTGGCGAGCTTCGGACCGAGAGCTTTCGAGACCGCCTCGGCTGCCGGCAAGGCGAACTTGAAGGCCTGCAGCTGAAGCGATCCCCAGTTTTCGCCAACAAAGGTCCCGAGCCGGGTGAGGCCCTCCTCTATGAAGGACTCCGGGTCCGCCCAGAGGTGGCCCCAAGTCTCTTGTCCGGGAGCGGGCTCGCTCGGGGCGCGGGGAGCGGGCTCGCCCGGGAGCGCCTCGGGGTATCCACCGGCGGGAGCGGCGCCGCCCACGTGGGGCAAGAGTGGGGCCGCCAGGAACGCTGCGCCGGATCCGCCGTACGCCCCCAGGCGGGGCAGACCGGACAGGCCGGCTAACTGCGGGGCAGCCGCAGCCTGTCCGGGGGTTCTTAGGATTCCTGATATCGGGCTCTGAGCGGACTTCCAGAAGGACTTCCAGAAGTTGTCCATGAGCTTCGAGGGATCGCCCAAGAGGAGCTTGTCGGCGTCCTCGAAGAACCGGCGGACGGGGTGAATCGCAGGCTGAACCTCCTGCCAGATCCCGACGTCCAGGGTGAAGAACCTGTCGGGGCCGTTGGTGAGGGCCTCGGCGATCGTGGGCAGGTAGCCAGACAGGGCCTGGCCTATGCCGCTGAGGTCGGCGTGCACCGGCTCAAACCAGGACTGCCACAGGGCCATGTTGAGGGAGACCAGGTTGTTGCCGAAGTCGTAGATCGCGGGGATGGTCAGCACGTTCCACCCCGACAGCTCCTCCTCGATGTCCTGCAGCTCGGCAACGACTGCCTGAGCGTCCTCGGTTGGGGCCATTTCGCCCTCAAATTAGATTTGGGAGCCGGCAAGGTCTCCCAGGACTATGCCGGCCGTCCGCGTGCCTTGTAGGTCATCCTACGAGGTCGGAGTTCAGCCCAACCCCCCGAATCAGGCCAAATTACAATTGGATCACCTGCCCGAGCGCGGCTTTGCGAGCGTCGGCGTCGGCCCGGATGGCCGCTACGATCCCATCGGGGGTCGCGTCCTCCTCGGGGAGAGTCAGGGTGTACTGCCCGGTGGTGTCGGTCTCATACAGGATCAGCACGTCCATTTTGCCTCTTCGATCCGCCCGCACCGAGGGAAACACCCGCCGGTCCTTGACCGTAGCCGTTGCCACGATACCCCTCCTTTCAGAGACAAAAAAATCAGGGATGGGATGGAGCCCTTCTCCACCCCACCCCCTTACAACTTTACCGGGATCCGGCTTCTCGGCTCCCCTTGGGTCCGGGCCTCAGGTTGCCGTGTGCCGTAGAGGCCGGATCCCGAGCTCGAGTTACGGAGTGGGCGGCGCCGACGTCCCCGGAAACAGGAGTCCCAGGACATACAGGATCACCTGGATCGCCAGGTAAACGATCCCGAGCCACCCGCCGGTGATCCCGGCCACGCTGAGCTTGCTGAGCTTCCCCTGGTCGTCCTGCAGCACGCCGCACCCCCTCTCGCTTAATACCCTTCCGCCGTGATCACCAGCACCTCGTTCACCAAGGCCGCACCTATGTAGAGCTTGCCAGCGGTGAAGCTGATCGTGCCCGTGGCCGAGCCGGTCATGGTGGGAGCCACGCACACCGTCAACCCGGTGGGGATGATGAGCTTGTTGTTGGCTGTTTCAGCCATAATAGAAGCCTCATGCACGGTGACGACGTGGCGGATGTTGAGAGTTTTCCACACGCCGGCAACCGCACCACCGGTCATAGTCGCACCGCTGACTTGCACGGCGGTGGTGTCGGAGGTCAGGGCATAGTTAACGTCTCCCGTGGCCTTGGAGTAGATGAAAACCAGAGCTCCGCCAATCTTGTGTGCTACATACACTTGTGAGTCGGTGTTGTAGGAAATAGCCGCTGCCAACGCGTCGGCACACTCGCCCGCCGTCGACAGCCCGCTGATGTCCACACGGATGCGGGGTGGGACGACCGTGTCGTCGGTGTCCCACTCATAGACGCTAGTACCGATGGTCAGGAGCTTGTTGTTGGCAGGAACGGAATCTACGTGGACGTCCCCGATGGACCCGGTTGCCGGGCGTAGGGTGCTCATGGCGGCTAGATCGGCAAGGACAGAATCCAGGACAGTTCCCTGGTCCTGTTGCTCCGCCACCACGTCACCGATCGCGTTGATGAGGACAAGCAGGAAATCCTCGCCGGTGCCGGCGACGTCATATGACCCTACGTTGACAATCAGCCTGCCGGCCTTGTCCACTCGGGCGAGATGCATCAGCCCCCCGGTTTCGGACAGGCCGGCCAGGAGCACCCGCTGCACGGCAGGCGTCAGCTCGGGCATGGCCCCTTCCGGTGGGTCCAGATTCAGATCAGCCTGCACGACGGGAACACCGAGCTTGGCCATGTCCGCCCCCGCGGTTAGACTTCCTCATACTCGACGACGACGAACTTGGTCTGGCCCGAGTCGGCGCCGTCACGGTAGCCGACCTTGAACGTCTCTCCCACGGATAGCTCCCGGTTGATGAGGATCCGGGGATCCGTGTAAACCCCTAAGAGGTTTGAGGGAACGGCAACGATCTGGTCGGTGTCCACGTAGGCCACCAGGTCCACCGATGCGGTCTGCTGGGGGATAAGCGAGACCACAGTGCGCTTGACGTTAGGGGTGCTCGTCAGCGCGTCCACCACCGCCTCGGCGCCGGCGGCATACGTTACATCCAGATGCACGATTCTACGCATGGTCAGAAGCCTTTCATCAGGTTATGCAGCTCGCTCGACCTCCAGGACCAACGCCACGTCCAGACCGGCGATACCGATTCCGCCCGAGGCGCCAGCCGCCACCGTCACATACACGTCCAGCTCTTCGCCGGACCCGAACTCTAACGGCAGCCCGAGCACCAGGGCGGGGGTGGCTTCCTCGTTCGTGTTCGGCCCCACCACGGAGGCGATGGGGTCATACGTCTCGGCGTTGGCAACCAGGGCGGCATCACCCAGGAACGGCAGGCCGTTACGATCCTCATCGAACAGCACCTCCCGATCCCGGATGAGCTTCAGGAAAGTGGTGTAGCCCTTGTTGGCGGAGGCGTTGCCACGGGCGCTCGGGCAGGCGGCGATCGCCAGGAGGCGGACCTTGGAGTTGGCGGGGACGGGCTTGTTGTTGACCGGGAACTGCGGGAACGAGCTGGGGGTGACTTGCGTGTCGAGCAGCGTGTCGCCGGCGGCGGCGATCACGGCGGAGTTGGTGGCATACTGCACGAACTGATACCGGGCTGCCTTGGAGCCGTTGGGCTGGTCGCTGGTGTAGTCCCCGGCGTCACCGATGTCATACACCAGGGTCACGTCCCCGGCCTCTGCAGCTCGAGAGACGGTGAAAGTCTGCCCCTCTGCCACGGGGTAGGTGATCGCATGGCCGGCCGCTTCCAGCACGTCCATCAGCGAGCGGGCGCGGAGATCGCCGGCGGTCCCGATCGTGTTAGCGGGGTAGGGGACATGATTGCCGGACTTGGCCTTGACGCGCCAATAGCCGACGGTGGCCTTGTCGATGAGCAGGGTGAGGTAGGTGTCGGCGGCGGACGGCAGACAGAAGATCCGCCTGATGAGATACGACTTGCCGGCGGGCACGGTGAGCGATCCGCCGCCGGAAGCGATAATCCGCTTGACCGCGTTCTGCACCTGAAGGGCCATGACTTAAACTCCTGTATGATGGACGAACTGTAGAAGCGTAAAAGCCGCAAGGGGAGGGGGGGCAAAGCGTCCCGGCATGGGGCCTTCGCCCCCCCCGATCCCTTACTTCGTTGCGCGATATTGCGCCCCGAGCTGGACCTGGGCGTCGAAGTTGGCGTTCATCTTCGCCTTCTTCTCGGAGACGGTGACAGCGGGCATGGAGTCCAGCTTGTTCACGACGGCGAGTTGCAGCGGCACCAGCTTCTGCCGGGAGGCAAGGATTTTCGAGGCCCTCGCCTGGATCCCGCTGAGATAGCCCTGGGCGCCGACGGCGGTGATCGTCGCCGCCATGTCGGCCTTGTTCACCTTGCTCAAACCCTGTTCATATCTCTTTTCCTGCAGGGCCTGGGTGACGCCGGCAACGTAGGCAGGGGCCTTCTTGATCGCTTCGTCGATGGGATCCTTCTTGGGGTTGAGGGTGTTGGTGAGCCACTTCTGCGAGTTGGCCGAGGCGCCGTTGATCAGGTTCTGAGCCTGGTCTTGTGCTGAAGGGATGCGGGGTCCGAGAGACAGCGAGAGGCCAACGATCCCCAGCCCGAGCGCCCCGAGCAGAAGCGGGAACGTCACCCCGCTGCCGGCCTGAGAGGCGGGGGAGTCCGCAAAGACCACCGGGCAAAGAGTCAACACCAGCACCAGCAAAAGAGCGAGCCGCATGAGAGTGCCTCCATCATGGCGGCCCGGATAGCCGAAGGGAAAAGCAAATTACGGCCACAGGATAAGCAGGGCGTCCTCCGTTGTCAAGCTCATTTTCCCGGAATCGGAATTTGGACCACGGAGAAGCGAGAGCTGGGGCCGGTGCCGAAGCGCATAATTCTAAAGCGGAGCGGCCTCCCGCCGGCGGCCTGCAGCCAGGGAAGGAGCTGGGGGATAAGGGTCTGCTGGTTGACGTCCCAGTAGTCGGGGTAGAGGCTCTTGTCCCCCTGAGGCACCCAGACCCGGAGGACCACGACCTCTTTCTGAGGTTGTCCGATGGGGCGGATCGTGGCCTTGCCCACCTGAAACTTAAGCACCGTGAACTCGACCGTCCCGCCCGGTGAAGGCTGAAGATACTCCATCGGTCCAGGCAGGGCGAAAACCTTTGCAATGTCCGGGATTCCCTGACTTCTGCCGGCTTGGTCAGTCATGCCCGCCCTCCTTCTCTTGCGACT
>Ga0315279_10011215_pt1 | contig 10401 bp, 9 predicted proteins | sample YL17G06_20_MG_FD_203694 | JGI IMG/M metagenome (GOLD analysis project Ga0315279, IMG submission 203694) | Sediment microbial communities from Yellowstone Lake, YNP, Wyoming, USA - YL17G06_20 | ecosystem: Environmental > Aquatic > Freshwater > Lake > Sediment | place: USA: Wyoming | collected...
GTATCAAAGCTTGTTTAGGAGCTGTTCGAACAGCTGTTGCAGTGAATCGCCCCAGGGTGGATCTTATCGATCCTGTATTTCGTCGTGCTTATCTAGGGGGTGGGACAATTTGATAACTACTGAGTATATATTATTACGACTTGAAAGACAGAGTAAAAGAAAATAATTAATAAGAATGTATTGTTATTCAACTGATAAATTTCAGGGAGAATTAAGAAATGAAACAATTATTAAGATTCTTCTGGACTCTACATAGTAGTGATGATAAATTGACATTCCTTTTTTCATTATTTTTTCCATTAATGTTTTCCTTATTTCTTTACACTTTTTCAATGACACTACATCCAAGTAATTTTTCCCTCATAAATTCTTTAGTAATTTCTTATTCATTCTTATGGTTGTTGACCTGGCTAATTATTTTAATTAATGCAACTTTTTTTGAGATACGAATAAAAAATAATGAGGTATATCAAAAAAATAAAGATAAAATCAAGGAAACAATACTCAATTTAATAAAAAATAGACAGTTTGGAAAATTTACCTTTCCTCAACTCTTTCACTTCTCAATTTTTTCAATTTATTTTATTGAATTATCAATAATTTTATTTTTTATCAAAAATGATCTTTATACTTTTACTTATCTCTTCTGGATTTTTATAATTTTTTTAGCCCTTTTACTAAATAAAATTAGAAACTTATCAATAGGGCTACAAGAAAGTATTTCTGCTACTTACAATCTTGCCTTTTCTTTAATTTTTTCTTCTATTATTTGGTATGCTCTAATATTTCTAAACGGTTCGAAAATATTTCAGGTTAACAATTTAAATTTTAATGAAATAATGACAATAATAATAGCCTTCACATCAGGCATATTACTTCCAATCATTATCCTGATTATCGATAAAATTTATTTAAGAAATCGATCTGACAATAAAGGTAGCTCGGTCGGTTGGGGACATCAAGTTAATCGAACTACCTTAGCGTATGAATTTATAATTCTTTTTCTTTCTATTTATTTCATACTCTTTTTAACGACAGATGTATATTTGTTTTCGATAGGAATATTGGTTAAATCTACGTTTATATTCTCCTTTTTTTTGTTTCTTTTACTAATCACAGTCATTATTTTTGCTATAATTCCTTCAATATTTTTAAGGAGCTTCATTGATTATTTTTTAAGAAGTATTATAGAGTGGAGAAAATTTTTTGAAGCCTTTTTTAACGATCAAAATAAGGATAAATCCCCGGGTAAACTCATTAAAATAATAGGAGTTTGCAAAGCAGTTTCTATTAATGAAAAATATAAAGAAAAATTTTGTAATTTTAATCAACATTTTCTTTTGCATGATTCTTTTGACAATCAGGATATAGATATTATTAGTTTAAAGGAAAAAAATCCTCTTATTGGTACTAAAAGAATTGTAAAGGAATTAAATGAAATAATGTTAATCGGTGAGATGAAGTATGTTTTAGATGATGCGACCTTAGATCCAGGTAACAATAGGATCTCAAAACTCATAATAGCATATCATGTTGAACCTATAAAAAAATAACAGAGGAGATTATGGAAAATGAAACCTATTATCTAGAAATGATGGACGGTTTTGAATTCGAAAAATTCTGTAAGAAAATATTTTCAGTCTTAAAATATGGTGATGTTCAAATTATAGGCGGGGGTGGAGCTGATGAAGGAAGAGATCTAATTATTCACTCCAATAATGGAAAAATAGTTGTGGAATGTAAACATCATCCAAATGGTATTATTGGTCGACCCGTTGTCATGAAATTACATTCTGCAGTAATTTCTGAAGGAGCAAATAAAGGTATCATAGTAACAACGGGTACTTTTTCAAACGAAGCGATAGTATATGCTAATAAAATTTCGCCCCCTATAGAACTGATTGATAAGCGTTTATTATATGACTTAGCTGCACGGGCGGGAATAGAATTAGAGACATCTTTAGACAAAGGAAAAGTGTATACGTTTCCCATTACAAGTGATGCATTATTACACCGTAATCTGTCAGAATATCTTAGTAGATATCTTATATCAATGCCAAAAAAAATCGAGGATGTCACAAAAATACAAAAAAGAACGATTAATCTTCGACCGATGTACTTAGTTACTTATTCAATAGAAGCAACATTTACTACAAGTGTAGGTGTTGTCCATTGTGAATCGGGCCAAGGAAAATTTTTCTTAAACGGAGCAAATGGTGATATTCTTGATCATAGAATCTCAAATCATTTTTTTAATATACAAACAAACAAACTTTCAAATGAGGATACAAAAAATATCTCGATTGTTCCATTTCAACTTCTTGCAGGCTCTGTAAAAGAATCTGCGATAAACTACATAATAAAAGAGCATACGAAAACTGTTACATATTCTGGAGCGAATAATCGTCATTATACAAAAGTGTGTGAGCCGAAAAAGCGAGATATATCCCTTTCAGATATCTCACAAGTGTATATTCCTGAAAATGATATTGATTTTATTTTAAATGGGAAGAAACGATTTTTCAAGATAGCAGATAACGGAACAGATAATTTCTATATTGACAAAGAAAATATTTCCGTATGTGAAATATGCAACAGGCCATTAAGTAAACCAGGATTATTATGTAACGAATGCGGCACTATTTCGCATAATAAACGGTTCTTTTTTTCTCATGGATTTTACTGTAGAAACTGTGGTAAAAGTATATGTAGAAATTGTGCAAACTATTTTTCCAAATATATAATATTCAAAGTTACCCTTTGCAATGATTGCATCCAAAAAGCAAAAGATGATGGAAAAACGATTAGAAAGTATAGACCAATATCGCTAAGTATTTTATGATAAAAGAAAAATAACTAATTCAAAATTAAATCAGTACTTCCGAATGTAAAATTCTACCAAGAAATCCACGTTTTCCAGGGGAGAACCATTTTTAGAACCTTGTTTTTTCTGATAATTTATCAGACCATTTTTACCAAGGACGCTATTTTTGACTATAAAATCATCTAAACTTGCTTGATTTTTCTTAAAGCTGGGGAGCGCCGAGTGAGATACGGCAACGCCTGATAGGGCTTGCCGAGGAACGAAGGCGGAATGGGGTTATAGGGGGTGTAACCCTTATTTCATTTATGTCATCATATCAAGTTTTCCCCCGACCTTACATCTTAAAACTCTTCTTCACTTTTTCTAAAGTCGGGGAAGATATATTTTGTTCACAGTATTGATTAAACAAAACAATAGTTTGTTCTACTAAAACACCATCTTTATTTTTTTTAATGTATTCATGATGATCTTTTATTAGATATACGTCTTCCTCTTCATTTATGATTGGCATATATCCCCATATAATTCCAGCAGCTAACAGTTGGGAGTATTCATATACTTCCTCTTCCAGATCATTGATTGTTTTACCAATATCTTCTTGATTGAAAAACAAATTATTGTTTTTAATGATTAGTAAGCAAGGTTGGTTCTTTGGCAGTTGTCTCTGTTCTTTCTCAATGGCTCGCCTTATTCTTACTATTTCATTACCATCAGTGCGTGGACCACAGAGACTTGCATCTATTCCTCTTTCAGACGCCCATTTTTTTAAGATTTCAAAGTCATTTTGAGGCGCAAACCCTATTTCAATTACATCATCAATAACAAGTTCTTGAAATGAATTTTCTCTTTTAACCATCTCGATTGTCTCTTCTATTTTCTTAAGAACATCCTTCAAGTGTTTTGGAGAAAGAGCTTTATAAAGACGACCGCGATGAACCATGAACTGAGCAGAGTTCATTAATAAATTACAAATCGAAGTTAAGGTGAAATGAATATCTCTTTGTGATTTACTTTCACCTAGAACAGTAACTTCGATGAATAGTTCTTCTTTAGTTTCGCTATCGATGATTTTTAGATCCGGCTTTTTTATTACGCCATCAACTTCAATTTTCTGATCGAATATAATTTGAAATCCGGCTTTGGAAAATTTACTCGCAGCCTCTAAAACTGAATTCCCGTCATTGAACATCTTGCTATCTTTAAGCCGTTTTAATAGACTAGAATAATTTTTATTATTTTTCATCTCTTTTAAAGAATCTGCAAATCTTATGATCCATTTACGAGTCCAAGGGGATGTGTTCACAATATAATAAAAAAATAAAGGATGATAACTTTGGGACACTCGGTGTAAAAAATCTTCCCCAAATTCTACTCGCAAGAATTCAAAAGCTAGCCTGGCTTTCTCTTTTTCAATTTCTGATAAATCCTCTATTGTTTGACAATCTTGAATCAACCTATCCCAATCTTCGTATTTTTCAAAGATATTTCCAAGCCCTGTTTCGCCCATTAACTTACCTGACGTGATTTGGATTGTGTGATGCCTTATTAATTCTCCTTTGTCATCAGTAGTTAGGCAAGTAAAGAAGAACATCTGTCATTTGCTACGTCCCTTGACATATTCTCCGCGAGCGACATGACGACATACCATCAATAATAAAGACGTACCAAATTTCATTTCTCCTAGAGAAGATCCTGTGTGTCAACCTAGCTACCGCTAACCCAGAGCCTGTTATCGACCGATAATTTGGTCTGCAATGGTGTCTCTAAATGCGTTCAAAATCATCGGGTATCCTTTTTTCTTCCAGGCGAGTTTGATGATGAGGGTGAGGTTGCAGAGATGCCAGAGGTTATACAACAGGATGGAAAGCATCTGGAGGATCAAACGGACAGGATATTGTTGTGAGCATGTTTTTCCTCGTACCTCCTCTTTCACCCAGTATCCAGTTTCTATCCCCCACCGCTTACGGTAGCTCTCTGCGAATTCCCATGCGGTGGTGAGAGTGACTGGGATGTTGGTGACGTAGGCGAATTCACTCCACTTCTTCCCAGGTTTCTTTGGCGGGTACAGGATTACTACCAAGGTGACGGTGACCGATTGTTTTCCTTTGGTCATTGTATAGCTGGTGATCAAGGCACATTCTTTTTTTCCAGGGATAGGTTGACTCTGACTGTGGGCAGAAAGAATGATCTTTTTCACAACAGTGTTACGCTCTGCGGGGACCACAAACAACATGGAGAGATCAATGAGTGTGGTGAGAGATTCCACACCAAAAAACTCCCGATCCAGGAACGGGAGACTGATCACCGCATGGATTCTCGCCTCCTGCAAGAGAGAGATAATCATCTGCTGTTTCGTGGTGAACTGTGTGAGCGGCAATGCAGCAAGGGTGAACCGTTCCCGGGTGTTCACACATTCGATACTCGCATAGCCGTGCCCAAAGTTTGTTCCCCGCACGCGTTCCATCCCGAGGACATGGATATCCCTGATTTTTCCGTACCAGGGGACTTTGTGGATGTCCATGCCGCACCAGACCGGATGATTGAGGACACCCTGGTGTCGTACCTGCACAAGCATGGTCCGGTTCACCTGTTGAAAAGTAGAGAACACTGTTTTGCTGTCAAGCTTGTTCAGATGGTAGAACACATCGTCACTGGAAGGGACATCGCCTGGCATGGTCGTCTTGAGGCGATCGACAGCGTATTCAACATAGGTGTCTTCAGTAACAGCGAACAACACGGTATTCAGGATATCCTCCTTAGAGTAGGTGCAGTTCCCTGCCATCGGGAGCGGCAGGGAATCTGTGAAATTGTTTTTGAGAGATTTTTTAAGGTACTTGCCTATGTCTTTTTGTGTATGTGTTGTTGAGCGCATCCTAAAATCCCAATACGCTCACCTCATATACACATTTAAATTTTCACTTGCCGAACTACTGGTCATCTCCTTTCTAGATAGCATAATCGTTTTTACCCGATTTTTATGGGGTAGAATCGAAGATCGAGGTTTCTGGATGGAGGAAATCACAGAATAGAAACACAGAAAAAATTAGGTGAAAAAAAAATACCCGGTTATTTTGTCAATATGCGTGCCCGTACCACCAGTCAAATAGACTGGTGGCATGCTCGGCTAACTTCGTTAGCCTCGGCGGTCACGCATATTGACAGAAAGAAATGTTATGAAATTGTAGGTTTGAGCGGGTAAAAAAAATTATGGTAGAAGAAACAACAGAAGCGGGAACAGCTGAAAAAAGAGGTATCAATAAAAGACCATAACGGATTCGGGGATTAGAGGAGGAAAGAACATGGATTACAAGTTATCGCCTTCAAACCTTAATCTTATGGAAGATTGCCCTCGATGTTTTTGGCTCTCGATGGTGAAAAAAATAAAACGTCCTTCGGGTCCGATGTCCTCGATACCGATTAAGATGGACAGTATCATTAAGAATTACTGAATCATTAGATTTCGCCGTCTTTAAAGTTTCTATACGCGTGTTTTAACGCATATTCCAGTTTTTCTCTCATATCTGATTTAAGTGTTAAACCTTTCAACCTGAGTTTAAACATGTCATCATCCGATTCGTCCAACAGAATAAATACTAGGTCCCGTTCTTCCGTTGACTGCATGCCTCCACCTATACGTTATACTGTGTCTTTCCTTGCTTATATGGTTTTGGTGCAATTATATCAAGAAATCACTATGTCAATGCAGTGATCAAAAACATTGGAAAAGCCAAAGCAACCAAAGTCGAATGGGAAATCCATGTCGAAGGTGGCATCCTCGGACGGATCAATAAGACAGTAAATGGTACTATTGATCTTAAAGCTGGGGAATTTAAAAAAAGTGTCAACTGGGCTCTTCTTGGGATTTGGTAGCATCCAGATTATTGCGGAAGCGAACGAGGTGATACAGACCACAGATGGCACACAGCTGATCATTCTAACAATAGTAAAAAAGTAAAACAAATTTCTCAATTCATTCATCCTTTTTTCTATCCTTTTTTATTGGATAATACCTTAGATTAGGTGAATACATTTTGTAAAACGATAACATGAAAAAGCCTGATTTTCAATATGTTTATATACAACCGTCCTCGATTTTTCAATTATGCCACCATCAAAACTCACCCAGAAAGATTGCGAACGAATCATTAAAATAATCAATCAAGGGCATCAGATCAAAGACCTTGTAAAAAGATTCGGCGTTGATCCAAGCACAATTTGGCATAGATGCAAAGGACAATATCTCTCAAACAGGACGCCCGTTGAAATAAAAAATAAGGTGATCAAAGCAATCAAGGAGGGCTGTACCAAAGCAGAAGCGGCGCATATGTATGGTCTGAATTTCGGCACGGTTTATATGTTCACAAAAGGCATCCCGGGGCATAAACGCCAGGGCAATCACATCATACGGCCTCAGGGCATCAAACTCCTAAACAGGCTCATGACGGAACGGCTGTCTTATCACTGATTTCGTCGTAAGCACCGTACGAGGCCTGCAGAAGCATTTCCCGATGATACGGACAGCCAGGTTCAAGGAAAAGACGTTCTTTTACCTAGAGGGGCGGGAGGAGGAAACAATAGAAGCCTATTTCCGGGATAAGCCCGATAAGATCATCAACTATAGCGCCATCGAGGAATTATCCTACCTTCTCGGGGTGAAAATAACCAAGAACGACCAGAGGAACCTCATTGAAAAATACAAGGACAAGCATGTGCATGGCTATAACATCGCTACATGGATTGCGTGAAGGCTATGAGGTGTATGGTGTAGCGGATGCTGCTGCCTCGGAATCATTAGATGCACACAACATGGCGGTACAACGGATGATACAAGCCGGTGTCGTCCCCTGCACTTGGATGCAAACCATATCTGAATGGATGTATAGCTGGCAGAATCCCAAAGCTGGTGAAATGTATTCAAAAGTGTACATGGCGTATAATGGTTATTTCGGACAAAAAAGACCAGAATGACCAAGAGTAAATTTACTGGTAAATTCGTATTCCCTTCCCGATGGGAGCATTAAAAATCAAAAAAAGATGGCATGATAATTCTTGAGTGAACCTCGTGTTGCATACCTTAGAAAAGGAGTAATGCAACATGAAACACACGAAATATTTTATTGGACTAGATGTCCATAAGGAAAAAACCTCGTACTGTGTACGAGACAAGCTAGGAAATATTCTCATCGAGAATGAGACAGCCACACTGTATTCTGAGCTTCAACCCCGACTCAAAACCTATCTCAACACAGCCAAGATCGGCCTGGACGCAAGCACTTCTTACTACACGCTGTATCGCATGTTCCTCACAAATGGCTGCGATATCAGCGTGGCGAACACGATTCAGCTTCGCCAGCTGATCGCCAAGAATGATAAACTGGATGCCAGACGCTTGTCAGAAATGCTCCGACTGGGAGCATTCCCCTGCTCTTACATTCCTGATGAAAAGATACAGCATGTACGCAGCCTTGTACAAGTCCGACATTCACTGATGGAAGAAAAAGTACGATGTAACACACGAATCCAGGCGTTCCTTGATAAAAACGGTGTGGTGATGCCACCACAGGCTGCCTTCAGCAAACACTGGAGACAAACACTGATGGAATACTTAGGCGCAGGTACCGTAAGTGGGGAGCTGCAGTATGAGTACGACCACTTTCTATTCCTGGAGAAGAAACAACGACAAGTCGAACAGGAGATGAAACACTACACGCGGATGAACTGGAAGAAAGAATACACGCTCATCCAAAGCGTGACCGGTTTTGGACCGGTGCTTGCTTGCTACGTGATCGCCCATGTCTGTCCTATTGAGCGATTCCCTTCAAACCGGAAACTCCGCAGATACGCAGGTGTCATACCGGTTACAAAGCAATCCGGTGAGACCATCTCGAAAGGTCATATCCCCAAGGGCTCCAGCAGGAAACAGCTGCGGTGGGCACTGGTTCAAGCGGCGAACACCGCAGGAAAAACAGACACACCACTCGGACGATACTATCGAAAGAAGAAGAAACAGAAAAAAATCTCAGCGATCGCAAAGATCGCTGTTGCTTCAAGCATGATTGATATTCTCTATAAGGTGCTGACGACAAAACAGCCATACAAGATGCTGTCAACATAATAAGACTTACACTCTAAATTGTGTGTAAGATGGTGAGGGTCGGCTGTCCTGCTTTTTTGTGGGCTGTGTACCCTGAAAAAAGAATGGGCAGCTAATGACTCGCCATAGTGGGCTAATCCCACCCTAGAATCGGTGGGATCTGTACCCGGATAGAAGAGCGTCGTCACATGCGACCTCACCATCAATAATCTATAAATCAGAGGTGATTGATAAAGGTAATGAAAAAACAACACGAGAATCCTGAAGATGATTCCTCAGGATCTCAAGAATTATCATAGAAGAAAAAAAGAGAAAGGGTTTTGTGAAAAAAGCACCGAAACGATATTTAGATTATGCCAAAATAGGCAATCAATCTGAAAAATTCCCTCCTGTTGGACAGGGGGAAAAATAGGGTTAATAAACGAGGAGATATTATGAATTTTTAAGATATAATCATGAAGGAAAAAATCCTTTTTACCTGGAGTGGTGGCAAAGATAGCGTGTTGGCTCTCGTTGAGCTTCTCAAAGATACGGAGTATGATATCGTTGCGTTGGTTACTACCATAACCGCTGATTATGATAGAGTTAGTATGCATGGTGTTCGGCGGGTATTGCTTGAACAGCAGGTTAATTCTTTAGGTTTTCCGCTCGAAGAGGTATTTCTTTCAAAAGATACTTCTCTAGAAGATTATGGGTTGAAGATGCGGCAGATGCTTGAAAAATATCAAGATGCCGGGGTTTCTACGGTGGTTTTTGGGGATATATTTTTAGAAGATGTACGAAAATATCGCGAGGATAATCTGTCAAAAATTGGTATGAAAGCGTTATTTCCTCTCTGGAAGCAAGATACCAGTGATCTTGCTAAAGGGTTCATTGCAAAGGGTTTTAAGGCGATTATAACTTGTGTTGATTCTACGGTGCTCGATACATCATTTGCGGGAAGGTTTTTTGATAGGAGTTTTTTATCTGATCTTCCTTCTTCTGTTGATCCTTGTGGTGAGAATGGAGAATTTCATACGTTTGTATTCAACGGTCCGATTTTCAAGAAACCTATTCGATACACAAAGGGAGAGACTGTATTTCGGGATAATCGTTTTTACTATTGTGATTTAGTTCCCGGGTAGAAACGAAAAAGGAGCGAATAAGGTAACCGTTGCAGTAAGCAGAAAACTGCTTATTAGCATTTGGTATATGCTCATGAGGAATGAATGTTTAAGAACAGCAATGATGATTAAGAAATAGGGTTCTGTGTAAAACTCGTTTGGGAAAAATAGTTTGGGAAATTTAGTTTGATTAACTGCGGCTGGGAATACTGCGTGGTCTGAAGCATCAGCGTAAGACCCGCAGATGGGAAGTCGCATCTCCTTTTTTCTTCCATCAAACCATATCTGTTTTTTGTCGCGCGCGGCACACCGCCTTGGGTGTGCCCTATAAAGGCGCGACAGGAAACAAAGAAAATATGAATAATGTAAATAGCAGTAGC
>Ga0315279_10011216_pt1 | contig 10401 bp, 12 predicted proteins | sample YL17G06_20_MG_FD_203694 | JGI IMG/M metagenome (GOLD analysis project Ga0315279, IMG submission 203694) | Sediment microbial communities from Yellowstone Lake, YNP, Wyoming, USA - YL17G06_20 | ecosystem: Environmental > Aquatic > Freshwater > Lake > Sediment | place: USA: Wyoming | collected...
AAAAAGAGCAGTGGTGGTCGGCGCCGGCCCGGTCGGGGTGGAGACTGCTTGCGCCATGAAAGAGCGCGGTCTTGGGGTCACAATCATTGAGATGGCGCCCAACGTCTTTCCCGGGATGCTGGACCCTGACATGTCTGAGGAGGTCGTGAACAGGCTCCGCCAGGCAGGGATTCAGGTTTTGTGCGGCAAGCGCGTGAAGGAGATCAATGGGAAAGGAAAGGTCAGCTCCGTGTTGGCGGAGGACCAGCATGTTCAGGCGGACATCGTGGTGCTTGCGGCAGGAGTGAAGCCGGACATAGAACTGGCCCGCCAGGCTGGGCTGGAGCTCGGTCCGACAGGCCTCATCAGCGTTGACGACCGCCTCAGGACTAGCGACCAGGACATCTACGCGGCGGGGGACTGCGCCGAGGCTAAATTTTTCTTCTCAGGGCTCCCGATCAAGAGCCAGCTTGCGACTACAGCCATCAGGATGGGCAAGGTGGCAGGGAAAAACGCGGCAGGAGGGGACGAGAGCTTCCAAGGGACTCTGAACTCCGTGGTTTCCCTTGCGTGCGGGGCAGAGGTGGCAGCCACAGGGCTCACGACAAATGTCGCCAGCGCCATCGGCCTAGAAGTCATTTCTGCAAGGATCAGAGCTTTGAGCAAGCCCCACTTCTACCCAGGGTCGGAGCCGGTGATTGTGAAGCTGGTCGCTGAAAAGAGTGGGAAAATCTTGGGCGGGCAGATAATCGGGGACGGAGCCGCCGAGCGAGTGAACCTCCTCGCGCTTGCGATAACACAGGGAGTCACATTGGACAAGCTTGCCAGGATGGATTACTGCTATGCCCCGCCAGTCAACGATTGCATCGAGCCCTTGGTGATTGCCGCCGAAGCAGCGTTGCGCAGGCTTTAATCTGGAAGAGTAAGCATGCGTTTCGTCATCGAGCATCTGGAGCCGGAGCTTAGTGAGTGGCTTTTCATAGAGTACTTGAACTCGGCGAGGATAGTTGGACGGCAGAGGTTGCTCATAACAAACGTGAAAAAGAAGTCAGATTTCAGCCGTCTTTCCAGAATCGCGCGCGTCGAACGCAAGCGGGCTAGGGAGCTGTTCAAGCCAGATGAAGTCATCGTGCTGGACCTGTGCGCAAAGAGAAAGCTTTCCAAGGCAGACTTGAGTGACAAGCAAGCTGTTGTGGTCGGGGGAATTCTTGGCAACGACCCGCCCCTTGGCAGGACCAAAGAGCTCCTGACGAAATCTCTGCGCGGGGCCGTCGTGAGGAACTTGGGTAAGCACCAGTTCTCGATAGACGGCGCGGTAAAGGTGGCAAAGCTCGTCAGCGATGGAGAGCCGCTGGGAAAAGTTCCGGTCCAGCAGGGCGTTGAGATAAAGATAAACAAAAATTATTCCACTTTTCTCCCTTACGCTTTCCCGCTCGTCAAAGGCAAACCGATGATTTCGCGGGAGCTCGTGAAGTATCTCAAAAAGCATTAATGGAACTTTACGCCTTGATGTCGACGCCCAGCTCTTTCGCTGCCTGCTCAAGCTCCGCCCAGACCTCGTCCGAAATCGGGATTCCCTCTTTGAGCCTCTTCTCACGCGTCTTCAGCTCTGGCTCTCCCGGGACCATTATCTCCTGCACACCGGGTGCCTTTTTGGAGGCTTTGATTTCCTTCACGTAGTCCTTGACCCGCGCCTTGAACTCCTTTGGCGCGATAAACGCTGATGGGTCTATCGCGATCATGAAGTCACCTTTTGTGGAGAAACCCTTCACAGGCTCGAGCGTCCCGTCGATTCCCTTGCCGACACCGGCGCGCACGAGCGGGCCCGCCAGAAGTTCCATAGCAAAAGCCAGCGCGTAACCTTTTGGGCCGCCGAACGGACTCAGCGCCCCTTTCAGCCCCTCTGCAGGGTCGGTGGTGGGCCTGCCCTCGCTGTCGACAGCCCAGTTATCGGGGATTTTCTGTTTTTTCTTCGTCGCGTCAACGAGTTTTCCCCTGGCAGCGACGCTCATCGCCATGTCGAGCAGAACTGGCGGCTCCGTGGGGAACCCAATCGCAAGCGCGTTCGTCCCAAGGAAAGGTTCGACGCCGCCCCACGGGTGGACCAGCGCGTCGGTCGTCGTCGTCACGATGCCTATCAGCCCCTCTTTCATGGCCATCTCGGCGTAGTACCCGGCAATCCCAAAGTGGTTGGTGTTGAAAGTGCCCACAGCCCCGATGCCATGTTTCTTCGCTTTTTCAATCGCAAGTTTCATCGCTCTGGTCGCTACAGGGTGGCCGAGGCCGTGACCCCCGTCGACGAGAGCCGTGGCGAGCGTCTCTTTTTCAATCTTCACCTTGGCTTTTGCCGTAATTGTGCCCCGCTTCAGAGCCCTGAGGATGTATGGAAGGCGCAGAACGCCGTGTGACGCGAAGCCCCGCAGATCGGCCTCAGCCAGGACTTCAGCAGTGGCGTTCGCCTCCTCCTCGTTGGCGCCCTGCTTCCGCAGTAGGGCTCTGATCACCGACTTTTCCTTCTCGAATGTGAGCATCATGCAATCTCCAAATCCCCTCTCGGCGTGACCTTAAAAATCATCGCTGGTAGTTCGCACATATGACCTAGACTTTCAGCCCGAAGAGCGCGGCCGCGTTTTTTGTCGTGGTTTCAGCGACATCTTCCTCGCTCACGCCCTTGATCTGTGCCACTGCCTTTACCACCCTGACGACCTCCTTTGGGCTCGACTTCATCCCGCGGTAGATGACAGGCGTGTCAGTCTCCAGCAGCAGGCGTTCGAGCGGGACTTCCTTGATTGCAGGTATGTGGTACTCGCTGTAAGTCACAGCTGGCGTCGCAGAAACATAGCAGCCGAACTCAAGCACCTCATGCAGGATGTCGAGCGGGCCGCTGTACCAGTGGAAGACCACCCGCTTCACTCCAGATTCCTTCACGAGGTCGAACGCCGCTCTCCAGGCCCAGCGCGAGTGGATGATCACGGGTTTTTCAAATCTTTTCGCAAGTTCCAGCACTCCCTTGAATGCCGCGACCTGCAGCTCCTTCGGCTTCGGCATCTTGAAATCGAGGCCGACCTCTCCTATGGCGACGCAGCTGTCGATGTTATTCTTAATTGACTCCAGCATTGGTCCAAAATCCTCGCGGAGGTTCCACGGGTGGAGCCCGAGCGCGGGAAAGACAAAACCAGCGTTGCGCCGCGAGACGTCAAGAGAGAAATCGTTTGACTTTTCGTCCGAGCCCATCGCGATTACAGCGACGACCCCGGCCTCTTTTGCAGCGGCAAGCTCAGAGTCGAGGTTTGGTAAATCTTCAAGGTGGGCATGACCATCAATTACGCGCATTTGGTCACCTCTACTTAATAGCACAGACCTTCTTCGCGAGCTCGATCTGGTCCAGTATCCTGTTTTCCTTCGGTTCTAGGACCCTCATGGTGTCCCCGCTGACTGAGTCGATCATCACGAGCTTTTTCCCTATTCTCCCGAACTCGACCTTCATGTCCACGAGTTTCAGCCCGTGTTTTGACAGGGCTTTTGAAACATTTCTTGAAATCGTCCGTGCAAGGTCTTCCATGCGCGTCACTTCCTTGCCGCTCGCTATCCCCAGCTTTACTATGGCATCTTTTCCAATGATGGGGTCACGCAGGATGTCGTCCTTCATGTTGAACTCCACGACGTCAAGCTTTGACAGCGGGTTCACGTGGCCGCGGTACCTCCTCAGGAAGCTCCCGTACGCGAGCGTCCTGTGGACCACCTCCAGCCTTATCGGTTTCGCCTGTCGGATCTCAAGCTCGATTTCGGAGTGGCGCCGGATGTAGTGGGTTGGGACTCTGGATTTTTTCAGTACCTCGAAAAAATAGGCCGCACAGGATGTGGAGGCAATCCCTTTCCCAGGGACCCTGCCGACCACCATGTCTCCGCCAGGGTCTACCCTCTTCTTTTCATCACCAAGCACGGTGTCCTTGAACTGCAGCAGGAGCTTTCCCTCCCTCTCGACTAGGTTGTTTGTCTTCCCGTCGTAGACGACCTTCATCCAGCTCAGTTTCAAGTCACTTCCGCGGCTTTTAGCACTATCACAGGCACATCCCTAAAATGGAAAACATTTAAAGGCTCAGGGGAATTCCACTCACAAGGAGGTGAACGATTGTTAGGAACGCCAAAATACGTTGGAGCGATGAAAGGAAAGGACTTCCTTAACACCCAGGATTTCAGTCAGGACGACCTAAAGAAGGTCTTGGACGCAGCAGACGACCTCAGGATGAAGTTCAGAAAGAAGGAGCAGACCCACTACATTCCAGGGAGGACGCTGTTCATGATTTTTTACAACCGCTCCCTGAGGACGAGGAACTCATTCGAGGCAGGAATCTACCAGCTCGGGGGGCACGCGCATTTCCTCAGCCCAGCCGACCTGTACACGCCGACACTTCCGGAAGACATGGTGCCGTACGCCACGGAGGCGATTTCCGATGTCGGGAGAGTTCTGTCCCGCTACGGGGAAGCCATAGCCATCAGAATCTACGGCGACGCCGCAAAGTGGACCATAGGCCGCGGACACAGGGTAATCGAGGAGTTCGCGAAGTGGGCGGACATCCCGGTGCTGAACATGGAAGACGACCTCTACCATCCGTGCCAAGCAATGGCAGACATACAGGCCGCAAGGAACTTTGAGCCGAACCTTCAGGGGAAGAAGTTCGTGGTATCCTACGCCTACTCCGGGGGGCTGAAGCCATTAGCAGTTCCGCAGAGCGAGGTACTGGTGACCACACAGTTCGGGATGAACGTTGTGTTGGCTCACCCGAAGGGGTTCGAGCTTGAGGACAGCGTGATCAAGGCAGCGAAGGAGAACGCCAACCGCTACGGCGGGAGCTTCGAGGTATCAAACGACATGAAGGAGGCCTTTGAAGGGGCGGACTTCGTCTACCCGAAAGCCTGGTCGCCGAAGCAGTTCGTGCCACCGTACAACAAGGCGGTGGACAAGGACGGGGCGTCGAAGTACCAGGAGAAGTACAAGGACTGGATCTGCACGATGGACATGCTTGACAAGACGAAGAAGGCATACTACATGCACTGCGGTCCGGCCGACAGAGGACAGGAAGTCACGGACGAGGTCTTGGACAAGTACAACCGCTCTCTTTACTTTGAAGAGGCGGAGAACAGGCTCCACGCACAGAAGGCCGTAATGGCAATGGTCATGTAATTTTTTTCTTTTTTCATATTTTAGCTCGCATCAGCGTGAGCCATATTATAAAATCGTAGGCAGAATACCCACAGATTTATCTGTGGGATGAATGCCGTGCCTCTTTTCCAGTATTTGTGCAAGAGGCGAAAGCAATAAAGACATTCAATTGATATCTCTATTCGTTCCAGTTCGTTAGAAAAGCCTGGCACAAATATTCGAAAAAGTTATATACAAATTCAGTTTATAAGTAATTATGGGCAGCAAATTTGAAATTGATTTTTTGGAAGATTACAGTCAAGATTCCTTAATAGCCGAATTAAAAAGAATTCAGAAGATAGTAGGCGATAAACCCATTACAAGATTTGACATTGATAAATATGGGAAAGCGAGTTGGACAACATATTTCAGAAAATTTGGTTCTTTGTCTAATGCTCTTTTGAAAGCTAGTTTGAAACCAAGCAGAAGAGTAAACACTACAAATGAAGAACTGTTAAATGCAGTAATTGAATTGTGGACTAAAACACTTGAAAAAGAAGGTAGACGACCATTTGCATCTGAATTGAAAAAATATGATTTTCCTTTTTCAGAAGATACATACCGCCGAAGATTTGGAAGTTGGAAAAAAGCATTAATCCTTGCATACAATTCAGTTGATAAAAAGGAAAATATCATAAAACAAGAAGGGGAAAAAACAGATACCAAAATTGCTAAAACAACAAGAGAAGAAATATCTATAAGAAAAAGGTTTCTTGTCTTAAAAAAAGACCAATTCACATGCATTATGTGTGGTCGTTCTGGAATTGGTGTAAAATTGGAAGTGGATCATAAGATTCCTGTTTCCAAAGGTGGAACGAACAGTATAGACAATCTGCAAACACTTTGTTACGAATGTAACCGCGGAAAAAGAAACGACAGCGAAAAATTGCCCCATTCTTAGGTTAATGATTTGCGTGAGAAACCCCCAGCTTTAGCTGGATTTATTTTGGGAGTATGTCATTTTTAAAGACGGGCGTAGTTTGATGCTGGGTGGAAGTTTGACGGGGGAGCTGAAAAAAGAGGTTTTGACCGACGTGCTGGACGCGCTGCCTGTGGAAATGTCGTTCGTGGATGAAAATGACACAGTGCGATATTTTAACAAAAATGGCAACAGGATATTCCCCCGTCCGCCTTCTGTCATCAGCAAAAAGGTCCAGGACTGCCACCCGAAGAAAAGCGTGCACAAGGTGGAGCAGATACTTGACGACTTCAAAAACAACAGGCGGGATTCAGCCGAGTTCTGGATAGATTTACGTGGCAGAAAAATTTACATAAGATACTTCGCGGTCAGGGACAAAGATGGGAAATATCTGGGATGCCTTGAGGTGACGCAGGACATAACTGACGTTCAAAAAATAAAAGGAGAAAAAAGGCTCTTATAACGGCGTGCTCAAATTGAAAATTGGGGGTGAATTATAATGAAAGGATTGCAAATGACGATAGTGGCAATAGTTATAATTGCGGTAGTTGCCGGGGCAGGTTTGCTCGTTGTCGGCAGATACGGCACTTCAACGGGGGAAAACCAGACGCCAGCGGGAGCGAACTCGGTAAACATCCAGAACCTTGCCTTCAGCCCGTCGTCAATAACCGTAAGCGCCGGAACAACAGTGACGTGGACCAACAATGACAGCGTTACTCACACTGTGACTTCTACAGGTGGTCCGGTTTCATTCAGTAGCGGGGAAATTCCAGCGGGGCAGACGTGGCAGCACACGTTCGACAACGCAGGAACTTACACGTACATGTGTTCGATTCACACGTACATGACCGGCACCGTGGTAGTACAGTAAAGCTCGGATACTAAATGTAAGCCAGCAGGCCCAATGTTCCGTGAACCAAAGCCAGAGCTATGGAAACGGCCGCCATCCTAGAGTGCCATTTGAACGGAATTTTGTGTATCCCCTTCTTGTTCAAAATTGCGATAGATGCGGTAATCAGAAACGACGTCAAAGTCAGGATTCCGATGTACAGTATGAGCGGTTTGCCAAAGATCAGGTAATATGCGATGTTTATAGCCACGTGTTCACCCCCGATAGCAATTTTGAGCGTGAATATAAAATCCCACTGTTAAGCCGGAGCTGATATTCCAGAGTTATATAAACAAGTAAGCAATCTTTAATAAAAGTCGGTGGAAATTGGGGGCGAAAAAATAGTTAAACGTCAACCTAAAATTCTTGTGCTGTTTTACTCAGCTTACGGCCACATCTTCAAGATGGCAAACGCCGTGGCGGATGGGGTTCGCGAGGCAGGCGGCGAGCCTATTCTCAAGCAGGTGCCAGAACTCGTGCCCGAAAAATACTGGAACGAGGGAATGAAACGGACGAAAGAATCCATGAAGCATGTTCCGGCCGCCGACCCGAGGAAGGACCTCAAAGGCGTCGACGGGATAATAGTTGGAACTCCCACACGCTTCGGCAACATGTGCTCCCAGATGAGAAACTTCTGGGACCAGACTGGGGGCAACTGGGCGGAAGGCACGCTTATCGGTAAGCCAGCGGCGGTGTTCACCTCTTCCGGCACCCAGCACGGAGGTCAGGAAACCACCATCATCTCAACTATGATAACGCTGTTGCACCACGGCTGCATTTTCGTAGGTCTTCCCTACTCTTCAGAGGAGCAGTCCACGGTCGAAGAGATAACCGGAGGATCTCCTTACGGGGCCTCGACAATCGCCGGTCCAGAAGGCGAGCGCATGCCGTCTGCGAACGAGCTTAAAATGGCAAAAGATTTGGGCAAACACCTGGCCGCCATCGCCAAGAAGCTTTGCGATTGATCCAGCACTTGTTTATCCCCGGCTTCAGATCTCTTCCAGCAGCGTTGTGAACGTGTCGTGATGGTCTTCCTCGTCCTCTAAAATCTCTCTGAACAACCTGTTTGTTACCTCGTCGCCTTCTTTTCTGGCCAGTTCGACTATCTGCTTGTACAGTTTTATTGCGCCCTCTTCGTCCTTCGCGTCCTGCTCTATCATTCCCTTCAGAGTCTTGCCAACAAAGATTGGTTCCGGTTTGGTGGTTGGAGTTCCCCCAAGATAGTAGAGCCTTTCCGCGATTTTTTCCGCGTGTTTCATCTCAGCTTTTGCTATGTCTTCCAGTTCGTCTTTTACAGCAAATCCCTTCACTCCGCCCCATTGTACGTGCTGCCACATGTACTGTATCGAAACCTGTATTTCCCTTGCAATCGCTTTGTTCATAAGGTCCAACAACTCAGCCGATGCTTTTTTCATTAATCCACCCCCCAATCTGTTTTTGGGCATGTCCTATTTATCTCTATGCGTCTTGTCGAAGGTTTTTCCACAGCGCGTAGTATAAAAAAGGGAAAGGTGGATTAGTCAAGGTGTAAATTTGAGCAAAAAAGAGTTGAAGGGAAGCAAAACGGAGAAGAACCTGCTAACGGCTTTTGCGGGAGAGTCTCAGGCCAGGAACCGCTACACTTTCTATGCGGAGGTTGCCAAGAAGGAAGGCTACGAGCAGATATCGGCGATTTTCGAGGAGACCGCCTGGAATGAGCGGGCCCACGCCGAGCGCGAGTTCGAGTTTTTGAAGGGCGGGGACGTTGAGATACAAGCGGCGTACCCAGCGGGTGTTATCGGCGACACCAAGGCCAACCTCAAGGCGGCGGCGGAGGGCGAGCGCCACGAGTGGACGAAGATGTACCCGGATTTTGAAAAGGTGGCCCGAGAGGAAGGGTTCCCAGAGATTGCAGTTGTCTTCAAGGAGATAGGAGAGGTCGAGGAGCACCACGAGAAGCGGTACCTAGCCCTGCTGAATAATGTCTGCGCGGGGAAGGTCTTCAAGAAGGACCGCCCGGTGAAGTGGAAGTGCCGCAACTGTGGTTACGTGCACGAGGGAACTTCAGCCCCGGAGAAATGCCCGGCGTGTGCGCATCCGCAGAAGTACTACGAGCTGTTAGTTGAGAGCTACTGACCGCAGCTTGCTGTGGCCTCTAGCCGGAGTAGAGCCTGTCCTAGCGAGGCGGCGAACGAAGAGTACACCATATGGATTTTCGGCTTTCAAAGAGCCGGCAAAAGCTTGCTCGTCTCCCAGTCCGTGACTTGGGAGATGTAGCTGTTCCATTCCTGCCTCTTGATGTATAAGAAGTGGCTGAAGAGGTGCTCCCCAAGGGCCTCCCGAACAAGCTTGCTCTTCTGCATGCAGTCAAGCGCCTGTCCAAGGTCCTCAGGCAGCGACCCTATCCCAAGTGCTTCTCTTTCTTCGGTGCTCATGCGGTAGATGTCCTTCTCCACTGGCTCCGGGGGTTCGAGCTTGTCTTCAATTCCTTTCATCCCAGCTGCCAGCATCACAGTGAACTGCAGGTAGGGGTTGCCAACCGGGTCCGGGTTGCGGAGTTCGACGCGCGTTTTCATACCTCTCCCCGCCGGAACTCTGACGTAGGCGCTCCTGTTGCGGTTGGCCCAAGACATGTAGACGGGTGCTTCGTACCCCGGGACCAGTCTCTTGTAGGAGTTGACGGATGAGGCCAGAATGGCGCAGATGTCCCTGGCGTACTTCAGCAACCCGCCGATGAAGTAAAGCGCGGTCTTGCTGATCTTGTATGGGCCCTTGGGATCATAGAAGAGGGGTTTCCCGTCTTCGGTCATCAGCGAGAGGTGAGTGTGCATCCCGCTCCCATTGATCCCGAAAATTGGTTTCGGCATGAAGGTGGCATAGAGCCCGTTCTTGTATGCTATGGTCTTCGTCACATACTTCATCATGGCCACGCGGTCGGCAGAGCTCAGGGCGTTCGTGTACTTCAGGTCTATCTCGTGCTGTCCCGGGGCGACCTCGTGGTGGGAGGCCTCAACCTCGAAGCCCATGGCATTCAGGTGGTTCACTATCTCCTTCCTGACGTTGTCCCCTCTGTCTCTCATTAGGTCGAAGTAGCCGCCGGAGTCGGACGGCTTGGTAGTCGGGTTCCCATTCTCATCGAGCATAAGGAAGAAGAACTCGTACTCCGGGGCGGTGTTGAATATCCAGTCCTTTTTCTTCGCTACTTCAAGCTGCATCTGAAGGGCCGCGCGCGGGTCCCCATCAAACTTGTTTTCCTCGTAGTCGTAGACATCACAGGCCATCCTGGCGGTCTTGAAGTCCCCCTCCAGCCAGGGGATCACGACGAAAGTGTTCGGGTCAGGCTTCAGGCGCATGTCAGACTCTTCTATCGTGGCGTAGCCTAGGACAGAGGAGCCGTCGAAGAAGACCCCCTCGTCCAGGGCCTTGTCAATC
>Ga0315279_10011217_pt1 | contig 10401 bp, 4 predicted proteins | sample YL17G06_20_MG_FD_203694 | JGI IMG/M metagenome (GOLD analysis project Ga0315279, IMG submission 203694) | Sediment microbial communities from Yellowstone Lake, YNP, Wyoming, USA - YL17G06_20 | ecosystem: Environmental > Aquatic > Freshwater > Lake > Sediment | place: USA: Wyoming | collected...
TGGTGGCCCTTCACCATCGCAGATGACGCCGTTAAGCAGGTCATGCCGGTCGCCGAAGAGGTGCTCGCCCGCCTGCCGGACCGCCATCCCCGCCACGTCTACTACCCGGAGGACATACCGAAGGTCGTCGCCGCGCACACGGGGGAGCTGGAGGTCCTCCGGCGCAACATTGCGATTGCCGCCGGCGAAGGCCTGCCGCCCAGGCCAAGCTTCCACTTGGTCAAGGACGAGGAGTTGCGAGCCCTTCAGTACAGGCAGGAATTCGAGAGGCACAGGCGGTTCGTCGACCGCAACCTCGTCGCCTGCGCCTTTGGACACCTGCTGCTGCGCGACGGCCAGGCGGCCGAGATGGCGCGGAGGGTGATGCTGGAGATATGCAGTTGGGACCCCCAAGGCCCCTGCGCGGTTGACGGGCCCTGGGGCGACGAGATCGGCCTTAGCCACGCACGATGTCTGTTTGCGGTGTGGGACTGGACCTTCGACCTGTACGACCAGGCCGAGAACCGCGCGATCGTCGCGGCCTTGCTGGCCTACGCGCGTCAGATTGATCGCCGCCTGCGGAAGCTGGACTTCTTCAGCCGGCCCGGCCATTCGCACGCCGGCCGCCTGCCTGCATATCTCGGCGAGGCCGCCCTCTGCCTGAAGGGCCACGCCCCCGACCATGAGGCGCGAGGCTGGCTTCAATACGCCCTCGACGTGTTCGGCTCGTTCTTTCCGTTCTATGGCGGGCGCGACGGCGGCTGGGCGGAGGGCGCCTTCTACGCCAGCAGCTACACCAAGTGGTGCCTTCCCTTCATGCTCGCCCTGGAGCGTCATACCGGCCTCAGCCTCCTGGACCGCCCGTTCTACAGGCACGTCTCGCAGTTCTTCCTCCACTTTGCCCCGCCGGGCTGGGAGGTGCACCCATTCGGCGACGGCTACTGGTGCCGGTCCGACAGCCAGGAGTGGCTGGGCTTCTTCGCGCAGAACCCCTTCGGAGTCTACGCCGACAGGTTCGGGCCGGAACTGGCTCGCGGCTTCTCGCGGCGGCTGGCTCCACGTGACCGCTACGACCTTCACCTGCTTGACGTCTTCGCCCCGCCCGGAAACGGCCAGCATGGCGATGCGGCAGGGCCAGCCCAGCAAAGCCGGGCCTTTCGCGACGCGGGCTTCGTCAGCATGCATGCGTGCATCGAGGATCCCGATCAGGACACAGCCGTGCTTGCCAGGGCAAGCAAGTACGGCACAGCCAGCCACCAGCACGCCGACCAGGGAGGCTTGGCGATCATCAGCCGCGGCAAGGGCCTCATGACGCCTAGCGGGTACTTTGGCGCGGCCTACGGCACGGAGCACCACCGCGACTGGACCAGGCAGACCAAGGCCCACAACTGCATCCTCGTTGACGGCCAAGGCCAGCCAGCCGGCAGCCACCTTGCCACCGGTCGGATAGAGTTCCTGCGAGATGGCGGCTGCTATGCCGTCGCCGGCCTGGACCTGTCGGCTGCGTACGAGGGACTGGCCACGTGGCGGCGCATGATCCTGCTAGTCAGGCCGGAACTGGTGGTGGTGTATGACGACCTTGCCTCCGACAGGCTGCGGGCTTACTCCTGGCTGGCCCATTGCCTGTCGGCGCCGGTGCTGGCGGAGGGTCGCGTGACCGTCAACAGGCCGCCGGCGAGCATGCAGCTTCAACTGTTCACCTCCGAAGGGGCGATGCCCGATCCGGCATACACCGACCAGTTCGACACCCCGGTCAATGCCGGCGTTCCAGAGCGGTTCGCCGTCGCGATGCCCAACCAGCACCACCTGCGCTGGGACGCTCCCCCAGCCGCCCGCCGCCGCTTCGCCGCCGTGATCGCCGTCAACGGGGCGGAAGCCTCCGCTGCTTGGGACGCCGGCCTGCTCGACGTGGCGTACCGTGGGCACAAGGTGACGCTGCCGCTTTCGACGGGCTCCGCCGTGCAGGCAGCCATTGACGGCCATGCCTTGGCCGACTGATGCTGTCGGGCTGATTGTGCCGATGACCGGTCCTCAAGGGCAGCACCCGCCGGACGGTCAGGCGGATGATGCGTCCCCCACGCCACTACCCGATTATGACCTCTTCAGCGGGATATGCGTACCCCACCGGCTTGAGCCCGCCGGCGACGGCTGCAAGCAGCGTCAGGGGGCCGACCCGGCCGATGAACATGCCGGCCATGACCACCGATTTGCCGAAACACGACAAGCTGGAGGTCACGCCAGTGGACAGGCCGACCGTGCCGCACGCGCTGCACGCCTCCACCAACAGGTCCATGAACCTGAAGCCCGGCCCCTGCGCCACGCAAAGGAGCATGGTTATCGTCCCCACCAGTGCAAGGTAGAGCGTCGCCAGCGTGACCGCCCTGGCGGCCACGGCCGCCGGTATGCTTCGGTGGAAGGCTTCGACCTCCCTCCGCCGGCGTATCTGGCTGGCGGCGATCAGGACGATCACCGCGAAGGTCGCGGTCTTCATGCCGCCCGCGGTGCTGGCGGGGCTGCCGCCGATGACCATCAGCACGCACATCCACAACTTGCCGGCGTTGGACAGCTCGGCCAGGTCGATCGTGTTGAAACCTGCCGTGCGGGCGGAAATCGACTGGAACACCGCCTCGCGGGCCCTTCGCGCCGGGGGCATCGACGACCACTCGCCGGCCTGGCCTGGAGCCTGGACCGTCACGAGGTGCTTGCCGGATCGGCCGCCCTCGCGGCCACGGGGCTCCACCAGCAGGAGCACCACGGCCCCCGTAACGATCAGGGCGAGGCTGGTGGTTAGCACGATCCTGGTGTGCAGGCTCAGCCGAGGGCGGGGCGACATGCTGGGCGGGACCGTGCCTTGGCGGCGGACCAGACAGGCGATGCCGCCGCGCGCCCACTGCCAGCAGTTGGCCAACACGGGGAAGCCCAGCCCACCCAGGACAATCAGCGGGGCGATCACCCCGATGACCTGCCAGCAGTCCCGCAGCGGCCGGCTCCAGCCTTCCCGCACGCCCTGCACCATATTGTTGCCGTAGAGCGCGAACCCGGCGCTGCAAAAGGCCGAGACGCTGTGGAAGATGCTGTGCCAGACCGCCCCAGCCGCCGCCAGCGGCCTGCCGGCTGTGTCGAACTGCCCTAAGAACATCGGGTACAGGCACGCGGCGCCGGCCAGCTCCAGGGCGAACGTCACGACTATCACGGATGCCGCCAGCCTGCCTATCTTGCCCACCGCGTCGGGCGAGACCATCTGTTCCATCGCCTCGGGCTGCTTCACCGTCAGCGCCTTGCCCATCAGCATGCCAAGCACCGTGCCGAAGAGCATGATCCCCAGGCCGCCGCACTGTATCAGGACCAGTATTACCGCCTGGCCAAAGGCCGTGAAGTGCCCGCCGGTGTTCGCCACCACCAGGCCCGTCACGCAGGTGGCGCTGGTGGCCGTGAACAGGGCGTCCACGTAGTACCAACGGTCGAGATACTCGCTCCTCACCGACACCGGAAGCATCAGCAGGCCCGACCCTGCCAGGATCAGGAATGCAAAGCCGCCGACGAGCAGCCAGCCCGGATGTATCCCGCCGCCGGCCAACCGCAGGTTCAAGCTTACCCCGCGAAGCACCAGCGCCATCAACAGGTAGGCGTGCGTGATTATCACGTAGAGCGTCCCGGCCGACAGGACCGTCCTGAAGCTGACTGTCAGGCCCGCCAGCGCCGCCGCCATCAGGACGAAGTCCACCATGTTTTCCCGCAGGCAGGTCGCTCGCCGGGGCGCCGCGGCGAGCCTGGCCAGCCGGTCCATGACGAACACCGCCACGATGGCCGCCTCGGCCAGGTGCAGATACCCCATCGCCACCGGAGGCCGGCCGAAACCGTACTCCAGCGCCAGGGCCGCCACGCCCGCCAGGGCTCCCGCCGCAAGCAGCACGTCCAGCGCCGCCACAAGGCGACACAGCCCGCCCCGGCGAATCGGCTGGATGAAGGGTTCGGCCATGCGGCTCTCCGTCAGTCCTTGGCGCTACTGGCTGTTCTTGTAGACCCGGTCGGGCTCGAAGACCTTCTCGGCCACGACCTGCCACTGGCCGTGCTCGTCCAGTTTGCGGAAGAAGCACGAGTAGTAGCCCGCGTGACAGGCCCCGCCGTGCTGGGCGACCTCGATCAGGAGCGTGTCATTGTCGCAGTCAACGTACACCGCCTTCACCTCCTGCACATGCCCGGACGACTCGCCCTTCACCCACTGCTTGCCGCGGCTGCGCGACCAGAAGTGCGTCTTGCCGGTGCGGATGGTCTCCAGGGCCGATTCGGCGTTCATGTAGGCCATCATCAGCACCTTGCCGCTGGCGGCATCGACGCAGATGGCTGGTATAAGACCGTCGCGGTCGAACTTCAGGTCCCTGATGTTCTGTTCGAGTTTGTCCACCTTTTCCACCTTGCGCTGGTGCGGGCACTTGCGGCCGTGCCTGCGGATGTTACCGGTCAAGCCGGGCAAGGTCAAACATCAGGCCGACCCCATGTCAAGGCGACGTTTTTGCTTGTCCGCACGATAACGCATCCAGGAGTCTGGCGCATGAAGCTCCATCGCTCGAACCCGGCTGCCCGCGCATTGCTTGCCACCTGCGCCACCGTCTGGCTGGTCGTCGGGCAGCCTCCCTCCGCCGCCGACCAGCCGTCGATGGACCAGAGGCTCGAAGCGGCGAGGCAATTCGTCGATGCTTCCGACAAGTACCTGCACCACAGCCACCTGCGGCGCGGCATGAAGGGGTATGGGCTGACGGTCTTCGCTGGCACCGAGATCGTGCGGTTCGACGTGGAGATAGTCTCGGTAATGGCCAACTTCGGACCCCACCAGGACGTGATACTCGCCAGGCTTTCTGGACATGGGCTGGAACAGACCGGCATCATCGCGGGCATGAGCGGTTCGCCCTGCTACGTGGAGCACGACGGGCGAGACAAGCTCATCGGCGCGGTGGCCTACGGGTGGACTGCCCAGAAGGAGCCCCTCTGCGGCATCCAGCCGATCACGCAGATGCTGGCGATGGCGGGCGTTGGCCGGAAGGCCGCGACAACCTCGCAGCCATCGACCGGCCCGGCGAGCGCAGCCGGGGCGGCGTCACCCGACCGGGCCAGGCTGATCGAGGCCGTCCTCGATCCTCGCAAGGCCGATTTCTCCCGCCTGGCCATGCCCGCGATGCCTTCGAGCCCTTCAGACCAGGCCCCGCGAATGGTTCCCCTGGCCACTCCGATGGCGGTCGCCGGGGCCGGTGGAAGGGCGATATCGCTCCTGGGCGAAGCACTGGGCCCGGCGGGAATGGTGCCTCTCCAGGCCGGCAGCATGCCGTCAGAGCAACTCCAGGCGGTCGAAGGCGCCGCAATCGTGCCCGGAGCGGCCATGTCGGTGCCGCTTGTCATGGGCGACGCCAACTACAGCGCCGTGGGCACGGCCACCGAGGTGGTCGGCGACCGCGTGCTAGCCTTCGGACACGCCTTCTTCGCCGAGGGCCAGACGGAGCTGCCGATAGGCCCGGCCTACATCAACACCGTGGTCTCAAACCTGTTCGTAAGCTTCAAGCTGTCGTCCGACCTGAAGGTCACCGGCGTCATGGAGCGCGATGAGCAGGTCGGCGTAGCCGGCACTCTAGGCAAGATACCGCCGATGGTGCCGATGACCATCCATCTGGACTGGACCGACCTTCCGGGTCAGAGCGAGCGCCATCAACAGGGATACTCCTACCAAATCGTCTCGCATCGCTGGCTGACCCCGCTGATGGTCGCGCTGATTACCGAGGACGTCGTCTGGCAGTGCCGCCTGCCTCCCGAGGAGCACACAGTCACGCACTTGGTCCAGATCGATTTCGACGGCCTGGGACGCTACCAAGCCGGCAACGTCACGTCGGGCAGGGCCATGTCCGTAGCCGTCTCGGACGCCACCAGGCCGCTGGCCGCTCTGCTGAACAACCCGTTCGGCCAGCCGCCCAAGGTGACGCGCGTCACGATACAGATGCACATAGACAAGGGGACCCTCGCCGCCGACATCGACGGCCTGAAGCTCGACGGCGCGACATACAAACCCGGCGAGACGGTCACGGGCACGCTAGCTGTCACGCCGTTCCGCACCAAGAGGCAGATGCTGCCGATCAGGTTCGAGCTGCCCGCCGACCTCCCAGAAGGCGCCTACACCCTCACCGCTTGCGACTTCCAGAAGGCTGGCGCCGACCTCAAGCACGATATGCCGCACAAGTTCCAGCCGCGGACGGTGGAGCAACTGTTCGAGTCCCTCAAGCTCGTTGTGGGGTACCGCGGCGACAGCTTCTATCTGCGCATGCCGCTTCAGCGCGGCGGCGGGTTGGCGATGGACCAGAAGGAGCTGCCCGACCTGCCCGGCTCGAAGGCCGCCATACTCAGGCAGGCTCAGACGCTCGATACGGCCGCGTTCTCCGCGGCACTGGTCCGCCAGGTTCCCTGCCACTATCTCCTGAGCGGCTCAGCCAGCGCAAGCTTCCAGGTCCAAAAGACGCCGAGAGAAACCTTCGTCCGCCAGTAACGAGGAACAGACCATGAGATTCCCGGCAGTATTGGCGACAATGACAGCCGTCTGGGCCGGGGCGTGCCTGGCCGTCGCGCCCGAGACATGGGACCACACGACCGAAGCTGAATTCTCAGAGGGCGAATTCGCCTCCACCGGCGTCTCGTCCCTCGGCGAGGTGACCCTCGCCCGCCGGATCGAGATACTCATGCCCGCCGAGACCGCCGGAGACGTGATCTCCTCCGTGGCGATTGTGGGCAAGACCATCTACGCGGGCAGCGGCGTTCAACCAGTAGTTTACCGGATCGCGGGCGGGCAGCCCGCCACGGCAGCGTCCATGCCCGCCACGGCGGCGTCCATGCCCGCCACAAAGGCCGAGAAGCTCCCTGATCTCGGCGGGGTCATGGTGACGGCGCTAGCCGGTGCGGACGGCGTGCTCTACGCCGCCACCGGTGGGGACGGAGGCGGCCTCTACCGCCTGGGCGCCGACGGCAAATTCACCAAGGTCTGGTCCGACGACCAGGTTAAGTACATTTGGGCCATCGCTTCGGCCGGCAAGGGCAAGTGCTTCCTCGCCACCGGTCCCAAGGGCAAGGTCTTCGCCCTGGACGCCGCCTCCGACAATCCCAAGGCCGAGGTCATCTACGACGCCGGCGACCTCGCCAAGAACATCCTGTCCCTGGCCGTCTCACAGGGCAACGGCCTGCTCTACGCCGGCACCGACGACAACGGGCTGGTAATCAGGATCGACCCGGCCAGCAAGACCTCCCGCGTGCTGCTGGACGCGGAGGAAAACGAGATATCGGCCCTCGCGCTGGACTCGGTTGGCGGCGTGTACGCAGCCACGTCGGAAGCAGCCAAGGCTCGCGGCGAGGCGGCGGGCAAGCCCAACTCCGTCAAGGCAGGCAAGACGGGCACGACCTTGCCAAGCACCCGGCCGGCCAGTCAGCCTGGGGTCAAGGGCGAGCTTGTGGGCTTGCCAGCCAAGGACAGCGCCAGCGACGACGCCGAGGGCTCCTTCGCGCAGGTCGAGTTGGGCGAGATGATCGACATGATAACCGGCCAGGCCGCCTCGGCGCCGCCCGGGGCCGCACCTACCGCCCCGGGCCCTGACGTAGCGCCAGGTCCGCTGGGAGGCGCGGAACCGCGGCAAGCTGGCGCCGGCCAAACAAAGTCCGCCGCCGACCGCCCCGCGGCCAAGCCGGCTGAGGATGAAGAGGGCCCCGCCCCCGGCCAGGCCGATGAAGGCCCGCCCGAGCCCGAGCCCACCAAGGAGCTTCAGGGGCCCGCCGCGTTTGCCCCTCCGATGGCCCCGCCAAAGCCCAAGCGCCCGGCGCCCGCCGGCAAGGGCAACTCCGTCTACTACATCAGGCCCGATGGCCTGGCCGAAACCAGGTTCCACAGGCCCCTGGCCATACTCGACATGGCCGTGCGCGATGGCACGCTGTACCTGGCCACGGGCAACGAAGGGGTGGTCTACTCCGTCTCATCCGACGGCAACACGGTATCCATGCTCGCCGACACCGACGCCGCCCAGGTCACCGCAATCGCCTTCGACGAGGCCGGCAGGCTGGTCTTTGCCACGGCCAACAAGGGCTCGGTGGCGGCGATGTCGGCCGACCTGGCCCGCGAGGGCAACTTCACCTCGAAGGTCCTGGACGCCGGGCAGATCGCCAAGTGGGGCACCGTCCGCGTCTGGGGGAAGATGCCCGCCGGCGCCTACGTCGCGGTGGCGACTCGCAGCGGAAACGTCGCGGAAGCCAGCGACCGCACCTGGAGCGAATGGTCATACGACCAGCCCGTGGGGGTGGGGTTCCTCGACATCGTCAGCCCGCCCGGCCGTTTCCTACAGTATCGCCTTCACCTCACCGGCGACGGCCAGTCGTCTCCGGTGGCCACTCACGTCAGGCTCATCTACCAGGTGGGCAACCTGCCCCCCCAGATCACCGCCGTGAGCGTCACCCCCAAGGACAAGGGCGACAAGGGCGTCACCGCCGGCGGCGCACAGGCCTTCAGGGAAGTGGTCATCTCGGCCGGCGACCCCAACGGCGACGATCTGGTCTACGAGATATCCCTCCGCGAGTTGGGCGGGATCAAGTGGGTCCCCATCGCCAAGGAACTGGACAAGAACAAGCACATCTGGGACACGCGGACCGTCGCCGACGGCGACTACGAGCTGCGGGTCACGGCCTCCGACAAGCCGGCCAATCCACCGGGCCTCGCCATGTCGGCTGTGCGGGTGTCCGAGGTGGTGCTGGTTGACAACACCCCGCCGGTGATACGCAAGCTCTCGGCCGCGGGCGGCGCCCGCAGGGCGACGGTGGAAGGCGCGTGCCTCGACGCCAGCAGCAGGATCGCCGAGGTCCGCTACGCCCTCGACAGCCAGGATGACTGGGTCGCCGTGGGCGCCGCCGACGGGATATTCGACTCGCCCAGCGAGTCGTTCCGGTTTGAGCTGACCGACATTGAGCCCGGCCCGCACAGGCTGGCCGTCAAGGCCGCCGATCAGTTCGGCAACGTCGCGTACCGGTCCGTCACCTTCGAGGCCGGCAAATGAGGGCCAGCGGCTGCGGTTTCCGGCGAGCAACTATCCGCAATCGCGTCGATTGAAGCCGGCAAGTCCCGCATCAATAAGTAGTTATGTCGCGGGAGGCGTCAGGCGGCGCCTTGGCCCAGGCGAATGGGCGGCGGGTAGCGGGGGTTTGGGCAGGTTTTCATCCTTCAGGGAATCTTCCGGGCGACCTTGACTGGACACCTGGTTGCCGCTACTATTATTGTGAACAAGCAATGCTGCGGGTGTGGGTGGCGCAGTTGGCGCGAGCCCAGCGTGGACGTGCGAGCAATCATATCCCATACCCGCTTCTGACGCTGCTGGACTCACACCTGCTGGCCACCCCTGATCGGTCCGACGGTTTGACCCGTAAGGCATTCGCCTTCGGCAAGATGGCCGCCGGACGATAACAAGTGTGGCGTGGGCGCAAAGCGTCGGCATGGGGACTGTGCGCCGACAGCAGGGGCATACCAGCAGGCGTGCTCCGCGCTATCCGGCGGGCTTCCCGTGCGGCGGCGCCCTGCCGGGCGCGGGCGGCCGGCGGGACAATCCGGCCGGTCGCTTGAGGCACGGCTGAAAGGAGCACGGCCATGAGAAGCGACTCGGACTTCCGTCCACGCAATGGCGATCCCCCGCCATCGCGCAGGTGCGAACGGGGGAAGATGGCGGCGCCGGGCGGGAGGTGTCGCACCAAGACTCCCGGCGCAGGCCTGGCGGTGAGGCATACTCCCGCTGCCGGCGCAGCCGATGGGCCAGGAGCCATCCGCGGAGGGCCCGGCTTCACGCTGATGGAGCTTGTCATTGTGCTGGCGATGGCCGCATTGCTGGCGGCGATGCTGCTGCCGGCCGTCAGGCACGCCGCCACCCAGCCGCGAAACGCCATGTGCCTCCAGAACCAGAGCACCATCTGGAAGGGCCTGGTGCTGTACGCCTCCGACTGGAACGGCAAGCTGGTAACGAACATGCTCTTTTTCGACAACAGGAACATGTTTCTACGGGATAGTAGTCAGGCCATGTACTGCCTCCCCTGGAGCAACGCGATCGTGCAGGTCCCCCGGGTCAAGCTCGACGATCCTGCGCGTGCCAACGCGCCAATTACCCTTGAGGCTGCCTTCAGGTCGGACCTCTGGCAGTCGCAGGCCGGCTATGCGCCTGATCTCAGCACATTCCAGTGCCCCGCCGCCAACAGGGCGGATGACACCATAGCCTTCAGTGACCCGGCGCACGGCTACTACGGCAACAGCCCCAACGATTGGTGGTTTGACATACAGGGCACTTACGGGATGAACATGCGCATGAGTAGCTGGAACTTCATGAACCACAGGAAGGTCACCAGGCCAAGCGAGTGCTTCCTCTTCGCCGA